>Ga0129297_10000213_pt1 | contig 27747 bp, 33 predicted proteins | sample I18A1metaG_FD_94708 | JGI IMG/M metagenome (GOLD analysis project Ga0129297, IMG submission 94708) | Lake sediment bacterial and archeal communities from Gulf of Boni, Indonesia to study Microbial Dark Matter (Phase II) - ​I18A1 metaG | ecosystem: Environmental > Aquatic > Freshwater > Lake >... | reverse complement strand
GTATACAATACTCCGTATAGAACGAACCGAGGCACCAGGACAGTTCCAAACCGGTAGAACTGTCTCAAGACGCCTACCTTCACGTCCGACGCGAGCAAGTACTCCGCGCTCTCCTTCCTGACGAGACCGAGCTCACGAAGCTTATCCAGATGGTACTGGGCGAGGGTAGGGCTGGAGAACTTAAGACCCCGCTGTACTTCGCGGATTCCTGCGGAACCGGTCGGTGACTTGAGGAGGAACCAGTAGACTTTGAGCGTATTCCCTTTCAGCTGGCTGTCGATCTTCTCCTGGTCGACTCCGCTCATGGTCGTCCCGTCACTCCCGTCTACGCCTGAGTTGAGGCGTCGCAGGTGGCCGCGCCGTAGGATATCGTCCCGCCCCTTTTCTTAGTTCCGCATGACACAATTTCGCATGGAGACTTGGCTAATAAGCGCTTGGAGCGGAGACATCAGCCCGTCTATTCTGCGGAATGAGAATTCTGCCCGAGAAGCGAGCAAGCCCAATATCCCCTGTGTGCCTCCGAAGGTGTACAGAATAGCCATGGAATGCCTCGCCATATTCGGAAGCAAAATAGGCGCGTTACACACTAGAAAGTCCGGCGACCGCTTGTGGTGATGAGGACCGGAGATTGGTTCAGGCAGGCAAAGAAGGATCTCCAACACGCCAAGAGGTCGGTTGATGCCGGCGATTTCGAGTGGGCATGTTTCGCAGCTCAGCAGGCCGCCGAGAAAGCTGTGAAGTCGCTATATCAGAGTATCCACGTTGACGCGATTGGCCACTCGGTCTCCAGGATGCTACAAGATTTGCCCGAATCTCTCAGACCGTCGGAGGAGATCATAGAGCGGGCGAAGGAGCTCGACAAACATTACATTCCGAGCCGTTACCCAAATTTCCACCCTGAAGGGGCGCCAATGGATTACTATACTGAGCCGGAGGCGCGGAGGGCAGTGGATGGAGCGGAGATGATAATTGGGTTCTGCAGAAACAAGCTACCGCAAGATCGACTTTGATGAGACTCTTAGGAAGCTGAGAGAGTACGCGGAATCAAAGGCCAAGACGCCCGGAGTGAGAGCGATCGTCCTCACAGGTTCCTTAGCAAAAGGAGACTACACTGGAACATCTGACGCAGATATCCTCGTGATTGCGGACGATCTTCCCTCAAATGTCCTCGAGAGGTATGCGCTCTTTGCGGAGCCGAAGATGCCGGTCGACCTTGAGCCACGTGTTTACACGACAGACGAATTCATCAACAAGGCACGTCGAGGAGACCGGTTTGCGCTTGAATGGTTAGAAATCGGCATACCGCTCCAAGGCGAGCGATTCTTCAACGATCTGAGGAGAACCCTCGACAAGCCTACACGATTGTCGAGCGATGCTCGACGCGGACTTCAAGTATAGTCCTGCAAAGTCTTAGCGGGCGCTTCTGACTTCAACGGAGAGCTTGTGCGTTAGCTCTGTGTCCGACGTGAGAATTATCCTACGAGAAAACAGACTTGTGATGTGCGTGCCCCAAGAGCACCACGCGGATAGACAATCATGATTCTCTTGGATAGTCTTTTTTATCAGAACGTGACTCACCTGTTTCTGGGAATCGTTTTGCCCAATGCGTCGGGCAATCCCAAATCTGGAGAGAAGAGGGTCTCCAGAAGGAGGGCACTGAAGACTGCTCTGGTTGCGGCGGGCGCTGTAGTCGTTGCCGCAGCTGGGCTCGTACAACTGAGAAGAGGCGGACAGGAGCCATCAACTCCCACTTCAACTCTTGCAGCTTCTACTGCAACTCCTACCTCAACTCCCGCGACTCCTGTAACGACTCAAGTGTGGACGGGAGAGCCTGCGGAATTGGTCTTGGTCAACGGGAAGATCATAACCGTAGACTCGAATGACTCAATTCTTGAGGCCGTCGCCGTGAACGGCGGGAAGATCACCGGGGTTGGAACAAACGAGGAAATTAAGCAGTTTGTTGGCGGGGAGACCAAGGTCATCGACCTTAAGGGTAAAACGATCACGCCGGGTCCGATAGATGCTCACTGCCACCTCACCGGCGGCTGGCCTGAGAAACATCACTTAGATCTTCGACCGGACAAAGTTGGTTCGATTGCTGACATCGTCAAGCTGGTCGCAGGAAAAGTCGCGGAGACACCGAAGGGAGAATGGGTAGAGGGCTTTGGATGGCTTCCCGAGAGGTGGCCTGAGAGGAGACTGCCCAATCGACTCGACCTCGACCCCGTCTCGCCCGATCATCCTGTGTTCTTGACGGACATAACTGGCTGGTACGGCTGGGTCAACAGCTATGCCCTGAGACTCGCGGGCATAGATGAGAACACGCCCAACCCGGTAGGCGGCTTCATCGACAGAGACAAGACATCCAAAATGCCTACTGGGCTCCTCATCAACCACTCGGCCATGTGGCTCGTAAAGAAACCGACTCTGTCCAAAGAGCAGTACGAAGAAGGCATCACGTACGCCGCGAACCTCTTCATAGCGGAAGGCGCCACGGGCATCCATGACAATTGGGTGAAGGGCGACATGCTACTCGCGTATCAGAGCTTAGGCGACCGTGGAGAACCATCAACTCGAACAGACATCTACTTTCATATCAACTCAGAAGCAGAAGCCGAAAAAGGGTTGACAGCCTTAGCGGCCATGAAACCGTTCACAGGCGCCATGGTGAGTTTGAAGGGATGGAAGCTACAAGTTGACGGGGGAGGCGCAACAGCTTTCACATACGAACCGCACAACGGCTACGCCCATGACATGCCCAGCTTGACGCCGGAGACGCTCAAGAAAATCGTTGGCATGCTCCACAAATCAGGGCTGCAACTCAGCATCCATGTCGGAGGCGATAGGGCGCTGGACGCGGCTCTGGATGCAATCGAAGCCGCGCTCAAGGAAGACCCTCGACCGGACCACCGTCACAGAGTCGAGCACGTAATCGTCTCTCCCAAGCCAGGCTCCATGGAACGCATAAAGAAACTCGGCGTCGTAATCTCGGTCCAGCCTTCATTCGTGTACCATAGCGGAGAGATCTGGCGTAGGCTGTTCGGAGACGAGCGACTTCAGATGGCGGCCCCCGTCAAGACAGCCTTGGACATGGGGATACCGGTGGCTTTTGGGTCCGACTACCCCTGCACTGTGGATACTAGACCTCAACTGACGCTTTGGTCAGCAGTCACGAGGAAGACCTCGAGCGGGCGTGTCATCGGCGCACAGGAAGCCGTCAACATAAAGCAGGCTTTGCGGGTTCATACAATGGGCTCCGCCTACGCGGCACATGAAGAGAATGCGAAAGGCTCCATCGAGGTAGGCAAGTACGCTGACCTAACCGTTTGGTCAGACGACATCTATTCGGTGCCGACGGATATGATAAGAAAACTTGTGGCGGAGCTGACGATCGTCGGAGGACAGGTGGTCCACAAATCAAGTGAAACGACCCTGCAGGAAATTTCGGGCTCAGAATACTTTTCAACTCAGGTTAGTGCGGGTGCATGATTCTGTATTCCCGTCTAGATTCGAACTGAATGCTGCTGGTTAGCAAAAGGTTGAAAGATGCTCGCAGGCGGCGCTATGACGCAACAGGCGCTGACCGTGCTTCCAACTAACACGCGGCTCAAATGAATAGAAAACTGCCTACCGTTTGAAGTGAGATTTAGGAGCAGTTGTTCCTCCTTCCAGCACCCGATTTTCGCGTGTCAAGCGAATTGATTGGTAGGACAAGTCACAGCAGAAGCAGTTCCAGAGGTTTCAACTTTCCTGTCAGAGGGTCTACCTGAAGACCTAGAAGCTCCAAGCTCGTCACTCCAAGAAGTGATGACGCTTCCTCGGGTCCAAAGACAACGATAGACATCACCCCGAGACCTTCAATCTCAATGAAGGCTTCCCCGATCGGATATTCCCTTATCTCTCCACTGGCTACTCTGAAGCGTCTGAGGCCGGTCCTCTCGATCATGAGCTTTCTCAAAGTGGGTTCAGGTATCATCGTGTAGATCGATCCTGTATCGGCAACAAACTCAACATCCTCGTACTTCGACCGATCTCTTGCGTTGGCGACGCGCCCCCTTACGCGGACGTAGTCCATCGTTTCCTCACATCTCGTCAAAGAAGACCGTCGACTGTCAAAAAGATGCTTGTCAAACCCCACTCAAACTGGTCTGGTATCCGATCAAAGGTTAGTTTCTTCGAAGAGATAATTCAAGTGACGTTAGAACACGAATTCGCGAACTCAAGTGCTCTCTGCTGCTACATCGCGCACCGGAATGAATACAGCAATCTCCGTCTAGCTAAGCTTAGGCGATCTCGATGAAATCGCGCAAGATCGTCTGTATGGTCTACCGAAAATCTGCCCATTGACTAGAACACACATCGACTTTCATCATCAGGTTGAAGGCTCCAACTAGCAAGCGATCCCTTATTTGAAGGGTTCACATAGGTGTGACGGGTTGGGGCTTGGATACCAAACCTCTGGTACAGTCCCTTCTACGGGAGGTGACGGGGGCTCTCCGAGCGAGGCTTAAGGTTCGGTCGATCGTTCTTTTTGGTTCTCTCGCCCGGGGCGAGGAGCGGAGTCGAAGCGACATAGATCTCATCGTGGTATCCGATGAGTTCCCTGACTCCTACAGCGCACGGCTGGATCTCCTCAGGCCAGTCTTCCAAGAGACTAGGGCCCGGGACACGTATATTCAGCTGTCGAAGAGAGGCTATAGATTCTCATTCTCCGCTGTTCCATATAGGAGCGAGGACTTGGCTGATACCCCGCCGCTCTTGCTTGACGTCGCCGAGGACGGCGTGATCCTCTACGACGACGGTTTGATGCAAGGCAAGCTGACAGAGCTGAAGGAAAGATTGCGGGCGCTCGGATCAAGAAGGGTCAAAACGCGGTCGGGCAAATGGTACTGGGTGCTGAAACCTGACATCAAGCCTGGAGAAGTCATTCAGATTTGATCAACAAGCGGATGGCTGAGAACTATCTCCACGATGCCGAAGCAATTCTAACGGAGGCTAAAGTCGCCAGAGGGAGGAGACTTTTCCACCGGGCGGTTCGACTCGGCCAAGAATCATTCGAACTATCGCTAAAAGCGATGCTCCGATCCATCGGGGTCGAGTATCCAAAGGAGCATGAGGTATCCGATGCCCTCAAAGAAAACTCGGCCAAGTTTCCTGAATGGTTTCAGTCTCGTCTTAGCTACTTGGAGGACGGAAGCGTATGGCTTACGGAGAAGCGCGGCCCCTCAATGTATGGGGACGAGATCGCAGGGAAGCCCGCCTCGCAGCTCTTCACAGCGGCCGACGCTAAGAGGGCATTGGAATACGCACGAGAGGCTGTCAGGATTGGAAAGAGATTGCTACGTGAATTGTTTGGACGCGGAGGCTAACCAAGTATGTTGATGATCGATTGCTAGATCTTGTTCATATGATGAAGTGTGAATTGCTCGGAGGGAGCCTTGAGCTTGTCGTCGGTGAATCTCTTGACATCTCGGACGAAAAACACCTTGGTTTCGGTCCTGTTTCAGCCTAGTCTCCGGTGGCGAGATGGGGATTTTTTCCGCCTATCTTGCAAACGATGTCCATCGAAGAAGCAAGAATGGAACAGCCTTCACAGCCGTCAAGGCATGGTTCAGGGGGAGAAGACAGTAGAAGGCTAGGAGTCTAAGGTCGGCGATCGCGTAACGCCTGAACATGAACTCTCTTTGCGGGACGAGGCTGGTCCGTGTGGCTAGCATGCACAAGAGAGTGCGAATTAATGTAGGTCCTTCCCGCCAGTACCTCCCTGGGGTCCTTGGGTTGGAAAGAAGCGAGAGTCTGCTTAAGGACGCGGATGACTTCCTAGGTGCGGCGAGGGATCTCCTAGTCACAGGAAGGTGGGCAAAGGTCTGCTTCAATTGCCAGCAGGCTGCGGAGTTAGCTTTGAAAGCCGCCCTCAACTCTCTCGGGTTAGAGATCAGGGGCCACGACCTCTCGCTTCTACTCGGCGACCTGGCGAGCTACGAACCCGACATCAAACCTTTCTCTGACGCTGCAAGAAGGCTTGATCAATACTACATCCCGACAAGGTACGCTAACGCGTTCTATTCCGGTTCAGCGATGGAACACTACACTCAAGCCCAGGCCAGTGAGGCCGTTGAGCAAGCCCAGAACATATTGGAGGCATGCAGACGTATTGTTGCCAAAAGAGAAGCTCAGAGCTGAAGCCAAAGAAGCCGTACGCCTCTTCATTCAAGAAGCGAGGTCACTCCGGCCCAGAGCCGTCATCCTATTCGGGAGTTATGCAAGTGGTAACTTCACGGAGAGGAGCGATATCGACCTCTGCCTTATCGCGGACAAGATGCCGGAGGAGGAATTTGCAAGGCGCACGTTACCCGACCTGCCCACACCGCCTAAGGTAAGGGTAATTGGTTTCGAACCGGAGGAGTTCCTCCAGTACCTGAGAGGGTTGAGGTTCCTTGCCTTCGACATTGTGGCGGATGGCATCGTCGTCTATGATGACGGACTGTACGAGGAGGTATGGGAGACCTATAGCGAGGCGATCAAGAGCCACGGCATAACGAGACTGAGACAAGGCTGGAAAATCTCAAAACCGTAACCATAACGCGGTCATCGCAAGACATGGAGCCCACGAACAAGGATGCAAGATGCAAGGAGAGATGCTCGCGCGGGGAGTAAAGTGGCTTAGACAGATACGTCAGGGGTGAGATCAGGAGAGCAACTTCATCAAATTCGGCGACCTTGAGACCTGAAACGTCGATTGTCCTACTAGCGAAGAATTTTTTTTCTGTCGTGTCATCAGTCGTGCGCGGCAGGCATCCGTCAACACGTAATCGGTCAAGGACATAAGGCAGGCGTAGCATTGAGCGTGCGGGCAGTACGATAATCCGCAAATTCTACGGCGCCACAGGGTCCTATCGGTGGAGTTTTGCTACGGTAACCATCACAAAAAAGGGTCAGACAACCATCCCCAAAGAACTGCGCGAGGAATATGCCTTATCGGAAGGTACAAGGCTTGCGGTCATAGATACGGGCGAGGGTGTTATGTTTAGGAAGGCGTTGTCCACCATCGACTTGATAGGAAGTGGCGAGAAGTCCTACGACGCCATGAAGCGTCGACTAGATGAAATTAGGCGAGAAGATGCCTGACACGATACACGACACGAGATTTCTCCTCGCCGCGTACGCCAAGGAGCCAAACCTGGCACATCGAATCCAATCCGAGCTCCGGGCACGCAAGCGAAGGTTCGTTTCCGCCATCACAATTCATGAGATCTATCGAATCACACTCGAGGAAGAGAGTCGTGAGGTAGCGAAGATCAGAAAGCGGGCCATCGAGAGGGATTTTGGGATAATAGCGCAGATTCTGACGTTGCCGCAGAATCAGCTGGAATCAAGGTGACGCAGGGCGGAGATTTTCCGTGGGCAGACGCAGTCATTGCAGCAACCGCCAAGCTCGCAAAACTAGTATGCTTCACGGACGATGAGCACATCAAATCATTACGCACGATTCGGACACGATGGTTCTAGACCATGTCACACTTCACGTTTCTATGTGGTTCCGGTCTTTGGTCCTATACCGTCCCAGTCCAGCTACCTCAGTCACCTCACAATCAGAGAGAGGGCCGGTGGTCTGCAGGGGGGCACGTTGTCTAGCGTCGGCGCGCTGATCTAGGGTTGTAGCAACTCCTACGGCAATAATGCTCTGTGAGCCAGAAGGCTTGAAGGTCTAGCCTGCAACGAATAGTCCTGCAATATTGCAACAATCAGACACTCCGAGTCTCCGCGCAGCCTTGCCTCGAAGGTCAACGTGGCGATGAGTGAACCTTGGATCGTACAGGAAGAATGTAATGCGGGAATATCTCAGAACGACAAGAACGCCCACTACCACGGCGATGGCGACGCCTGCCTACTGGAGCAGCGATGAGGCCCTTCGATTAGCCGTCCAACTACTGATTCGGGAGGTTCACATCAAATGAAGACACGGTCGCATTGTAGACGAGCACGAAAACACATTATTCAGAAAGGCCGTCTGCTAGTAGGTTTCGAGCTTCAGTTCAGGTATCCCCGCGAAATCCTTCCTGTTTCGAGTTATCAGAGGCTCATCGTTCTGGACCGCGATACCGGCCAGCATGGCGTCTTCGGGGTCGATCCTAGTTTTCTCTCTGACTCGTTGGGCGTAGATTATTCCGGCCTTGGATGCGGAAGCGGCGTCCAGCGATAAGTGGGGTAGCGATCTGAGCGTGTTGAGTACCTTTTCCCTCTCCTCATTAGACCTTACACTCAGACCTACACCGACGTACAGTTCAAAGATGCTCGGCGTTCCCACCAAAATGGAGACTGCAGCGTCTGATAGATCCTTAGCTTTTCTGACCGCGCTTGTGTCGTTCTTCATTATATCGATTATGAAGGTCGTGTCGGCCAGCAAGTCTACTTCAGCCATTTAGTGGTCCTAAGGATTCGTTCAGAACTTTGTTTCCTGATGTCTTTGACCCGCCTCTCGACGTTGGTGGCTTCTGTCTTGGACACGATTCCCGCCAGTTCCAGAACTGCGCTTCTGCGAGTCATTCTCTCAATAACATCCGTGAAGCTCTCTCCAGACCTCTTTAGCGCCTTCAGCATTTGGTAGGCCTCGTCTGAGATGGCTATGTTCTTCGTGCCCATGATGTCTGTCTGTGTGTGTATGTGTGTGGTCAAATTTACGTCTTGCTGAGCCCCTGCAACCCGCGGGCTCCGAGCGTTCCAGATAGAGGGGGTCCGCTCTATCTCTACCCCTCGGCGAGCAATAGCGCTGCAATATTGCAACAATCAGACACTCCGAGTCTCCGCGCAGCCTTGCCTCGAAGGTCAACCTAGGAAATGAGTGAACCCAGGATAGTACAGGAAGAACGGAATGCTGGAGTATGTCAGAACGACGAGGAGGCCAATGGCCAAGGCGAAGCCCGCCAATGCCATGCAAGATGAAGAGGCAAGTTGGCAACATTGGACGCCTCAGAGTTGCAAGCCAACGATTTCAATCGTTGGTAGCTGACTCGATTGCTCTCCATGTCCTTACGATGGTTGCTTCTGCGGGGAGTCCGTAGAGGATGTATCTTTGCGCGCGGTGTGCACCTTTGTGTATCAGTACAGGGCCCTTCAGTCGTCGACACTCGCAGAGGATTCGTTCGCCTACTAGTTTGTCACCAGTTTCTTTTCCGATCATGCGACTTTTCCTTCTTCCCATAGGTGCTTGAGAGCCTTTACCGTCAAGTCTACGTCAAGTCTCAGGTCGTTTGCGATTTCGAATGTGTCCGCTTGCTTATGCTTCTTCAAGTAGGCAAGAATCTCTGCCGCAGCCTCTTTGAGGCTTACGTTGCCGCGTATCTCGATTACTCTGAGCCCCGCCGCGTCTTGGATGTACTTCTGTATCGCGTCTCTAATGAGGGCGCTCCTAGACCTGGCCTTTAGCTTCAGAACGGTCGCATCTAGGGATTTGAGTTCTTGCACAGTAAGGCGAACCGGCACGACAGCCTCTCTCTCAACCAGTTTCTGCAACGTGAATGCGTATACATGTCATACATAGGATACAAATTAACCTACCGCCAAAGTGCACCCAACTACCTCGCAGGGAGCGGCGAGGAGTAGGCCGATGTTCACTCAGAGAACTGCCGGGCCCGACTCTCGCTCCTATTGGACGTTGAAAGTTGTCGACGCGGTCCCGGCGGTGTATCCAGTCATTGAAGCCTGCGCCGAGATCTTGTACGTTCCCCTTGGAGAGGATGAGTAGAGTGTGTATCTGAAGGACGCTTGACCGTTCGAGTTTGTTGTTGCCGAGGCTGTTCGCGCCACAGACCCGTTGGGATAGTAAACCGTGATCGAAACTGACGCGCCCCGCACCGGTGAGCCGTTACTCTTCACGGTCACTGTGATCGAAACCGTTGTGTAGAATCCTCGTGTATACGTTGATTTGTCTGTGGCGACTGTGACTGAGAGCGCCGGGGTTGAGGTAGGCGTTGCGCTCACCTCACTCGATCTGGCCGACTCACCTACCGCGTTCGTGGCCGTGAGTTGGTAGTAATATTTGACGCCGTTCGTCAGTCCTGAATCCTTGTACGTTTGGACGCTGGCGGCCAGAGTTATGATCGGAGTTGGGTCTTCGCCCCCAGATGATGTCCCTCTGTAGACGTTGTAGCCGGTGATCGAGGAGCCTCCGTCTGAGGATGGCGGAGACCAAGTCAGCGTGACGTACGCGTTTCCAGCGGAGGCTTTCAGCCCCGTCGGCGCGCTTGGTGGCGACGGAATTGTGAGGGTGAAACTGGTCTGGTGGGTAAGTGTGCCGGCTGAACCTACGATTGAAAGCGAGTATGTCCCGCTCGAAGCGGATGAGTCGACGCTCAATGTGAGTTGTGATGTTGTGACCCCATCAGCGGGAGGGGTCACGGGATTCACATCGAATGAATAGGTGACCCCGCCGGGAAGGGCCTGAAGGTTGTAGGTGACGGGTGAGTTGAATCCGTTGAGGGACTGAGTTGTTATTCCCAACGTTCCCTGACCAGGCTTGATTATGGTAATTGACCCGGCCGATAATGAGAAGGTGAAGTCCGGTGATGGTGTGGCCGCAAGCACAGAATTGTAGGCGTCAACCTTTCCATATCCGTACTGTACATCTTGCCCCAGCGGGCCGAGATCAAACGCATTATTCGTCAGGATCTGCGTAACTTGCGTGTTCGTTAAAGCTGGGCTACGAGCCCATACGAGCGCCGCGGTGCCCGACACGTGAGGCGTGGCCATCGATGTGCCGCTCAAAGAGGCGTAGTTCATCGGGTAGCCGTACCGAGTGTTCAGATAGACTTGGTAGGTTGGCATCGTTGAGTATATGCTCGTCCCTGGAGCGCTCAAATCTACTTGAGGACCTATGGAACTGTAGGATGCTATCGTATCGCCCTGACTTAGCGCCGAGACAGCGATAACGTTTGGGTACGCCGCCGGATAGTCAACCGAGTTCGCCTGTTGATTGTCGTTGCCCGCGGCGGCGACGAGTACGCTCCCCTTGCCCCAGGCGTAGTTCACGGCGTTCTGAAGCGTCGACGAGGAACTTGACGCTCCTAGGCTCATGCTGATGATTTTTGCCCCGTGATCCGTTGCCCACTGAATTCCACTCGCAACCCAGCTGATATATCCGTTGCCGGAAGAATCGAGCACCTTCACTGCCATAATCGACGATCCGCTAACCCCTGCGATCCCAACTCCGTTATTGATGACAGCCGCCGCGATCCCTGCGACATGTGTTCCGTGGCCGCTGTCGTCGCGGGGATTGTTGTTTCCACTTCCAAAAGAGACGGCGAAGTTCCAGCCGTGGCTTCCGTCCGGAGCCGTCCAGATGTTCGGCGACAAATCCGGATGTGTGTAGTCCACGCCAGTGTCAATTATGGCTACCGTGACGCTGCGGCTCCCTACCGTTATACCCCAAGCTTGAGGGGCGTAGATGTCCTGTGGGCCCCACTGCGAACTGAAGCCCGGATCATTTGGGGTCGGCGGAAACGCCGTGGCGTGGACCACTATGTCAGGCTCGACGTATCGAACATTCGCTTCCATCTTCATGCCTTGCATGAATTGGTCGATGTTACCCACCGTGAGTACAACAAACCTCAGGGCATAGTTGATCGAAACCTTGCTGCCGCCGTGCCGAGCCAGTATCGCATCAAGGTTAGACGGGATTGAGGGACTGAAGCCTACGATCGCTCTCTGTTGAGCGGCATCGTTTGTCTGGGCGCTGCCTTCTAAAGTGAGACTAGCGATCGCTGAAGGGACCGTCAGCATCTGCGCACCCAGTATGCTTAGAATCATGATAGCAACCAAGACGGATGTCGACGGAAGCTTAGTTGCTGTCTCAAACTCGCGGCACAATCCTCTCCTCTCCCCCGACGCGCTCGTTTCTCTCGACGAAGCAAGAGCTTGATGACAAAACCGGTTACGGGTTCATAAAACTGCTTGTTCATAGTCGACTTGGCAAGCGGCAGTATCTTTCTGAGCGAGCCTATCCCTCTCGAATGGTCTGTGTTCGATGCGTTGATGGTTGGGGTATGGTCCGATGAAAGAGCCCCATGTGCTGGTAAAGGCGCCTCCTTAGAGCGAAACGTGTCAATCACATGCCCCGCTCAATCTGCAAGCGGGTCTCGGGATTCAGATGATGGTCACGATGCAACGCCCCACCTGAGGCGACTGGAAGATCTCGATCAGAGCATGTCCGGGGGATGATGGGATATTGCGTTGATCCTGCATACTGCACCTTATGATCCGGATCTTCTCACTAGGCTCCCTAGTGTTTGACCAATGAAGAACGCAAAAACAGTTCTCCTTGGAATTCTCGTCAGCGCGGTTGCTCTGTCAGCGCTTGTCGCTCCCGCCTCGGCCCAGTTCGTCCACACGAGAGGAATCCTCATGACGGTATGGCCGCAGGAGGTCGTCGTCTTCTGGGGTGCACCTGGTTACTATCAGCGGAACATATTGGTGGTTATCAAGCCGCCATGGTACTTCGTCGAGGACCTCATGGGGTTCGATTCGTTGACGCTCACTTACAAGCTTGTTGGCAACTGTTATCAATGCAGAAACCAGGGAACCTGGCCTACCCTTCTAGGCCAAGGTGATAGCGGACAGGTCGTGACTTCGCTAGGCCCAGTAGGCATGAGTGAGGAAGACAACGGAGCCGCCATTGTCGTCCCAATTACCTTTGTCATAACCGGCACCACGGGTCGAGGATACTACATGCTATTCCTGAGCGCCGTGGCAACGGTGGACGGGGCCACCTTCACAGGCTGGGACCAGGTCGGCGTCGCGATTGCTCCAGACTAGCGCTGTATAGCCGAACGGCAGCTTTCAACCATCTCTACCCTCTTCCCCGCGGTCCCCGACTTTTTTCTCCTAGCCGTCGCTTCGATTTCGATTCCGCGAAGTATGCTCCGCCGAGGTAGCCGCCCAAGGCCCCTGCCAAAGGGAACGCCGGGATCATGCCGACGAAGAGGTTGAAGCCAACAGCGTACGGTAGGAGCAATAGCGCTTGGTACACGAAGACGACATAGACAAGGTCAACGAGACCCTGGCCAATGAGCGCCGAGAGGCCGAATAAGAGGCCCTCCCTCGCAGAAGATGTTAGAGACGCGGAGACAAGAATCAGCACAATCGCGTAGGCGATGAGCAGCACCTGGTCGGAGACTCCGAGTAGGAGCATGAGACCAGCGAGCGCAAGCAAGGCTCCCAACACGAAACCTACAATCGGAACCGTCACGCGGAAAGCCATTGTGGATCACTTAGCCAACACGGTCGCCACACTAGCTTGCGAAGGGGATAAAAAGCATCGCGTAACCCGCGCACGGTCAGACTGGACGCCTGGAATGGAAGGAACTCGCAAAACACGCCAAAGCCGTAGAGCCTTCTCCTTCCCTTCACAGAGAGTCCATCTGTGCCGCTATGTGTCACAGATGATCACAGAAGACTGATCAGACGACCCTCTCGGTCGCCAAGAAACCTGCGCGCAGGCTCTGTGTTGCACCAGACAGCGAGAGTTAACAGTGATCCGCGGAAGAAACAGAAAAAGTAGGGGGACCGACTGGAGATCTTTCTCCCCTGTCGGTTCGGTTCAGGCCGGGGCTAACGGATCCTGGGCCTTGTCCATCGGTATGCCTGCCTGCTGCCGCTCGATCAGTGCTAGGTCCTCGCAGCTCGTAAACGGTCCGAGAGCTGTGACGAAGACAAAGTGGGTCCCTTGGAAGTAACGAGCTATGGCTTGGAGCCATTGGTATTCTGATGTGATCTCAGCGAATGGCTTGGTAAAGATCTCAGGCTTGGGGATTCCGACCGCGATCCAGGGGAACGGCACGCCCAGGACGCAGATGTCCTGGATCTCGCTGCCGAAGATCACGGTGCGACCGATGGTGAGCGAGACCTCGACGACCAGTATGTAGTCAGCTATCCAGTTCGCATCGAAGGGGCCGACATAGTACACGTCCAAGACACCCGCGGATTCGAGGGTGCCAGGAACCGGAGACTTCCAGCGGGGCTTGCAGACCCATTTGTCGGAGGTGTCCACAAGCTTGGTCATGAGGTTCTCCTGGTCGAACTGCTTGCCCTTCCCCGACTTTGCGTCAGGGACAACGTTCACTTTGTCCTTCTCGATCACGTTGCAGAAGACGGCGGGGACACCCACGGTGTCTCCCAAACGCCATTTGAGCGTCTGGCCGTTGTAAGTGACGAGGAGCTTGTGTTGTGATAGCAGATCCTGCGGCCCACAAAGTTGAACTCCTGTGGGGTTGGTGACCGGATCCCATGCGTTAGCCACATACTCGTCCACGTCGAACGTACACCTGGCTGGCATCGGTGCTAGCGTTGGATTACCCAGCTCTCCATGATCGAAGAGTCCTCCGTTGAAGTCGAATAGGCCGAGGATGATGATGCCCTTCTCACGCACTTGGTCGTCCTCCGCGATCGTTATGACCTCAAGCTTCGGTCCGATGGTAGCCCTTGTCACGGCGTACGTCAACGGGGTCGTGCTGACAAGTGCCAACAGGACTAGGAACGCCGCCACGGCTGGTAACAACTTACGGTTCATACTTTCACTCCTCCTAAGTCCAGGGAATTGTAAGTCCGAGTGCATACTTCTCCAGCAATGACATGTCTTCGCAGCTTGCAACTGTGCCGAGAGCGTCCGCGTAGACCCAGTGGACGGTCCCGTCGGGCTTGGTGATGGGAACTGGCTTGAAGACGAAGCCGACCTCTTGAACGAGGGTGCTAGGCCATCCTAGGACGCAGATGTCCTGGATCTCGGCTCCGCTTACGATGGTCCTTCCTATCGTATACGACGCGCTGACAACGAGGACGTAGTCAGATATGTACTGTCCGGAGATGGGTCCTATGTAGTAGACATCGAGGACGCCTACTCCCGGCTTGGCCCATCTGGGCTTGCAGACAAAGTTCTGGCTCTGATCCTTTGGAACTGTCTTCAGGTTCTCAGCGGGGAACTGCTTGTCCTTCAGCGGGTTCGCCTTATCCTTCTCGATCACCTGGCAGGTGACAATGTCAGGCGTCACCGGGACGCCGTTGAAACTCACCAGGAGCTTGAACTGCGCGAGGAAGTCGGGGTAGGTTGGTGTGTTAGGCTCAGGCCAACCGGGCTGCAGAAGGAATGAGGGGTACTCAATGATCCCGATCAGTCCATGGTACTCGTCGGGGAACAGAACCGCGAAGTTAAATTCGGGAGTGGTCATGCCCAGCAGTATGACTCCCGTCTTTCTGACCTCGTCGTCTTCAGGGATCGTCTTCACCACGAGGGTGGGCAGTGCTACGGCCCTAAGGGCCGCCGCGGCGTAGACCGGAACAATCGTGGCCGCGAGCATTGCTATAATGAACAGCGATGCGATTGCAGGCAAGTAACGCTTGTTCATTTTCTTTTTTTCTCCTTTTGGTTTTCCCGACCTGCGTGTATCCGCCGGTCGGAATGGAACGCCGTCAAAGGACCCATCGTATTTAACACATCCCATGTCCAACCCTCTTGTACGCGTCTGATACGCGGCGACTCAACGCTGTTCAGCTCTCTAGTGCAAGATGCTCTTCACGAAAACCTCTTAACTTGCCGGCTCCCGTGAGGGGCGGGCTTCACCGATGCGCAGACGATTATGGCTCCTTCTCGCAGCCGCGCTGATAGTCGTCGTCCTCCTGTTATATCCGTCTACGCAATGCCGCGTGACCGACGCGGACCTCACGCTATCTCGACCAAAGACCTTCGCCGTTCCTGTTGATCAGGGATTCGCAGTCGGGTTCTCATTCAACGTTACCAATAGGGCCGAGTGCGATGTCAACGCCGAGAAGTTGCGAGTGATCCTGCGTAGCGTACTCTACCAGAACGCCACGCAGGTCACACAGAACTTAGATGAGGTAGAAGGAAAAAGCGGAGCGATCAAGCCCGGTGACTCGGCCACTTTCTCCTTTACATTCAGCTCATACTTCGACCGTCGCCCAACTATGCTGAATCTGAGAATTGAGATGACCTTTGGTGAGACCGGCTCCGTGCTAGTCTTCGATGGGGAGCTTCCTGTCCCATAAGCTGTAGAGGATTGGCTCAGCCCAGATCATATACCCAAGGTCCGCTCTCTCATCGATTCGGAGGGTTCGGTGTTGCCATGGGTGAGTCGCCGCTACTTACGCAGGGTGTGAGGCGCGTGCATAGAAGATTGCTTGTTGTGCTTCTCACTATAGTGGTCGCCTCATCCGTAGTCGCAGGCTACTTCATCTTAGCAGCCCCACCTCGTCCGCCAGTTGAGGGGCAAGCGAGATATCCGGTTGCCTATCACCCACCGATCACCCTCGCCTCCAACGGAGACTTCACCAAGCCCGGTGCCGGCTCGGGCTGCGAATGCGTAAGATCCGGCTCCGGACGGCAAGAAGACCCGTACCTGATTTCTGACTGGATAATAAATTCAACAGAGGGAGACGGCGTCATCGTCTCGGGGACGACTACACATTTCCTCATCAATCGACTTGTTCTAAGCGGATCCTCCTCCGGTCGCGGAGTCTACATGGAGAACATGGAAAATGGAGTTGTGAGCAACTCCCGAATCACAGGATGGTGGTTTGGGATGTATGTCTTCCAATCCAGCAACTTGGAATTCATCAACAATACCGTCACCGGAAACCAGTATGGCATACAGCTTGAGGCCTCCCACGACAACAAGCTGATCTCCAATCGCTTCGATCAGAATGGGCAGCTAGGGATCTTCGTGAGAGGATCCAACAACGTACTAAAGGACAATTCAGCGACACGAAATGGTTTCGGGGGCATCAACGTAGACGGAACCGCCGGGTCCGCGGATGATAACCAGCTTGAAGACAACATCGTTTCAGAGAACCGAGTCTATGGAGTTGCCGTGTGGCGTGGACACGGCAACCTGTTGAAGTCGAATACGGTCGCGCGTAACAATGGCACAGGCATTATGTTCACCGATCACTCGGCGAAGAACCTCGTCGAAGCGAACACGGTTTCGTACAACGTAGGTGGCGGAATTGTCCTCATCGATGGTTCATCAGGAAACACAATTCGTGGAAACACCGCCCTCAAGAACGGGGACGGGGTCAACTACTTCGACCTATACGATAGCGGGTCAGACAACATCTGGCAGAACAACACATATGAAACAAAGAAACCGGACAGCATCGGGTAAGTTTCAGTTAGCCGAACGGAAAGAAGGCCAAGCGGCTAAGTGAGGTATGAGCGGCTTGGGCCGCACCCGTGCGTCGGGATCTTCTCGAAGCGAGCGCCGTCAACGTGACAACCATCACGAGAATCAAGGGCACCACAAAAGGCGGAAACTCCGGGATAACCTCTCCGCCCTGAACAGCCCACCGTACGGTCTCGTCTACACCAACAACTGATGAATCAACCTCGAACAGATGAAACCCCTCCTCAAGTTGCAGAGTAAGCGTTCGGGTCCCCTCTACGACCCCTTCGCTAGACCCGTCAATGAAGAACTCGTAGCTGCCGTCCGTGACATCAACGGTGAGACTGTAGTTCACAGCGGGAAACGGAAAGACAGCTGCGAACCCGCTGATGCGCGTGCCAGAGTTAGCAGGCATAAAGCCGGTGAAGTCTAGGGGGGGCTCACCCACGGCGTAGAAGCCTACGTCGAAGCTGATTCGGCCCGTAGCCGCCGCGTCAGCTTCAACGGTGATCGTATAGGGCCCCATGGAGAGCGGGCAGTCACAATATGCCCATCCCTCACCCATCAGGAACGGCCAATAGTCGCCGGTCTCATCGATTGAAACATACACAACATCCTCTGCTTCCGCGCCACCCGTGATCCTGTAGTGGAAGAGAAAGTCAGAGACCTCACTATTGAGGTCCCATGAGAAGCTTGAGATATCTCCGGGATTCAGGGACCCGGTAACTGTCTTTAAGGCCGGAGGAGTTGCGGCTTGGACCGTCGGAAGAGTCCATGCTGCCAATCCCACCAGTACGAAGAGGAGGAACGGCGATGCCTTCATGACGTTGGTCACTTGAACTAGGGATCGCATGGAAGTTCTCTCTTAAAGTTTCGGGACGGTCTTTTTTCGCGTCGAAGGCGAGCACGGCGGGCCTGTCTTATCGCGGGTCATCATGTCAATGCTAGATCGATTGCTTCCGCGAGCGTGTCAGTTGGGACAACACCTTGGAACCTGCTGAGTATGTTACCCGACCGGTCGAGTATCAGGTACGTCGGCGTCGATTCAACTCTGTATTTCGCAAAGACAGAATTGTCCTCGTCGAGGACATGCGTCCAAGTCACGCGGTATTGCCTGATGAATTCCGCTGTGGATTCGGCCGTGGCTCCGCGTTGAGTACCAGCTACCGAAATGAAAACCACGTCTTGGTTCCGATACGACTGCTTGAGATATTCAACCGTGGGAGCCATCTGCTGGCACGCGGGGCACCATGACACCATAAACTCCAAGACGACAACCTTTCCCTGGAACGAGGAAAGCTTCACAGTCTCATCGGAGAGTCCGTCGCCGGTCACCACGCGCAGAGTGAAATCAGGAGCAATTTCCCCTGTGCTTCCTGCCTCACGTGGGGGCTGCGATACAATGTACGCCGACACTCCAATAACGACAACAAGTATCGCAACGAATACGAGAACCCCCCTTCCTCGTGACCTCTGCGACTTCGCGGCCGCTGATTTCTTTCGCTGTTTTGTGCGCGACAACGATGGCTCACGTCCAACCTTCCATCACGAGCGCATACATTAGCTTGTCTCTGAAAACGCATGGGCCTGGAGTTCCACTTGCTAGGCGATGCCGGGCCGGGCTCCTAGAAATCTCCCTACGCTCTCGCCTGTCTACGATTCTCTCTTGCAGTTGGCTCTCCAACGCGCGCCTGAGAATCCCGAGGTCCGGTGATTGGCACGCTTCAGCGACCAGGGAACCGATATGAAGCGAGCCATTTCGCGAGACTGGTCAACTCTCAGCATCGGCGATGAGTGGCAAAACGGAACCTCCATACCCTCGCTATCCAGGCCAAGCGCCGATCTGCGGTCGCGTCACCGCTGGTACGATGCGACTACGAGAATTCGTTTCTCCCTAGCGATCACCTGCGCGGAGGGATGAAGCCAAAAACCAAACATGACGGGAAGCAGCCGCCTTCCCGCTAGAGTTCTCTGAGCCTTCTCGAGGTTCTGCAAGAACTCGCTGACATCACTGCCACGTATCTTCGCCTTAGCCTCCCCCAGGACAACTATCGGCTTCCCGGACTTTGTTCCTTCGCCGTAGAGGTTGACCTCAACAGTCTCACCGTCGACCACGAGAAACCGCCTCTCAAGTTCGTCAACATGAACACGCTGATGCCTCTCAAGCCAACCCGGAAGAACGACACGTGCGACATCCTCGACGCCGAAACCAACCGTCTCGGAAAGCCCTCCAACAGCTTTCGCCAGGTCCCTCACGCTCTCCTCGGTTCGCTTCTGCGCCTCCGCAAGCTCTCCGAGCCCCTGCTCCGTCCGTTTCTGGGCCTCAGCGAGCCTTTCAACCGCACCCTCGAGCCTCTCAACCGCGCCCTCGAGCCCTGTGACGCGCTCTCCGAGACCGGAGATCACAAACTCCGTCCGCTTCTGCGCCTCCGCAAGCTCTCCGAGCCGCTCCTCCGTCCGTTTCTGGGCCTCAGCAATGTTGGCAACCGCCTCGACGAGGCGGTCATACATCTCCCTTGTGACCCTTATCTCGCGGACCCTATCGTCAACGACCTTGATGATCGCCTCGTAGAGTTCGCCGGTCAGTGTCATGAATCGAAGGACCTCAACTAGCGGCAAACTCTGGATTGACTCGCTAATAAGTGGCCTAGGTCAGCCGTAGTAAGACTCAGGTCCGATGTCGGAGGCATCGAAGCCTATTCCGTAAGAGTTGAAGATCAAAACATAGAAGACGGTAACCATGCTATGGGGATTGTGGTTCGCATGACGCGGCCACGGCAGATCCTTCTAGGAGCGGTAATAATTTGCTCTCTCATCATAGTGTCGGCCATAGTGGTTTTCAATAACCCCGCAAAAACCGGGAACAAGCAAGCGAGCGTCCCCCTTACGACCACCCTCGTGACCGGACTTGATGTTCCGCGCTTCCTCGCCGTTTCAGGAGACTATGTGTATTTCACTGACCTTGACGGCGGCAAAATCGGAAAGGTGAAAATTTCCGGCGGTAATGCGACAACGTTGGCAAGCGATCTAGAGTGGCCGATGGGCATCGCTGTCTCCGGCGATTACGTCTATTTCACTGAACACCACGGCAAGACCGTCAAGAAGGTAGGGATCGACGGAGGCGAGATCATCACGCTCGTCGAGAATCTTCACGCTCCTTACGGTATCGTGGTTTCTGGCGGGTACGTCTACTATACCGATATGGACTGGGGCACCATCGAGAAGGTCCGAACGGACGGCGGAGAAGTCGCTTTACTGGCAAGCGGGCTCAGAGACCCGATCCGCATCACCATCTCAGGGGAATATCTGTATTTCACGGAGTATGCGTCAGGCAGACTAAGCAAGGTCAAGACCACCGGAGGAAGGGTCACCGTCCTCGGGATAGGCTTGCTGTACCCGTGTGGGTTGGAGGTCGCTGAGGGCTACGTCTACTTCGCTGAAAGAGACGGAGGCACAATAAAGAAGATCAGCGTCGACGGAGGAGAAGCCACAACGTTGGCAGACGGCTTGAGGGGCCCGATCGATGTTGCAGTCTTCGGACGCTACGTGTACTTCACAGAACAATGGGGAGGAAAATTGAGCAGAGTCTCGACCAACGGAGGCCAAGTTGTAGAACTGTTGGTAGGGCTCAATCAGCCGTTCGGAGTTGCTTTCGCCAATGACAGCATCTATGTGGCTGAGGGCGGTGCCGGAGTCATCAGGAAAGTCACCGTTGAGGGATAGCGTCGAAACAGATCAAAGGTCAGCGTGCATTTGGGACATCTTAGAAGGACAGTGATAGAGGTTGCCTGCGTGCTCGGTGTATACGTGATGTTCTTGGCGGTCGGCGTGTTCAGCGGCCAGACTACGATGAGTGTTGACATCATCAATCCTGTGGATGGAATGCGTTTTCAGTCCTCGCCTGTGAGGCTGATGGCAAGAGTAACACTCAGAGGAGCACCCTTGGCGGACATCAGAACGAGGTTCGCGGTCGAGTCTTCGGTGACTGGTGGATCTACGACCGATACAATCACCGACGCAGACGGCGTTGCTCGGCTGCTCGTCCCAGCGCTGTCTGGAAACTACACGTGGTACGCTACGGCGTTCAGGGGAGAATTCCCTACGATTGTGTCACGTCACAGCAGTTTCTCGGTCAGACTCTCGCTGGTTGTTGACGCTCTCTCACCCTCGACTCGAGTCCTTTCGGTTTCACCGGTGGATTTTAGGGCCAAGGTGACGGACATTAACGGCCGTCAGGTTGAGTCTGCAAACGTGACCTTCTACGTCGACATGACGGCGGTCGGGTCGAGCTTGACTGGTCCGAGCGGTATCGCCACGCTATCGACTCCGCTATCTTCCGGCAGACATACGTGGTTTGCGTCCGCAACGAAAGACGATGAGGGCGGCCTCTCCGACTCAACCCTCTTTATGGTGGGATAATTGCAATCTCTTCCAATAGGCGACTCTCGTCCTGCTGGGTCACAACATACGCAAATTCTTGAGCGGTCGACCACGACCCTCGAGGTAGGACTTAAGATTTGGCAACACGTTCCTGACGGTAAGGAAAGGGCTTGTGTGGTACTGAACTACTTCTTTGATAATGGGGCGGTCCAAGCGAAGACACGCGAAGTGCTCAGAACGTCTAGAAAACTTGGACACAGATGCATCGTGGCTACGATAGTTTTGGCGGAACTCTATGCTCAAACATACAAGAGGACCTGTTGAGATGTCGCGGACAAGCGTTTCAGGGAGATCGTGAACTCCGGCCTTACCGTCCTCTCCGTAACCGAATAGATATCTACCAAGCACGTCTATTCAGAGTGAAATGGTCTTGGTCTCTTGAGCGAGTCGGTACGTACAGCGCGTCCTCGTTAATCCGAGCTCCTTCAATTCCGCGAGTTTCCGCTTTAGTTCAGGGAAGAGCGTTCCGGGTAGGATCGGGATGCCGAACTCTACCGATTCGATGGCGCTCGGATTGAGACGATTCAGCATTTGCATGAACTCGTCAGGTGTGTAGCCAAGAATCTCCAGCGGGAGGGCGGTGTCGTTTAGCAAGGCGAGCTCAGCAAGCCGGTCAAAGAATGGCTTCTCAAAATTTGCGATCACAATCAAATCGAGATCGCTCCAGGGCATATTCTCCCCGACAGCTGTAGATCCGTGTAGTAGAACCACTGGTTCACTGAACCGACGTGTGAGCCGTTCACAAAACGGCTTAAGCTTAGCTATCAGCGTCAAAGCTGCCGTCGGCGTCATTCGAGTTGTCTCCGGACGTAGTCAAGGCTTCCCGCATATTGCAAAGCCCTCTTGCTAACTTCTTGGTCATAGTTCTCATGAGGACTTCCGGAGGGCATCGCATTAGGATACCTCGCGGGAATGTAGTGACGATCAAGTTCAGCAGCCAAAGCCTTCAGTTCGGATATGTCCTTCCCGCGCGCTTCCATGAAGCGCTGAAGGAGCTGCAAAACTGAGTAGCCGAACGGGGATTCCCCGATCGAGTATAGCAATGCCTTGGCAGACTTCTCTGCCGCTTGCTGGCAGAGAAAAGCGCAGGAGGTGTATCTGCAGGACTCGTGCAGTATCCGCGCGGAGTCGAGATCCCACTCAGCTTCAGAAAACCAGCGTCTCGCCTCCTCACTCCTGCGCATTGTTCCGTATTCCCCGTTTCCGATATTGCAGTCAGCTTCAAATAAACTCGCTTCGAAAGCCAACTTGGTGTCAATCGGTGACAGTGAGATGCGGTAGCCGACACTGTGAGGATGAAAGATTCGTATAGGATGGGCGAACTGCGCTCGCTCCTCCCCCGGATACAGTGTTCAGAGAGGTCGCGAAGTTAGCGTCTATGAGTAGTTTCCCGGCGCATCCTCTCGAACACGATCTCAAAGTGTGCCTTCTTCAGTTCTCTCAGCTTGGGCCCTCTGGATGCACTTGGTCTTCAACTCCGCCAAATGTCTCTCTATCTCCCGTTCGCTTTCTTGAACGGACGATTTGAATGGGAACCCCTCACCCTGGTTCGGTGCAAAGCACCCAAAACCTGAAATCTCCGCGCAAGCGAAGTGGTAGAGTGGCTTTCTGAGACTCACCGCGTGCCTGTGTAGATTTCGCTGCTTTCTGCCAATACAGGAGCGCCGAGGAGGGGCGCGATGAGAATAGTACCCGAATCCTCCGAGAGGTGAGCAACATGAACGGAATAAGAAAGGTGTTGATCCTCACCATCTTCACAGCGCTGACACTCCTCAGCAGCTTCCCGACACTCTACGCCGCATACGGACTATGGTACACTACTGGGAATGTACAATGCAGCTTTCCCGACGGTTCGACAGTAGCGCGCGTCAAAGTCCACCTACTCAAGAAGCAGACATCGCTCGTGCCGCCTTACGGCTACTTTGAACTACTATGCAGCTACAGCAATTCTGACACAAAGACTGTTACCACTACGGCCAAACCAACTGGCTGGAAAATAGAATGGCTATTCCTCGTCAATGGCTACGAGGCCTGCCGAGCTTCAACTTCAGGCACCGGTTTCCCAGTAACAGCGGATAACGAAAGTTGCCCTCAGAAAGCAACGGTTACCATAAGCGCACCAACCCACTAGGAACACTCGGGTTTACCCGCTTCAAGTGCAAGTCAGGTCAACTCGATCCTGAATCCTGGACCCCGCAGGCGACGCCTCGCGTGGCGCATTGTCCGCAAATGAAGGGCGGGAAACACGCAGCTCTCCTCTCTCCTTAAGGTCCAAATTACGAGTACAATTACTATGCGGTCAGATTCCTGTCAACGTCACGGCTGCCGATTTTTTCCTTGTGCGAGCCCAATGGCTTAACCCATTCGAGTACTGAGAGTCTGTTGGACGCCAAAGCATTCTGGGCGCGAGCCCCAAAGACATACGTCTCGGAGCTCACTTTTTCGTGAAGGAAGTATTGGAACCAAGCCGTGAAGAACAACCCAGAGATCTCATGCTGCCGATCCGCAGTGAGCTTCGCTCTTGGATCGAGTATGCTGAGAAGCACGCACCAGCTGTCTGTGAATTGGATGTGACCTCCATCTTTGATTTCCACATACTCCTTACCCGCGAGGCCAGGGAGGTTCACGTAGTATCTGCGGGCGACATCCTTCGGCGCTAGACCATCTTTGCTACCGACTTGGATTTGCACCGGAACCCGGATGGTCTTCGCGGCGTCGAGCACCTTCGCGAAGACGAACCAGCCGATTCTCGAGTACGCTGGAGCCAGCGCGACCAGAGCTTTGATGCGGAAGTCTCTCGCGGTCGCCAAGATTGCGCCCGCCCCTCCCATCGAGTGCCCCATAGCGCCGATCCGGGTCGAATCAACCATGCCTCTGAGCACACTCGATTCTGAGAACGAGAGTTCATTCAGGTACGTGATGCCGCATGATATGCCGTCGCTCCACTGATCAATCTGACTACTCATCGGACTCGGTGCACTGAACAAGACCGCGACATATCCTCGGGAGGCAAGCCGCTTTCCCACCCACCTGTAGAGGGCCTTGTTTACGCCAAACCCGTGCGCGAAGACCACGGCTGCGTAGGGAGCGCTCGCGCTATCCGGCGGAGCGTTCTTGCCGGACAGCAACGCTGGATAGTAGATTGTGGCTCTGTAGGTTCCCCACTTGCTCGCGTAACAGCCCTGCACGGTCCCGACAGTGTAGATTTCAGTCGCCTCCAACTTCTACGCACTGATGATCATGCCTTTGCTACATCCGATCTATCCTTAGCCTTGCGTAGATGTCCCACACTCGCGCTGTACCGATGCTAAGGCCTGACCCACTCTAGAGCTGAGAGCGCACCTGTCGTCTTGGCGTCCTCAGCGCCCGCGCCAAATATGTACGTTTCAAAGCGGTGTTCTCCGCGCAGGAAACATTGAAACCAGGCTGTAAAGAATAAACCCGAGATTTGGTGCTGCCGGTCCAGACCCAGGGTTCCAGCAAGATCGAACATGGGTAGCAATATGCTGAGGCTATCCGTGAACTGAATGTGACTGCCTCCCTTGATTTCCACATACTCCTTGGGCGCAACGCCCGGAATGTTCGCGTAGTATTGGTAAACCAAGTCCTTCGGTGTTATGCGGTCCCCGCTACCCACCTGAATTTGCACCGGAGCCTTCACCATCCTCGCCGCATCGAGCGCTTTCCGGAAAACAAACGAACCGAGCTTCGAGTTCCCGGGTGCCAAAGCGACCATTGCCTTGATGCGTGGGTCGCTCGCCGCTGCTAATATCGCGGCCGCTCCACCCATAGAGTGCCCCATGGCACCGATTCTATTCGAATCGACCATGTTCCTGAGAATGCTTGTATTCGAGGCCGAGAGTTCATGCAAATAACCGATGCAGTCGGATATGCCGTCGCTCCACTGATTCAGCCCTGTGCTTATTGGACCGGGTACATTGAACAGAGCCGCAACGTATCCCCAGGAGGCAAGTTGGTTCCCCACCCACCTGTAGAAATCTTTGCTAGCAGCGAAGCCGTGCGCGAAGACTAAGGCTGGGTACGGTGGTCCCGCTATGTCTTGCGGCGCGTTCCTGTCAGATCGTCCGGCCGGGTAGTAGATCGTGACCTTGTTGTCTCCCCACTTGTTCGTGTAAGAACTCTCGATCGTCCCAACGCCATAGCCCCTTCCGTCCTTCCGTTTCCACAAGAATCAAACACCTGAGTAGCCAACGTCATGAAACAAACTGCACATCAACGTACCGCTGAACCTGCTCCGTATAACAGTTTGTGGGCAGTTGCAGTCAAATCTCTATGCTGTAGCCACGCCGGCACGCTTTCGACGCAAAGCGCAGGGCACCCTTAAGCGGCGACGGAACAAGGTCTCCCGAACCTTTTCCCGACCCGGACTCGTTCATGAATGAATGAAGTCTAAGCAGACTCCAAATGAGGACAAGATTGAACGCCTTCAAATCAAGAATTCTGCCACGTGCCTGACGGTTCTGGATGCTGCGGAAAGGTCAACCTTACTTCTGATTACGGGCAATTCACCGCAGCTTTGCAATACGGAAGACATTGATCAGGCTTGGACACTGCATGTATTGAGAAATGATAATTAGACACTTCGGCCAACCTTATCAGGGTAGGGAACGCTCGTGGCCAAGCGGTTTAGTGCGTTAGCGGCCAACCACAACCTGGCCATCTATATAGCCACAGGCGTAATTGTAGCGGTTTTCATGTGGTACCTCTCCGGGCTCCTACTCGTTCCGGCATTGCGATTTCCCTATCCTTAGCGCTCACGGACCCTCAACTGCTACATCCGCCAATTCTTGATGTGAGAACAGGAACTCTCCTGAACTGTCAAGATCTCCATTGAGGTTTGCCCCCTCTTTCATCATGTGCTGTAGGAGACGATTGCGCTCGCATGTCTTGGATATGTCAAATGAATAGGAAGGCCTCGGACTTCCGTTGAGACTCCGCTTTAGTCAGCTCGTCCCCAGACCTATTGCTGAGAACCTTATTCCGGCTGCTCGCATCTTGCTCCCGTCGAATACCCGTCTACCGTCGAACACAACGGGTGTCTTCATCAGCGTCAGAATGTCGGATGGGGTGAGGCTTCTGAACTCGTCCCATTCGGTCACCAGGATCGCCAAGTCTGCATCCTTGACGCATTGTCTTGCGTCGTCAGCGTACTGGATTTGGTCCTGTAGGACCTTTCTCGCCGCCTCATTGGCTACAGGATCGTAGGCTGTGACCTCTGCGCCCTTCTGGAGGAGAAGTCTAATTATCTGAATTGAAACCGCGTCCCGCATCTCGTTCGTTTGCGGTTTGGAAGCGAGTCCCAATATCGCAACTCTCCTGCTTTGAATCGACCCAAATACGGACTCTGCAAATTCTACCGCCTTGAGGGGCTGTCTTCGATTGACCTCGCTCACCGCGTTAAAAAGCTCAGGCTCATAGCCCAGCGTCCTGCTGAAATGAACGAAGGCTTTGAGGTCCTTCGGCAAACAGGGACCACCATAACCTAGACCTGCCCTCACAAAAGTCGATCCGGCCCTTGTGCCAAGCCCGACGGCCATGGAGATTGCGGAAACGTCCGCTTTGTCGATCCGCTCGGCGATTGCAGCGATTGTATTGATGAAACTGATCCTGGTGGCTTGATATGCGTTGTTCGCGTATTTGATGAGTTCTGCGTTTTCATGCGTGGTTCGAATGATCTGTGGAAGCCTGGTGCCATAGAATTCCCTGCAAAGGACCTCCAAACGATCCATCGCCTTGGCATCTTCACCGCCGAACACGAGGAGATGGGGAACTTCAGTATCGCGTACCGCATTGCCGGTCCTCAGGAACTCTGGACTTGAAACCAAACCAAAACCCGTCCCGGCCGACTTCCTCGATTCATTCTCGAGGATTGGCTTGATAACCGTCCGTGCTATGCCTGGAACCACTGTGCTCTTGATGACAACTGTCTGTATGGAAATGGACTCTCGAATCGACTGACCTATCGCGGTCGCGGCACTCTTGACTTGATCTAGATCGATCGAGCCGTCTTCGGCGCTCGGCGTGCCAACGGTCACGAAGATCACATCTGATTCGGCACATTCTCTCGGATTGTCTGCTATTCGTAGCGTTTGTTTTCCTATTGTTTCCAGCAAATAGCCGT
>Ga0129297_10000212_pt1 | contig 27770 bp, 30 predicted proteins | sample I18A1metaG_FD_94708 | JGI IMG/M metagenome (GOLD analysis project Ga0129297, IMG submission 94708) | Lake sediment bacterial and archeal communities from Gulf of Boni, Indonesia to study Microbial Dark Matter (Phase II) - ​I18A1 metaG | ecosystem: Environmental > Aquatic > Freshwater > Lake >... | reverse complement strand
GCGCGGCAGTTCATCTATCGTTTCCTGTTCCTAACTAGCAGAGCTATCGCTGTAGCAGCAATCAAACCGATTACTCCGACCACGAATATCTTTCTCATCACATTTCACCTCTCCAGCATCGCCAACACCCCGAGAAAGGAAAAAGCCATTACTCAAATGTTCGATGTATCGAACTCCGAGGATGATTCATCCATTCACGTACCTCTAAGTCAGAGAGCGCATGTAGTTCTGCTCTAGATGAGATCGTGAGATTTGGGCGATAATTGGAGGGAAATCTGGAAAATCTCCTTTAATCCATTCAATATAATACTGCGCAAACCAAAAGGCGATAGAAATGACTGCAAACCGTAAACTCGCACTGCAAGCGATCGCCGTCGTAGTTGTGGTAGCATCAGTTTTCGGAGTAGCATTTGCCGGGGCAGCGAATCCAGGAGCCCAGATTGCTGAGAGGAGAATGATGGCGCTGGTTCAAGAAGGAAACTTCAACGAGCCCCGGCCTGGATTCGGTAGGCCCGGCGCGCCCGGAAACGTGACCATAAGCTCTGCACAAGCCAAAGCGGCGGCGGAGGCATCCATCCCCAGCTTCAAAATAGGCACAGTCACCTCTCTCAGGGTTGGATGGCTTGTTCCTATCGAGGATGGAAAAGGTGTAGTGACATCGGTTCAGGTGAGCACGGTCACCGCATCCACGGCAGAACAGGCGAAGGCCGTAGTGCAAGGATCGTTAAGCACGGGATGGAAAGCTGGAGAACCTAGGCTGATGAGAACCATATATGAGGTTCCCATCCTCGACTCCAAGGGTGCAACGATAGGCCACGTCAGCGTTGATGGCAAAAGCGGCGAGATCATCAGGAAGCCATCAACCATACTCACCGTGACCAGTCAACAGGCGAAGACCATGGTAAGCAACGCCATAAAAGAGTTCACAATCGGCGAGGCAAAGGACGCAGGCAGCACATGGATGGTCAGCATCAAGTACAAAGATAAGGTAGTCATGACAGTGCTCCTGGGGAAGCTGAATACGCCAACATCTGAAGATGCTGTGAAAGCTGTTCAAGACTCCCTGAAGAAAGGCTGGAGTGCCGGAGAGCCAAAACAACTCCAATTCACCTACAATGTTCCAATCATCGACGTCAACAATAACACCATTGGCAGCATCAGGGTAGACGCCAGAACCGGCAGCATCGCTACAGGTGTAAGGCCAGGTCCGTGAGAGCGTTGCTGATGCCGTTGCTTATCTCAGCGCTCTCCATTCTCCGTTTTTGGACCCAGAATGTTCTCATATCGCGCCCGCGACTCCGATGAGTCCTAGCAATTCTGGCAGATTGAAGGTTCGCGTATTCTCGCGCGCCTTTCGAGTAGACCGGAGAACCAACTATGTCGATCAGAACCTTCTAAGCTCTATGCTCAAAGGTATCGTCAGGTAGATTGAAGCATAGTGGCCATGGGCCGCAGCACCCACGTTGACTATCAAGCTGTCGCCGATCGAATCGGTCCCTTGTGCTTCATGTATGTGTCCACAGACCACGAGAGCAGGCTTCTTCTCCTCAATTAATCTTCGGACAGATACGCTTCCGACATGCCACCTTCCGCCAGCGAGATCTAGCTTCGTGTCTCTGGGCGGACAGTGGGAGACAACGATCAGAAATTGAGAAGAGCAGGCTTCCGACGCCTTCGACAAGGTTCTGGCTGCTTCTTGTTCACTGAACTCGAACGGTGCTCCAAACTGGCTTTCGATGGCTCCTCCTATCCCTATGAAGCAGGCTTCGCCATGGACCACGGCCTTTCCATGAAGACAGGCAATGTCATCAGTGTCTTGCCTCTCTGCGAGGGCGGGTGCATCCATGTTGCCAGGAACGAATAGAACTTTCGAGCCGGATCTTGAGAGTTCTTTGAGAATTAGCTCCGCTCTTATCATGTCGCGATTGGCCAAGTCTCCTGCGACGACGACAGCATCCGGATGCTCGATTGAGACTAACCGTGATGCTTGCTTCGCCTCATCAGTGTTCCCGTGAAAGTCAGCGAAAGCTAGAATCTTCGATTCGCATCCTCCCCATCATCATTTGTCCCTATGCAGAGCAGCAAAGAGACCGAAATGTTGTTGCTCAAGACAAACAGGCTAAGATTTGGCTTTCGCATCCTTAAATATGTGCCCAAGGACTGTTGAGACGAGTTCAAATGTGTCTCGCTGTTCCAGCGAAGGTTCTCGAGATCAACGGTGATAGGGCGATCGCGGATTTCGGCGGAGTCAGGAGAGAGATCATCGTGAAGCTGCTCGCGAATGTTAAGGTGGGAGACTACGTTATTGTGCACACTGGTTTCGCCATCGAGACGCTGGAAGAAAAGGAAGCTTTGGAAACATTGAGTCTTTGGAGAGAGATCCTTCAGCAAGCCTGACGTCAGGCGAATCTCAGGGACAAGTCGATGATGGACAGGAGACTGCGGATCTGCGGGCAATTGTTGGCCATTACGATTCTTATCATCATTGGTTTCTATCTCCTGAAGTACCCGTCTGAGACGACCTTCGGGGAACGATTTGTGAAAGATCAGATTCCTCTCATATTTCCATTCTACGTAATCCAAAGCTTCAAGCCGGTTACTCTCTTGGCGATTCTTGGATTTGCCTTGTGGGTTATCGTGATCGAAAGCGAGAAGATTAGCTCATGGATGTCGAAACCACTTACGCAGGTTTTTCTTGCAACCTGCGCGTTCGTCGGAATGTATGAAGCTGTCTGGAACTTCCTCGCCTGGTTCACCATCTGGATACAGCACGGAGGAGCGATTGACGTACTCGCCAACACAACTCATGAGCATGCGGGAATTCCAGTGAACTTCAATTTCGCGACGAAGATATGGTTCTTGACAGCTGCATGTTTTATCTACGCGCTGTGGAGAACAAGAAGTGGAAAGCCGCCCAGATCAATCTCCGGCTAGATTCATTCGGGACGAATCTCTTCTCGAATCTTCAGTTGACCTCATTGCAATGTGACATGCGCCCTCTCTGCTCACAGCACATGGACCAACCGGACGAGTGGGTGTGCAGGCTTTGTTGAACAGGGGACATTGATGAGGATAAACGAGTCCTCTTAGGACCTCGCCGCACTTGCATCCTTTGGGAACCTGATAAGTCATTCGACGTTTCAAGCCAAACTTCTCGAAAGCGTCATGGTGCGACAAATCGTCTCGGAGCCTATATGCGGACCCCTGGATCGTGCCTATCCCACGCCACTCGGAGTCACATATATCGAAAGCCTCAGCAAGTACTTCTTTCGCCTTCACATTTCCTGCAGATCTCACTGACCTGGTGTACTCGTTCTGAACCTCTCCTTCACCATCATTAACTTGACGCAGGATCATTGCCAAAGCGATCAGCACGTCCATAGGCTCAAATCCTGCTATGACCTGAGGAATATGATACTTCTGGGAAATCTGCTGGTAGGGCTCTTCTCCAATTATCGTTGAGACATGCCCAGGGCAGATGAACCCGTCGATCTTGACCTCTCCAAGCCTGAGGAGGTGCTCCATTGCGGGAGGAATGAGACGGTGACTGCATATCACGCTAAAGTTCTCAGGACAATCGTTGAGAAGCTCGGTTCCGGTCATGGGGGCGGTGGTCTCGAACCCTATGGCGAAATGAACATACTCTCTGTCTGGATCATTCTTTGCCATCGTCACTGCGTCATGTATGCTGTAGACAACTTGCACATTTCCGCCGATCGCTCTTGTGTCAGCTAAGGAGTATTCGGTGCTTGGAACTCTCAGCATGTCGCCGAAACTTGTTACGACGGTGTTCTGCCGTTGCGAGAGTTCAATAGCTGCATCTATCTCATCCGGGCTTGTGACGCAGACGGGGCAGCCTGGACCTGATCGCACCTCAACATTGCTAGGAAATAGACTTCTCAGTCCATGCTCTACGATTGTCGCTTCGTGCCTCGGCTGGCCGAGAGTTATCGTTCTCGGTCATGTGCCGCACACATGGACAATCAAGTAGTCCTTGTTCCTTGAGATCTCCCGTATGTGATCTGCCAGTTTGACCGCAAGGGATCGATCCCTGTACCCTGAAGTAATCAAGCTTCTTCGGTGATCTGCCGGAACTTCGGGAAAATAAACATTCAGAGGCTCAACTTGTAACATGGCCATGAATACCTCTCAGAGGATGATCCAGACATCCGGCAAATACGGCCGGGCCGTTATCGTGCGCTTACGAGATGAGTTATGGAAATTGTCTAGAGCGAGGATAGCAGCTCTTCAAGAGACTTCAGCATGAGGTCGATGTCGCTCGTTTCTACGTATCCCATGTTCCCGATCCTGAAGGTCTTCTTCTTGAGGGAGCCGTATCCCAGAGCTAGCTCGAATCCTCTGTCACGCATCTTCTCATAGATTACTGAACCTTCAATCTCTTTGGGACTATTGATGCAGTTCACAGTCGGGCTTTCAAACCCGGGCCTCGGGAAGGGAGAGAGACCAAGCCTTCCGACACCGCGTCTTATTCTTGAGTTTCGTTCCTTGTACAAATCAAAATACCATTTCTTTCCTCCTTTCTTCTCAATCATTCTCAGGGCGGTGTTTAGTCCTGCTATCTGGGGTATTGCGGGAGTCACTGGGGTGCCGACGCCTTTCTTCTGGTCATCTTCCCAGACTTTGAAGTCGAAGTACCATCCCTTGTCCACAGCGGTCTCCGAGAGTTTCAAGGCTCGTTCGCTAACGCTTCCAATCCCTAGGCCCGGTGGAACCCCGAAACACTTCTGCGAACTGGAGAAGCAGACATCAATATTCCATTCGTCGACCTTTATCTCGGTGCCACCCATTGAGCTGACCGCGTCCACGAAAACCAGCTTGTCATGACTCTTTGCAGCAGAGACAAGCTCTCTCAGCGGATTGATCAAACCTGCACTTGTCTCATTATGCGTGAGAGCTACGGCCTCAACTTCTGGATTTCTCCTCAGCATGTCGTCAAGTTGATCAGGTAGAGTAGGTTCGCCGAGTGGTGGTTCCAGTTTCTTGACTGTTCTACCGTTAGCGGCAGCTACTTCACTGAATCTTTCTCCGAAACTGCCGTTGATGCAGCAGAGGATGTTCTTTCGCACGCAGTTCCTGACGGAGGCCTCCATGAATCCCGTGCCTGTGCTGGAGAACAGGAAGACTTCGTTCTTGGTCTCGAGGAAGTTCTGCAGGAGTTTCACGGTTTCATAGTGAAGAGCGAAGTACTCTTTGCTTCTGTGGCTGTACATCTGTTGTCCCATTGCTTGGAGTACTTCTGGGTAACAGGCCACTGGTCCCACTGTGAACAGTTTCAAGGTAACGCACTCTGGCTCATCCAACCGGTTCTAAAGATAAAAGGTTTAGTCAGGCACTGTTGAGGGAGCTTGTTCTGACCAAGATATCTATTAGGCCTACTGCAATTCCACTAGTCTGAAGTGGACGATGAAGATCATTGGACTGCTTTCTGACTTCGGCCTTAGGGACTCGTATGTTTCGGAAATGAAGGCTGTGATACTCTCGATATGCCCTGAAGCCACGATGGTGGACATCAGTCACGAGATTCGGAAGTTTGATGTTCGAATGGGAGCCTTCGTGCTTGCATCTGCTGCCCGATCTTTTCCAAAAGGGTCAATCTTCCTAGCGGTCGTAGACCCTGAGGTCGGATCAGAGCGTGCCTCTCTCATCGTGGAATCGCAGAGGTCGCTGTACGTGGGGCCAGATAATGGGCTGCTCATGATGTCCGCGTTCAGGGAGGGCCTCCGAGGAGTCTACAAAATCGATAGTCGCAAGTACATCAAGGAATCAGTTTCGGCGACGTTTCACGGCAGAGACATCTTCGCTCGTGTTGCTGGGGAATTGGCGACGGGTGCCCTGCCCCGCAACATCGGCTCTCAAGTCTCAGACTACGTAGCCCCTGGGTTTCGTCAACCTATCATCGAGAAGAATTCGGCTAGTGGAGAGGTTCTGCATGTTGATGACTTCGGCAACATTGTAACGAACATTGATGCTCTCCATGTCGAGGGAATTGGCCTTTCTGCAGGAAGATCAGCCACCCTCATGATTGGACGGAAACGGCTGAATGCTCCGTTTGTGCGAACCTACATAGAGATTCCTGAGGGCACTGTTGGATGCTTGATCGGAAGCCATGGATTCTTCGAAATAGCTATGAATAGAAGAAATGCTTCACGGCCGGTTCGAGCCAAGTCTGGCTCAAAAGTGACAGTCAGAGCTTAGGAAGCTTATCTGAACCACTAAGATTTCGCAGCCTCGTATCTCCTTTGATCTCTCTGATATACTCCGCTACTGATCGGGGAACCAGTGTGGACCATTCTTGTCTGTTTATCATGCGTTTGCGTATTTCTGTGGCAGAATACTCCTCTCGGCTGAAAAACGGGATAGCCTCAACCTTGAAACCGGCTTCCATGAATAACGTCACAGTCAAGGGCTCGTTTGAATAGACCACATGGAACTCGGGTGTCTGAGAGACGACCTGGGCCACCCACAGCTTGTGTACATTCATGTCAGGTATCGGCACAACAAGATATTTTCCCGGAGATATTCCGGCCTCGCCCAGAGCACGTTCTATCATCGTTAGACGCTCTCCCGCGGTGAATGGATTCTCAAGTGTATGACTGTATTGCGCACTCCCGATCGCGATAAGGATGCGCCCGACTCTTCCAAGAATGTATTTCACAACTTCAAGATGACCAAGATGAAAAGGCTGAAATCTACCTATGTAGAGCCCAGTCTCAGCCATATCCGGCGCCTTCAGTCGGAAGGTTATATTTCAACTACATATTTACGGTTGTGCTATCTCGGAGGAGGCATCCAGACTGACACCGGCGAAACTTTTTGCCCAGCAAAGAATACCCCTTCTCGCCTCAACAGCTCCCTTTTCACTTCAGGGCCTCGGCCATAGTTGCCGATCTCAAGCGTCGAGCGAACAACTCGATGACATGGAACCACAAGCACGAAAGGGTTCATTGCCATAGCATGTCCTACTGCTCTGCTGGCTCTCGATCGGAGGCTCCGAGCGATCGCGCCATACGTTGCCACTCGCCCAATAGGTATGCTTCTGGTCTTCTCGTACACAGCTTGGTGGAAAGGCGTGATGTGATTCATGCTAAGCCTCGTATCAATTGAGGTAGGTTTACCCTGATACATGTCGTACAGGGCTTCGATAAGTCGACCAGCGTGAGCGTCCGCTCTTCGTTCCACTCGATCGAATCGACGCAGAACCGAGTCAAGTGAAACTTCTATGTCGTGCTTCCCTCTTTTTGAGATGGTTGAGGCAGCGAGCTCATTTTGATCGTTGAGTGCCACGGCGAACCAACAGTCCCTCACTTTCTTGACTGATACGAGAACCGACATTCCAATTCCACTGCGTATTCATGGCCTGCAATTATCCTTTTAGCTTGCCTTCGGATTTGCATGATTCGACAGGTGAGATGCTGGAGTGAGATTGGGAAGTATTCTGCGGCTTGTTCGACCTGTCAATGCCTTGATAGCGTTTCTCGCAGTCATAACGGGAGCGGCCACTGTCACCCGTACCCTCTTGGATCTGCCTGTGCTTCTCGGAGCCGCCTCTGCGGCATTAGTTCTGATGAGTGGGAACGCGGTCAACGATGTCTTCGATGTGGAAGCGGATAAGGTCAACAGGCCAAATCGCCCTCTTCCCAGAGGAGAACTGTCCATCAAACAGGCCTTGGGCGTATCGCTGCTTTTCGCGTTCTTCGCCGTTATACTTGCCCTCTCAATAAACCTCAGATGTTTTCTTGTGGCGCTGTTCTACGCGGCGATATTCTGTGCTTATGCTGCCTGGTTGAAGCCGACTGGATTGCTGGGAAACATTGTCGTGAGCTCTGGAACCGGAATGAGTATTATCTATGGAAGCCTTGCCGTTGACTGGATCCAACCTGCGACCGTACTCTTCGCGATGTGCGGCTTCATGTTGAACCTTGGGAGGGAAATTGTGAAGGGAGTTGAGGATCTTGAAGGAGACAAAGCCAGAAACTGCAGGACCATTGCTCTCAGCCATGGGCCTCATGTGGCAGGCCTGTCGGTGACGGTGTTGTACCTGATCTTGCTTCCAATGAGCTTCGCGCCCTTTCTTCTGGGCTATACAGGGTGGCTGTACGTGGTTTCGATCCTTGCGGCCGATCTGGTCGTGATTGCCGCAATCAGAGAATCTCTTCTACTGCGAATAGAGAACGCATCCAAGACGAGCAGATTGATCAAGATTTCAATGGCAATGGGGATCGTTGCCTTCCTCGTGGGAGCGGCCTCACGCTAGAGCCTGACTCATACAGCACTTGAGCCCGCCGCACTTACCAAACCATGATGAGTACTGTTGATGGATTCATGGGTATGTTCGTGTGCCTGCATCGTCGCGCGTTGAAGGTGAGTCCATACGGCTCGAATACTTCGCTCATGTTGGCCACGAATCGCAAGAATGATATGCGTCTATGTCTAGATTGTTGGTATGCGCTCGGAGATTGACACAGTCAGAAGACACCTTAAACTGCTGTCCGCTCTTGTAGAAATGAGGGAACTTGAAGCGCTTGTGGCCTCAGAGGCGCCGAAGGTCAGTCAGCTGACAGACTCTCTCCAGGCGAAGGAGATTTTCGGTCGCTGGGCTCAAGACTCAGAAACCCACCGCAGAATCTGCCAAGAAGTGATCGAGAGACTTGAGCAGAAGACGCCGGAAACCGAAGACAGTAGCGGAATCGGAGCGAACCTTGGGTCGTCTCATATCATGAAGATTGCCTCTGAGATATTGCCAGAGTTGAAGAAGAACAAACTCACCACGAGAGTGCTATACTATCTGACGGAGAAGCATCTAATACTTGAGGGTGATGCTGAACGCAGATATGCAGAGATGGCTGAGATGGCAGAAGACCCAGAAATCAAGAAGATGCTCTTGGAACTGTCTAGGGCCGAAAAAGACCATCACAGAGAAGCTCAAATGTTAGTGAGCTTACTGCAGAAGACACTTGCAGAAGAGAGATAGCCAACTCGATCCCCTACTTCACCTGAAATCTGCTATTTCTTTCTTAGTTGTTCTGGAGCTTCGTGCGGAGGGGTCACGACTGGGATTTTTAGAGAGAGGCCTCCCTACATTGCTGGATGGCTGGATGGGCGCCCTAGTTCATCAGCGTGCGTGTTCTCTATGCTATCGGAGGTGGTGGGGTCGGCGGTTGAACGCCTGTTTCTGCTTCATACTTCAGCTCAGAGACAGGCACCGTGGGGGGTGGGGCGGCTGTGCGACGCTCCGGCTTGGGTTTCGGCTGGGACTTGCGCCTCACTTTTCTCGGCTTCTTTCTTGTCTTCTTGGCTCTCTTTCTTTTTTTCGCCATTGACTCTACTCCCTAACAGACCAGTACCAAATGCGCTTAGAAGACAGATAAGCATTCACCATTCTTCGCAGCAAGCCTACTTGGCGCGCAGCCTTGTCCCGATATTCAGCGGCTTGACAGGGTTATGTTCATGTTCCAAGAGCGAAGAGCCGGGTTGGAACAGCTTGGTTTCTGCCCCTTTTACAGAGAAAGAAGCTAAACGGGCTCGCCTACTCAAGGGATGACCCCCGGCCATGTGGGAACCCTGCCTGCAAGAACTGACAGGCGAATGCGAATATTGAGACAACCTCGCGCGCTATTAGTCTTGGAACGATATCAACAAGGAGGCTAGCACAGCAAGGTCTCCTTGAACTTCTCGATGTCATAATAGAGTATGTTTCCTACAACTATTGTGGCGTACCTAGCCATCTCCTTCGCCTTCTCCTTACTGTCAATGCCTCCTCCGTAGAAGAGATGGGCATTGGAGAGGTTTTGCTTGACCGCTTTCACGAGTGAGGGATTCCCATATGTCCCGCTATATTCTATGTATACTATCGGAAAATGCATGTAGCGATCAGCACAGACCGCGTACGCAACGGCCTCCTCTATGGAGAGGTCTGTCTTCGCCTTTGTCTCGATTCCCACCGCTGACTTCGGATTCAGCACTATGTATGCCTCACCCTGAACCTTATCCCATGGAAGAACACCGTACGTTGACATCCAGTCCTTAACCCAGTCAGCATGCAAGCCGACAATCCATTTGGGGTCGGCGCTATTGATAATCGAAGGAACGAAGAGGTAATCAATGTCCTCAAACACAACATTTGCTGGATTGGATGGTTCCTGAATCTTCACAACATCATAGCGTCTCAACCGTTTGAGTAGGTCAGCAACCTTCTGCCTTGTCACCCCTCTTGTTCCACCTATGAGAAGGGCATCAGTTCCACTTGTGGCAACAGTCTTCAGATCCTCTTCGGATATTTCTCGGTCAGGATCGAGTTTGGTTATGTGTCTCCAGTTTCGCCACATCAATTCGACCAGCTGAACAAGTCGGGAACTGCCTGAGTAGCGCGCGCTCTCCAGTCAGCCTCCGCATATCCTCTGAGATTGGAACTTCCTCTCTTTCCTTATGCTTTAAGGATTAGTAGAGTGCAGATCTCGATCTAGGGAATGGCCTGATGGTTGAGGTTAATGGGGCTATGCTGGAGGGAGGAGGCCAACTGCTGCGGGTTGCAGTAGCCCTGTCCGGGGTCACAGGGACCCCGATCAGAGTGGTGAACATTCGGGTGAAACGGCCGAACCCAGGCCTTCGGCCGCAACATCTCAGCGCGATACAAGCTGTGGCCAGACTCGTCAACGCAAAGACCCAGGGACTGACTTTAGGCTCCAGAGAGATAGAGTTCGACCCAGGCTCCATAGAGGCCAAGAACATTGAGGTTGATGTGGGAACAGCCGGATCGACAAGCTTGATCCTTCAAGCCATGATGCCGGCCATGGTCTTCGCCAAGAGCCCGCTTCTAGCAGTCGTTAAGGGCGGTACGAACAACCCTATGGCTCCTCCGGTAGACTTTCTGGAGAGAGCCCTACTTCCTACACTCCGAAGGATAGGTGTCTCTGCTTCACTAGAACTTGCGCGCAGGGGATTCTACCCCCGCGGCCAGGGAATACTTAAGGTGAGCACGATCCCGGCGACAAGGATATCTCCCATCACCTTGGAGGAGTTTGGAAACATTGAAAGAGTTTCAGGGTTGGCCTACAGCTCTCGGCTTCCTCAACATGTTGTCGATAGAATGATCTCAGCAGCCAAGTCTCATCTTCTGAAGGTAGGATCTCCAGATCCCTGGATAGATCGTGAGATATTGCAGTCGAATGACGCGAAATGCGCGGTCAATCCTGGATGCGGAATCATTCTCCTAGCGGAGCTCTCATCAGGGGGAATCCTTTCGGGTGACGCGCTAGGGGCGCCAGGAAAACCTGCCGAAAAAGTCGGCGAAGAAGCTGCCCAAACCTTGGCTAGGCAACTTGAAAGCCGTGCGCCCGTGGACAAGCATATGGGAGACCAATTAGTGATCTGGATGGGATTGGCCGAAGGGTCTTCTGTGACAAGAGTCAGTGAACTCACACTTCACACCCTGACATGTGTGAAACTTGTGGAGGACCTGATTGGGGCCAGATTCAGCGTTGAGGGAGAAAGAGGAGAGCCCGCAACGATCAGATGCCAAGGAATGGGTCTTCGAACCGCGACGCTATGAGTTGCCTTCACTCACATTCCTTTTTTGCGCCATAATACGCTTCCAGACCGGATATTCTTAACCAAAGTCACTCTGTGAAAAGGAATGGTCGTCTCGTTCTCCGAATTGTCTCGATAGGTGAACCATGAGCTTCCAACCTCTCGGATCTTTCTGAGAGGAATCGTCTTGAGGTCTCCAGAGGCGCCTCGGTGGATGAATGAGAGAATATAGTCATCCGGATCTTCCCGCTTGTCCCAGAAAACCTTGTTCAGGATATTCTTCAATGGGTGCAACTCTTACTCTCCTAGATTGATTCTGGGCCTCGCACGGACAAAGCTTCTTTCAGCGACAATTACAGCATGCCTTTATTTTACGATACGCCTTGGTGATGAGTGATTCTCTATAGTAGTCTTGGGAGAGAAGCTGTTTGAGGAACCCAGCGTATACGCGCGTTCTGCGCATAGCTGAAGACATCAAGGCGATGAAAACAAGGGGCGCAGGTGAAATAGCGAGATCAGCTGTTGAGGCCCTACTGATCACAGCAGAGAACTCGAAGGCGGTCAATACTAGGGAATTTGTTGACGAGGTTGAAGCAGCTGCCAAGATAATGATGCGGACCCGACCGACCGCGGTATCATTACCGAACGGCATCAGATATGTTGTCCATAGAGTGAGAGAAGGAAACCTCTCGGGCCAGACCCTTGAAACACTCAGAGAAACGTCAACGAAAGCGTGTCATGAATTCATCGAGAACTCAAGAACGGCTATTGAGAAGATAGGTGAGATCGGAGCCAGAAGAATACTCGACGGAGACACTCTGATGACACATTGCGACAGCTCCGCGGCTCTCAAAGTGATCGAAACGGCTTGGAAAAAGGGAAAGAAACTGAAGGTGTATGTGACCGAAACGAGACCGAGATTTCAAGGAAAAATCACAGCCAACAGACTTGGCCAAATGGGCATACCAGCGATTCTGATCATTGACTCAGCTGTTCGACACTTCATGAATGAAGTTGATCGCGTGGTCGTAGGAGCTGACGCGGTCAGCGCCAACGGAGCAGTCGTTAACAAGATCGGAACAAGCCTCATGGCTCTTGCAGCTAGAGAGGCCCGCACACATTTCTTCGTCGCCGCGGAAAGCTACAAATTCAGCCCCGAGACAATGTTCGGAGAGCTGGTCAAGATCGAGGAGCGAGACGCATCCGAGGTGATTTCTCCTTCCGAGCTGAGATACCCAAGCATCTCAGTGGCAAATCCTTCATTTGATGTTACCCCGCCAGAATATGTCGACCTGATCATCACTGAAAAAGGCATAATTCCGCCTCAGGCTGCCATTCTTCTTCTGCGGGAATTGCTCGGAGTCATGACTCCTGAAGAGCTAGAGGAGTTTCAAACGTACGAATTGCAAGAAGAAGAGAACACGTGATCTCTGGGAGACACTTCATGGAGCTTCGCATCAACGCCAGCTCGCCCTCTCAGTAAGTATAAATTTGTGGTTAATCTAGGCCTCGGCCAACAGGTGTGACAATGAGCGAAGAAATGGCCTTCATGCCAGGGGCAACTACGGTAGGCGTTGTGTGCAAGGACGGTGTCGTTCTCGCATCTGAGAGACGTCTCTCTTACGGCTACTTCGTGATGAGCAAGACTGCAAAGAAAACATTCAAGATAACCGAGAAGATCGGCACTGCTTGTGCTGGACTCATCTCAGACATGCAGATCCTTGTGAGAGAGGTCGGAGCGTATGTCACATTGTACTCGTATGAACGAGAACGATCAAGCTCTGTAAAGACTGCTGCGAAGATCATGGCCAATCTGCTGTTTGAGAGACGGATGTTTCCGCTACTCACTCAGACAATCATTGGGGGAATCGATGAGGAAGGACCGAGCCTGTACGTTCTTGATCCCATAGGCTCCTTGATTCAGGACAAGTACACCTCTGTGGGGACAGGAGCCGAGATAGCCATGGGACTACTTGAGGCTGAGTACAAAGAAGATCTGACAACTGAGGAAGCAAAGGCCCTCGTCACGAAAGCAGTCAAGACTGCAATATCGAGGGACATCGGTAGTGGAGAAGGACTTGATGTTCTCACGATAACGAAAGATGGAACAAGAGAAGAATCCGTGAAGCTCGCATAATACCCTGTTCTAGATCAGCCATCTCTCAGAAAAACGTGCTCCAGAAGAAATCCACCAATAGTAGGTTTGACTCATGGCAAATATGCTTGAGCTCAAGTTATTTGTGCAACAAACGTGCCCAAAGTGTCCCGCGGCAAAGGCTGTTGTTGAGGAGCTGAAGAACAGGAGAAAGGATGTGGATGTCAAGATCCTTGACATTGCTGATCGAGAGAACTATCTCACCGCTCTTATGCTACAGATCTCCTCGACGCCCACATTTGCTGTTGGTGAAGAAACGCTTTTCGTGGGCGATGTGCCGACTGTTGACGAACTCAGCCGGAAACTGGACGAATACTCTTCACGAATGAGCAAGTAGCTTAGTACTAGGTAAAGGCGTTGCCCATTCCTGAGGAACTTGTTCAAGTATTTCAAAGACAAAAGTATCAAATCGTAGGCAGGCACAGCGCGGTCAAAACGTGTTTCTGGACAAGACGCGCTCTCTACACTGGCGAGAATGAGTACTGCTACAAACAGAAGTTCTACGGAATTAGAAGCCTACGATGCCTGCAAATGACTCCCAGCCTGGGCCGATGCCTTCAAGCCTGTCTCTTCTGTTGGAGAGCCACGAGCACGGATCTGCAGATCAAATGGGATGAGTCGACTTTTCCTCAAGATGAGGCCGAAGAACCCTCCACCATAGTTACCGAGTCCATTAGAGCTCAGCGTAGAGCTCTCATCGGCTTCAAAGGAAACGAGAAAGTTGACAGATCGGTTCTAGACCTAGCTCTGAATCCCGTTCATGCAGCAATAAGCCTCGAGGGCGAGGTGACACTCTACCCAAAGATCTCGGAGCTGATCGAGGCGTATTTTGATCGTAAATTTCAGACCGTCCTGCTAGTAACGAACGGCTTGCGGCCAGATGTCTTGTCCAACATGAGAAAGGATCCCTCACAACTCTATGTCAGCGTATCCGCCTCGAACGAAGCGACATATCGATCGGTTTGTCGACCTCTTGTTTCTGATGGATGGAAGAGGCTGAACGAGACTCTAGAGCTTCTCAACAGCTTTTCATGCCCCACTGTCATCAGGATGACTCTAGCGAAGGGAGTGAACCTGAAAGATCCAGACGGCTACGCCAAGCTGATAGAGAAAGCAAACCCCACCTACATTGAGCCCAAGGCGGCGATGGCGGTAGGATTCTTCACTAAGCGTCTTCCCTGGAAAGCCATGCCCTTTCACAGAGAGATTCGAGAATTCGCGGAAAGGATCTCAGAACTGACCGGGTATGCAATTATCGATGAGGCAGAGCCCTCAGGAGTCGTTCTGCTCAGCAGACTGAAGAAGGCCAGAAGACTTACGAATTGACTGGCTCTAAGCCGATATGGAGATTCGCATAGACTTACAGGACTGAGGCAGAGAAAGACAGGGATGCAAATCCAGCTGGCCTAGGCATCGGGCCAAGAGAACAAGGATCTAGAACAAACTGTTTATGATTCATTCACGATATCAGGAGTAGCTGCAAGGAATAGTGATGTCAATCTCAAGCAGGGATCTAAGGCGGATCCAGACGGATCTCACCGGCTACGATGAAGTCCGTGAAAAGGTCTTTGAGGCCTCAAGAGCTGCTACCAGGCTGTCTGACGCATCCATTATTCAAATGCACCGAAACGACATGGAAAACGCGGAGAGTTCTCTCAAGGAAGCGAAAGAAACCCTCACTCGGATTGGAGATTTTGTGAAGAACAAGCCTGAACTGAGACAATCGGGTAGTGTTCTTGTCGCCTATCAGGAGTACGTAGAGGCTGCGCTTCTTCATAGCTTGTTGGAAGAAGGGAGGATAGCTACACTGAGGGAGGTCGGCGTGGAATCGATGCCATATATCCTTGGAGTTTTGGATTTGATAGGTGAGCTGAGACGGGTCGCGCTCAATCATCTGAGAAGAGGAGAGGATGGCGAGGCGGACAAGACATTGAAGACCATGGAGAAGCTGTACGAGAATGTCACGAGCCTGGATCATACAGCGATAGTTCCAACCTTCAGAGTCAAAGCTGACGCAGCCAGACGGATCATAGAATCCACAAGAGGCGACGTCATCACAGAGATCCGAAGAATGTCTCTCGAGAAATCGATCAGAAGCCTCCATGACGACATCAAGAAGAAGGGCCTCTCAGGGCCTTCGGTTTGACGATCACCTATGTGACGGTACATAGGGAATGAACCTGCCCAGCTCCAAGACAGACAAGGCGTATCTGATCAGCCCACCCAAAGGGTTCACACTAGAACAGGCCATCCAGCTGCAAGAAAGATGCAGAAAAATGGTACGACGCGATGGCAGTCATCTAAGCAGAGTTCGACTTGTGACAGGTTTGGACTCAGCTTACGAGGGAGACAAAGCGTTTGGAGCTGCGGTGACTTTGGATCTCGAAGCTCAGGAAACAGAGGAGATTAGAACTGTAGCGGGGAGGATTGATTTTCCCTACGTACCCGGATTTCTTGCATTCAGAGAAGCTCCGATCATCATAGCCGCGGCGAGAGAATTGAGGAAAGGTACAGATCTCTACCTTGTTGACGGACACGGATACGCTCATCCCAGAAGATTCGGCTTGGCATCCCATGTCGGAGTGGCCTTGAACGCCCCTACAATTGGCGTTGCGAAGAGTAGATTGTGCGGGACGATTGTTGGATCTAGACTCAAAGATCGAGGTGAAACCATTGGGGCTATTGTTCGAAAACAGTCAAAGCCGCTCTATGTCAGCGTGGGTCACGGAATTTCTCTGCGAGACTCGATTAGGGTAGTTTCGCGATGCCTACGTGTTGCGCCCAAGGATCCGATCACTCTGGCGCACATAGAGGCAAACAGGATGAAGAGGATGAATCGATAGATGAAGTCTTGGCTCTTGACGACTCTATATAGACTAGCAGAAATCACTCTAGAATCAGGGACACTCCATACAACAGCTGATATTGCCGGTAGACTGGGGCTGTCGCAGCAGACTGCCTCGCGACACCTGATCGAACTGGAGGGTCAGGGCCTGATCAGACGAGAGAGACTCATGAGAGGAACTTCCATTACGATAACTGACAAGGGCATACGGGAACTTCGCGGAATGTATGTCACGCTTCACAGAGTCCTAGAGAAACCAAGAAGGCAGTTGACGCTTGAAGGAGAACTATTCACCGGCTTGGGAGAAGGAGCCTACTACGTTGGTCAGAGCGGGTTCTTGACTCGGTTCAAGGAGAGATTAGGCTTCAAGCCATTCGTCGGAACCTTGAACCTGAGGCTGAAGGGCCAGCAACTAAGGAACAGAAGTCACTTGGAAACAGTCAGCCCTATCGAAATTGAAGGATTCAAAAATGGGACACGAAGCTTCGGTCCAGTGAAGTGTTATCCCGCAGTGATCAACGGAGAGATTGAGGGCTGCGTCATAAGACCAACGAGAACCCACTATGGCGAAGACGTAGTCGAGATTCTAGCGCCGGTCGACCTACGGAAGAGGTTGAAGCTGCGGGACGGAGACATTGTCAAGGTGAGTTTCGCTATCTAGGAATCTACAGTCTGCCTTTCTTTCTGTCGCGACCCATCAATTCGATCCAGATACCATCTGGATCTTTCACAAAGGCCAGTCTGTATCCGTTTTCTGAGAAAGGGCTGACAGCGATCTTTCCGCCCTTTGAGACAATTCTTCTAAGTTGATCGTCAACATCTCTCGTCCAGAAAGCAAGGTGATCCAGCTCCGACCCAGAACAATAGCGCTCATGATACTTCGTTTTGGCAGGATAGTAGTTCAGCTCCAGTCGCTGTTTGGATCTTGGGCTTCTCAACTGAATGAAAATCCCGCCTGCCTTCATCCTTCCCCGCAGGATTTGTTTCATTCCCATGACTTTTGTGTAGAATCTTAGAGATCGATTCAAGTCTCGTACTCGGATGCCAGTATAGAAGTGGGCTGCTACAATGGCCTTTCTACGAGCTGTTCCTTTCAAGTTCAATAACCCTCCTCTTTATCTTTGATGAACTGTCTATCTCGTCGACAGCGAATCTCTTCGCCTGAAAGATCCGAATCTTCATCCTCTTTCTTCTAGTCAGGTCTTCGACCGACTTCTTGATGTCGTCTTGATCGTAGCCAATGGCGATAATACTAGGTTTCAGCTTCTCTATGACAGCTTCGTAGTTCATGTCCTCGAAACCTAGGATCGCGTCATCCACTGGCTTCAATGCCTCAATCAAGGCGCGTCTCTGATCTTCAGGAACGACTGGCTTCTTGCCCTTCCGTGCCTCAACAGTTCGATCCCTCGCAACTATGACCACAAGCCTTGCATTTCTGCCTCCAGCCCTCTTTGCCTCTTGGAGGAAGCTCAGATGCCCATAGTGGAGAAGGTCAAATGCGCCCGTTGCCAGCACGATTCTCCTTTTCAACGCCTATCACCTCTTGGGTCAGGCCAAGTAAAGCTTGCCAGTCCGAGAAATCTCAGAGCATCTAACAGACCTTCGGCATATGAAATGGCGGCGAGCGCGGTCGAAGGGCGCTCTTCAAGATAATACTTCGCGTCCTCAGCATATGACTGGGCTGCGGCAACAACGCCTCTGACTTGTGTCTCATCGATGCTTGACAGACTCTTCAACTTCATTTGGCTTAGAACCTTTTCGATCGATGCCACATATTTCCTAGTCTTTTCACAGGATGTCTCATCCAATACGCTTCACCTTTGGGTCATCTGGCTATGCCGCTTCCGTGCTGGCAAATCTCACTCAGTCACTCCTGACGTGTGATTAGCCCTCAGCCTGAAATATGAGATCTAAGGATTTCAGGTCTTGCGCCGGTGAGAACCTGGAGGGCTTCCGCCTCCATGAAGTGAAGCTTTGATGGCATGATCAGGCAATGTGGCGGCCCCCCGAAATCACATCTCTGAAGATCACTCATGGTTCCGGTCTTCACTACTGTGCTTTCTGTTCCCGCTCTTGCAACTCCAACGAAGACAGACTCGTCACGGATGATTCTCTCTTTTCGGTTGGATTCTACTCGCCTAAGGTATTCTAGGCCTTCACTGATCGTCATGTAGTAGTTTCTCTCTGCCGCCAGGTCAAGCAAAATCAGAGTGTGTAGTCCTATCCCAAGGTTCGCTCTAATGTATCCGTAAGGCGACTCCGGCGGGCTAGAGTCCACATGCGGCAGCGTTACCGTTCTACCGAACTTGTATGCTTGGAGACCTGTCAACGCGCAGACCGCTGAAAAGATTGACGCTGCCGGAACCACATCCGTCTTTATTCCAGCCTTCTCGGCTCGAAGCCGCAAGTCTATGTGCGTCGTAGCAATCATCGGATCGCCTGGAACCAGAAGAACCGCCTTCTTGCCAACTATCCTGTCCAGCAGCTTCTGCTGAGCATGTTCCTCAATGTCACTCCTACTCAGCACTGTTATCACCTTTCCCGTCATCTTCCTCAAGTTGTCCAAGTCAAGTTCAGGCATGAGACTCGTGTAGAACTCAGCGAACACTAGATCTGCTTTACTCGCTATGCCTAGCCCTTGCACAGACATGTTCCGTTCGCTGCCCAGGCCTAGACCGATGAAGACAAGTTGACCCAAGGTCTAATTCGCTTCTTTAACATGAGTTCCCGCTCACATGTTTATCCCTTGCTGAACAACTACGGAACAACAGACAAATTTCGGAGAATCTGAGCCCGCTCAGCCCCACGTTCCGGATCACCTTACCCGAAGGAAGCTAAAGAACCTCTTCTAGGTTACGTCACTGTCTCTTGATTGATTTTCGATTTCTTGGCTTTTGGTGGAACACCGCATGCGCTGAGCAAGTCAAGTGATCAAGCGACAAATTGAATCGGAGAAGAGATCAGCGTCGAGGTTTTGCTGACACCAGGCAACTTGCGTGCCGTCGTAACCGTTTCATCCATCGCCGATATGTCACTCACTTCCAGTCTTGCCACAACATCGAACTCTCCATAGACAACCTGCGCCTCTGTCACTCCCGGAAGCTTTCTAAGTTCCTTAGCGACTATGTGTTCGTTACCGACATCAACCAAGAGCAACAAGTAAGCTACCAGAGTCTTAGCCGGCCGCATGTCTTGTTGAACACTTGCGGCTGAAACAAAAGGCTTGCTCAGGCAACCGACATATTCGGATCATATTAGGCGCGCCTTTTTCCCACAGCCTTCCAGCGCACATCACAGTCAATCACAGGCATCCAGTGTTTAATCTAGGGATCCAAAACCGCAATCTCGTTTCTTGAAGTAATTCCATTACACGCCTTGGACGATCCATGGTAAGGCTGAGCGAACAGAAAATGCGTTGGATAGTCGAGAAGCGAAGGGGCCGTACAGCGGAGATAGCTTTGATCCAGCGAGACTCTCACAGGCGAATAGAGCAGATCTTTGATTCAGTCAAAAAGAAAAGGCCTCGGACAAAGTCTGTGGCGGGCCCGAGGGGATGTTAACCTGCGATAACGCATGGGTTAGAAAGAGCCGGAGCTAGTCGTAGAGCAGCCACTGCTTCATCTCTGAGATTGGCAGCCCCTTTGAGAATATTCCGCGAACGGAGTCTAATGTGTAGACTCCCCTGAATGTTGTGAACATGCCGCCCCCAAAGTTCGTATAGTCTTGGACAGGAATTTCGTAGATGCGAAGATAACCTCCCTGTTGAACCGGCGGCTTGAAAACCCGGAGCATGATCATGTTTCCTGCTCCAGGCCCAGACATGTACCATGCGAGTTGATTCGGATAAGCAGTCCAAGCCTTCGTTGCCGGATCGTAGTAGACCGAATACATGTGTTCATCATTAGCAGCTGTACTCACGAGACCTGTCGTTGAGATCCCCCATGACTTTGCCCAAGCTCCAACGAACACCGTCTCATCGACACAGTTACCGGTCACATAGCCGTTCCGAAGGTAGAAATCAAACTGGTAGTTTGGTGTCAACAGAAAGAAGCTCCTGTGCCTTTCTCCCCCAATTTCGATCTGTACATCATGCATGCCAAGGCGAGAGTATATCCAGTGGTCTGAACGCCAAGTGTCTTGGTATCTGCGAGTGTTACTGAAGTAGAAATACTGTTCGAGGTTCGCAACAACTAGGTTGACATCTCTGGACGACCAATCATTCTTGTCAATCATCTCACGCATGCGTGTCAGGGTCGTCACATTCACCGAGTCCCACCTGTAGGCCTTAAGGTCCAGCCTCTTTGTCGTGTAGCCTCCGCTCCATAGCTTGTCAGACAAGCCGTACTCTCCCCACGCTGGAGTTGCGCCTCCAGTCCATGAAAGTGATAGTTTTGCTTCCAATGGGTAGTCCTCCAATCCGTGGTATCCCCGCTCTCTCTGCAGTTCGTTTATGTTCCGGAAGTAGGCAAGGAGATCACTCGCATCCTTCTTCACAGCTTCTTGGACGCGTTCATCCCCCATGGTCACCCAGAGCCCATGAACCATTGCGATTGACAGTGCTAGCGTGTCGTCTTTCTTGAACTCATTTTGAGAAGCAAGCCAGTAGAGGACTTGAAGTTCAGTGTTCCACGAGGGGACAGTGTAGGTGAAGTCTTTGGGATCAGGTGTTCCTCCCTTAATCATGAGTTCGAAAGCTTCTTTGACTTCTGGGTTCGTTGCGTTCAGTGCTAGGTATGTAATCTTGGCGACAGCTGTTGCATTGACAAGATTCGGAAGCTTAAGTAACTCCCAGAATAGCTGAGCATACGGAGCTGTCCTGTTCGATTCCAGCAGCGATAGATAGTAGTTGATGGGCTTGACTTCGCCGATCCTGATCCACTCTGTTTGACGCTGTGGAGCAACGATTGTTTGAGAGCCTGTGACTGTGGTTGCAGTCGGGGTTACCGTGATGACTGTGGGCGATCCAAGTTTTGGAGCGAACTGCTGCCAACCCACAACACCGCCCAGAATGGCCACAGCTATGATTACTGCTGCAAGAAGGTTCCATTTCTTCCGCTGGGCCATGTGAATCTATAGCGCGCGCGCGCTAGATAGAAACTTGGCTGAAGAGATTGAATTACCTTACTCCCAAGCAGTTCTCAATGCTCTGTTCGATTCACAGCTAATAGCAAACCAAATGTACCAAACCCGGGGACTAGTGATGAGCTGGGTCTAAGGGAAGATGAGCCTTGAAGAGTTGTGAAAGAATCCTAGCAATGACTTCGCTTTACTTGATTCTTGTTGCAGGTAGCATAACAGCATTCAGGGGTCAAATGTGTCTGGCTCAGTCGGGAGCCGAAGATAGACGTCCCATGATTCTGATAGATGAATCCAGAGGCCTTTCAGCGGATCTTAGTTTCGGGTTGTTGACAGAGATTCTCCGGAATGTGGGTTACCGAGTTGAGTCTGTGGCTAAGACAGATGAGATAGTAGCGAAGCTATTGGATGCGTCTGTTCTGATGTTGCCTCCTTGCACATACGGCCTGACACCGGGGCTGGAGAGAGCCATTCTAGACTTTGTTGGGAAAGGAGCAGGACTTCTCATTGTAGGTGAGGTTGACTACGGACGATACAGAGATTTTGCGAAGAACTTCGGAATAACCATGCTGCCAGGAGCAGTCTGTGATCCCTATCTGAGTACGCCGATAAAGCCCTTCCACATCAAGATAGTTCACATGCAGAAGCATACTGTGACAGAAAATGTCAATGCCTTCACATACGATTGGGGTCAGGCCTTGGTCGTGACCTCACCGGCTTTGTCGCTGGCGACTGTTGGAAATGGAAGCTGGTATGAGACAGATCGCAACGGTATCAAAGACAGCAATGAAGAGAGTGGGCAGTTCACTGTCTTAGCGTCCAGTGAATATGGCAAGGGGCGAGTGGTTGCTGTGGGAGATGTGGGGTGCTTCGCACTTTACGAGCGGTTGCAGTGGAGTCCTCTTCAAACATACGATACGGCAAAGTTGACTGTAAACATATTCAACTGGCTCAGTGGCAACAGGTTGAGTGGCCCCAGTTTAGAGTATACCATGACGGTGACGAGCGATCTGGCAGCTAGACATACTGCGCATGTGGACCTGGCGGTTCGTGGATGGAGCCGAGACGAGATGAAGCTGATTCTGGGTCGCTGGCAAGATGGTATGTATTACTATTCAGGGCTCACCAACCTTGTAGCGTCAGCATCCAATGGAAGCAGAGTAAACGTGTCTCCGGCTGAGGAGAGGAACACGAAGGTTTGGATCCTGAAAGCAGTCTCTGAGAGCATTACCATCAGATACGATATCGCTATGGATTATGTTCGAAGAGACTTTAACGAATATGGAGGGTATCTGGGACCCAATTTCGGAATGTGTCAAGCTGCTCAAATGTTCTTGGTTCCTGCAAATTCATTCTTCTCCAGCATCAGATTGAAATGTAGCCTGCCCTCTTTGTGGGAGGCCTACGGTCCTTGGAAGCAAGAGAACGGAACGTTTGTGCTTGATTCAACTCGAGCAGCAATTATCAATTATGGTCTGACTCTAGGTATGAAGGAGTTTCTCTGGGCAGCAATAGGCTTTGGGAGGTTTGCTGCTCAGTCGAAGATGATCGGACAAACTGAGGTGACGATTCTCTGCTGGGCTGGATGGGACCAATCAGTCAAAGAAAACATCTGGAAATCATCGTTTGACCTCTACATGTATATGACAAAGTTGTATGGGAAATCTGCACTTCTAGAAAGGTATTTGGCGATATGGACCCCGCCAGCGGAAGACCGAAGAGGAATCTGTGAAATCGAGTGGTCCACAAGTCAAGGGCTGCATACGAATCCCCCGGGGTACTATGCCTTTTCAAACTACGCCCATAGGCTCTTTCACACGTGGAATGCGTTTGAGCCCACAGGCATGAGTAGCGAAAGTGCCTCTGAGCATTGGATAGTAGAAGGCATGAATACATACTACAATTCCAAGGCTCTTGTCGAACTCAATCTTCTCAGTAGAGACAGGCTCATGATCGGGGAATATGACTGGTATGCAAAGGAAATTGTGGGAACCAAGTATGATGTTCCGTTGACTGAAAGTCTCAAGCAGGGAAACCGGGAGAACTTTGACCGGTACATATGGCTTGGATACAGGAAAGGGGCCCTCGTATGGTATGTCTTCGACAATGTGGTCCAGAGCGTAACTAGTGGATCTAGAAGCCTAGACAATCTTCAATCGGTGATGTATGACCTATACGGCGGGCATCGGACCTCATACAATACTAAGGATGTACAGAAACATCTGGAAACTCTGACTGGGAGTAGCTTCCAATCGCTCTTCGAGAAATATGTCTACGGATCAGCGAGACTGCCCTTGTTCCTTGAAGGCGGTCGTTTGTCGGTCAACTATACGGCGTTGGGCCTACCATCGAAACCCATCATCACGATCACGACACAAAGAATTACTTCCCCCATAGCAACATCAGCGACAGCAAGCCTCACCTTAAGGACGATGACCACAAGTACGGAATTGAAGGAGCCTGAGACCACATATCTTGTTCTTGCAGCGGGAGTGCTGGTCGGAATAGCAGCACTTGCGATTGTCTTAAGAAAGAAGGCCCAGAAGAAGCACTGAGAACAGACTGCGAGTACTGACCTCATGCGATGGAACTGGGATATTGTCCCTCGATAACGCATGGGTTAGATTGAAGATTGTGAGCGATAGACCGTTAATCGTGAAGGCGTCTATTTGAATGATTAACTTCATTCGATGTTAATCGTTAGTTCGTCTTATGGCTGCCTCGCCTTGTGGTGTTAGGGAGTAGTAGGCTCTCTTGCCTGCGCCAACTCTTATGACCCAATTGTCTTTTCTCATCTTGACTAGAGATCGGACGATTGAGGATGCTTTCTTGTCGAGTTCTTGCGAGAGATCTGCGGGAGTGAGTCTACCCTTCCTCAATTCTTTGAGTATGAGGCACTCCAATTCGGCGGGGCCTCGTGTCTCCGCTTTCTCCTCAATCGCATGGGCTGGCAGGACCTGCGAGGCCTTTGATTGTATTGCATTGCCTATTGCCAGATAGTCTCTCTAGCATCAGATGGGTGTTAGGCGCTGAAACATTCAGGATAGCTTTGACGGTCTCCGATGGGAAGATCTTTTCTGCTATTCTCCGTGCCGCTCCCTCGTTTCTTTCGATTTGTGAAACACCCACTTGAGTTCTGACTCGAAGTATGCGCTCTACGTCGGTTTCACTGGTTATCCCCGGATAAGTCTCGACCGAGGCGAATCTTCTGATCGAGGTTGCCAGAGCATTTCTCATGGACTCCCCACAAGTGTAGGTTAATGTGGTGACCACGTGCTTCCCTTGAAACCAACGGAATACTGATCGGACAGAACCCAGGCTATGCTAAGAAACTCTCACGATTCAGATCTGTCCAGGTCAGAGTCTCAATAAAGGGAACGAAGCAACAGGAATTCTCTAGACTCACAGGGGCAATTCCTGAAGCTTTCATGCTACAACTAAAAGCATTGGAGAACTTGGTCGATGCTGGAGTGCCTTCCCATGCTGCCGTAATGCTCTCTTTCAGCTCCAAGGAAGATTTCTCTGAACTTCTGAATCGCCTGAGAGACATTGACCGTGGCTTGGCGGAAAACGTTGAAGAGGAGTATGTCTTCCTCTATCCACACGTGACCAAGCGGTTGAGTGAAGCAGGAATCCAGCCAACGATTGCCCACGAACCCAGCAAAGCACCCAAAGAACTGATCTAGTCTGTGCACCCAGAGGGGATTTGAACCCACCTAGGTGAATTTCGCGGGCTCAGGAAATTACGCTATCTTCTGATAATGGATCGGGCGGGATCCACCATTTCGCGCCTGTGTGAAGTGCGAATTTCTAGGGTACGGAAAATCGTGATAGCCTGTTCCAATAAGGGCTAGCGTGATGAGCCCCGAGGGACTCCTACCTAGGGCGATTTTCGCGGGTTCAAGATAACTCCGCAGTAACAGAGCAAACTAGCGCACGCGCATTTCCCCTTGTTGAGAAGACGCAAGATTCAGAGCTCCAGGGACTGATTCGGCAGGTAGAATCTCTTGTCATATAGCTTGGCATTTGGCATGGAAACTGAGGTCTGAAATCAGAACGTATGTTCCGAAAACGGAACGTATGTTCTGAAAACAGAACATATTTAAGGATGCCGAACCAAGTCGCATACATGCTCCTCGACGGTGTCTTAGGGTCCAAGGTCACTACCAAAACTTTGCGGAGCTTGTTGACTCAACCATTCCGGGAACGATTCTTCAGAGAACTGGTTAAGGAGACAGGAACTGGAATCGGACCACTAGCAAAAAGCCTAAAGGAATTAGCCAAGTTGGATATCATACAGGAACGGGTTGCTGGGAAACAACACTTTTACAGGGCAAATTTCGATAATCCAGTCACGAGAATGCTCTTTGACTTGTTTTCGCTGGAGAGAAGACTCGAAATCCCTGCTGATCTAAGGGTGGCCTTGGAGGAATTCGTCAACAAGCTTCGAGTCGAATCAGAAGAGAATCTGCTTTCTGTAGTCCTGTTCGGATCGGTCGCAACGGGTAAGGCAAAGCCGGAAAGCGACCTTGATCTGTTGTTGATTTTCAGCGACCGAACGAGACAGGACAAGGAAATCCGCGAGCAACTAGATTCTGTTTCCAGATTCTACGAAACTCTGGCTCAAGAACACATCATGACCAGAGATCAATTCACGGAAATGTACAGTTTGGGTGATGATCTCGTGGTGAACGCGCTCAGAGAGGGAATAGTCCTATATGACAGTGACTTTCTCATCCCTTTGTTATCCAAACCGCTACCCACGCCGTCACCGAAGATTGCGATGCGAAATCTTGAGGAGGCAAGAAGAAAGATTGAGGATGCCAAAAGAAACTACAGGGCCGGTTCACTCGACACCGCGCTTGAGCTAATTGGATTGGCCCTGTCCCAAGCCTCACGCGGCTACTTGATACTGAAAGGAGAACTGCCCGGCTCAAGACATGAGCTCGCTTCCCAGCTGCGTAAGTATTCTCCCGCAAACGCAACATTGCTTGAGAAGATCACGAAGATTCGCGACAGGGTAACACATTCTTGGGAGCCTATGGATAAGGAAGACACATGGCAAATGCTCAAGGATTGCGAGGAATTCGTTAGGAAGAGTTACGAGGAGTCAGGTGCGATTCCATAATGCCCAGCTTCATTCATGAGAAGCTTAATCGAGCAAGAGCTCAATTGGAATCGGCTAGGAGAAACCTTGGAGAGGGTGATACAGAGACTGCTTGCAATAGAGCTTTTCTTGCTGCAGAAAATGCGGCGAGTGCTGCCATTGCAGAAGATGGCGGACGGGTCCCCCCTGTTCATAGCCAAATCAGATCTCAATTCGAGGAACTCTGCGACCGAGGAACCATTCCATACAGATTCAGAGACATATTGATCAGATTGTATCGTTTTAGACTCAGAGGCGACTACGGGCGACGTTTCCACATAGGACAGAGAACGCCAGAACTCAAACCCGAAACGGTGCGAAACATGTTAGAGGAAGTGTCTGATCTGGTTGCATCAGTGGAAGAAATCACGAAGAAGCATAAATCTCACTGGACTTGAACCCCCTCACAACAAGATGATGATCAGGGGCTTGCCAAACCCAGCAAATTCTCCTGGGTAGTGGCGGGCCCGAGGGGATTTGAACCCCTGACCGTCAGGTTAAGAGCCTGCCGCTTTAGGTGAATAGGTTTCCTTCACTACCTGGCTGAGCTACGGGCCCTTTCAACTGGCGCGCTTTTTCTAGGAAACGATTCTGCCTAAATAATCCTTTGCTTACGGCCTTTGGATTCTGATTTCCCATAACTATCTCACTAGGGGTTCCCATGTTTCGCTTGTTTCTCTTTGAGCACTTGCTTCCAGTGGAAGGCTTTTCGGCTTAGAGCGATCCTCATGGGCTTCGATCTCCCGGACGATCCAATTCCTTTCTCCAATGGGCGATTCTACCTACAAGACTACTGCCGAGGCATAAGAACGAGCATCCCTTTCCCAGCAGAATGCGCCGACCCAGCCGATCCACTTCGCGAAGCTGGAACCGCAACGGCAACCGGCAGTCTCTTGGGCCATCACTAGGTGCCGAGCGGTTCCTTCGAGGAGGGGTGGGGGGGTGTATACACCTGTGTGAGCATCTGTGTAACGCTTTTTGGCTGAGGTGAGGCCTAAAGG
>Ga0129297_10000209_pt1 | contig 27968 bp, 24 predicted proteins | sample I18A1metaG_FD_94708 | JGI IMG/M metagenome (GOLD analysis project Ga0129297, IMG submission 94708) | Lake sediment bacterial and archeal communities from Gulf of Boni, Indonesia to study Microbial Dark Matter (Phase II) - ​I18A1 metaG | ecosystem: Environmental > Aquatic > Freshwater > Lake >... | reverse complement strand
TAAGAAACCCGGCCTGCTCTCGGGAGGACAGAAGCAGCGGGTGGCCATCGCCAGGGCGCTGATCAATAGACCCCAGGTGCTGCTGCTTGATGAGCCACTGGCCGCGCTTGACCTGAAGCTGCGGCAGCGGATGCAAATTGAGCTGGATATGATTCATGACCAGGTCGGGATCACTTTTCTGTATGTCACCCATGACCAGGGGGAAGCGATGAGCCTCAGCGACCGGATTGCCGTCATGGATTCCGGCCGGATCGAGCAGGTCGGCACGCCCGCGGAGATCTATGAAGCGCCCCGGACAAGTTTTGTGGCCGCGTTTATCGGAGATACCAACTTTTTAGAGGGCGAAGTCACGGATCTCGTGGATAATGAGTATTGCCACCTGAAGGTCGCCGGCATTTCCGGAATTATCAGCTTCAACGATAAGTCCATCCAGCCGGGGAATCCCGTATTTTTGAGTATCCGTCCGGAGAAAATACATATCTCCAGGGACCGACCTAAGGAGTCGGGGCTGAGGAATATTTTGGCGGCAACCGTGGAAGACGTTATTTACCTTGGTTCCACCACAAAGTATTGGGCGCGCGCCCAAGGCCACCGCATTCAGATTCTCCGCCAGCACTCCCGTTTTTTCCTGGATGAAAAGCCGATCCGCTGGAATGACCAGGTCTGGATCTGGTGGCACGGCGACGACAGTTTCATGCTGGAGCGCTACCGCGAGGTCGATGAAGGCTTGATCGCAGTGCCGCCGCAAAAAGTGGGCGAACCATACGGAGATAACGAGAGAAACACCAAGACACCTTAGAAGGGACGGCAGATGAAGCCAGAAACCAGAAAAAAGGCGCAGGAATGGCTGCTCTCCCTTCCTTCGCTTTTCTGGCTCTGCCTTTTTTTCGTTCTTCCCACGCTCTTCGTCTTTGCGATTGCTTTCCGGCCATCCAATCCGTACGGCGGCATCAGCGCGGGATGGACGCTCGCGAACCTGCAACATCTTGCCGACCCCAGTTATCTCGTCGTTGCCTGGCGCACATTATGGATCAGCGTCCTGACGACAATTATCTGCATTTTTCTGGCTCTTCCTGCGGGCTACTATCTTGCCCGGGTCTCTTTGAGGTGGCGCAATTTTTTTCTGATGCTGATCATCATCCCCTTCTGGACGAACTTTCTGATCCGGGTATTCGCCTGGAAGTCGCTTCTCCATCCGGAAGGGTTGGTCAAACGCGGTCTCGTCTTTTTGGGCCTGGCCGGTCCGCAGACGTCGCTTCTCTATCATCCGGGCGCTGTCGTGCTCGTCTCGGTTTATACGTTCCTGCCGTTCACGATTCTTCCGCTGTACGCGGCCGCAGAGAAGTTCGATTTCGAGCTCCTCGAAGCCGCCCGTGACCTTGGAGCCAAGCCCTTCCAGGCTTTCCGCAAGATATTTCTTCCGGGGATCCGGAGCGGACTTATCACTGCCGTCCTTTTTGTTCTGATCCCGTCTCTCGGTTCGTATGTTATTCCGGACATTGTTGGGGGAACCACGAGCGAGATGATCGGGAATAAGATCGCCCAGAGAGTCTTTACCGACCGGAACCTGCCCCAGGCCAGTGTCCTGTCCGTGGTCCTGATCCTGCTGGTTCTGGCGCCGCTCATCGCTGTCCTGGTCCTTGAGCGGAGGAGGGGAAAACCGGGGGCCATTCCCTAACGAGGATAAGACAGAGGAATGAAGCGCAGCCGTTTTCCGTTCGTGATCACGATGGCTGTGCTGTTCTTTTTTTATCTGCCCATCATCATCCTCGTCGTCAACTCTTTCAACGCCTCGAGGTTCGGGAGCGGCTGGCAGGGGTTTTCGTTAAGGTGGTATGGCCGCCTTTTCCACGAGCCGGAGATCTGGCGTGCGGCCCGGAATTCGTTGGTTATCGCTCTGAGCGCGACAGCTCTGTCTGTGATCCTGGGCACGACCGCAGCCCTTGCCCTGCACCGCTTTGCTAAGAGCCGTCTCCAGAGTTTTCATTATTCACTCATCTACACGCCTCTTGTAGTCCCGGAAATTTTGATGGGAATCAGCCTGCTGATGTTTTTCGTGGCCGCCCAAGTGCAGCTTGGACTGACGACAATTTTCTTGGCCCATGTGACCTTTTGCATTAGCTTTGTCGCCATGGTGGTCCTGGGGAGGCTTCAGGATTTCGATTATTCTGTCATTGAAGCCGCTCAGGACCTGGGCGCGGGATGGTGGGCGACGACACGCCGCGTCCTTTTGCCCATGCTCTTGCCCGGACTGGTCGCCAGCGGCCTCCTGGCGTTCACTCTGTCCATTGATGATTTTGTCATCACCTTTTTTGTGGCCGGGCCCGGGGCAACAACTCTTCCGATCCGAATTTACAGCATGATAAAATTCGGCTCGCCCCCTCTGATCAATGCCCTGTCGACTATTTTATTAGCCCTCACCTTTACCGCAGTGGCGGTGAGTCAGAGGAAATCCGGGACAAGGGGCTGAAGAAAAAAGATGCGAAAAATTCAAATTATCATGTTATCTGCTCTTGTATCTCTTGCGAGCTGCAGCCGGGCCAAGCCGACCTTGAACATTTATACCTGGGCCGATTATTTCAACCCGGCTCTGATTCAGCGGTTTGAAAAAGAATTTGACTGCCGGGTAATCATCGACACGTTTGATTCCAATGAATCCATGTACGCCAAGCTCAAAGCCGGTGCCTCTGGCTATGACCTCTTAACGCCCACAAGCTACATGGTCAGCCTGCTGAACTCTCAAGGCATGCTGCAACCTCTCGACCATCGGCTCCTTCCCAACCTCATTCATATCGACCCCGAGTATTTGCAACAGGCCATCGACAAGACGATGGATCATTCCGTGCCTTACATGATCGTGAATACGGGCTTGGCTTATCTTAAGAGCAGAGTGCCTGATTTTGTTCCGTCCTGGTCGATGTTCGACCGCGAGGACTTGAGGGGGCGGATGACCATGCTCAACGATATGCGAGAAACAATCGGCGCGGGGCTCAAATTCCTGGGCTACAGCCTCAACAGCGTAAGCGAAGAGGAGTTGCAGAAAGCCAAGGCCGTTGTGCTGCGCTGGAAGAAAAATATCGCTAAGTACGAGAACGAGCAGTATAAAACCGGCGTCGCTTCAGGAGAGTTTCTTCTTGTGCAATCCTATAGCGGCGATATTCTTCAGGTCCAGAGGGAAAACCCGGATGTGATGTTTACCATACCTGCAGAGGGGACGGCTATCTCTGTTGACGACCTTGTCATCCCGCGGGAGGCCAAGGAGGTCAGACTGGCCCATGCCTTTATCAACTTCCTGCACGACCCCTCGGTCGCCGCCGAAAACGTCTCTTTTCTTTGCTATTTGAGTCCGAACAAGGACTGCTACGCTTTGCTCAGCCCGGAATTGCGGAATAACCCGGCTCTCTTTTTAAGCTCGGAAATCAGGGCCAGGAGCGAGATTGTAGCCGACCTGGGTCCGGCCAATGCGCTTTATATCAAGCTCTGGGACGAGATCAAGTCAGAGAAATGATAAAGGAACTCGATTTCAGACAAAGTCCGTGAATAAGGAGGAACCATGAATCGAAGACGTTTCCTGAAAGAATCTACCGCAGCCATAATTGGGGCCGGGACGGCGACAAAAACCGGCCGAGCTTCTGCTCGCGGCCAGGACGCGTCCGCCAGACCGAGAATCCAAGAGTACCGCGTTCTCGGCCGGACCGGGTTCAAAGTGTCCGATATCGCCGCCGGGTATTTCGCTGACGAAGGCGTGCTGCGGGCCGCCCTAGATGCCGGGATGAACTATATTGATTCGGCGGAACAATATCCCGGCCATCACCGCCTTGTAGGCAAAGCCATTAAAGGCCGCGACCGGAAATCAGTGTTTGTCACAACAAAGCTCCAGATCCTTGAGGATAAGACTAGGGAGGGGTTTCTCAAGCGGGCGCGGAAGTGCCTTGAAGATCTTGAAACGGACTATATCGATTGCATGATGATGCACATGCCGGAGAAGGCCGAAATCCTTAAAACCGAAGGATTTCATGAAGCCATGAAGGAGCTCAAGGCTGAAGGCCGGGTCCGGTTCGTTGGAGTGTCCAACCACGGCTCTTTCTGGTTCAGAGATCCTGAGGAGACCATGGAGAAAGTTCTCATGGCTGCGGCGGATGACGGGCGTTTTGATGTGTTCCTCATGGCCTATAATTTCCTGAAAATGGATGAAGCTGAGAGAGTCCTCGAGGTCTGTAGAGAAAAGAAAATCGGAACGGCGATCATGAAATCGACTCCGGTGGCCCTCTATTACGGCATGAAGACGATGATCGAGCAGCTTGAAAAGGAAAAGAAGGAAGTCCATCCTCTTTATATGGAGGGACTGGCGAGGTACAAGGAAAAGGTCGACCGGGCGCAGGAGTTTATTAAAAGATACAACCTTGGGAGCCCGGAGGAGATCCAGACAGCCGCCGTGCGGTTTGTCCTGGGCAACCCCAATGTCAGCACGGTTTGCGCTGTCCCCCGGACTTATGATAATCTCGACAGCTGGCTTCGGCTGTCGGGAACCCGGCTCAGTGACGTTGAGAAAGACAAGCTGGCGGCCTACCGGGAGGGTTGCAGCGAGCTATACTGCCGTCACGCTTGCGGTCGCTGCGAGCCTTCCTGTCCCAAAGGCGTTCCTGTGAACACCATCATGCGGTTTTTTCAGTATTATGCGGGGAGAGGCAGGGAAAGAGAGGCCATCGTCAGTTATGCCGGGATTCCTGGCTCGAGGGCTGACTCCTGCGCACATTGTCCCGGGCACTGCGAGACGGCTTGCCCTTACGACGTCCCTGTTCAAGGGATGCTTCTTTTGGCCCACAACCATCTTTCGGTGCCGTAAGCGACGCGCATTTCACTTTTAATCGCGCCTGAAATTGTGCAAAGCCCTTGTTATGAGAAAATTGCCCTCGTCCGAACGTTTTTCGTTATGGAATCGAAAAGGGAATCAAGATCCTTGCAGTTCTTGACATTAAGCGCTTAATCGCTTAATCTACTATCCAAGGAGAACTGCCATGGAAACCGCGACTATCCGCATTCCCGAAGATAAAAAAAACCTGCTCAAGGCCATCGCCAGCTTGGAGAACAGAAAGATGAACGACCTAGTTGTCGATTTGATCGACGAGTACGCCGAGCGCCGCAGGGAAACGCTTGAACTCCTGGCGATTCCGGGCTTATACGATCAGGTTCGCGCCTCATCGCGAGAATTCCGGAAAAGAAAAACGATATCTTTGAAAGATGCCCGAAAAAATCTGGAGCGTTGAACTCTCTAAATCCATCCTGAAAGCCCTGGAACGCTTGGGAAAAACAGCCTCTTCCCGAATATTGGACCGGCTAGAGAAGCTGGCAGACATGGAAAACCCCCTCCGTCATAAAGACGTCCGGGCGCTGGAGGGGAAGCTTAAAGGTTTCTATAGGCTGCGCGTTGGAAAATACAGAATCATCTTTGAAATGGATTCAGAAAACAGACGGATTGGTCTATTAGCTATTGTCCCCAGGGGAAAGGGATACTGACTCGCCGGTTTATTTGGTTTCCTGCAACTCCGCTTTCAAAGGTATCTTTTCCTCTGCCTCTTTTGCCTTCTTCCGTTTTTTGGCAAGCCTGTCGGCGATTACGTAGAAAGACGGCACAACGATTAAGCTCAGGGCAGTGGAGACAACCAACCCGCCGATGACACCGATGGCCATGGGCACGCGTATTTCCGAGCCGGAGCCAAGACCGAGGGCGGGAGGGATCGCCGCCATCATAGTCGCTGTGGCTGTCATAAGGATTGGCCTCAGGCGGATCGGGCCCGCTTTTTCCATGGCATCTTTAGCGCTGAGACCCTGAGCTTTGTAATTATTGGCGTAATCAACAAGGATGATGGAGTTCTTTTTGACGATTCCCATCAGCAGCAGAAGGCCAATCATGCTAAAGATATTCAGGCTCTGGCCGGCGAGCAAAAGGGCGAACGCCGCTCCAGCGATGGAAAGAGGAAGGATCGTAATGATCGTGACAGGGTCTTTGTAGGAATTGAACTGAGACGCCAGGATCATGTAAGCGATGGCGATTCCCAAGAAGAGGGCAAAAATGAGGCTGCTCATGGATTCTCGGAAGGCCACGCTGGCCCCGCCCAGGACGACTCGGTAACCGATAGGCAGGTCCTTGGAGAGACTCTCCACGTACTTGATCGCTTCGTCCTGGGAATGTCCTTGGGCGACGTTGGCAAAGACGGTAATGGCCCGCTCTCTGTCCCTGCGGGTGATGGCTTGGAGGGCCGGCTCCTCTTTATACGTCACGAGTGACGACAGGGGAATAAGCTCGCCAGACCGCGTCCTCACCCGAAGACGCGCGATGTCCTCCGGACGCGACCTTTGCGAGGCCAGGAGTTTCACCCGAACGTCGATCCGGCGCCCGCCAGTGCTGTACTTGCCCACCCGGATGCCGCCGACCAGGGCATTCAGCGACGTGGCGACTTCATCAATGGAGACACCGACGTCAGCGGCCGCGGCCCGGTCAGGAGTGATCCGGAGCTCGGGCATGCCCAGTTGATAATCCGTGTCCAGATCAACGACAAGACCGCTCGCAGCCACCTGACTCATGAGCCTCTGGCTGAGAGAAACAAGCTCGTCCCAATTGGGTCCTCTGACCGAGAATTCCACGGGAAATCCCCTCTGAGCTGTAAACCCTTGCTGGGAAAGGTCCTGGATCACTGCTCGCAGGCCGGGGATGGCATTCAAGCCCCGCCGCGTGACGGCCGAAATCTGAGCCTGGCCGAGCTGGCGCTGCTTGGGAGGGACAAGGGTTAAGAACATATTTCCAGAATTGACGCTTCCCCAGCCGCCTACCCAGGTAAACGTTTGAATGACTTCAGGACGGCTGTTTACGAAAGACTCAGCTTTCCTGACGAGTTTTTCTGTCTCGCTGAGATCAGAACCGACCGCCGTTTGAAGACGAATCGACATCCGGCTCAAGTCCTGGGAAGGCACGAATTCCCCGGGCAACAGCTTCAAGACCACCAAGGCTGCCACAAAGAGCACGGCCGCCAGAACAAGGATGAGGCCGGGACGCCTGAGGCCCCGCCGCAGGACCACGGCGTACGCCTTTTCCAGCCAGCGAAAGCTTCTATCAACCGCGAGACCGATACGGCTACGGCCTTCGCGAGATGTCTTTAGAAATTGAGAACAGCGGGCTGGGGCCAGGGTTACGGCTTCAATATAGGACAGCAGGACACACAGGCAAAGAGTGATTCCGAACTGGAGGAAAAACCGCCCAATTATTCCCTTCATGAAGACCACCGGAACGAAGATGGCCACGACTGCAAGAGTTGCAGCCAGAGCGGCAAAAGCAATTTCTTTGGTTCCCTCGAGGGCAGCGGGAACGAGGCCTTTGCCCCCTTCCCTATGGCGGAAGATATTCTCCATGACCATGATGGCATCATCGACGACGATTCCCACGGCTAAGGCCAGGCCCAGCAAGGTAAACGTATTAAACGTGAAACCGAGAAAATAAATGATCGCAATCGTGCCCATCAAGGACATGGGGATAGCCAGGACGACGTTCAGAGTGCTGCTAAAAGAGCCCAAAAACATCCAGCAGACGAGCGCCGTGAGAATGACGGACAGAATCAATTCAAGTTCAATCTCTTGGACCGAATCCTCGATGAATTTGGTGCTGTCAAAAACGGTGTCAACTGCCATTCCCTGGGGCAATCCCTTCTGAAGGTCGGCCAGAGCTGCCCTTGTCGCTTTGGCCACAGCGACCGCATTGGCGCCTCGCTGTTTTTTCACGCCGAGGGCCTGGGCCGGAACGCTGTTAACGCGGGCTGTCCGCCGGACGTCCTCGAACCCGTCTTCAACCAGGGAAACATCACTGACGTAGATCGGACTGCCGTTGACCTCACGGACGACGATTTGGCGGAGCGTTTCAAGGTCAATGGCTTCGCCAAGAACACGGACATTCACTTCTCTTCCCGAAGTCTCCAGGCGGCCGGCCGGGAGTTCGATATGCTCCCGCTGCAAGGCCAGAATGACATCCTGAACAGTCAATCCTTTTTCATCCAGTTTCGTGGAATCGAGCCAGATCCGCACATTGCGGCTCAGCACGCCCATCAGGACAATCTCCCCCACGCCGGGGATGGTCTGCAATTTCTCTTTCACCCGGTACTGCATGTAATCGCTGAGGACCCGCTGGGGGAAAGGGCCGGCCAACGAAATCATCATGATCGGGTTGTCCTCCGGATTCGACTTGGATATGACCGGTGGATCGATATCACGGGGCAGCCTTCGCTGTGCCTGCGAGACCTTGGTCTGGACATCCTGGAGGGCCAGGTCGACATTTCGGGAGAGGTCAAGCTCGACCGTTACGTTCGCCGACCCCATTCGGGAGCTTGACCTGATCTCCTTGACACCTTCGACCTGGACAAGCGCCTCTTCGAGAGGGTCGACCACGTCATTCTCGATGACTTCAGGCGCAGCGCCCTCCCAGGCTACAGAAACGCTAATCGTGGGAAAATCAACATCGGGGAACTGGCTGATGCCGATGCGTGATGCGGCCACGATGCCGAAGACAACGGTGGCCGCCATGAGCATCCAGGCCAGGACGGGCTTTTTAACACATACTTCTGTGAGATTCATGATCAAGAACCTCTTGAGGCCACGTTTTTTCCTTAGCGGGTATCCGCATTTTCTGCGGGAGCCTTACCGATCCTGACGGGGGCACCGCTTCGCAAGGCTTCGCCTCCGCGAATGACCAGTATCTCTCCCGGCTTTAAACCTGAAAGGACTTCTACCTGACCGTCGGCCGTCCTCATTCCCAAGGTGAGGATCCTTTCTACGGCAGTATCGTTCTCAACTACAAAAGCAATGAAGCCGCGCTCACTGGGGCGGACTGCTGTGAGCGGAACCACGGGCGTCATCCTGGAGCTGCTCACCGGAACGACGACCTCTGCAAAAGCTCCTGGCCGCAGTGTTTCATCTTTGGTGTCATTAATTTCCGCGGTAACTTCAACCATCCTTGTGACTTGATCCGCCGACGCGGCAACATGAATAATCTTTGAGCCATATTCCTGCTCGCTATCTCTAATCTTGAAAAGGGCCTTCGATCCCGGATGCATTTGAGCAGCGTCGCGTTCAGGCACTTTGAACCGCAAGAGCAAGGGGTCGCGACGGACCAAGGTCGCCAGAACCATTCCCGTCTCTACGTACTGCCCCGTCTGGACGGTTCGCGTCTGAATGATCCCCGAAAACGGGGCCCGGACATAGGCATCATGAAGGTTAAGGTTGGCTTGATTGAGAGCAGCTTTGGCTTGGGCGACATCAGATTTAGTTAGGCTGACCTTAGTCCGCCATGTTTCAACCTCCTCCCCGGGAATGAGTCCAGGCGTATCGCGGACCGCTGCCTCGCGGCGTCTTAAGCCTGCCTCGGCATCTGCCAGGGCGGCTACCGCCTTTTCGTAGGCGGCCTGAGCCGCCTCCACAGCTAACCGATACCTTTCGGTTTCGATCTCGACGAGCACCTGATCGACCTTGCCAAAGTTGCCTTCCGAAAAGAGAACGCGATCGACCACGCCTGAGACGCGGGCTGTCACCTGGACTTTTTCAAATGCCTCAATCGACCCGACGGCATTGACTGAATAAACAAGAGACTGAGCTTTGACCTCTTGAACTTCCACAGGGAAGGAGATTTCTGAGCGGCTAAAGGGAGTCTCTCCTCTTTTTCCCGGCTTTCCAGGGGAAGCTCCTGTCGAGCCTTGCTTGCAGCTGATAAAGGAAAGGAACACAACTAGTAGCAACGACGCACTTGATTTTATGAACATCTTTTTCAAAGGGATGGCTCCTTGCCGAACGGATCTAGACCAAGGGCTGCTTCGAGATTGAGATAAGCTATAGCTAAGCCGTAGCGCTCTCGAACAAGTGTGACTTCAGCTTCGAAGAGACTGACATTGGCATCCGCCACTTGGAGGGCGGTGGCCAATCCTTGGCGATAGAGTTCGGCGATCTCTTTCGCATTTCTTTTGGCAATATCATTAGCGATATTAGCTTGTTTGAGAGACGCTCGCTGATTGGTCAATGAGACGAGGGCCTCGCGGACCTCGAGGTCGACCTGCCGCAGAGCAGCCTTGACGTCCAAGTCGGCCAGGTAGGCCAGCGATTTCTGCTCGCCGTATTCGCCGGCTCTGCTGAACCCGTCAAAAAGGGCCCAGCTCAGCGTGAGGCCGGCGTTCCAGTTCGTGTTCCGGCCCGTTAACCCGGCTTCGTTGGTATAGCGGTATTGCCCGGTCAGGGACAAAGTGGGAAGCCATTTCAGGGTTGGCTCAAGCACAAGGGCATGCTGGGCCTGAGCCTGGTAGCGCAGAGAATTCAAATCCAGCCGCCTGTTTTGAGCTTCGCTAACTAGCTGCTCCAATTCTAGGCCTCTCTCCTCGGCCACCTGGAGCAAGAATCCCGGAATTTCCAGCTTTTTCTTCATGATATCGGGCTCGTCCAAGAGATTACCAAGCTGGAGATAGGTCGTTTCCACCTGTCCTTCTGCCTGGGTGATGCCCATCTCGGCAGTCGCGAACTCAAGTTCTGCCCTCGTCACGTCATTCACACCCACCAGCCCCGCCGCATAACGTGCTTTGGCAGCGTCAAAGGCTTGCTTGGCGTATTCATAACGGTGTCTGGAGGCTTCAAGCAACTGGTCGACACCCAAGGTGAGCAGATAAGCATTGCCGACCTCAAAAGCAAGCCTCCGCTTGGTCTCGGCAGAAGTGTACTGCTCTGCAGTCCTGCTGGCTACGGCTTGGCGAAAAGTTGGGATGCTGTGGGAATCAAAAAGGATCAGGTTGAGAGAAATGACACCGGACAGGGCGTTGTAGCTTTGGACAACAATTTCGGTATTTTCAAAAGTCCGCCTGACTTCGAAGGGCCGCCGGGTATAGACTCCCGTGGCTGTGATTGAAGGCATAAAATAGGCCCTGGCTCTTGTGACTCGGGCTTGGGCGGCATTGACAAGCCCCTCGGCGGCAAGCGACCTCTCGTTGTTTTTAAGGGCCATATCGATGGCGGACTCGAGCGTCAGGACATCCTGCTGGCTGTGGACCAGGGATGGCAGGAGAATTAGGCTGAGAAGAATAAAATATATCCCTCGGACCTTCAACCACGTTCTCCTTTTTTCTATGGCAAACCTAAATAATTCTGGTTTAATAGTATAAATTATGCCGGCCGGAGAGTCAAAATTTCACGGGTGCCTCTAGCCGCGCCACCGCTTAGGTGATACTATGATTCAGGGGAATACAGTCTCGATCAGTATGAGACAGAAGGCCGGCCTATTAGAATCTCAGCCCGAAGATAAAAAAATGGGTCCATGGGTCCGGGTCAACCAACGGGTCTGATATTTTGATCGCTTGATACTCGAAGATGAGTGCAACTGACCGGATATTAAAGGCGACACCGGCTAAAAGATGATAGGCGAGCCGTGTGTCCAGATGGGATTCGGATTCTCCTTCGATTTCGGCGTTGGTGTAATAAAGATTCGGACCGATTCCGCCACCTCCGAAGAGCGATAAAAACGAATACCTATAGCCGACTTTGGCGTTGGCAAAAATATTCATCTCGAGAACAGTCAAATTCTCCTCGGAATAATCCTTATAATAAGGCTGGAGCTCAAACCCAAGGGCGAAATTGCGTTTTATCCCGAAATCATTGCCGAGGGAAACGATCCACCGTCTTTCGCCGAACCCGAACTTGAGGAAGGTCCCCGAGAAGAAGTTCCGAAGAGGAGGAGTTGGCACCGGAAGGGTCGGGGAAACCGGCTCCGGTTTTTTGGGCGGCTCGGCCGTCTTTTCTTGCCCTTCGACCATCTCGGCTGGTGCGACCATGCTTTCGTGGAGGTAGCCGGAGGACACCTGGCCGGACTCGTCAACGCTCAGCTTGATTTTATACCAGGCCCCTGATTTTTCCATAACGGCAAATATTTCGCCTTTAAGGGCGACCTCAAGGACCTGCGCATCAACTGAGGGATTGGAGCGGATGTCAGCATAGTCCGCGATGACTTTAATCTTTAGAGGAGTCTGGCCAGAACAGAGGAGTGCGGCAAAGATTAAGAGCATGAAGAGAATGGCCTTGTTCGGGACGTTCATAAGGCGTTCATTATATCCAATCATCCCAGAAAAATAAACGCGCACTATATTAACTCTCCTTGCCGATAGAGCTTTCCAATGGGTGGCGTGGCTGGGGGGCCCCCCCGACGAGGCTCGGGAGATGTGGCTCGAAGTCACGCTGCGATTTCCCCAGCGAGGAAATCTTGCTCGATTCGCTCCTCGCTCTCCTCTCTGAGGAACCATGCCCGCTCGTCGCTCATACGGACTTCTCACCACATCATCCCTCGCCTCATCCCCCAAGGCGCCGCGGATGCCACGACAGGACCCGTTGGTGAGCTTTATCGGCGATCGATAGGATCAATTGCCTTGTTGCAATTGCGATAGAAACATTCTACAATTCTGCATAATTGACCGATTGCTCTAAACTTGAGCGAGGAGGGAAGGCCGATGAAAAAGATGACGGCAATCGTAGCACTGATGGCCGTGTTCTCGCTGGCAATCTGTTTCATCATCTTGGGAGCGGTCTCCGTCGAGCTGATGAAGTCGCTCAGAATCGACGAAGGCCAGTTCGGGTCCTTGGCCATGGGGTTGTTCCTGACCAGCTGTATTGTCCAGTTTATTATCGGGCCGTTGGTGGACAAATTTGGGTATAAGCCAATCGCCGTTGTCGGGTTTATCGTTGTCAGCGGCAGCATGTTCTTGCTTGCTTTCGCCTCGAGCTTCTCTTTGGCTATGCTGGCCTGCATCCTGCTGGGAATCGGGGCGATGAGCCTCAATACAGTGGGCAACACGCTCATCCCGGTGGTGCTTTTTGAGGGCAGAGATCCGGCCCGGGCCAGCAATCTCGGCAATGCATTTTTTGGCCTTGGCTATGTCCTGACGCCGCTCCTTTTCGTGCTTTTTCTCAAGACGTTTAGCTTAACTTATAGCGCCTCCTTGTCTATTATTGGAGCCCTGATCCTGGTGTTTCTCATTTTTGCCCTGGCCACGAGCTACCCCCAGGTTTCCACGGGATTCAAGTTTTCCATGGCCATCAAGCTTCTGGGAAAAGCCGCCGTGCTGGTTGCCGCCCTGGCCCTGTTCTGCTACATCTCCCTGGAAATCACGATGGCAACCTGGATTAAGCCTTTGATGACCGAACTTTTTGGCGGCAGCGGGAACGCCAACGCTGCGGCCAACGCGGGCCTGATCCTCAGCCTCTTTGGCGTGGCCATGATGGTGGGACGGTTCATTGCTTCCGCGATGAAAAACTTGACCGCTATGGGCGCTAAGGTCATCACGTTGATGTCGCTCATTTCTCTTGTTGCCATTGTTGTCATGATTGTCAGCAAGAGCCCGGCTTTGGCCGTTGTCGCCATTCTGTTCACCGGGCTTGGTTTTGCGCCCATTTTCCCGACCATTGTTGGCGTCACGTTCGCCAAATTCGAACCCAGCCTTTATGGCAGCATTTTCGGGATCATTTTTGCCGTCGGCCTTCTTGGTGGAACGTTTGTTCCAAAGCTCATCGGCAACATGAGCGTGGGCCGAACGGTCCAGGGAAGCCTGCCCATCGCCGCGGTCATGGCCGGGATTTTGTTTTTGATTTCCCTCATTATCGGAAAGGTGGGACGGCCGGCCAAGACGGAGTGAGTTTTTGGCGCCGGGATGGCATGAATAAAAAAATTGTCGTCGTCGACGATGACCCGGTCACGCGGGAAATTCTGAACAAAATACTCTCCAAGGACGATTTTGAGGTTTTTTTGGCCAAAGACGGGAAATCGGGCCATGAGCTTGTTCTGAGAGAAAAACCGGCTCTTGTCCTCCTGGACCTTCTTCTTCCTAAGATTCACGGGTTAGACTTGTGCCAGAGAATCAAGCAGGACCCGAACCTGAAAAAAACCAGAGTCATCTTGATGACGTCGGCTTATAAGTCGCCCGCGTTCCGCCAGGACATCAACATGAGTGGAGCGGACGATTTTATCGAGAAGCCCCTGGAAACGATCGAGCTGATGAAAAAAGTCTACCAGCTGTGCATTGAGATTGCTGAAGAAGACGAGAAGTCGCCTTCTTCGTGACGGCCGGAGGACGCACTTTCCAGAATGGACGCCTTCCTGGATGCGTTCTTTTTCGCTTTCCATTCAGTATGGATTGTCTTTCTTCTTTTTGGATGGGCCTGGAAGAGAACCCGGCTGGCGAACCTCGTGGTGATCCTCTTGACGGCGTTTTCCTGGTTCGTTCTCGGCATCTGGTATGGCTACGGCTACTGCCCGAGCACCGACTGGCACTGGCAGGTGAGAGCGAGATTGGGCCACCATGATTTGCCGAGCTCCTACACGAAATTTCTTGTGGATTCTTTCACCGGCTGGGACGTTAACCAGAAGATTGTGGATATTGTTACTCTCATTTTGCTGCTTCTAGCTTTGAGCGCCTCTCTCGTTCTCAATATCCGGCGCTGGGGGAAAAAACATGGATTCAAACCTTCCGTTTGACCCTGTCCACCGTTCTGAGGAAGTGGAAAAAGTGGTCATGCAGGGAGGGATGCGTCTGTATTATAAATTCAGGGCCGCTCCGTATTATGGCGGCATCGCCACGGCCGATGCCGTTGGCTGCTCTTTTCTCTGCGCCTATTGCTGGAATTACGGGAGGAATGAAAATCCGTCTCGTTTTGGAAAGTTTTGCTCCCCAAATGAAGTGGCCGGGAATCTGCTCCGAATTGCCCGGAAGCGCTCCTATAATCTTTTCAGGATCACGGGGTCTGAGCCGGTATTAGGGCTAGACTCGTTCCGCCATCTCCTTGAGGTTATCAAAATCATTTTCCGGGAGGAACCCGGTTCCCGGTTTGTCCTGGAGACCAACGGCCTGATGCTGGGGTTGAAACCGGAGCTCGGAGAGAAGCTGCGGTTTGAGAATTTGTTGGTCAGAATAGCGCTCAAGGGGACCGACCCTCTGTCCTTCGAAAGAATCACTGGGGCGAAGCGCGATTTTTTCTCCTATCCGCTGCTGGCTCTGAAAAACCTGGAGGGCATCAAGGTGAGGGCCTGGCCAGCGCTCATGGAAGACCTCTTCACTGAGGTCGAAATTAAAAATTTGAAAGATATGCTCAGGGAATCCGGCGTCCAGGCCGAACTGGAGCTTGAAAATCTTGAACCTTACCCGTTTGTCCTCGAGAACATGAAACGCCGGCGGATTCTCCCAAGAAATTTGAGACAGGAGGATTCCTGATGGACCGGAGAGTATTCAGGATTCTGGCTCTCCTTGGTTCTCTCGGCGTTATGTCGACGCTCTGGAGTGCCGAGAAATAAGAGGTGCTTGGGATCACGGTTTGCAGGCAGAAGCTAGCCAATGCGGCATCGGAGGTGGAAGAGGCTGGCAGGAAAAATCCACAAACCCGGCTTCGGCCAGCCATGATTTCAGGTTCTGATCAGAAAACACCCACCCGTGCTCGGCGGTCAGGGCCATATTAACCGCAAAAAGAGCCGAGAATTTCGGCTGTGTGCGCGTCGCATCTGTCATCATGTCCAGAACATAGATGATTCCGCCGGGGGCCGTGGCGTCATAGGCCTTTTTTAAAAGGGATACAATAGAGTCCTCCGATTCCTGGTGAAGCACGCCAAAAAAAATTAGGATATCATTATGCCCGGGAAATACCATTCCGAGGTGGAGCTCGGGGCGCTCGACGGGTTTACCAGTGCGCATGAATTCGCCAAGCTTTCCCCACACGGCATAGACATCCCGATTGTAGCGGATCGCTTGGCTCAGGTCGGAAGGAGAAGCGGGAACAAGGAACGCCGCAGTTTCCGGTGTGTTTGAGTAGGAATCGCCTTCTTTTGAGAGAAGCCCCAAAGTGGCGCAGGCATCCATTAAGAGGCGCGTCGCGCGCCGGTTGAGTCCGCATATGTCCGCGATTGCATCTGTGCTGGCCGCCCCGACCTCAGAAAGCCGGGCAAAAATTCCCAGGTCAGATGCCGTAAGCAAAACAGACGAATCATAGAAAGCGCTGGCTGTGTCCATGATCCTTTGAGGAGAAACAGGCTTCTTTTGGCTGTTATCGGATTTTTCCATCTGGCTCTCCCTGAGCCTCAACCTACCATAATCGGGATATTCGGTTCAACTTCGCAGTGGATTTAATCCTTGACAGTTTTTTCCCGTAAATGGTATGGTCAACTTGGGCCATGCGGATTCAAAAAGGAACGCAAAAAAGGAGAGAAAGATGAACAAAGGAATCACCCATGGAATCCTTTTTTGTCTGTTTGTGGCTTTTTCGGGGCTATTCATTTTTGGCCAAAACCCGGCCCAGGAAAAAGAGCCCAAACAGATCAAGGTTATCTTTTCTAAGGGATTTCTCCGCTGCGAACCTTCAACTGGACGCGTGGCCTTTTATGCGGCCTCAACGTTTCCGGAGCAGTTTTATGTCGCAGGCGGGGATGATTGGGAAGTGCAGTTCTTTTCCGCCGGAATTTACCGTTTGAGGCAGCTCTCCTGGGGTACCATTTTTTGGGAGGTGGACGTGATGAGAAGACAAGTCCAAAAATACACGGAGAGCAGCACCATGACCCGAGAGCCAAATGTGCTTTTGGGATTTGAAGTTGTCGTCCCGAAACCCGAAGAAACGGCCTTTGAACTGAATTTCAAAAAGATGGAGCTCCGGTTTGAACCGGCCAGGGGCCAGATGAAGCTCTACGGCGATAACTTTTTTCTTTCGCCATGCCGGGACGTGGATCGATGCAAAGTCAACCCGCAGCTTTATCACATTGAAAGCTCTAACCTCAGAGGAATCGGCTTCTGGAAAATCGACCTCGTCGCCAAGCAACTGATCTATACCGCTGGAGGAATTTTCTGCGAGGTCTCCGAGAAGGAACGCGACGTTATCTGGCCCGACGTCAAAGTCGAAGTCAAGTACTGAGAGACAATAGGAACGCGCGGCTCAATCTAAATAAGGCTGGCTGGGAAGCCTGGATTCGAACCAAGATTCCATGATCCAGAGTCATGTGTCCTGCCATTGGACGACTTCCCAGCAGGCGCCTCAATCATAATCGATTTTCTTCCCTTTTTCAACATTTATAGCCCGGTTCGTTGACAGTGTCTTCGGGCGATGATAACATGAACCGCTTATTATGCGAAAACGCTGGATCCGTTTCAGCCTCATCATCCTCGTCACCGCGGTTTTTTTGTTCTTCTTCTTCCGGAGCGTGGACTGGGAGGAAGTTTATCGCTATCTCCGTCAGGTCAACACCTCCATTTTCATCCTGACCGTGTTTCTAGCGCCCCTTCATCTGATCACGCGGGCGTGGCGATGGCGCTACCTCCTCGACCAGGAGAAAAAGGACGTCAAATTCGTTAACATGTTCGCTGCTAACGCCGTGGGTTTTGCCGTTAATTTTTCCCTTCCCGGCCGGGTCGGAGAGGTAATTAAGCCCCTGTACTTAGCTCGCAAGGAGAACATCAAAACAGGCTTCGCCCTGAGCACAGTGCTGGTCGAACGGATCTTTGATATGTTCACGATGTGTTTTTTGCTGGTCGTTTTCCTCCTGGCGCGGCCGCTCTATTCTTCCAAGCTCCAGGCTGGCGCTAAAGATTATTCCGACCTTTATCTCTGGGGAATCGTTGGAGCAGCCATTGCCTCTGGCCTTCTCATTTTCAGCCTTTGCCTTTATTTTTTCAGAGCCAGAACCCTCGGTTTTCTCTCCTTTCTCCTTAGGCCGCTTCCGCCTAAAATCAGCCAGAAGGTTCTCTCCATCTCTGAGGAATTCATCGCCGGGCTCAAATTTTTCCGGTCTCTGCGGAGCCTGTTGATGTATATCCTGTTCTCTTTTATCGTCTGGCTGGGCATTATTTTTTATTATTGGGTCTTTTTCCATGCCTTCGGTGTCTCCGTCGCTTACTTTCTGCTGATTCCTTATGTATTTCTCACAGGGGTCGGGGCCTCCATCCCCAGCCCGGGCATGGTCGGAGGATTCCACTACTTCTCCAAGCTCGGGATGACGACATTCCTGGGAGTTGATCCCAACCTGGCAGTGGGCGTAACTATCCTTGTCCACGCCGTCCAGGTTGTGGTGACTTGCTGCCTTGGATATGCTATATTATGGAAAGAAGGGCTGACAATCTTTCAGCTTAAGAAACTTGGTGAGGTCGGTGCCAAATGAAATGCCCCTTTTGTAACCACCCTGATAGCAAAGTGATCGATTCTCGGGAGAGTCGCAAAGACCTATCCATCCGCCGGCGGCGGGAGTGCATTTCCTGCAAGAAACGTTTCACCACTTATGAAAAAATCGAAGTGATACCCTATATGGTTGTCAAAAAAGACGGCAGCCGTCAGCCGTTCGACGGCCAAAAGATCTTGCGGGGGCTTCTGAAGGCCTGCGAGAAAAGGCCGATTCCGGTAGGGAAACTCGAAGAGATCGTCGAGGAGATCGAGACCAGGGTCCATGAGCGGCCGGATAAGGAGATCAAGGTTTCTGAGATCGGTCTCTTTGTGATGGACAAACTCAGGGAGCTCGACAAAGTCGCCTACGTCAGGTTCGCCTCTGTTTACCGGGAATTCAAGGATGTCGCGGAGTTCAAGCAGGAACTCGAATCGCTCCTGAAAGAAAAATAGTTGTGTTCCCAAGATGATCAGAAGAATCAAGCCGGCTGCGAGAATTATTAAGATCAATACCGAAATCAACCGGATCAAGAGGGCGCAGTTCGTCCGGAGGGAAAAATATCTGGCCTGGGACGAAACCTGGATTCCGCGGGTTGATATTTATGAGAAGCCGCGGGAGATCATTGTCGAGGCCGAAATCCCCGGAGTGCCAGCATCTGAGATCAGCATTACTGTCCAGAGCAACCGGGTAGAAATCAAGGGCACAAAAAAAGAGGGCCTCTCCTCCAATGGGATCAAGTTTCTTCGCCTTGAGAGGGAATTTGGAAGCTTCCGCCGTCTCGTCGCCCTTCCCGCAACGGTCGTCCCGGACAAGGCCAAGGCTTTTCTCGAGAACGGTGTATTGATGATTTTCCTTAAAAAATACTTCACTGCAGAGGACACGCCGGAGGAAACTCATGGCAGAAAAGGATAACAGGAACGGCGAGTCGCTGGACGAGCTCGTCGAAGAGCGGGACCAAAAACTGCAAATTCCCCAGAAGCTGCCCGTTCTCTTGCTCCGCGATATCGTTGTTTTTCCCTATATGATCGCCCCTCTCTTTGTCGGGAGGGAGAAATCCAAGAACGCCATCGACCAGTCATTGGCCACCAACCGGATGATTCTTCTCCTGACCCAAAAAGAGATGGAGGTCGAGGACCCGAAACGAGAGGACGTTTATGACGTCGGAACCGTCGCCCTAATTATGAGGATGCTCAAACTTCCCGACGGCAGGGTCCGAATCCTGGCCCAGGGTCTCATACGAGCCAGAATCGAAAGCTTTGAGGAAGACCAGCCGTTTATCCAGGCCCAGGTATCGGTTATTCATGAGCCGGAGACCAAGGAAAAGACGATTGAGAATGAAGCCCTCATCCGCAACGTCCGGAGCGGGCTGGAGAAAGCCACTTCGCTCGGGAAGAATATCGCCCCGGAGGTGCTGATCATTGCCGCCAACGTGGAGGAGATGGGCCGGCTGGCCGACCTGACCGCGGCCAACCTGGAACTCAAGGTCGAGGAAGCCCAGAAAATCCTCGAGATCTCCGATCCGTTCCAGCGCTTGAAAAAAGTCTACGAGCTTTTAACCAAGGAGCTCGAACTCCTGGACATGCAATCCAAAATCAGCACCGAGGCCAAAGGGGAGATGGACAAGCTTCAGAGGCAGTACTACCTGCGGCAGCAGCTCAAGGCGATTCAGAAAGAGCTGGGCGAAGGAACGGAGATTCAGGAAGAAATCAAGGCCTACCAGGACCAGTTAAACAAGCTCAAAGTCGCCGAGGAAGTGCGCGAGGAGCTTGACAAACAAATCTCGAGGCTGGCCCAGATGCATCCGGAGTCGGCCGAGACGGCCGTTGTCCGTACATATTTGGACTGGATGTTCTCGCTGCCTTGGAACAAGACGACGGTGGATAACCTTGACCTCCTGAAAGCCAAGAAGATTCTGGACGAGGACCATTACGGGCTGCAGAAAGTGAAAGAGAGAATCGTTGAATATCTTGCCGTCAGGTCGCTTTCCAGAAAAATCAAGGGGCCAATCCTTTGTTTTGTTGGGCCTCCCGGTGTGGGCAAAACATCGCTCGGCCGTTCGATCGCCCGCGCCCTGGGAAGGAAATTCATTCGGATCTCTCTCGGCGGCGTGCGGGATGAGGCTGAAATTCGGGGCCACAGACGGACCTATGTCGGAGCCATGCCGGGAAAGATCATCCAGGGAATCAGGCGCGCGGGGTCGAACAACCCCGTCTTTATGATGGATGAAGTGGACAAGATCGGTGCCGATTTTCGGGGAGACCCCTCTTCCGCTCTTCTCGAGGTCCTCGACCCTGAGCAGAACAACTCTTTCCGGGATCATTATTTGGGCGTTCCATTTGACCTCTCCAAAGTGATGTTTATCACCACCGCCAACCTGCTTGACCCGATCCAGCCGGCCTTCCGCGACCGTATGGAGGTCCTCGACCTGCCGGGTTATACGGAAGAGGAAAAGCTTCAGATTGCCCTCCAGCATCTTGTTCCCAAGCAGGTCAAAGAGCATGCCTTGGGCGAAAAGTCTATTGTCTTTACTGAAGGCGCGATTAAGAAAATCATCGCTCTGTATACCCGCGAGGCGGGTGTCAGGAATCTGGAGCGGGAGATCGCCTCGGTTTGCCGGAAAGTCGCGCGCAAGGTCGCCGAGGGCAAGAAGAAACTCTACCGGATCACCTCTCAGAATGTCGAGGGCTACCTCGGTCCTCCGCGGATCTTTAAAGACCAGCTCCTGAAGAAAGACCAGGTGGGCGTGGCCACGGGCGTGGCCTGGACCGCGACCGGGGGAGAGATCCTCTTTGTCGAGGTCACCAAGATGAAAGGGAAGGGAAACCTCTCCCTAACCGGATCTCTCGGGGAGGTCATGAAGGAATCTGCCCAGGCCGCCCTCAGCTACGCCCGGGCGCATGCCGAGGAGTTCGCGGTCAGCGTTGACTTTTTCTCCGAACACGATTTTCATATTCATATCCCCGAGGGCGCGATTCCCAAGGATGGACCGTCGGCCGGCGTCACCATAGCCACGGCCCTGATCTCAGTTTGCACCGAAATGAAGGTAAAGAGGGACGTGGCCATGACGGGGGAGATCACCCTGAGGGGGAATGTGCTCCCGATCGGGGGCGTCAAAGAGAAGGTCCTGGCCGCCCAGCGGGCGGGTGTCAAAAAAATGATCCTCCCGGCTCCGAACAAGAAAGACCTCATCGATATTCCTCAAAAAATACGGAAAGAGATGGAGTTCATTTTTGTCGAGGAAATCGGAGATGTTTTCGAGAACGCTCTCGTCAAGCCTCCTGAAAAAAAGGCTGGGGAATGAACCTTCGTTCCCTTCGAGAAAGAGAAATCATCCGGGCCGTCAGGAGAGAGTTCTCTGGAGAAACGGGAGACATAGTCCTGGGCATCGGCGATGATGCCGCTGTGATCCAGAGCGCCTCGCGGCGGCTTCTTCTCACCACAGACCTCCTCATTGAAGACGTCCATTTTGTTTCCTCTCTCCACCCCCCATACTTGTTGGGCCGTAAGGCCCTCAACGTGAACCTGAGCGATATCGCGGCGATGGGCGGCCGGCCGAAATTTGCGCTTCTTGGACTGGCCCTGAGGCGGGGGATGGCGAAAGATGACGTGACAAAATTCTTCCTTGGATTCGGGGCCGCGGCCAGGGAACACAGGACGGAACTCATCGGCGGGGATATTTCTACTTCAGCAAAGATGTCCATATCTGTGACTGTCGTCGGCGAAGGGAAAAATCCGGTCAGGCGAAGCGGGGCCAGGCCCGGGGACTATATTTTTGTTTCCGGCACTCTTGGCGATGCGGCCGCAGGGCTCGAGTTGCTCAAGAAAGGCTACAAACTGGGGAGGAACAGGAGAGCGGACGTTCTTCTCCGGGCTTTTCTCGACCCCGTTCCCGAGCTCTCGCTCGGCCTGGCTCTTTCAGCCCGCCGGGCGGCGACAGCGATGATTGATATTAGCGACGGCCTTTCGGTCGACTTATTCCATCTCTCGGAGGAAAGCCGCGTTGGAGCGGAAGTCTATCTGGCCCGGTTGCCCCTTTCTCCAGACCTCCTTTCTTTTGTGAAAAAACCAGAGGGCTTGGCTCTCCACGGCGGCGAGGATTATAAACTTCTCTTCACCGTAAATCCCGAAAACCTGGGCATCATCGAGAGACTTCAAAAAAAGCACAAAGTCTACTGGATCGGCGAAACAAAACGGAAGAGCGGCATCTTTTTGACCGACGAGAAAGGGAAGAAGCGACCCCTCGAAATCAGAGGCTTTGAGCACTCAGCCTAGGAGAGAAGGGCGCCTTCAAAAACGACCTCAGCCGGCGCTGATTGATAGACTTTTTCATTCTCCCATTCCACAATCACTCTTCCCATGCTCGTCCGGACGGCGATTTTTTTGTCCGTCAGGTTTTTGAGGATGGAAGCGACGGCCGCCGCTGACGACCCGCTCCCGGAGGAGAGCGTTTCGCCGACCCCTCTTTCCCAGAAGAGCACCTCAATCTGCTGACGGTTATGCACCCGAATGAATTCTGTGTTGATCCGGTTGGGAAAAAAGGGGTGACATTCGATTTCCCGACCGATCTGATGCCACTCGATCCGCGCTGGAAAGTGATCCACGAATACGGCACAATGTGGATTGCCCAGGGAAACGACCGTGATACGGTAAATCTTGCGGTTGATAGAAAGGGGATAATCAATAATTTTCTCGTGATAAGCCCCGTCGTCAAAGGGGATGTCCTCCGAGGTGAACCTTGGCACTCCCATGTCGATCCTGATCTCGAAGAAGTTGTTGTCTTGTTTGAGCAGGCTGGATTCTCTCTCTCCTGTGCTGGTGGAGAACGTCATGGACGGCAATTCGATCTTTTTTTTGTAGAAAAGATAGGCTGCAGCGCACCTCAGCCCGTTTCCCGAAATTTCCGGCTCGGAGCCGTCGGCGTTGAAGATGCGGAAACCGACAAGACCCTTAGCTTTATCCTTTATGGAAATGAATAGCAATCCGTCGGCGCCCACTCCGGTATGGCGGTCGCAGATATGTCTTGCGAATGCCGGGATGTCACCGAAGTCTCCCCTCTCGTCAGGGTCAACAACCAGGAAGTCGTTGCCCAGAGAGTGGACCTTGGCGAACTTCATCTATGGGACTCTCAAGGTGACGATGCTCTCGATCGACTCGCCGTCAGTCTCTCTGCGGATGAGAAAAACAACCGCCTGGCCGGATTCGACTTTCTTCAGGATTCGCTCCAGGTCGTCCACAGTCGTCACTTTTTTCCGGTTAACTTCGAGGATGATATCTCCCACGTTCAGTCCTTTTCTTTCGGCTTCGCTGTAAGCTCTCACTTGGGTGATGATCAATCCCTCTTGGGTCTGGTAGCCGTATCGTCTGGCCAAGGATGGAGTGAGTTCGCGGACGGAAAAGCCTAGGTCTCTATCGGAGCCTTCTGTTTTCACCTTAGTTTCCGCCACGTCCAACTCTTCCACTGTGACACTAAAAGTCATCTCTTTTCCGTCCCGGATGACCTTGATATTGACCTTCTTGCCGGGTTCGATGTCGGAGATCTTGAACTTCAGGTCCGTGGGGTCTTTAATTTTCTGGCCGTTGACTTCGACGATGACGTCGTATTGCTTGATTCCGGCTTTTTCAGCCGGGCCGCCCTGCTCAACCGTATTGACCAGGGCACCGTTCTTATCCTTGAGCTTAAAAGCGTCTTGCTCATCGGCGTTGATAGGCAGGATGGTCACCCCGATTTTGCCCCGGACCACGCGTCCTTTTTCTTTGAGCTGGGTGATGACTTTCTTGGCCAGGTTTGAAGGAATGGCAAAACCGAGGCCGATGTTTCCGCCGGTCGGAGTGAAGATGTTGCTCGTGATCCCGATCACCTCGCCCTTCATATTAACCAATGGCCCGCCGCTGTTCCCCCGGTTTATGGCGGCGTCCGTCTGGATAAAATCCTGGTATTCCGGCACATTGCCGCCCGTTCCGAGTTGTCTCCCTTTGGCGCTGACGATCCCCGCTGTCACCGTGTGCTCCAACCCGAAGGGATTGCCGATGGCCAGGACCCATTCCCCGACTTTCAATAGGTTGGAATCGCCGAGGTCGGCATACAGGACGCCCTTCGCTTCGACTTTCAGAAGGGCTAGGTCTGTCCTGGGGTCTGTGCCGACGACCTTGGCGACATAGTCATTACCTTGAAGTGTTGTCACCCTGATTTTGACGGCATTCTCGGCGATATGATTATTGGTCAGAAGATAACCATCCTCGCTGAGAAAAAAACCGGTTCCCTGAGCAAACGACCGGCGCTCTTGCTCTCGCTCGCGGGGCTGGCCGAAGAACCGGTCCCAGAAATCCTCGAACGGGAACTCCTGATCAGGCCCGAACCCTCTGATTTTTTCTACTTTTTCGGCTTCGATTTTCACCACGGCCGGGCCGACCTTCTCGGCGATACCGGCAAAATCCAATCCGGGGTTGATTTCGGGCGATGTGCCCGCTGGAGCGGCATAGAGAGAGGGGCTAAAGGAGGAGACAATCTTATCTGAAACGCTTGCTTTGGGGGCATTTTTTTCGGGTAAATAGACGAAAACGTAGCCTGAAGCAAGAATCCCCAAAACGAAACCGATAACCGCAATCCAGATGTATTTTTTCATATTTCCAGCCTCCTGAGTTTGAGTTTTTAAATTAGCATACTCGGGGGAAAAATTCAAATTTTCCGCCTCCCGAGTGCGAAGAAATTTGCATAGCAGTATAAAACATCGAGTTGAGCTGAAAAGTTGCCAAAATGTCGTTCTCGAGGTATCATCTTGTCCATCCGGAAATGGGCTTAAAAAAAGGACTTCTGATCGTTATCGAGGGCATCGACGGGGCGGGCAAGTCCACTCAGGCCCGGATTCTTCTCCGGAAGCTCAAATCCCTGGGGCACAATGCGGTTGCTTTCCGCGAGCCGACCCGCGGAAAGTGGGGCCGCGAGATCAAGAAGCTGGCCAAACGGTCCGGTTCCGTCTCGCCTGAAGAGGAGCTCGCTTTGTTTATTCGAGACAGAAAAGAGAACGTCGAGAAAAGCCTCAAGCCGGCTCTCTTGACGAAGAAAATAGTCGTCCTCGACCGCTACTATTATTCCACCATCGCCTACCAGGGAGCCAAGGGAATTGACCCGGCCCGGATCAAGAGGCTAAACGAGAAATTCGCGGTCAAGCCAGACATGGTAATCATCCTGGACATCGATGCCGGAAAGGGCCTGGCCCGTATTCACAACAGGACGCGGAAAGATCTCCTTTTCGAAAGAAAAGCTTATCTCGTCAAGGTCAGGAAGATATTCAAAAGCTTTCAGGGGAGAAAATTTATTCATATCGACGCCTCGCGGTCAAGGAAAGAAATCAGCGCCGAAATCCTTGCCCACGTCCAGCGCCTTTTGCTATATTGAAATTTCATGGCCACCTCAACAAACAGCCGGAAAGCCAGGCCGAAAAAGCCTTTTCTGACGATTAAAATCCCGAGGTTCGACCGTAAAAAGCTACTCAAAGCCTTTTTGCTCGTTATTTTCTTTTCTTCCGCCGCGTTGCTCGGGGCCATCTACGGGGCCTACAGGGCTGTGAAACAAAATCTGCCTTCTGTATCTGAGCTTGAGACTTTTGTGCCCAACGTTATCACGTCCGTTTATTCGGACCAAGGCAATGTCATCAAGGATTTCGCCATTGAAAGACGGGTCGAAATCCCATACGAAAAGATCCCAGATGTCCTGATAAAGGCCATTATTGCCACCGAAGATGCGCGCTTCTACGATCATCGGGGAGTCGATTTTCTGGGAATTTTGAGGGCAGTCAAAGAGAATATCCGGACCGGAAGGCTTTTCCGCAGACCCGAGGGAGGGAGCACGATCACCCAGCAGCTGGCCCGGCTCCTTTTCCTCTATCCCCAGCAGACCATCGGCCGGAAGCTTAAGGAAATGTACTTGTCCGTCCAGGTCGAAAAGAACTACTCCAAAGAAAAAATCATGGAGATGTATTGCAACTTGTTCTATCTCGGCCATGGAGTCTACGGCGTAGAGACGGCCTCCAACTTCTTTTTCGGCAAGAGCGTGACGAACCTGACTCTGGAAGAAGCCGCCCTTATCGCCGGAATATTCCGAGGGCCGTCCGTTTATTCTCCTTATACGAATCCCGAAATCACCTTGCGGCGGAGAAATCATGTGATCAATCGGATGGTCGAGCTGGGATTCATTACGAAAGGGCAGGGTGAGGAAGCCGCGAAAAGACCCATGAACGTTCTCCCTTGGAAAAGGGGCACCCCGGATTTCGCCGCTTACTTCTTTGAAGAAGTCAGGAAGTATATCGAGAAAAAATACGGCAGTGAGGTGCTCTACCGGGGAGGGTTGAAGGTCTATACAACCTTGAACCCGACGCTGCAAAAGTACGCCGAAGACTCGTTGCTCGAGCGGCTTCGAGAAATGGACAAACACAAGGGATGGCGCAAGGACAAGAAGAACCTGGTTAAGGAAGGAAAGGAAAAAATCGAAGACGCCTGGCTCGACGGCTGGGACACCTCTTCCGTGGAAGAAAATGAAGTGACGGATGCGATCGTCCTTTCTGTGGCTCGGAGCGAAGCAATCGTCAAGGTGAAAAGATACACGGCCAGGATGACGAATAAAGATATCGGCTGGACGAAAACGAACGACCTCGAAAAGCTCGTCGAGAGAGGGGATGTCATTCACGTCAAGGTGAAGGAGATAGATGAAGGAAAGAAGCAGCTTCTTGTCTCTTTGGACCAGGAACCTTTGCTTGAGGGCGCCTTTCTGGCCATCGATCCTCATTCTGGCCAGGTCAAAGCCATGGTCGGCGGCTACTCCTTCCGCCGGAGCGAATGGAACCGGGCTACCCAAGCCCAGAGACAGGCGGGGTCGGCCATCAAGCCCATTTTATACACGGCTGCGCTCGAGAATCGCTTCACTCTAGCCACAATTATCCAGGATGAGCGCGTTGAATTCATCGACAAGTGGAGAGGAGAACCCTGGTCTCCGGCAAATTATGACGGCAAGTACAAAGGGGCAGTGACGGTCCGAATCGGGTTAGAGGAGTCCCGGAACGTCGTCACGGCCAAACTCCTGGATTATATCTCCCCCCAGGTTGGGGTTGAATACTGCCGAAAATTTGGAATTACGTCGACAATTTATCCCTATCTTTCGCTTTCGCTCGGGACCTTCGAAGTCAGCATGCTCGACTTTGTTTCCGCTTACACAGTCTTCCCGAACAAGGGCGTCAGGATAAAGCCCTATTTCATTTCGAGGATCGAGGATCGGGAGGGCAACGTTTTGGAGGAAGCCAAGGTCGAAGCCGAAGAAGTGATTTCACCGCAGATCGCCTACCTCATAACTTCCGCTCTTCAGGGTGTCATCCTGAGGGGGACGGGCCAAGCCGCGAGTTCTTTGGGGATTCCTCTGGCCGGGAAGACAGGCACCACGAGCCAATTTACCGATGCCTGGTTTGTTGGATTCTCGCCCGCTCTCTGCGCAGGCGTCTGGGTTGGCAATGATGCGAAGGTAACGATCGGCAACGGACAGTCGGGGGCTGGGGCGGCGCTTCCCGCCTGGATTCAGTTCTTTAAGAAAATCATAGACGATGAGCACAAGAAAGCCGGTGCAGAAGGAAGAGAGCCATTTTTTGAAGATTTTGCAGTTCCCGCCAATATTAGTTTCCTTGAAATCGATAGGAAAACTGGCTTGCTGGCGACCCCGGCCTGCTTGTGGCCGATCAAAGAGGTTTTTCTTCCCGGAACAGAGCAACCTTCCCGGTATTGCTCACCTCAGGAT
>Ga0129297_10000208_pt1 | contig 28020 bp, 23 predicted proteins | sample I18A1metaG_FD_94708 | JGI IMG/M metagenome (GOLD analysis project Ga0129297, IMG submission 94708) | Lake sediment bacterial and archeal communities from Gulf of Boni, Indonesia to study Microbial Dark Matter (Phase II) - ​I18A1 metaG | ecosystem: Environmental > Aquatic > Freshwater > Lake >... | reverse complement strand
GGGACGCCTGTGGCATCCGTGCCGGCGGCCGGGTAGACCGTGCCCAGGTCCCCCAGCGCGCGATCCAGCAGGATCTCCACTCCCTCCAGGCCGAAGGGGCAGACCCCGCCCGGGCGGAAGCCCGTGATCCGCTCGGTCTCGTCCGCATCCGTCATGGAGACCTTCGAGCCGATGACCCGTTTCAGGGTTCCGGAGGAGAGGCGCTTGTCACCGGGACAGACGACGAGATGGTAGGTGCCCTCCTTGCTTCGGAAGAGCAGGGACTTGGCGATGCGGGCGGTGGCCACGCCGATGCGCTGGGCCGCAAGCTCCGCCGTGGGCGTACTGCCGGGCTCGAACTCCAGCGCGCTCAGGCTGTGCGTCTCGAGCACGCGGTGAACCTTGTCCGGGATCATGGGAGGCCCCTGGAAAGCGAACGGCCCCGCGGAGGCGGGGCCGTGGATCGGTGAAGCCTACTCGCCCGAGTGCGGGGAGTAGTCCTGGACCATGGCTTCCATGGCCGCCCAGATCTGGGAGACGTCGTTGGCCATGACGATGAGGTCACGCTTGATGCCGCTGATGTCCTTGACGTGGCGGGGCAGCACGGCCTCCTTCTGGAAGCCCAGCTTCTCGAAGGTGCGGCGGGTGCCCAGCTGGTTCTCCACCATGTTCACCACGATCTTCTCGATGCCGAGGTCCGTGGCGATCTTCACCAGGGTGCTGGCCATGGCGAGGCCGAGGCCCTGGCGCCGGTGGGTCCGGGCCGTGGTGAGACGGATCTCGCCCACGTGCTTGGTCCATCCATGAAGGCTGCGATACAGGGAACCTTCGCCCACCACCTTGTCGCCATCCTTGGCCACGAGGCAGATGACTTCCTTGGTGGCGACCTTGCGCAGGAAGCGGTCGGCCCATTCCTTGGTGGTCACGTCATCCTTCAGGACCTGGCGGTCCTGTTCGGGCAGGGTGCGGTAGAACTCCACCAGGGAGAGGCAGTCCGAGACTTCGAGCAGATGCAGCTCGAGGGTCCGGCCATCCTGGAGCGTGAGGGTCCTGGGTAGCGTGGTGAGGCCCATGGTGCACTCCTATTTGAGCTGAGCGGCCTGCTCTTTACCGTAATCGTAACCCTTCTTGAGCGCCTTGAGATTCAGTTCCTCGGTGCCCTTGGGAACGGAGGACTTCACGGCCTTTTCGATGGACTCCCAGGACACGAGATCGGTGGCGCCCGCGAAGAAGCCCACCATGACGATGTTCAGCACCAGCCGGCGCCCCAGCTCCTCGGCGAAGCGGGTGGCGGGGATGCCCACGGCCCTGGCGCCCTTGGGGAGCTTGCCGTCGATGTTCACGAGCTCCTCCTCGTAGAGCACGAGGCCGCCGGGCTTGAGCTGGGGGATGAACTGGGTGTAGGCGTCCTGGGACATGAGCACCAGGACATCGGGGTTCTTCACGTAGGGATACCCGATCACTTCCTCGGAAACCGTCACCTGGGCGCTGCAGGCGCTGCCCCGGGCCTCAGGTCCGAAGGCCTGGATCAGGGTGGCGTGCTTGCCTTCGTAGATGCTGGCGCACTTGCCGATGATGGAGGCGCAGAGGATGACGCCCTGGCCGCCCAGGCCTCCTACGCGGATTTCAGTCTTGGCCATTTTCGACTCCATAGGGCGTGTACTTGCTGCCGAGGACCTTGGTGAAGTGCTCGTTCATGGAATCCATCCAGGTGGGCCGGTCGCGGTCCACGAACTTGCCCACGACGATGTCGCCCTGGTACGTGAGGCCCACGTCCTTCGGATCGGCACCGTTCTTCACGATGCTGCGCTCCTTGTAGTACTTGACCTGGTCGACGCCGTCGCCCAGGCGGTTGCGCCGGGAGAAGAGGGTCGGGCAGGGGGAGAGCGCCTCGATGAACACGAAGCCCTTCTTCTGGAGGCCCTCCTTCATGGCCTTGGCGAGCTGCCGGACGTGGTAGACGGTCCAGCGGGCCACATAGACCGCGCCGCAGGCCTGGGCCAGGGCGGGCAGGTTGAAGGAGTTCTCGAAGTTGCCGAAGGGCATGGTGGTCTGGGTGGGGCCGATGGGGGTGGTGGGAGCCACCTGCCCGCCGGTCATGCCGTAGGTGAAGTTGTTCACGCACACGACCATCAGGTCCATGTTGCGCCGGGCGGCGTGCATCAGGTGGTTGCCGCCGATGGCGGACAGGTCGCCGTCGCCGGAGTAGACCACCACCTTCAGCTTGGGGTTCGCCAGCTTCAGGCCGGTGGCGAAGGGGATCGCGCGGCCGTGGGTGGTGTGGAAGCTGTCCAGGTTCAGGTAGCCCGCCACGCGGCCGGTGCAGCCGATGCCGGAGACGATGGCGATCTCGTCCATGTCCATGCCGGACTCGGTGAGAGCCCGGGCAAAGCAGTTCACGGTGGTGCCGATGCCGCAGCCGGGGCACCAGATGTGGGGAATGCGGTCCTGCCTCAGGTAGGGCAGCACGGGGTTCTCGAGGGCGCACTCGCGCTCGAGATCCATCTCAAGCTCCAGTCCCATTTCTTCGCTCATCGGGCCGCCTCCATGATCTTCTCCAGAATCACGCCGGGCTCGTGGACGGTGCCGCCCGCGTGGTCCACGTGGAGGACCTTGGCGGTCCCGGCCACGTGCCGTTCCACTTCCAGGGCCATCTGGCCCAGGTTGATCTCAGGCACCACGAAGGCCTTCACCTTCTTCGCCAGTTCCTTGATGCGCTTGGCCGGGAAGGGCCAGCAGATGACCATGCGCAGGTGGCCCACCTTAAGGCCCTTGGCCCGGGCCTGCTCCACGGCGGCCATGGCCACGCGGGAGGTGATGCCGTAGGACACGACCACGATGTCCGCGTCTTCCACGCCGTCCTCGCGGATGTCCACGAGCTTGTCGGCGTTATCGCGGATCTTGTTGACCAGGCGGCGGATCAGCTTGTCCTGGGCCGCCACGGTCATGGCCGGATAGCCCCGCTCGTCATGGGTGAGGCCCGTGACGTGGATGCGATGGCCGTCGCCCGCCTTGGTCATGTAGGGGACGGGATCGTCCGGCGTGGTCTCGTAGGGCTTGTAGTCCCCGGGCTTCTTGGGGGTCCACTTGCGCTCGACCACTTCGATCTTGTCGGCGGAGGGGATCTCCACCCGCTCCGTCATGTGGCCCACCACCTCGTCCATCATGAGGAAGACCGGTACGCGCCAGGTCTCCGCCAGGTTGAAGGCCTTGACCATGAGGTCGAAGCACTCCTGGGGGGAGTTGGGGGACAGGGCGATCACTTCGTAGTCGCCGTGGGATCCCCACTTCACCTGCATCATGTCGCCCTGGGCGGGCTGCGTGGGAAGGCCCGTGGAGGGGCCGCCGCGCTGCACGTCCACCCAGACGCTGGGGGTCTCGGTGATGAAGGCGTAGCCCAGGTGCTCCATCATGAGCGAGATGCCGGGGCCGGAGGACACCGACATGACCTTCTGGCCGCCCCAGACACCGCCCTGGATGGCGATGGAGGCCGCGAGCTCGTCTTCCATCTGGATGAACACGCCGCCCACGGTGGGGATGCGTGCGGCGAAGCGCTCCACGACTTCCGTGGAGGGGGTGATCGGATAGCCGGCCACGAGGCGGCAGCCAGCTGCCAGGGCTCCCTCACAGGCGGCGTGGTCGCCGTCCATGAAGTGGACGCCCGTCAGGACTCCTTTGGGATCTGCTTGCAAGGTTACCTCCGTCGTTCCATGTACACCGTTGCCATGTCCGGGACGCAGTCGCTACTCAGCAGCCTTCGCGGCCTGGGCGGCCTTCTGGCGCTTCTCTTCGATGTCCTTCCACCGGACGCCGTAGATCGCGAAGTCCGGGCAGTAGAGGCCGCAGAGGTCGCAGCCCGTGCAGTCCTCGGGCCGGGCGAGCGTCGGGTAGTGGTAGCCCTTGGCGTTGAATTCCTTGGAGAAGTCCAGGGAATGGGTCGGACAGAAGTCGATGCAATAGGAGCACCCCTTGCACACCTCGGCCCGCACGAAGACAGTGCCTTTGCCCTTCTTAGGTTCGTCGCCACTCATGACCTTTGGCCCCCCCTCTATCGATGCCGAGAATGCTACACCCCCCACAGGTGGCTCACAAGGCTGAGAAAGGGAAAAAAGCTTTCGCAAAATGCATATAAAAATCAAATTAGTTAAACTTACACTAAATTTCAGAATCGGATAATTTTGTTCACGAATGCACGCCGTCACAGGCTGGTTGACAGTTGGTAAAGAGTCATCCCGCCTGGTCCCCTGCGGGCCCGGGGCTGGAAAGAGGCTTCAGGGGCAGGGCCGCCAAGCCTCCCCGCGCGGTTTCCCTCAGCTCTTCCGGCATGCGCCGGCCCACCTTGCCCATGGCCTCGATCACAGCATCCGAAGAAAAAACACTTCCACAACCGGCCAGCGCCATCTCCGCAGCGGTCACGGCGTTGACGGCGCCCAGGGCATTGCGCTTCACGCAGGGGATCTCCACCAGTCCCTGGACGGGATCGCACACCAGCCCCAGCACATTCCCAAGCGCGAAGGTGACCGCACAGCCCACCTGGGCCGGGTCGCCACCCATCATCTCCACCAGAGCGCCCGCAGCCATGGCGGAAGCGGAACCCACCTCCGCCTGGCAGCCGCCCTCGGCGCCGGAGAGGGTCGCCCGCCGCTCGATGACCTGGCCGATCCCGCCCGCCGTGAAGAAGGCCCTCACCAGCGCATCCTCCGAGACGTCCCGCGCGTCCGCCACGGTGAACAGGACTGCGGGCAGGACGCCGCAGGAGCCCGCCGTCGGGGCGGCCACGATGCGGCCCATGCAGGCGTTCACTTCGGCCACGGCCATGGCGGAGGCCACCAGCCTCGAGAGCCCGGCTCCCAGCAAGGATCCGCCGCCCTCGGCCCAGCGCTGGATGCGGTGGGCCTCTCCGTCGATGAGTCCGCTGCGGGAGCGCTGAGGGGAATCGAGCCCCTTGGCCAGCGAGTGCCGCATGATCGCCATGCGTGTGCGCATGAGCTCCCACAGCGCCTCGCGCGTCCTGCCGGTCTCGAGCTCCTCCCGCGCCAGGAAGACCTCGGACAGCGGGCTTCCTGCCTCCACGGCCGCGTCGATGCAGCCTTCCAGTGTGCCTTCCCGATCGCTCCGCATGCTCAGCCTCCGAACCCCAGGGCGGGAATGAACCTCACCTGCTCGAAGTGCGGGAGGTGCCGCATGGACTCGAGCACCTCCTCCGAAGGGGCTTCGTCAAGCTGGACGGCCATCAGGGCCTGTCCGCCGCGGGAGGTGCGGTGCACCTTCATGGTGGCGATGTTAATGGCCGCGCTGGCGAGGATGGCCGAGACGACGGCGACGCTGCCGGCGCGGTCGGGATAGACGAACAGCAGCGTGGGAAACTCCCCATCCAGGCTCGTGGTGAACCCGTCGATGCTCCAGACTTCGATGCGGGCTCCGCCGGTGGAGCTCGCGCAGACCTCGAGTTCGGCGCCGGCACTCGCCAGCCGGATGCGGACCGAGTTGGGATGGACATCCCCCAGGTCGATGTCCTCGAAGTGGAAGTCCAGCCCTGACCGGGCCGCCAGTGCGGTGGCCATGGGCACGCCCTCGTCGTCAGGCGTCAGCCCCAGGAGGCCCGCCAGCAGCGCCAGTCTCGTGCCATGCCCCTCACCCGTGGCGGCGAAGGACCCATGGAGGCCGATGGAGGCTCGTTGCGGCGTCCGGCCCAGCAGGCGGTGTGCGAACAGCCCGATGCGCACGGCACCGGCGGTGTGCGAACTGGACGGGCCGATCATCACGGGTCCGATGATGTCGAAGATGCCCATGGGATCCTTTCGACGAAAGCACCAGCTTCGCACGGTCCACCGCTGTCGCGGCGTCCTTCAGGGAACCGCGATGAGCGGCTCGGGAGCCTTGGCTTCGGGATCATCCCCGTAGCGCACCCGCTCGAGGAAGAGCCCCGCGGCGGGGGCGGCGGACTCCGACCAGTGGAGCGTGGCGGCGGCAGAGGGATGGGCCAGGTCCCGGGCGATGGACGAGGGTTTCTCCCGCCCCAGCCCGCACAGGGCCGCCGCTCCCACCATGCGCCGAACCTGGCGCCGGAGGAAATGGCGGGCGGTGACCCTCAGGAGGATCAGGGAACCGTCCTGACGGAACTCGCAGGCCCGGATCTGGCAGCGCGGGTCCTCGTCAGGCTCCAGGTCAGCGAAGGCGCTCATGTCCTGGGCGCCTGCGAAGAGATGCCAGGCTTCCTCCAGCGCGCCGAGCTGGAGCTTCCCTTTGATCCACCACAGGAAGGGCTTGGCGAAGGCGCTTCGCCGGAGGCCGATCTGGTAGAGGTAGCTCCGCTCCAGGGCGTCGTGTCGGGCGTGGAAGGACGGGCTGCAGGCGGAAATGCCGCGGAGGGCGATGTCCGACGGCAAGCCTTCGTCCAGGGCCCGCTGCAGCAGGTGCGGGCGAGGCGCCTCGGGACCGGCGAGGTGGAGATGGGCCACCTGGCCAAGGGCATGGACACCGGCATCCGTGCGGCCGGAACCCACGAGCGCTTGAACCTTGAACCCGGCCTGATGCAGGACCCGTTCCAGGGTTCCCGCGATGGTGCGTACGCCCTGTGCGCTCTGGCGCTCGCCCTGGCGCTGCCAACCCTGGTAGCGGCTCCCATCGTATTCCACCAGCAGGCGGTACGCGGCCCGTGGGCCGGGAGGGGGCGTCCGCTTCATGCTTCGAGCGGAAGCACCTTCCGCACCTCAGCCAGGAACAGGTCCGGGTCGTGGATGGGCTTGGAGATGTAGTGCTCGGCTCCCGTCTCTGCGATGAAGCGTTCCCGGTCGCCGAACATGGCATGGGCCGTGGCCAGGACCACGGGGATCTTGGCGGTGGCGGGATCGGCCTTGAGGAGGCGGGTGATGAAGATGCCATCCACCTTCTGGCCCTCGTACGAGGATCGGGACAGGCTGATGTCCATGATAATCGCGTCCACGGAGCCGCCGTGGGCAAGCTGCAGGATCTCCTCCACGTCCTCGGAGACCTGGACTTCGTAGCCACCTTTACGGGTGAGGACCACCTTCATGAACTTCACGTTGATGGCGTCGTCCTCGACGATGAGGATCTTCTGCGGCATCCGGCAACCTCGCCGGCCCAGGATACTATGACCGGCCAGAACCCTGGCCCGGGATCTCCTGGATTCTTCGCGGCAGCCGGGCCTCGAGGGCGGCCAGGACGGCGTCAGGCACATTCAGGTTCCCGCGCCCCACCCCGAGTCGAAGACCCTCCTTGGTGCCGCCATGGTAGTCGCTGCCCCCGCAGGGGACCATGTCCAGCTTCTCCGCCAGGTCGCAGAAGTAGCGCTGCTCCGTGGGCCCATATTCACCGTAGTAGGCCTCGAACCCGGCGATGCCCTGGGCCTTGAGGTCGCGCATGGCGTCCTCCCATCGGAAGCTGCGCACGGCGGACCGTCCTGGATGGGCCAGGATGGCGACCCCTCCGGCCTCAGAGATCCACTGGGCGGCTTCGGCGGGGGAGAGATTCCGGAAGGGCACATGCCCCGGACAGCCGTCCCCGATATACCGCATGAAGGCGTCCTGTCGACTGCCCGCCGCTCCGCGCTTCACGAGGGCCTTGGCGAAGTGGGCGCGGGAGACCGTGCGGGATGGGGCCATCTCCCGCACCTCCTTGAGCGTGATGGGGATGTCCAGGGACCTCAGGCGCTCGATCATCCGGTCGTTGCGCTCCTCCCGCCGCCGCCGCATGTCCTCGATCCGCTCCCGGAGTCCGGCATCCGTCGGGTCGATGAACAGTCCCAGGATGTGCAGCTCCATGTTCATGAAGCGGCAGCTCAGCTCCATGCCCGGGATCAGCCGCGTTCGGACTGCGGGCTGGGCGGCGAGGAACTGCGGAAGGCCGTCGAGTGTGTCATGGTCCGTCAGGGCCAGGGCCGTGAGGCCGGCCTCGTCCGCCAAGCGCGCGAGGATCTCAGGATCGTCGGTGCCGTCCGAGAAGAGGGAGTGGCAGTGGAGGTCGATCATCGGGGCGCGGCCTTTCCGTTGGCCCGGTACAGAGCCGCCAGCATGACGGCCACGGCCTGGAAGAGCTCCGGGGGGATCATGCGGTTGATATCCAGGGGCTCCAGAGCCGCCAGCAGGTCGGGATCCCGTTCCACCGGGACCTGATGCTCCTTGGCCAGGGCCAGCATGCGCTCGGCCAGGAGACCCTGCCCCTTGGCCACCAGCCTGGGGGCCGCATCGAGGAAGGGCGCCTCAGGCAGGTAGCGGAGGGCGACGGCGCTGGTTCGCCTGCGGGCCGGGGAGGGCATCCCCTGAGCCTACTGGATCAGGTGGGATGCCGTCTCGTGATCTTCGAGCTCGTCCATGGCCAGCCGGCGGAAGATCTGCATATCCGCCAGGGACATGAAGCTGATGTAGGCGAAGCCGCTGAAGAAGAGCCACAGGAAGGGAACGGAAGCCCACTTCTGGAGGTAGATGGCCATCCCGAGGGCTCCGAAGTAGTAGACGGCGAAGGCCAGATCCAGGAAGGTGATGAGGCTCTTGGGCACCTTGTAGGCCCGCTTGCTGATGGCCTTGCCATCCGCATCCACACCCAGCTTCGGAGTGCGCTTGAACTCGATGTCGTTGGTGAAGAAGCCTTCCAGCACCGCCTTGGCCTGGTTCAGGCCGAGGCCGATGCCGAGGCTCATGAGGCAGGGGATGTACTTCAGGCGCTTGGTCCAGTTCTTGTTGTTGCTGACCTCGCGCTGGGAGAGCCCGAAGTAGAGGCCCACGCTGACGGCGTTGAGCAGGAAGAAGGGACCGTCGGTCAGCAGCAGGGTGGTGGCGGGGGTCCCGGCGCGGAAGTACATGCAGGGCACCATGATGACGGCCAGCACGACCATCAGCATGTAGTTGCAGTTGGCGGTGAGGTGGAACCAGCACTCGGCCTTGGTGTGCAGGCTCTCCCTGCTGAAGAGGATGGTCTTCATGAGCTTGCGGATGACCTGGGCGTTGCCCTTGGCCCACCGGTGCTGCTGGCTCTTGAACGCGTTGACCTCGACGGGGAGCTCGGCCGGGACGACCAGGTCCTTCAGATAGACGCCCTTCCAACCCTTGAGCTGGGCGCGGTAGCTCAGGTCGGCGTCCTCGGTGATGGTGTCGTGCTCCCAGCCGCCCGCATCGGCGATGGCGGCCACGCGCCACATGCCGGCGGTGCCGGAGAAGTTGAAGAAGGCCTTGGAGCGGTGCCGGGCGGTGTGCTCGAAGACGAAGTGCCCGTCCAGGAGGATGGCCTGGACCTGGGTGAGCAGGGAGAAGTCCCGGTTGAGGTGATCCCAGCAGCCCTGGATGAAGGCCACCTTGTCATCGGCGAAGTGGGGGACGGCCTTGCGCAGGAAGTCCTCGGTGGGGAGGAAGTCGGCGTCGAACATGGCCACGAACTCGCCCTTGGCGGACTTGAGCCCGTTGTCCAGGGCACCGGCCTTGAAGCCCGTGCGGTCGGTCCGGTGGATGTAGGCGATGTCATAGCCCAGGAGGCGATAGCGCTCGCACACGTCCTGGACCACCTTCACGGTCTCGTCCGTGGAGTCGTCCAGGACCTGGATCTCCAGCTTCTCCTTGGGCCAGTCCATGCGGACGACGTAGTCCATCAGGCGTTCGACCACGTTCATTTCATTGAAGATGGCCAGCTGCACGGTCACCACGGGCTCGAAACCGGGGCCACCTTTGGGTTGAGGCACGTCCTTCTTGTGCCGATAGTAAAGGATCAGCATCCAAAGACGATGCGCCCCGTAGACACTCAAGATGGTCAGGATCGTGAAATAGGTGGCGAGCACGACCGTACGAACGAGTTCCATACGCTTTTCAACCCTCCCCGCCCGCTGGCACAGGCGATCCTCAATTCTGCCAGCATTTCACTGAAAAAGCTTTACATCATTCAGGGAAAGCCTTGTAAAAACACTTGTCATTCTCACCTTGAATGCCAAAATCCTTGAATAACCATAAGTTGCCTCAGGCGAGAGCGAATGGCAGACACCGAGAATCTCCCCCAGACCATCGGCCGATACGAGATCAAGCGTCAGCTCGGCGCCGGCGCCATGGGGTGCGTCTATCTTGCCGAAGACCCACGCATCAAGCGCAAGCTGGCCATCAAGGTCGTGAAGCTGGACGCCATGCGCAGCGACAACGACCGCAAGGAGTTCCTGGCCCGCTTCCAGCGGGAGGCCGAGGTCTCCGGTTTGCTCAACGATCCCGGCATCGTGACCATCTACGACGTCGGGGACAGCGACCTTGGGCCCTTCCTGGCCATGGAGTTCGTGCCGGGCAAGCCCCTGGATGGCATCGTCAAGTCCGGTGAGCTGGGTGCCATGCCCCTGCGGGCCAAGCTGCAGATCATCTGCGGCGTCGCCGCGGCCCTGGACCACGCGCATGCCCACAACATCGTCCATCGGGACGTGAAGCCCGGGAACGTGATGATCACGGAGGACGGGCGCCCGAAGCTCATGGACTTCGGCATCGCCAAGCGCGAAGACGCCTCCCTCACCCAGACCGGCACGTTCCTGGGTACGCCCAGCTACGCGAGCCCCGAGCAGATCAAGGAAGGCCACGCCACGCTGCTGTCCGACGTGTTCAGCTTCGGCGTCATGACCTTCGAGCTGCTGTCGGGAACCCTGCCGTTTCCGGGCAGCTCCATCAACACCATCCTCTACAAGATCGTGAACGAACCTCCGGTTGATGTGAAACCACCGGTGGTGGGACTCCTGCCGGAGGCCTGGCAGCGGGTCTTCAACCGCGTGCTGGCCAAGAACCCCTCGGAGCGGTACCCCTCCTGCTCGGCGTTCGTGCGCGAGCTGCTGGAAGCCGCCACCGAGCTGGACGCCCACGGGAAGGCCGAGCTGCAGGGGGTGCTCCGCCAGGGGGGCGGGAGCACGGTGATCCTGCCTTCGACCATCACGCGCAATCACGACGAATCCCAGGCCACGAGCAAGACCCACACGCGCGGCTCCAAGGGGATCCTCTACGGAGGGATCGCCGCGGGGCTGCTGGTGCTGGGGCTGGGCTTCTTCCTGTTCTCCGGCAAGGGGGGCGAGGAGGTCCGGATCTCCACCGACCCGCCGGGCGCCTCCATCAGCATGAACGGCAGCCCCGTGGATGCGAACCAGCCCCTGATCCTGAAAGCCGGCGAGAAGGTCATCGTCCAGAAGACCGGCTTCACCCCCTTTGAATACGTGCACAAGGCCGGCAGCAAGGCACCCCGGATCGAGCTCCAGCCCATCGTCACCGAGGTCACCCTGCAGACCAATCCCGCCGGGGCCGAGGTGGTCCTGGACAGCCGAAAGCTGGATGGGGTGACGCCCTTGAAGGTCCAGTGGAATCAGGGCATGATCCACGACCTGACGTTCACCCACCCGCAGAAGGGCGACAACCTGGCCGCCCGGTTCGAAGTGGGGGAAGTCCCCGGCAAGATCTTCGAACTGGTGCCCGCGGGGGAGGTCCGCACGACCGGCGAGGTGAAGACCACGGATCCGAACGCTCCGGGCACCCTGAAGTTCGCGGGGGCCTTCACGGTGCGGGTGAAAGCCAACGGCAAGGACCTGGGCGACGTGGCCAAGGTCACGCTGCCTCCGGGCAGCTACAAGCTGGAGCTGTCCAATGCCCGGGTTTTCTACAGGGATGCCAGGACCGTGACGGTGCCGCCGGGGCAGACGGTGGCCGTACCGCTCCCCGGGCTGTCGAAGCTGACCGTGTCCACCTTTCCGACGTCGGGGATCGTCGTTGTCGACGGTGTGCCCACCGTGGTGGAGAGCGATGGCAGCACACCGATTCCCGTGGTCCAGGGCCGGCACACGATCAGCATCCAGGGGCGGCCCGGCAGCGCGAAGACCGTGGATGTGAACCAGGAGAACCAGGAGCTGAGCTTCAAGATCTAGAAGCTTTTCATGGGATTTGGGGATCAGGCCGCTTTGGTCTATCGTGGTGGTCTTCGTCAGGAGGGACGTCATGGACATGGAACCCACGACACCCCCTCCGATCCTTTCAGGGGCTGAGGCACTCAAGCACCCGGGCCCCTGGCGCTTCTGGAAAGCGGCCATTCCGGGCGGATTCTCCCGCTGGGGACTGCAGCTCATCCTGGCCTGGGTGGCCTTTGATGCCCTCTCCGGCACCGCCTGGGCCCTGCACCTCAAGAGCCTGGCCCACTGGAGCGCCCTGCCGAACTACTGGGGCGAGCTCCTCACGGCCCGGGACGTCTGGGAGCTGCTGGAGAACGGCGGCCTGAAGGAGGATCCCCTGGGGGCCTGGGCACCCATGGTGGGCTTCCTGTCCATGGTCTGGGTGTTCTGGGTGAGCTGGCGGGTCCAGACCCGGGCCGTGGACCTTCCCGCGCGCTTCGGACCCTGGATCTGGGGACTGCTGGAGACCCTCATCATCGGCATCCCCATCGTGGTGCTCGGCTACGGAGTGTCCTGGATCCTCGAAGGTCTGGCGGGCACTGGGATCCAGGGGCTCGGCTGGCTGAACCTCGTAGGGGGGACGCTGTTCCGCCTGGCCTGCGTGTCCACGGTCATGCTCCAGTGGTGGCTCTGCCGCATCGATCGGGCGGGCATACGCGAGCAGTCCTGGTACCTGGGCTCCCCGGTGATCCTCCTGAGCCATCTGAGCCGGAGCCTTCGCAGGCTGTGGATGCATCCTGTCCAGTGGGGGGTGTTCATCCTGGCGGGTGTCCTGGTCCGTGTGGGACTGCACTTCCTGGTCTTCCTGTTCGCCTGGAAGATCGGCGGGGGGAGCGCCTTCCGCGTCTGGATCTTCCTGGGGCTCCAGATCGGGGTGGCGGCCCTGAATGCGTGGCTGCTGGGATGGTTCCTGCGGCTTACGGCCCTCTATTGGCAGAAGGACGAGCAGGTCCGGCACGTCTCGGAGGCCTTCGAGCGGGACCTGGACGACGTGACTGAGCATGGCCTTGCCTGAGCGCCAAGTCCTTTGTTTCCATCGGCCAGGTTCCGCAAGGGCAAGCCTTGCCGGGCTGGAAATCGGTGCCCACGAGCCTTCTCTTGACGGGGGATGGCCCGGGAGTACCCTTTGGGGCAGCAAGGCGCTTGAGAAGTTGAAGACCTCCCTACCAAGGGACCCACACTGGAGGATGCATGGATTTTCTGAAGCCTGATGTCCAGGACCACCTGATGAAGGAGCACTTCGAATTCAGGAAGTTGATGGAAGAGCACAAGGCTGCGGACGAGCGGCTGCACTACCTGCAGAACAAGATTCGTCTCACCGCGAAGGAGTCCATCGAAGAGGTGGAACTGAAAAAGGCGAAGCTTCGCGCCAAAGAGCGGATCTACCGCATCGTGGAAGAGCACTCGAAGGGACGCAACCAGTAGGGATCAGGCCTGGATTCTGGACAGGCGTGCCCCGGGAGACCGGGGCACGCTCATTTAGGCCGGACCGTCAGGCCACGAGCTCCGGCAGGAACGCCTCGCCCATCCAGTAGACAAGTTCCAGAGGGTGCTTGACGTCCCAGAGCATGACCTTGCCCTGGGCCCCGGGGTGCAGGTGGCCCAGGTCTTCACGCCTGAGGCTGCGGGCCGGGTGCAGGGTGACGGCGGTGAGCGCCTCCTCGAAGGTCATGCGCAGCTGCAGGCAGCCCAGGCGCAGGATGAGCAGGGGGTCCAGGACGGCGCAGGAGCCGGGATTGAAGTCCGAGGCCAGGGCCACGCGACAGCCCGCCTCGATCATCTTCCGGGCTGGGGCCCAGTCCCGCATGCCCAGGAAGAGGGTGGTGCAGGGCAGGATGGTCGGCGTCACGCCGGCCTGGGCCATGGCCTGGATGCCCGAGTCCGAGGCGAACATCAGGTGATCGGCGCTGGCGGCGCCGAGCTCCGCGGCCAGTGCGGCGCCCCCGGTGTCGCCGAACTCGTCCGCGTGGAGGCGCGGGATCAGTCCCAGGGCCTTGCCGGATTCCAGCACGGTGCGCCCATGGTCGGTCGTGAACACGCCCTTCTCCACGAAGATGTCGCAGAAGCGGGCCACGCCGGGATGCCGCCTCACCATCTCCGGCTGCCATTCCTCCGCGACCACCTTGGCGTAGCCTTCGGGATCGCCCTGGAATTCCACAGGCACGTCGTGGGCCGGCATGATCGTCACGTCCAGGCTCCAGCCCCGCTTCTTGAGCTCGCCGTAAGCCTCCAGGAGCCGGAGCTCGGATTCCAGGGAGAGTCCGTACCCGGTCTTCGCCTCGAGGTGGACCACGCCCTTCCGGGTCAGCTTGCGCAGCCGCTCCTCGCCCAGGGCCACCAGCTCCTCGAGGGAGGCCTGGCGCGTGGCACGCACGGTCTCCCGGATGCCACCGCCTTCGGAGGCAATCTGGGCGTAGGTGACGCCGTGCAGACGCCGGTTGAACTCCTGGCTGCGGTCGCCACCGAAGAGCAGGTGGGTGTGGGGGTCCACGAAGCCCGGAGAGGCCCAAGCCCCCTTGCCATCCAGTTGTTCGGCTCCCCGCCACTCGGTAGGGAGGTCCGCGGCTCGGCCCAGCCAGGCCACGCGACCCTGCTCCAGGGCGATGGCGGCCTGCTCGATGTAGTCCACGGCCCAGGCACGGGAGGGATCCGGGGTGACGGCACCCCGCAGGTTGGTGAGGACGGCTCTTTTTTCCATGCTTCGATTGTGCCCACTTTCCGGCCGGTTGTGGGAAGGGCCGCGGTCTTGGGAATTCGCTGCACGCGCCGATCCACCTCGCGCTCTGATACCATCCCTTCATTCCGGAGGTACCAGTGCGGCATGGGGCGGTGTGGACGGGGGGACTCGCCTGGGCGCTGTGTGCGCTGATGGCGCAAGCGGGCATGGCCCAGGGTCAGCCGGTCATGGGCAACCTGGGGTCGCAGGCCGCCAAGAACTGGGCCTGGGATCATGTGAAGGCCTGGCGTTTCTCGAAGCGGGACGCCCGCGGGCAGAGCCTCTGGGACAACAAGACCTTCTTCCAGCTGTCCTATGCGGAGCAGACGGAGCAGCTCCTGGACCGGCTCGGGTACGGCAGCAGCGAACGGCGGGCGGCCCTCCTCGTGCTGGGCGACCGGCCCCTGGAGCAGTGGGCCCGGGCGGCGCTGCGCAAGTCGGGGGACCGGGACGAGGTGGCCCAGTTCCTCTACGCCAAGGGCTTCAAGTATCCGGACAAGGATCCCTACGTGTATCTGGAACCCTCCGGCCGCGTGGACCGGCCCTGGACCCAGGGGCTGGGGCTGCACCTGGATGGATCCGATGCCTGGCGGTTCCAGTGGATCCCCAGCCCGGTGCTGCTGCCCAAGCTGGACTCCGGGGCGACCTTGCCGAAGGCCTTGAACAGCGCTCCCCAGCCCAGCGTGATCCTGCGTCTCAAACAGTTGAGGCCCGGCCTGGTCCGGCTCCAGGCCCTCGCCGGAGGGCAGGAGGGCATGGTGCCCGCCCTGGCCCAGGGCAGCCGGGCGGGCTTCTTCGTCCGGCACGTGGACAGGTGGCTCAAGCAGTCTTCTGTGGCCCTGGAGCCGCTGGCGGCCCGGGAAGCGTGGATCCTGCACTACGGGATGTCCCGTGGAGGGGACGAAGGGATTTCGGGGACGCTCATCTTCCTGCCGGGAGACCTCCCCACCCGGACCAAGCTGGCGCTCGAACTCCTGAGGCTGAACCCCACTTCCATGGGCCCCCGGTCCCGCACCGTGACCTGGACCGGGACGTACGGCGGGAAGGTCGAGGTGAGCCAGGTGCGGGGCTCCGGCGGCGTGCTCCATGTCTTCGCCACACCCGAGGGCACCTGGATCAGCGACCGGGAAGCCCCCCTGCGGGCGACCCTCTTCCCCGTGGCGGACATCACCCTCGGCGAGCGTGCCGAGTGGTGCAAGGTGGCCCTTGGCGGGATCAGACCTTCCACCGAGGTCTCCCTCTGGCTCGCCCCGAGGCTTGGTGCAGGCGCGGCGTTCGAGCGGGCCGCACTCCGGCGAAGGCTCCTGGGGAACACCCTGGGCGTCTGGAACAACCCCTACATTGCCAAGGCCGCGCCGCGCTCAGGCACGCTGGCGGTGTCCCTGGGCGCAGGCCCCACCGAGCAGCTTCTCAACGCCATCCTGCGCAAGGATGAGGAAGCGCCCATCGACGATCCCTTGATGCCCACGGTGGCGGACGGGGGTCAGAACCTCACGGCCGAGCAACTGAAGGCCTACCAGGACGAGCTGCAGGACGCCCGGGTTCGCCGGGAGATCCGCAAGGGGCTCCGGGACGATACGACGGCCCTGCTGGCCCTGCTGGACCCGAGGGGAGCCGCCTTCCACTGGAAAGGGTGGGTGCCCCCGCCTGCGCTCACGCCGTCCGAAAAGACGGCCCTGGCGGAGTTCCGCAAGCTGCAGAAGGAGAGTTCCCATGAGGCGGCCCGCAAACAGAGCCAGGCGAAGGCCGGCTTCTACGGGGGATTCGGCGAGCCGGGCATGACCCCCAGCGTGGCGCTGGCCGTGCCCATCCAGGCCGGAAAGGGCGGGGCCATGGATGGGGCGATCAAGAAGCTCTGGACCCGCCTCTTCAAGGGTCAGGCCGAGAACCGCGAGTATGCCAAGGGCGTGCTCCTGCATCGGATCCGCACCAGCCAGGCCTTCGCACCCTGCTATGCCATCGTGAACGACACCCTGGTGGTGGGCAGCGATGACGGGGCTGTGCAAGGCGTGGTGGGCGGCCTCCTGGGCCAGACCACGACCCTGGCGGACCTTCAGAGCACCACGTACGGTGTGGCCCAGCTGGACGGCGCCTCGGCGGCCCGGGACCTCGAGTTCCTGCTCCTGGCCTACCTCCGCATCAGCCAGGGGGGCGGCTACTGGTGGTACGGCGAACCTGCGCCCACGGATGACGAGGCGGCAGCCGAGGTGGCCTCCACCTTCGGACCGTTCCTGGGCGCGGTGAAGAGCCTGGGCACCAGGACCCTGCAGATCGAGTGGACCGCCGGCGGGCTGGAGGCGCGACCCCGATGAAGCGCATCCTTCCCTGGCTTGCCGGGGGGCTTGGTCTCCTCGGCGCGATCGCCCTGGTGCCCGTGCGGCACCGGGCGAGGCTGGAACGGTCGGAGGGGAACCCTCTCCAGCACATCGTCCTGGAGAGCCGCAGCCTGCTGGGGCTGCACCGGGACGCCTGGGGGGCCTCCGCGTCGGAAGAGGTCTGGGGCAATGCCCGCGAGGGCTTCTACCTCGCACCTGCGGAGGTCACGGACGTAACCGTGAAGGCTTGGCCGGGATTCAGGCAGGCCTTCCGACTCGAGCCCATCGCGGCCCAGGAGGCCGCCCATCTGCCCAGCCAGGGCGACCGGGAGGCGTTCCGGACCTGGTTCGTGGCCATCCTGGAGCAGCAGCTCGAGGGGCCCAGTCCCGCCTGGGAGCCTCCCCAGCGCGACTGCGCCGGCCTGCTCCGCTTCGCCTTCCGGGAGGCCTGGGGGCCGCACACGGAGTCCTGGCGGGACCGGACGGGCTTTCCAGCCTCCTCCGTGGCCGCCGATCCCAGTGCACGGTTCGCCGGTCCGTGGCGCTCCGCCTTTCCGACCCCGGAGGGCTGGAAGCCGTTCGCCAAGGGGGCCTTCCTGCGAGCCCTCGCCTGCGAATTCGTTGGGCGGGATCTGACGGAGGCCCAGCCCGGCGACCTGATCTTCTTCGCCCGGGGCGGAGCCCAGCCGGAGCCGGACCACGCCATGGCCTTCGTGCGCACGGATCCCGACGGCCAGCCCGTGCTGCTGTACCACACCGGTTCCGAGGGCTCCGGCGCCACCCGCAAGGAGGGTGAGGTCCGCCGGGTGCGCCTGGACGACCTCCTGCACCATCCGGACGCCCAGTTCCGTCCCCAGCCCGAGAACCCAGCCTTCATGGGCCTCTACCGCTGGAAGGTCCTCAGCGGCGGGCTCGACCTTGCTTCCCTCTCCGACCCTTTCCTTCCGAGTCACCCATGAGCCGCCTCCGCCTTGTTCTCTCCCTGCTCCTGCCCGCGGCGCTCCTCCTGCCGACCATGAGCACCTCCGCCCCGAAGGGGGCCGAGGCGCCCTGGCGGGAAGGCGGATGGATCGGCGCCTTCGCCGTACCGCGTCCCTCCCTCCCCGGGAAGACGGCCCATCTCGAGGCCTCGGGCCCCATTCCGACCGACGTGCGGGTGCGCCTCTACCGCCTCGACGATGCGGACACCTTCCTCAAAAAGCTGCTGGCCAAGGGTGCGGATGAGCCGGCCTTCGAAGGGGGGCGCGGGGGGCGCGACCCTCTGGACACCCTGCGGGAAGCCTTCCTGTGGGGCGGCCGGCGCGCCTTCGTGACGGTCCACCGCACGGCCACGCGGGGCCTGCGGGATCTGGCCAAGCAGTCCGAGCGGCTCCAGCAGCCCTCCCTGGAGGGGACTTCGCCCAGGATGGGCGATGCCCTCCCCCTCGCCGGGCAGCCGGGCCTGTCCTTCGTCACGGAGCTCACGCCTAAGGTGACGGAGGAGATCACCGGGAAGAAAGAGGATCCCTCCGCGTCCGAGGAAGACAGCTATTCCGACGACGAGTCCGGAGCCACGGGGCACCTGAGCCGGGTGGAGCTGCCCGCCCAGAAGGCGGGGGTCTATCTCCTGGAGGTCCTGAAGGGGGACGAGGCCGCCTACGTGCCCTGGCTGGTGACGGACCTCGCCCTGCTGGCGGAGCAGGACGGCGGGAAGCTGCGGGTCCAGGCCGTAAGCGCGGCGGACGGCTCCGTGCGCACGAACCTCACCGGGCAGCTCTTCGAGGGCGGGAAGGCCAAAGCCCTGGACTTCGGCTCCGGCAGCGTGGCGGAGGCCCAGGCCAGTCCGGGCGTCCGTCGGGTGGTGCTGGCCAAGGAAGGGAGCAGCTACGCCCTGCTGGCCATCGAGGGTCAGGGCAGCGCGGCCGTCAAGCAGCGCATCTACGCCTTCACCGAGCGCCCCCTGTACCGGCCCGGACAGGAGGTGAACCTCAAGGCCATCCTTCGGGCCGTGGACGGCGGCGAGAACAAGGTCGTGAAGGGCGTCGCCGAGCTGCCTTTCACGGTGCTCGATCCCGAGGACACCAAGGTGGCCGAAGGCAAGGCCAAGCTGCTCAACGCGGAGACCGGCACCTACGGCACCACCATCCAGCTCCCGGGCGCCGGGCGCCTGGGGCTCTTCCGGGCCGTCTTCCAGGGACCGCAGGGCCCGGGGCAGGCGGAGTTCAAGGTGGAGCACTTCGTGAAGCCCGCCTTCTCCGTCACCGTGAGCACCGAGAAGCCCAAGACGGGCCTTGGCGACACGCTGTCCTTCGACATCAAGGCCACCTACTTCTACGGCGCGGCCGTGCGCAACGCCAAGGTGGACTGGTATCTCTACAAGGTCGCGCCCAAGCGGGGCGGCTACTACTACTGGGGCGATGAGGACGAGGGTCCTGCGCCGGAGCTGATGGAGAGCGGCCAGCTGGACCTGGACGAGGACGGGGAGGCAACCTCGGCGGACTTCAAGGCCACCGAAGAGGGCCTCTGGCGCATGGTCGTGAAGGTCACGGACGGCAGCGGCCAGCAGAACTCGGGCTCCTCCCAGGTGCGCGTCTCCCAGGGGGACATGGTGCTGCTGGTGGGCACGGACCGCAGCGTCGCCGCGCCCGGCAAGCCCTTCCAGGCCACCGCGCGCGCCCTGGACCTCGAGGGCAACGACCTGAAAGGGATCGCCATCACGCTGAAGGCCACGCGCATCATCGCGGAGAAGAAGAACACGTACTGGTGGACCAAGCCCACGGCCCTGAAACCCGGCGAGGTGCTGATGTCCGCTCCGGGACCCAAGGCCCAGCTGATCGTTCCCGAAGGCGGCCTCTTCCTGGTGGTGGCGGAAGCGCGCGACAGCAAGGGCCGCGCGGTGGTGGCCCAGCGGCTCGTCACCGTGGCGGCGGAGGGTACGCCTCTGCCCGCCGTGCGCGACCTGCGGGCCAGTGCCGACAAGCGGGAATACCAGCCCGGCGAGACGGCCCGGATCCTGGTCCAGCTGCCCAAGCCCAAGCTGACCCTGCACTGGGCCCTCGAGAACGAGCAGCTCGGCGCGCGCCAGTCCAAGCTGGTGCAGGGCACCACCACCGTCGTGGAGATCCCCGTGACGGCCGCCATGCAGCCCAACGTCTGGGCCGTGTTCGAGATCGTCGCGGAGGGGCAGCGGCAGCTGGCCGAGGTGCCCATCCGGGTGCCGAAGCTGGATCGCCGCCTCCAGGTGCGCGTGAGCACGGACCAGGAACGCTACCAGCCGGGCCAGACCATGAAGGTCGCCGTGGACGTGAAGGACAGCGATGGCAAGCCCATCGCCGCAGACCTCAGCGTGGGGGTGGTGGACGAAGCGATCTATGCCCTCTCCGCCGAGCTACACCCCGATCCCGTGCGCTTCTTCCATCCCACCCGGCGGCACGGCGTGATCCGTGTCGGCAGCACGGAGTGGAGCTTTTATGACATGCTGCGCCGTCAGCGGCCGGTGTGGAGCCTGAAGCGGACCCAGCGCGGCGAGTTCAAGAGCGACGACGCCGACAAGATCCGCCAGAACTTCAAGGACACGGCCCTGTGGGTGCCTTTCCTGGCCGCGGGCAGCGACGGCAAGGCCACCGCCGAGGTGGTGCTTCCCGACAACCTCACCGCCTGGAGGACCACGGCCACCGCCGTCACCGGCGACACGAAGGTGGGCGTGGGACGCGGCTCCAAGCCCGCCTCCAAGCCCCTCCAGGTGAGCCTCACGCTTCCCCGGACCCTGTCCGTGGGAGAGGAGGCCCGGGCCATCGCCCAGGTGCGGAACCTCTCCGGCAAGCCCCTTGCGGGCAAGGTGCGCCTCGAAGTCGCCAACGGGAAGCTGAGGGGGACGCCCGAGGCCACCTTCAACCTGGTGGACCAGGGCGAGCACCGCCTGGCCATTCCCCTGCTGGCGGGCCAGACGGGTGCCCTCACCGTGACGGCCTTCGTGGAAGGGGGCGGCCTCAAGGACGCCGAGCGGCGCAGCGTCACCGTGCTGGACCAGCTCGTGCCGGTCTCGGTGAGCGGCTACATCTTCCCCCAGGGCGGTCCGAAGACCGTGGACATCCCGGTGCCCCCCAAGGCCCAGGGCGAAGCGGCCCTGGTGCTGACCCCCGTGGGGAGCCTGGAGAACCTGGCGGCGCCCTCGCTGCCCTACCTGATCAACTACCCCTACGGCTGCGTGGAGCAGACCCTCTCCAGCTTCGTGCCGAACGTCGTGGTGGCCGACCTGGTGAAGCAGGGGCTCATGCCGCCCATCGACTGGAAGCAGCTCACGAACCTGGATCGGAACATCCGCGACGGTGTCTTCCGGGTCTACGGCTACCAGCAGGGCAATGGCGGCTGGGGCTGGTACTCCCCCAAGGACTTCGGGCAGGATGCCAACCCGCATACCACCGGCTTCGCCATCCAGAGCTTCGCGCTCATGCAGCGCATGGGCTACGAGGTGGACGAGAACGTCTACCGCCGTGGGCGCCAGGCAGCCGTGAACCTCTTCCAGCAGACCGCCCGGCAGGCGGACGAGCGCGGTCCCGAGGGCAAGGCGGAGCAGGGCAAGGCGCCGGATCCCTTCGGCGATGCCGCCTTCCTGCTGCAGGCCTTGGCCCTCACCGGCGAGCCCATCGCCGGGATCGTGGACAGCACCGCGGACAAGGTGCTGCAGGGCAAGTGGCCCGGTGGGCACGTGCTGGCCATGACCACTCTCGCCGCCGCCCGGACGAAACATCCGAAGGCCCAGGCCCTGGTCGTCAAGCTCGAGCAGGCCGCCGTAATCAAGGGCGGACTCGCCCGCTGGGAAGGCTCCCTGGGGGACTGGCATGGCTACTGTTCCGGGGATATCGTGCCCACGGTGATGGCCCTGAAGGCCCTCACTCTCACCAAGCCCCAGTCGGCGCTGATCGCCCAGGGCGAAGCCTTCCTCGCGGCCCAGTTCCAGGGCTACGGCTGGTACTCCACCTGGACCACGGAGCAGGTGGTGGAGCTGCTGCCGCACCTGGCCAAGATCCGGAAGCTCAACTGGAGCGCACCCTCCCTGCAGGCCTCCATCATCGGCGGCCCCGCCTGGGACTTCTCCAAGAAGGAGGACAAGACGATCCGCCGCTGGGGCAGCCGCGAGCCTCGTCCGGGCTACTTCCCCATGGCCGAGCCCAAGCCTGTCAAGGTCACGGCTTCGGGACAGGGGGTGCTGGTCTGGACGTACACCTATCAGGTGCCCGGCAGCGCCGCGGGGGTGGTGAAGGCGGAGAGCAGCGCAGCCCTCCAGATGGACCTCAGCCGCAGCCTCTGGCGGCTGAAGACGCCCCAGCAGACCGGAGACCCGCGCAAGGGCTGGATCCGCGAGAAGTGGACCGGATCCATGGCGGTGGGGGACGAGGCCTGGATGGAGCTGGAGGTGGAGACCAACCAGTCCGCGGACTACGCGATCCTCGAGGTGCCCATTCCGGCCGGGCTCAACCCCACCGTGAAGCTCGAGGGCTTCGTGCTGGAAGGCCGCCCCTTCGCCGAGGACGATGCCACGGACGAGTGGATCCGCAAGCCACGGATCGAGGTGCATCCCGACAAGGTGGTGTGCTTCTTCCAGCGGCTCTACCCCTGGGACAACCCCCGGGTGCGGATCCTGCTGCGGGCGGGCATGGCCGGCCAGTACCGGATCCGTCCCGCCAAGCTCAGCCTGATGTCCAACGAGAGCCAGTGGACCACCTGCGATGGGCTGGACCTGGCCGTGAAGGAAGGAGGCCAGAAATGAGGACCCTGATCCTGTCCCTCCTGCTGGCGGGTCTGCCCGGCTGGACCCAGGCGAAGGCACCCGCCAAGCCCCTTCCGCCCATCTACACCCCCGACCTCGCCAAGTGGCGCCTGGAGCTGACTCCGGACCTGGGCGGCTGGGTCACGGATGGAAAGCTGGACCTGCGCATCAAGCTGGTGGATCCCAAGGACCCCGATCCCCCCAAGGACGAGGAGCCGATCCGCTACGACGCCTACGAAGGTGACTACGAAGGCGAGGGGGAGTATGTGGAGCCGCCGGAGAAGACACCGGAGGAAATCCGGGCCGAGCGGCTCTGGGAGGAAGAGAACGCCAAGCGGACCGCCTGGCGGGACCGCCGCCTCCTCGTCTGGTTCAACGGCGCCCCCACGACGCTGTACGTGCGCGTGGGGCAGACGACGTACTGGTCGGTCTCCTCGATCAGCGGAGAGAACCGGCTGGAACTCCTCGAGCCGGATTCCGGCAAGCGGATCGTGCGCTCCTGGTGGGCCTCCGCAGCCCGCACGCGGCTGGTGGTCATGCAGATCAAATCCAGTGAGGACGAATGGGGCAACGGCAACCTGGAGATCCTGGAGCCCAACGGGGACCTGGCCGCCCGTGGCCGCCGCACCAACTCCGGCGGCACCCTCACCTGGTCGAACGAGTACCTCCACCCGACCCCGGCTCCGGGGACATACACCCTTCGGTGGACCGGAGGCTACCGCGGTGGCAAGCCCTTCCGCGTGGTGGTGGAGGCGGTGCTGGACGGGGGCACCGACTCCGAGCGGCGGTGGCGCTTCGAGCGCCTCATGCTGCCCGGCGGCGGCCCGGCCACCCTCGGCACCCTCGACGTGGAGAACTGAGACAGGAATCCCCCTATGCTGGGAAGCGGGCGCCTGGCCCCCGCGCTGGAGTCACCATGTGGAATAGCTGCATCCTCGCCCTCTGCCTGATCCTGGGTGTGCCGGGGTTCGCGCAGGAGACCGCGCCGCCGCCCCAGCTCCTGTCCGGCGAGGGACTGGCCATCGGGGAGGCGGATCGGACCGTCCGCCTCTATGGGGAGACCTCCCAAGAGACGCCCATGGGCAGCCTGGCCAAGCTGGTGTGGCTCCGCCTGGAGGGGGAGGACTGGTCCGCCCTGGATCCCAGCTTCAAGTGCACCGGGAAGATGGGGCCCTATCATTGCTGGCTCGCCGCCGGACACGGCAAAGTGAACCTCGCCAAGGCCACCCAGGAGAGCTGCAACCTGGCCTATCTGGCCTGGACCATGGAGTCCGCGGACCGCTGGAAGCGCCACTACGGCGAGGGCGCGGCGCGGACCCGGCTCGAGGAGGTGTTCCGGCCCTTCCTCGGGAACCGCCTGCCTCCCGGGGACAAGCTTCCCGAGATGACCCCGGAGTGGGTGGGGGAGGGCGATCTGCTGCGCACGAGCCCCGAGGCCATGCTGGAGTGGCTCATGGATCCCAGCCAGGAGTCCATGCGGGAGCGGGCCAAGCGCGTACTGCTGGGCTTCTTCACGGTGGAGTTCAAGACGGACCCATGGTGGATGAAGACCGGGACCGCCGCCGTGCTTTCGGATCCCGCCGCCACCTCCGCCTGGGTGGTCGGGAGCAACGGACGCACCATCGCCGTGCTCCGTCTTCCCCGGGGCCGGGGCAAGGCGGAAGGGCTCGAGCGCTTCCAGACCCTGATGGGGCTGCCCCGGAAGAAGTGAGCATGGTTTCCAAGGAACGCTGCTGGAGCGTCTACCTCCTGCGCTGCGCCGATGGCACGCTCTACTGCGGCATCGCGGTGGATGTGGCGGCCCGCCTCGAGGCCCACCGGCAGGGGCGCGGCGCTCGCTACACGAAGGGCCGGGGGCCCCTGGAGCTGGCGTACGTCGAACCCTGCGGGGATAAATCCGCCGCGCTCCGCCGGGAACTGGCCATCAAGCGCATGGACCGGTCCGCCAAGCTGGCCTTGACGGGCTCGAGCTTCGCGCGCGGCTGAGACAGGCGGCCCGAATCCCTACTCAACGCCGCATAGTCCTTGCCTGGACTGGGTCCGGGCCGCATCATGGGGCCGAACCTCCATTTCCATGCCCATGGGATCCTTCGAACAGGCATCCACATTCCGGCGGGGCTGGCCCTCCCGCCTTCAGGCGCTGTGCCTGCTGCGACACCTGGCGATGGCCTGGGGGCTGCTCGCGCTGGCGTGGACCCTCGCCTGTGCGACCTCTTCCGCGCGTCTGGCACCCCTGGGGCTGACGCCCCAGGAGGAAAGCTGGCTGGCGGCCCACCCCGTCATCACCTACACCCACGATCCGACCTATCCGCCCTTCGACTTCCAGGATGCGAGGGGGCAGCACGCCGGCTTTTCCGCGGATGTCCTCAGGCTCGTGGGGCAGCGGCTGGGACGGACCTTCGTCAAGATCCCGTCGAACACCTGGGAGGGGGTCCTCGCGAACCTCCGGGAAGGCAAGGTGGACTTCGTGCCGGGCATCGTGCGGACCCCGGAGCGCGAGACCTATGCCGTCTTCACGAGCCCGTACTTCACCGTCAAGACCGTGTTCATCGGCCGGGTCGGGCAGGAGGACGTGCGCGGGCGTGACTCCCTCAAGGGCAAGCGGGTCTTTGTCACCAAGGGGTTCGCGGTGGAGGGGTACCTGCGTGACAACTATGACGGCATCCTGCTGGACCAGGTCGATAACGACCGTGCGGGGCTCCTCCGGCTGGCCCTGGGGGAGGCCGAGTATGCGGTCATGGACCTGCCGATCCTCACGTACACGATCCGGCAGGAAGGCCTGACGAACCTGAGGGTGGCCGGATCCACGGGCTACGAGTACCCCCTCAGCTTCGCCGCCTCCAAGCGGTCCCCGGAGCTGGCGGGCATCCTCGACAAGGCCATCCGCGCCATCGGCTCCGCCGAGCGGGAGACCCTCATCCGGAAGTGGATCTCCCTGGAAGGTCCGCGCTTCTACGCCTACAAGGAGTTCTGGGTCGCGCTGGTCTCGGCCGCCTGCATCCTGGCTCTGCTCTTCGTCAACAACCGGCTGCTCCGGCGGACCGTGGACCGGCGCACGGCGGCGCTGAAGGCGAGCGAGGAGAAGTACCGCCAGATCTTCGAGAACGCCGTCGAGGGGATCTATCAGTCCCTGCCCGACGGGAAGCTCCTCAATGCCAATCAGGCCTTCGCCCGGATCCTGGGCTATGGGGAGCCGGAGCAGCTCCTGGACCGGATGAATGCCTATGAGATGTACGTGGATCCGGCCGTGCGGGATGCCTGGAAGACGATCCTGGAACGGGAGGGCTTCGTGCGGGGATTCGAGTTCGAGGCCCGGCGGAAGGACGGGGCCATCGTGCGCTTCTCCGACACCAGCCACGCGGTCCGGAACGAGCGGGGGCAGCTGCTCTACTACCAGGGGGTGCTGGAGGACATCACGGAACGGCGGCGCTCGGAGGACCTGCGCCTGGCCAAGGAGGCTGCGGAGGCGGCCAGCCAGGCCAAGAGCGAGTTCCTGGCCAACATGAGCCACGAGATCCGCACCCCCCTGAACTCGATCCTGGGGTTCTCGGACCTGCTGGAGAGCGAACCCATGGAGTCCCAGGCCCGGCACTACGTGGCCTGCATCCGCTCGGCGGGCCGGGCACTGCAGGGTCTCGTCAACGACGTGCTGGATCTCTCCAAGCTGGAAGCGGGCCACCTCGAGCTGAACCCCGCGCCCCTCAGCCTGCGCTCGCTGATGGAGGAGGTGGGGGCCATCTTCGAGCAGCGGTGCCGCGAAAAGAAGCTCGAATGGCGGGTGGAGGTGGCCCCCGACTGCCCCCAGGTCGTGATCCTGGACCTGGTGCGGCTCAGGCAGGTGCTCATCAACCTGGTGGGAAACGCCGTGAAGTTCACCCAGGAAGGCTTCGTGCGCGTGGCGATCCGGATGCTGCCCCTCCGCGAGGGCACCGAGTTCCCGGACCTGGAGATCCTGGTGCAGGACACGGGCATCGGCATCCCCCGCAAGCAGATGGACCTGGTCTTCGAGGCCTACCGGCAGGTGAGGGGCACGAACCAGGCGCAGTTCGGGGGGACGGGGCTCGGGCTGAACATCGCTCAGCGTCTGGTGCAGCTCATGGGCGGGGATCTCGCGGTGGAGAGCGAGCCCGGCAAGGGGAGCACCTTCACCCTGCGACTGCACGGCGTGGAGGTGGCGGCCGCCCAGGCCGCAGGCTCGGAGGTCCAGCTCACTTCCGCGTCCGAGCTCGTCTTCGAGCCTGCCTCCATCCTCATCGTGGACGATGCCGTGGCCAACCGGGATCTCCTGAAGGGCTACTTCCGGAACCTGCCGTTCACCGTGTCCGAAGCCGGGAATGGCCGGGAAGCCCTGGAGCAGGTGGCGGTCCACCACCCGGATCTCGTCATCATGGACCTGCGGATGCCCGTGATGGACGGCTACGAGGCCACCCGCATCCTCAAGTCCGAGGACCGCACCCGCAGCATCCCGATCCTGGTGCTCACGGCGTCCTCCATGGCCTCCCGCCGGGAGATCGAAGACCAGCTCAAGGCGGACGCCTACCTCCGGAAACCCGTGCCCTTCGGCGTCCTGATCCGCGAGATGGCCCGCTTCCTGCCGCATCGACTCCCGGAGCACGCTCCGAGGGAGCCTGAAGGCTTCAGCGACGCTCGGGGTGATCTGTCGCGGGCCGCGGAAGCGCTGCCGCTGCTGGAAGGGGAACTCATGGAGACCTGGGTCTCCCTCCGGAGTTCCTTCGTCTTCGACGAGATCGACGCCTTCGGCAAGCGCGTGCGGGACGTGGGCGAGAGCTTCGGGCTGAAACCCCTGGTGGCCTGGGGCCAGGAGCTCAAGGACCAGGCTTCCCGCTTCGACATGGCCAGCCTGCCCGGGACCCTGGCGAAGTTCCCGGAGCTGGTGGACCTCCTGCGCGCCGGCTCCTCGTCTCCTCCGGAGTGATCCATGACAGACCCTCGGGAATCCCAGCCGTTTTTGCCAGCGCGCATCCTGATCGTGGATGACGTCCCCGCGAACATCCAGCTGATCGCCAACATGCTGTCCAAGGAGGCCTTCCAGATCTCCGCCGCCCTGAGCGGCCCCCAGGCGCTGGGGATGGTGGACCGGGTCCTGCCGGATCTCGTGCTGCTCGACGTCACCATGCCGATCATGGACGGCTACGAGACCTGCCGGGAACTGAAAGCCCATCCGACCACCGCGGACGTCCCCGTGATCTTCCTGACGGGAAGGGCCTCCGAGGAGGATGTGCTCAAAGGGTTCGAAGCCGGCGGCGTGGACTATGTGAGCAAGCCCTTCAGCCATCCGGAGCTGATGGCCCGCGTCCGCACGCACCTCCACCTGCGCTGGCTCATGGAGGTGGAGCGC
>Ga0129297_10000206_pt1 | contig 28103 bp, 26 predicted proteins | sample I18A1metaG_FD_94708 | JGI IMG/M metagenome (GOLD analysis project Ga0129297, IMG submission 94708) | Lake sediment bacterial and archeal communities from Gulf of Boni, Indonesia to study Microbial Dark Matter (Phase II) - ​I18A1 metaG | ecosystem: Environmental > Aquatic > Freshwater > Lake >... | reverse complement strand
TATGCGCCTGCAAGCCTTTCTTGTTCGGAAAACTCGGGGGGAGCGCCGCCAACTGAGATAATCGTATACGTGAATATCTTTCCTCTACCACTCAGCTTTACCGCTTCAAATTCAGATTTTCTACGGCACGTCGTGCAGATCTCCGTTGCGGGAAAATTGATCGACCCGCAAGCCTTGCACTTCAAACCGGTCAGACAGTATCTTTGGGGAAACGCTTTCCAGTAGGCGGGAATAGACACATGTGCCAACTCTATCTCCTCGCTAGATATCCATTGCAAGCATTTTTCGAGTCTTTAGATACGTAACGTAATCCACGTACTGCTTCGCTTCCAGATATCTTTCCACCGATGCGACTCCACGATCCCTGTTCTCTATTCCCTTCTCGACAATTATGCTGAATGCGTCACTACCTGCTCCAGACCCATACGATGCAACCAAGATTCTTTCCGCTGGTTTCGCCTTATCGAGTACAGCCGCCAATCCAAGTAGTGGAGAACTTGCCCCAGCATCCCCAACCTTGTTGGCGATCAGGCCAGGTGAAACCTGCGTATCTTTGAAACCGAGCCTCTTCCCAATGTCGAAGGGGCCTCTTCCATCAAACTGTTGTACGACAAGATAGTTGAAGTCCTCAGCTTTCATATTCAATTTGTTCATCAGGCCGGTTATGCTTTGTCTCAAGATTGAGTTGAAAACGAGTTCTGTATACGGCCTTATTGCCAAGTCCTTGGTGTACCTGTTTCCGAATCTTCTAAATCTCTCTCCCAATGTCTCGCCAATTACGGAATGAGTAGCATCGATAGTGGCCACAGTCTCACCGCTACCGATCGTCAGGGCGCATGCGCCAGCTCCAAAGCCGTGTTCCATCGGGTCGTCAGGACTTGCAACAGGCGAATCAGAAGCAACCGCCAGTCCAGATTTTCCTCTTCCCGAAGCGACGAAATCATAACAGGTCAGCACTGCAGAGGTCCCCGCCTTTGTTGAAAAGCCACAATCACATGTCGAAATGTTAGTCGAAGCGCCTAAAGCCGACCCGATCGTGCTAGCCACCAACTTCTCACCATAAGGTGCAGAGGTAGAGGCAAAATAGAGTGCTTCTAACTTATCCGGCGCTAATCCAGCCATTCTTAGAGCGTTGGAAGAGGCTTCAACAGCCATCGTGATCGCGTCTTCATCGTAGGCGGGTACAGTCTTCTCTTCCACTCCTCTTGCAGCGAAGCTTCCCCAAGACTTGAGATATTCTTCTGCCTTTATTCTATACTTGGGAATGTAGACTCCGTATCCATTGATACCGACATTCAGATCTATCATCTCCTGAGAATGTGAACTACTGCTGTGCCGCCAGAGCCTCCCACATTATGGGTCAGGCCCAGCTCAGCGCCCTTAACCTGACGACTGGTCTTGTCAACATCTCCTCGTAGCTGCTTTACGATTTCATATACTTGGCCCGTACCCGTAGCGCCTATCGGGTGACCCTTAGACTTCAAACCTCCACTAGGGTTGACCGCGATCTTGCCGTCAATCTCGCTCTGCCCCTCCTCAATGAACTTTCCACCCTGACCTTTCACGCAGAACTTCAGTCCCTCATATGCAACTATCTCTGCGATCGTGAAGCAGTCATGAACCTCAGCTACGTCTATCTGGTCTGGTTGGGCCCCGGCCATCCGATATGCTCGATCAGCTGCCTTCACTGTTGCCTGTAGATCTGTAATGTCTTCTCTCTGATACAGCGCTAGCCTGTCAGTGGCGGCTCCGTGGCCTGCTACGTAGATGGGAGTATCCGTGAACTTCTTAGCTATATCAGCCTCGCATAATATGACCACAGAAGCACCGTCCGATGTTGGGCAGCAATCAAAGATTGTTAATGGATACGCCACCATCGGAGCCTTCATGGCTTGTTCCATCGTGATAGCCCGCTGGAAATGGGCCTTGGGATTATCTTTGCCGTTTTTATGATTCTTCACCGCGACCATCGCCAACTGTTCCCTCTTGGTTCCATACTCATGCATATTTCGCAAGGCCATCAAAGCGAACACTCCGGGGAAAGTCATCCCGGCCAGCCTCTCCCACTCCGTATCTCCAGATACCCCAAGCCAGTATCGTTGTCTATCGCCGGATAGATCTCTCATCTTCTCAGCACCGGCAGCTATGGCTATGTCGCATTCACCTGAACTTATAGCCAAAGTAGCTGCTCTCATCGCAAAACCGCTCGACGCACAGGCATTTTCCAATCGAACAGCCGGGATGCCTGAAAGGCCTACACTATCCATTAACATGGCCGAGAAGTTGCCGAGTTGCCCTCCCCCGACGCCTAGGCTGCCTACATAGGCTTCTTGAATCTGTTCTTTCTCGATACCCTTACCAACGTCTCCAATCGCTTCGTAGAAAGCCTCAACGAAAAGCTCTTTCGAGGTTTTTTCGATATGCTCGCCAAACCTCGTCTGACCAACTCCAATAATTGCAACCTTCCGCATAACATTCGCCGGTAGATTCGCCTTCTTTCTAGCGTGAGTCTAGTTGATCTGCTCGGCGATCTTATCTTTCTTTCGTAAATGGCGCACTGGCCTATTCATGAGCCATTAGGTCGCAGCTAGCTCAGCTGAATTATTGCTAGCTCCGGGCGTGACCCAATGCGAAATGGAACTAGTGAATTGCCCAGTCCTCTAGTAACGAACAGTAGGTGGTCATCCACCTGATACCAGCCGCGAACATAGTGTCCGCTCCCTTCCGGTAGCCACAGCGGAAATCCAAACGGTGCGATCTGACCGCCATGCGTGTGCCCGCTCAAGGTCAGAGTAGGACCCTGAGCAACTCGACGGACGTGATCGAAACTCGCAGGGCAATGAGCGAGGACGATCCTAAGCCCATCAGGGCGCCTGACGAGTTCAAAGTTTGGCTGACTCGCAATCAGGTCATCAACTCCCACGATTGTGAGGCGGCTAGCTCCAGGAGTTAACGTGGCGGTCTCGTTGACTAGGAGTCGGACGCCCGCATCCTCGTAACCCTTAAAGAGTGCTTCAAGATCGACGTTGCTCCAATGCTCCCAATTTCCTAGAACGGCAAGCTTGGGACCGCGAACTTCGATGTTCTTGAAAAGATCGGTGACTAGCCTGACATTTGTCGAGCGATCGATTGTGTCTCCAACAATGACGAGCGCGTCACAATTCGCTCCGTTCACCTCTCCGGCCAGCCAGTCCGATGTGACAAAGGAACGAGGGGCATGAAAATCGGATACGACAGCGATCTTCACTGGTCGATTTCCTCCGAGAATCCCCTCTAGATGGTGTCGCGTGACGTCGATCACGTTCGAGTAAACCGAATATCCGCCGCCTGCCACCGCGACTGCTACTCCAGTGAGTAGGGTCGCGCTCTTCAGGAACTGCCGTCTCGATGAAATGAAATTCAAACTCTCCTGCTCCTTGTCACATGTAGACCTGATGATGATCCGTCAGATGCTACTTTTGGTTGTCTCACTGATGGTGAAGGAGCCCGAGCTAGTGTTGTCTGCCCATTGGCCTGTCGAAAAATCGGACGCTTTGCCACCGCCTCTGATCTTGACCGAACACGCGGAAAAATGAAACGAACTATCGATTCATAATGTTTGTTCTTTCTATTTCCATATCGGATATCCTTTTTCCGGCTTCCGCGTTTCGTTGTGAAAAGCTTCTTTGATTCTCTTGGTGAGAGGACCCTCCCCTCCGGTCCCGATAGTCCGCCCGTCGATCTGAACAAGGGGTTGGACTTCTCCTCCGGTTCCCGTCAAGAAAGCTTCGTCCGCATTATACATATCATGTAATGTTAGATCTTTCTCGATAACTTCTATCCCCAACTTCTTAGCAGCTTCTATAACCGTCAATCTAGTTATGCCGCCGAGTATGCTGGCTTCAAGTGGCGCGGTAAGCAATGTACCGTTCTTGACTATGAAGATGTTGTCGCCAGCGCCTTCGCATATGTATCCCCTCCAGTCCATTAGGATAGCTTCATCAGCACCAGCGTTGATCGCCTCTATTCTTGCCATAATGTTGTTCAGGTAGTTGAGTGTCTTTGCAGACGCTGGGAGGCAAAATGTAGGAGTCCTTCTTACGGACGCAGTGATTCCTTTGACGGGTTTTAGATCGGCAAGTGTGATAACATATTTTGCAGGAATTATTACAACAGTTGCCGTTTGACAATTTCTTGGGTCAAGACCCATTTTTCCAACACCTCTTGAAACAACGAGTCTGAGGTAGGCTTCGTTTAGGTTGTTCCTTCGCAAAGTCTCGGCGCAAGCCTCCATCATGGGTTCTTTGGACATAGGTATCGTTAGCCCGATGGTCTTTGCGGATTCGAACAGCCGGTCGATGTGTTCTTTCAGTCTGAAAATTCTGCCATTGTATGCTCTAATTCCTTCAAAGACACCGTCGCCATACAGGAAGCCATGGTCAAAGACAGAGATCTTGGCTTCACTTTCCGGATAGAAATTGCCATTTATGTACACGACTAGCTCTTTCTCGATCATGACATGTCCGCGCCTCCTAGTTAACCGGGATCATATAAGAATTGAGGGTCGTACGTTTCGTAGACCAGCCGACAAAAAAATTTTTTTGTTGAGCATGCTTCGAGAATACTGCATGCTGTTGAGGTTGGTTCAGCGAAGTTTTTCCACAATTTCCATGTTTATGTGGTTGAACCCTTTGGAGAGAGAACTGTTATATCGAGAGAGGAAGAATTAGAGCGTTTCCGAAAGCGAGGGCGCACAAGATCGTTGGATAATGAAGTTTTACGGCGGAAGCAAGATCGCGCTGTAGCCTTGTTGAAGCAGATGGTCTCTATACCTAGCTCCAATCCTCACGTCTCTGACAAAGACGAGCAGGAGATTGCAAACTTTCTGAAACAAGAGCTTGAAAACGCTGGCCTAAAGGTTAACCTTCAACAGGTTACCAGCGAATACCGTCGCGCATTCACAGAACACAAGACCTTTACCCGCCCAAACGTGATCGCACGAACCGGAAGCAAGGATGGCATCAAACTGATCCTAAATGGACATCTTGACACTGTTTCCGGAGACACTATGAACCAAGGTTTTGAACCTCGTGTGGTTGGTGACAGACTCTACGGGAGAGGTAGCTCTGACATGAAAGGAGGAATCGCAGCTATCGTAGCCGCGACCGAAGCCATACAGGAGTCCAACTCCAAATTGCAAGGCGAATTGGTACTCTCGCTTGTTGTGGACGAAGAGACCATAGGGCAAGGAACTATGGATTTCCTGAAGGAGGAGCGTGGAGACTTTGTGATAGTCGCTGAACCCACAGAGAACAGGTTAGGCATAGCCCAAGCAGGATACATCTACTTCAACATATACTCCAAAGGAGAGTCGAGGCACGGTCAAACCACGATACCTGACCATTGGGCTAGCGCTTTTGTCCAAGCTACGAACCTCTGCAATCGAATCCTGGAGGATGGGAGGATCATCCAAAGAAAGAAGTACCGTGGTTTTAGTATGGATACAACATTCAATTTCTCTCCGACTGGGCACGTGCCTCCTCCGTCATATGCTTGGATGACTATGGAGGAGTTTAGGGTCGACTGCTTGCTTGGGCTTATCCCAGAGGCAACTGTTGCAAAATCAGTAAAGTCGGCAAAGATGACATTTAACCGAATCAAGAAGCTTGTAGCCGATGGCAACAGGCATGGTCAGAAAAACAGGATTGAACTAAATAGCATGAACGTCGGTTTCATTCAATCAGAAAACGTCTACACTAGAGCGTTCGAGAAAGCTATGGACAAAGTCCTAGGCCAACATCGACATAGTTACATCCTCAGTTTCTGCGATGCCACACACTTCTACAGAGCGAACATCCCAACGATCCTATTCGGTCCTGGTAGAATGGACTTGGGACATAGTGCTGAGGAATACACAAGCATACGTCAGGTCAAAGATGCAACAGCCGTCTTTGCCCACGCGATCGAAAATATTCTGTGTAGATCTCCTTCCTAGACCCCGATTCGACCATGCCGCAACTTAAAGGCGATCGAAATTGAACTAATAGAATGTGGCCTGATCGCCAGATATTTCTTATCATGCACCTGTAGAGTCTCTGAATCTACAAGAATAGTGTCTGACCAGCCATCTTCCACTCGTCGGTTCTCCTATGCTTTTTAAATCACGAAGCTTAGAGTGCCCGAAGATAGCTCACGAGAGTAGGCGAGAAGCATGTCGCTTGTGGGGATGGACAAAAAAGAGATAGACACACCCGCCTTGCTGATCGAGTTAGACACTTTGGAGAAGAACATCAAGGTTATGGCTGATTACTACCTTGGAAAGAAAGGTGCAGCGCTATTGCCTCACCAAAAGGGCCACAGGTTGCCCATAATCGCGAAGAAACAGATAGATGCCGGCGCGAGGGGGGTATCGATGACATCACTTGGGCTGGCCGAGTTCTACGTGAATTCGGGAATCCAGAACATCCTGATTACTGCTGAGATATACGGTGAGAACAAGATAAGAAGACTAGTCAACCTGTCAAAACATGCCAATGTGACGGTCAGCGTCGACAACGTTGTGAATGTGCGACACTTATCACAGGTGGCATCAGCCAGTGGTTCGAAGATCAATGTGGCGGTTGAACTTTACGCAGGTAGAAGAAGTTGTGGAATAGAGTTTGACAAGGCGAAATCGTTAGTTGAGGAGACAGCGAAGTACAGAGGAGTTGAGTTTAGGGGCCTTTGGCATCACGGAAGCGAATCTACTATAAAGGGATTTGAGGAAAGAAAAAGAATCCATTTTGGAACACTGGATAGGATTGCAACATTAAAAGATGAAATCGAGGATGCCGGGACAAGCGTAGAAATGATAAGCGCTGGACATACCTGTACCTGGAACATTACGCCGGAATATCCTCGCCTCAGCAACGTGCTAGTTCAAGCAGGAAGTTATGTATTCAGTGACTGGTGTTCTCATCATGATCTTGAGGGAATCAGCGTATTCGACTACGCTCTCACAGTCTTAACGACATGCATAAGTAGGCCTAAACCGAACGAGGCGATATTCGATTTTGGCATGAATTCATGTTCGGATGAATGTGGTGAAGATTATCACGTGATCGTTGGTCCAAAATTCAAGGATGTTGAGGGGTTTGAGGAGGTATATCAACGTGAGGAGCATGCATGTGCGATTCTGAAGGATCCTAGCAAAGAGATCAGAGTTGGCGATGTTTTCGAGCTAATACCGCCACATGCGGACACAACAGCCAAACTCTACTCCAAATATTATGGAGTGAGAGACGGCAAAGTAGAAGTTGTATGGCCTAACTATGGTAGAGGCCTATTCTGATCTCGTTCACGCAGAAAGATGCGAAATACTCCTTTCAAAAGTTATGTCTCTTTTCTTGATTTCAGCTTCAAATTCCTCGAACTGTTTGCCCCTGAAAGCGACCTCGGGAGGCACGACTCCCGGCGTTGTGATATGGCCTCGTCCGATCATCAGTGCAGCGATCGAGCAAGGATAGCCGGTGGTTCTTCCCATCGACGTAACCTTACGTTTTTCATCGTAGTAGTCTATCATGTCACATCGCAGTTTTACTTTGCGGTCGTTCTTTTCTCCAATCGCCTCGACACGGATAAGTGTGACATCCTTCTCGTCGCCAAGTTCGAGAAGGCGAGTCATGACAAGCGAGTTGAAGTGTCTAGGCGTAATCTTCATCCCGTCGACCTTGACCGGCTCATCCGATAGTAGTCCACACTCTGCAAGCACGCCTACTCTTTCAAGGTTGCCCGGCCACCGAATAGTTTTCTCAACCATGTTCGGGATCTTATCTCTCATCGTGTAAAGGAGGCTCGCCAATCCGTCTGTGTAGAAAGCCTCAAGATTATTGAATGGTTCTTGGAAACTGATTCTCTCGAGCCCCGACCTTGGTTCAACCTCGACTATTTGACCATTTCTCACGATCCTCGGCCGCTTCAAGTAGAGGCCCCAAGCTCCTTCTAGCGTGAATACGAACTTCCATAGGAGGGGGGAAGAAGGTTTCGGGGTTAGTCCTCCGCACATCATCTCCACGCTCTCGGTCTTGTCAAGCTGACCGTACGCGTAACCCGTCAGTATGTTGGTGAGTCCCGGTGCGACTCCGCAGCCTGGAATAACCGTGACGCCTGCCTTCTTGGCGGCCGCATCGAGCTGCATGTGTTCATCATCAAATGACAGGTCCACTATGCTGACGCCTGATTTGATGGCGGCTCTGTCGGTCGCGACCGAGAATGAATGTGGCAGCGCATTCGTGACGACATCAAACCTCTTCATAAAATTGGCTAGCTTGGTTCTGTTGGAAACGTCTATCTTCTGCGTGGAAAGCTTCTCAGCTTTGGTCTCAGTCTCCAGCGCCTTCAACTTCTCTATTGCGGCATCTCCAACGGTGACCGTTTCGACCTCGTTCGCCTCCACAAGGTCTAGCGCTATCGCGCGACCCATCAACCCGCAGCCAAAAACAAGCACATTCATTTATGCCCCTTCTGTTCGCATTCGCATGGAGACGCAATTTATGGCTATTTAACTCTTTTTGCAATTGCTCATTTTTCGTGAGTGTTCATTGCAAAGTTTCGAACTGAGAATCTCCGTAAATCTTGCAGCTTGATTTGCACAAATGATATTGTTTGAACTGCCACAAGGCTCGCATCAACTTAGAAATGTAAGAGGTTTGCAAAAGAGTTGCTTGAGAGAGGCATCTACTTCTATCTAGACAAGACTGAATTTTCGTTGGAGTTGAGCGGGTTCCCAAAGCTTTTATACTCTGGAAGCCCGACTTGTCTCGTGAGGACCAGTTATGGCGAAAGATGTTATTAGAATTGCAAGAGCTACCAACCCTAAGATGTCACGGCGCAAGTATGTCACGTTAGGTGCTGGAGCAGTTGTAGTCGTCGCGGCCGCGGCTGCGGGAGGATACTACCTCTCAATGCCCAAAGGGCCTGAGGAAACAACTACTGCGACAACTGAAGCCACAACAAGTTGGATCAAGCCGGAATCGATTAGATATGATGGCTGGGGAGGAACAGCACAAGACATCATAAGCAGAATCGGCTTCAAGTCTTTCGAGGAAGAGTACGGGATCAAGGTCGAAGAAGGAAGCTTCGGCCAGACTTCGGAGATAATGGCAAAGGTCAAGGCTGCGGGAGGCGGAGAATGGGATATGATCGAGGTAGACAACGACACTATCTACTACGGAACTGTTGACGGCCTCTGGCAACCTCTTGATCTGAAGAACATTCCGAACCACGAGAAGCTGCCGGAGATTTTTAGAACGAACGGCTGGGGAGCCTTCGATCCCGGCTACAAAGACGGCATCTACCACGGTATCCCGGGTCCAATGTATGGAACGACGCCGATAGTCATAAACACAGAAAAGATAAGTCCTGAGCCGGATAGCATAGCTGCCCTTTGGGACAAAAAATGGAAGGGCAGGATGTGTCTTGAAAACTGGTGGGTTACGAGGATACGCTACGCTGCCGCATATTTAGGTGAAGATTACAACAACATCGCCGATATTGACGCGATCTGGAAAGCACTTAGGGAGCAACAGAAACTTGTTTTCAAGTACTGGGATTCAGGGTCTGAAATGGAAACTATGCTGACGAACGAGGAAGCTTGGATCGGAGACCTCTGGGGAGGGCGTGTTCTAAAGCTTGCTCAGCGAGGAGTTCCCGTGAAACCTATCTTTCCAAAGGAGGGTACAGAGGTTTGGACGGATGCTCTGGTAGTCCCGATCAACGCTCCTCACAAATACGAAGCTGAACTCTTAATCAACTGGCTTCTGGATCCAAAGATAAATGAGGCAATGGCACTGGAATATCTGTACCCCCCAATCGTAGACGTGAAGTACGTTTCAGCGGAGGTAAAAGAGAAGCTTAAGGAACTGCCAGACTACGTAGGCGAAGACTATGATAAGCTTGGCTTCGCAAACACCTCGTACTACAATGCTCACAGAGACGAATGGTCTGAGATGTTCGAGACAATTAAGGCGGGCGGATAGCCCGAACCTACTTTTTTTTTCAAAAAAAGATACGTGCTAACTCACAGTCTTCTTCTCAGAGCTACCTTTCTACTTAACCTTACCTGCAGGAAGAAGATGAGTAGCGTAGCTACTATCAGTAGGGTCGCTAGCGCATTGATTGTTGGAGGAAGCTCCGTTCTTAACGCGCTAAATATCCTTACTGGTATCGTTTCGGTCTGTGGCATCACCCAGAACTGGCTGGCCGTATAGTCGTCCAGTGACATGGCAAAAGCAAGGAGCGTGCCTGAGAGCACTGCGGGAAGAATGAGAGGGAGCGTAACTTCTCCAAAGGTTTGGATGGGGTTCGCTCCTAGGTTCAGCGAGGCTTCCTCAAGCGATTTGTCAAGTCCGTAAACCCGTGCATGCACATTCATGATGACGTACGGCAGAATAAACAGAGTGTGTCCAAGAATCATGTAGAGGTAGGAGTACTGTGAAAGAGACAACCCCAAGGTTACGAAGAAAGTCAGCAAGCTCGCGCCTAGGATGATCTCAGGAATTACCATAGGCGCTATTACAAGCGCCGAGAGCAGCTCGCGTCCTCTAAACCTGTACCTGACCAGTCCGATAGATGTCACCGTCCCGATTATGCCTGCGATAATCGTTGCCACCCCAGCTATGAACAGACTGTTGTAGATGGCTTTCACCAACCTGAAGTCCCGTATCATTTCGACGTACCATTTGATCGTTAGACTAGGAGGGGGAAACGTGGGTATCACGCTTGGATGAAACGACATCAGGATGACGAACCCAGCCGGGACAAGGATGAACACATAGATTATGAGTGCAAAGTATCTTAGAAGCCGAGTCGAAACTTTGGATAGGTTTCGAGCCAAGAAGTGAGTCAAGGTCAGCCCATCGCCTCCAGAAGCTTGTCCAATCCGACAACCTTGTTGTAGACGTATACGATCCCCAAGGTGATAAGGGCTAGAATGACACTCAAAGCCGTCCCTAGAGGCCAATTCAACATTACAAGGAACAACATTGAGATCATGTTGGCGATCATAGCCTGTTCGGGTCCTCCGAGGATCGCAGGAGTGATATATGCACCAAATGAAAGAATGAAGACGAGCATGACTCCCGAGGCCATGCCTGGAACGCTGAGTGGAAAGGTAACTTCCCAAAATGTCGAAATATCACCGGCGCCGAGATTCTTCGACATTTCTATCAAGTTCTTATCGATCTTATCCACCGAAGAGTAGATGGGTAGTATCATGAATGGCAAGGCCCAGTTTGTAAGTCCGAGAACGATAGCCCCCTCGGTGAAGAGAAACTTTATCGGAGATTGAATGATGCCGACCGACAAGAGAACATAGTTGATGAGTCCTCTCGAGCCTATGACGTAGAACCAGGAATAAGTTCTTATGAGGAAGCTTACGAAGAGTGGAAAGAGAAGCAGGACAACTACGGTTTCACGACGCATGGAAGTAAGTTTCGCAAGATAGTAGGCAACTGGGTAGCCCAGAACAATGGAAGCGACGCATACCTCGACTGCAACCCTCAAAGATCTAAGAAGAACGATCCTGTACAATTCTGTTGTAAATATATGCCAGTAGCTTTCCCCCTCGAGACTGTAGGCAGCTGTGAGCACCATCGGGATGAAGAGGAATACGAGTACGTAACCTACTCCCGCGCCAATCAACAGAACTGGAGCCAGCCTCGCTCTTGGAAACCCGCCTAGCTTTGATTCGCTTTTAATCGATGATCCAACGGAACGCCGGTCGTCACTCGTTTCATGTTCACCCCGAAAGTTCAAGGTTTACGGATCAATCCGACATTTTCCGGTTCGACTCTGATCCAAACCTTCGAATCTTTCTCGTAAGGTTGCTTTCTCCGCGTGTTCGCTTCAGTAGCTATGACCATGAGGCTTGGGGTTAAAGCGATGCGGTATAGATACGATGTCCCAAGGAACATAATATGGTCCATCACTCCACCCATCAGATTTGTTTCGTCATCCGGTTTTGCAGGTAATACTTCAAGGCGTTCGTACCGCACAAATGCTGTTACGTCATCGCCTTTGCGGAATTCATTCTGCCTAGGAACCGTTAGCAAAGGACCGGCGCTGAGTGAAACCTTCATATCACGCTCACCAATTTCAGAGATCTTTCCATCGATGAAATTTGATTGACCTATGAAGCTCGCTACGAATTGAGACTTGGGCTCCTCGTAAAGCTGAAATGGACTTCCCTCTTCAACGATTGAGCCTTGATCCATCACAACGGTTCTATCAGAAAGCGTCATCGATTCCTCTTGGTCATGGGTCACAAAGATTGTTGTAATCCCTATACGTCGCTGGATCTGCTTCAGCTCTATTCGCATTTGAGCACGTAGCTTAGCGTCAAGATTACTGAGAGGCTCGTCCAAGAGGAGTACGTCAGGTTCGATGACGAGAGCTCTTGCCAAAGCCACGCGTTGCTGCTGGCCGCCACTCAGTTGCTTAGGGTACCTTGCTTCGAGTCCAGGAAGCTGAACAAGCTCTAGCGCCTGTTTCACCTTATCCTTGATCTGAGCCTTTGGAAAATGCCTGTATTTCAATCCAAACGCTATGTTATCGTACACGGTCTTGTGCGGAAATAATGCATAATTCTGGAATACCATTCCAGTGTTCCGGAGGTATGGAGGCACATCGTTGACAAGTTCTCCTTTGATGAAGACCGAGCCTTTGGTCGGATGCTCGAAACCGGCTATGATACGAAGCGTTGTAGTCTTTCCGCAACCGCTTGGTCCGAGTAGTGATAGGAATTCGCCCTTCTTCACGTCTAGGCTGACATCATTCACCGCGGTTGTCTCGCCAAAAACCTTCCAGACGTGTTCAAGTTGAACGAAGGACAACTAGTCGCCCTCACGCAGGCTACAACCCGCCCGAGAACCATAAAACTTTTACCCTCAAGGATTACGACGAATTCTGAAGATGTTATGTGTGAGATACGTTTGGCTCTCGGTTGATCGAGAGCACCATCACCGTCTGGGAGAGGCTAGTTCAAGCACACCTACTCTGGCGGTGATGAGATTATCTTTTCTCTCATAAGGAGTTTTGTAACCTTTTGCGCTTCCTTTATGGTTGAGTCAGCGGTCTCCGTCAGTTCTTGTCTACTCAATTTTCTCCTCGCCAAACCCTGTTCGATTGCTTTCATGCCAACCGCCACTGCCTCTTGCACATACATCTCGGGCTCTTCCATCGTGGGGATAATATGCTGCTCGTCGATCCCTTTTCTTTCAGCGTATTCGGCCACTGCGTAAGCTGCGGCTATGCACATCTCATCGGTTATCGTCTTAGCTGCAACGTCGAGAGTTCCTCTAAAAACAGCGGGAAAACCAAGTGAGTTATTCACTTGATTCGCAAAATCTGAACGTCCAGTCGCTGTTATCCGAGCCCCAGCCTCCTCGGCTTCCCAAGGCCATATCTCAGGGATCGGGTTTGCACAGGCGAATACTATAGCATCATCCGCCATTTCGGCTACCCAATCTTTCTTTACGACTCCCGGACCTGGCGTCGAAAGGCAAATGCAGACGTCAGCGTTCTTCAGTGCCTCAGGTATACCTCCGGTCCTCTTCTCAGCATTTGTCTTGAAGCACATTTCCCACTTTGCTGGATCCTTATCTTTTACATCTGTCCTGCCCGGGTGGAGTATCCCCTTGGTGTCGACCATTATCATGTTGCCAGCCTTCGCTCCGGCTACCATCAGGTACCGAGCCACGCTTATGTTCGCAGCGCCCGTCCCCACCAAAGTTATCAAAACTTCGTCAAGCTTCTTTCCAACGACTTTAAGGGCGTTGATTAACCCCGCTAGAGTTACGAGCGCTGTTCCCTGTTGGTCGTCATGCCATACAGGTATCTTAAGCTCCTTTCGCAGCCGGTCGAGTATGTAGAAACACTTCGGCTTCTCTATGTCCTCGAGGTTTACTCCACCAAAGGTGGGTGAAAGCCATTTAACAGCGGTTATTATGTCATCCGCGTTCTTAGTACCTAAGCAGATCGGGAAAGCGTCGACGCCGCCAAGATACTTGAAGAGGAGGGCTTTGCCTTCCATCACGGGCAGTCCCGCTTCAGGTCCGATATCGCCTAACCCGAGGACTCTTGTCCCGTCGCTTACGACCGCAACGTAGTTCCATCGGTTGGTCTGTTCAAAAACCTGGTCTAGATTCTTGTTTATGACCTTGCATGGTTCAGCCACACCTGGGGTATACCAGATAGCGAAGTCGTCTGAGGTTCGAACAGGGACCTTTGATACGACCCCAATCTTCCCCCTGTAGAAGGGATGATACTTCAACGCAAGCTTCTTCGGTAGGTCTGCCTTCGCTAAGAGCTCATCGATTGTAGGTTTCATAACCTTTCCTCTTATGACTTCTGTTCTCGAACTTATGGAGAGCCGGCATAATATAGCTAGGACATATATAATATAGCATGTATTATCAAGAAGTTCATAGCCATGACATACCGCAAGATCGTAAAACTAGGAAGGTCGACCCTGGTTGTTTCATTACCCAAGAAATGGGTCGAGTTGAACCGGGTAAAATGGCATGACGACGTCTTCTTGATGGTTCAGGCAGATGGATCTATCGCGATATATCCTGAGGCCTCAAGAAGAGGAGAGTCACGTGAGATTACGCTTTCGATCGAGCCTAAAGATGAAGATCTACTCCACCGCAAGGTAATTGCATGTTACCTCAGCGGCTATTCTAGTGTCAGGCTAGTCTCGACACAGATATTCACGGTTGGACAACGACAAATTATCCGCGAACTTTGTCAGAAACTATACATGAGGATCATGGATGCGAGCGCAAAAGAGATTCGAATAGAGAGTCTGGTTGAACTATCGAAGGTTCCGTTGGATACTGGAATTAGACGGATGCATGCAATAACCTTAGGTATGTGCAAAGACTCCATGAAGGCACTCGTAGAATCCGACAAGAACCTAGCCAATGCTGTCATCTCGATAGACGATGAGGTCGACAACTTTTCGCTTCTGCTACTTAGATTGACTAGAAGCGTTTCTTACAATATTGTCTTGGCAAATCAGTTAGGCCTCCAACTCGTTGACTGTTTCGATTATCAAACAGTGGTGCAGAATATAGAGCATATCGCAGATTGCGCGGTCGCGATCGCCCGTTCCGTTCTCTTGATGGAAGGCGGAATCGACCAGTTCTCTTCTTCTAGAGTCGAGCCTCTGATAAGACTGGGTCACGAAGCCTACGCGGTCTGTGACGGTGCGATTAAGTCTTTCTTTTCCGCGGAGGTTAAAGCGGCCAACGAGGTTTTAGAGCTTAAGGCTAGCGCTGGAAGATCGCTTCAGGAAATGGTGAAGACCATCTCAAGCTATGAGGAAAAAAATCCTTTGAGATTCTTCGTTCTCTATACCGTTATGAGCAGCCTTCTACGGATGACAGAACTCGGTGGAGATATCGCCGAGTCGGCGATAAACAGGAGCATCATCAAACTTGGAGAAGGAACGCAAGCTAGGCAGTCTCTTGATCAACGGTGAGCCTGGCAGACTTGTCTCTGCATATATCGATATAGCTCGGCTATGTAGTACGTCGGAAGGAGGTATATTCGTCGAAACAGCCGATAAGACGATCGTGAAGATCTTGCCTTTGCTCGATCCTAGCAAAGAAATTGCATCTTCACTTTTGAGGTCGAACCGGTGTTTACAGGTCCAAGGATAGACTGTACAGTTGCCTATTATTACGCAAACTAATCTTGGCAAAGAAGCATGGAGGAACTGTCGTGAGAGAGATTAACGTTTCCCAGATCGTCCCCGTCGTGAGACAGCTCTGTATAGACGCCAACAACTATCTCGACGATGATGTCATTGAAAGGCTCAAGGAGGCTCTAAAGAGAGAGGACTCTCCAGTCGGAAAAGAGATACTAGAGCAAATACTGGTGAATGCTCGATTGGCAGCCGAAGAGCAGATGCCCATGTGTCAGGACACCGGCGTCGCCATCGTCTTCGCAAAGGTAGGACAGGATGTACACATTGTAGGCGGAGACTTTTACGAAGCGATCAATGAGGGCGTTCGACAGGGATACAGGGACGGCTATTTAAGAAAGTCCATGGTGGGCGACCCGGTAATCGAGCGTAAGAATACGAAAGACAACACGCCAGCTGTAATCCACACCGAGGTAGTTCCTGGAGATCATATCGAGATCACAGTGGCACCAAAAGGTGGGGGCTCTGAGAATATGAGCGAGGTAAAGATGATGGAACCGGCCGACGGCTTAGATGGTGTAAAAAATTTCGTGGTCGACCGGACAAAGAGATCGGGCGGAAATCCATGTCCGCCGGTTATCGTTGGCGTGGGCATAGGTGGAGACTTTGAGCAATGTGCCATCCTGTCAAAAAAAGCTCTCTTGAGGCCACTCAACGTGAGAAATTCGGATCCGAAGTGGGCGGCTGTTGAAGAGGAGCTCCTAGATAGGATCAACAGACTCGGGATTGGCCCGATGGGACTAGGCGGCAGAATAACTGCCTTGGCAGTTCATATACTGGCGATGCCATGCCACATAGCCAGTATGCCGGTCGCAGTTAATATCCAGTGCCATGCTGCCAGGCATAAAAAAGCAACTATCTAGAGGCGGAGAAAATGGTCAAAGAAGTAGCTCTTCACACCCCTCTGAAAGACGAGGATATAGAGAAACTGGAGATCGGTGATAAGGTGCTTCTAACAGGCAAGATCTACGCAGCAAGAGACGCCGCGCACAAGAGGTTGGTTCAACTGATCAGGGAAGGAAAGAGTCTACCTCTCCCGGTTAAAGGCCAGGTTATCTACTACGTGGGGCCGACCCCCGAGAAACCTGGAATGGTAATAGGCTCTGCTGGACCTACGACGAGCGGTCGAATGGACTCATACACGCCTACCCTACTAGATGCCGGAATCAAAGGGATGATCGGTAAGGGGCAGCGGAGCAAAGCGGTCGTTGATGGAATTGTAAGAAACAAAGCGGTCTACTTTGCTGCCACGGGTGGAGCCGGCGTTCTCCTAGCCAAGTCAATCAAGACTTCCAAGGTAATCGCATATGAAGATCTGGGACCCGAAGCCCTAAGAGAACTCGGGGTCGAGAACTTTCCCTTGACTGTAGCCATCGATACTCGCGGCAGGGACTTGTACGAGGAAGGAGTAAAAAAATATCAGATTCCAGGGCCGACAAAGTGAGAATCCAACACAAATACGAGACCTCATTGAGCTACAGTCATTTTCCGGGTCTTCAACAAGGAGACGGGACGGCTGGCCGCCCTAGGAGCCGGTGAAGATGAGATGGCAAAGAGAATAGGGGTCTTCGTCTGCCACTGCGGCGTCAACATTTCAGGAACAGTTGACGTAGAGAGAGTGGCCAAGGAACTTGAAAGACATCCTGGAGTCGCTCTAGCAACACACTACCAGTACCTGTGTTCCGACCCAGGACAGAATCTGATAAAGCGGAAGATTCAGGAAGAGAATCTAGACGGCGTCGTTGTCGCGGCTTGCTCACCAGCTATGCACGAGGAAACTTTCCGGAGTGTGTGTAAGCCATACTTCAACGAACAGAGATGCGAGATGGCAAACATTAGAGAACATTGTTCATGGGTTCATGAAGGAGAAGAAGCAACAGCCAAAGCGGTAAAGATTGTTAAAGCTGCTACAGAGAAGGCGAAGGAAAACGAAGATCTTGCTCCTATTGTCGTTCCTGTTGAAAAGAAATGCTTGGTCATAGGAGGGGGAATAGCGGGGATACAAGCGGCTCTGGACGTGGCCGACGCTGGCTACAAGGTCATATTGGTCGAAAAAGATCCGAGTATAGGAGGAAGGATGAGTCAATTAAGCGAGACATTCCCAACCTTAGACTGTTCCCAATGTATTCTGACCCCGAAAATGGTTACTGCCTCCAGACATCCGAACATACAGCTGCTCGCATACTCAGAGGTTATGGATGTATCAGGACACGTAGGAGATTTCCATGCTAAAATCATGAGGAAACCAAGATACGTTGATGAGGATGCATGCACAGTTTGCGGACAATGTGAAAGTGTTTGTCCCGTAACCGCACCTAACGAGTTTGAAGAGGGATTGAAACCGAGAAAATCGGTTTACATTCCATTCCCTCAAGCGATCCCTGCTACCTATACACTCGACAAGGGAACATGTACTGAATGTAGGCAGTGTGCAAATGTTTGCGGACCAAATGCAATCAACTATGAGATGCAACCTGAGTATGTCGAAGAAGACGTAGGAGCAATCATTGTTGCCACGGGCTATGATTTATATGATAAAGGCAAACTCGTCGAGTACGAATGCAAAGAGGATCGCGATATCATCACGGGTTTACAATTCGAAAGGATGCTTTCCGCAAGCGGACCGACGCAAGGAAAGGTGGTTAAGCCTTCCACAGGCGATACGCCCAAGAGAATAGTCTTTGTACAATGTGCAGGTTCGAGAGACAAACAGCATATGGAATACTGCAGCAGCTTCTGTTGCATGTATACCGCCAAGCATGCTCTACTGTACAAGCATCGCGTTCCTGATGGCGAAGCCTATGTGTTCTATATCGACATAAGAGCGCCAGGAAAAGGATACGAGGAATTCATCACGAGATCGATGGAAGAAGAGAGAATCAATTACATCAGGGGAAAGGTGGCGAAAATCTACCGGGAAGGAGACAAGATCGTTGTATGGGGCATAGACACACTTACCGGGAAGAGGGTCGAGGTCGAAGCGGACATAGTTGTCCTGGCTATGGCTGCTGTTGGAAAAAACGACGCACAGGAAGTTGCTCAGAAGCTAAAGGTGGCAGTTGATGAGACCGGGTTCTTCAAAGAATCTCATCCAAAGTTGAAGCCGGTAGAGGCGCTGAGTAAAGGGATATACTTCGCCGGCTGCGCTCAATTTCCAAAGGATATTCCAGCGGCGGTCGCACAAGCTTCCGGGGCTGCCGCAAAGGTGTTGACCATCTTTTCAAGGGACGAGCTTCTGAAGGATCCCTTGATCGCAGTCGCCGACGAAGAACATTGTTCAGGATGCGGCGTTTGCATTGGCGTTTGCCCATACGGAGCTATAACCAAGACGGAGAAAGGGAAGGCGAGGTGCCTAGAAGCTCTATGTGAAGGATGCGGCACCTGCGCGGCAGCATGCCCAAGCAAGAATATCGAGATGCGAAACTACAGGGACAGACAGATTATGAAGATGGTGGAAGTAGCTCTATGACATTCAAGCCGAAGATAGTAGCTTTCTTATGCAATTGGTGCGCTTACGCAGGAGCGGATCTAGCAGGAACATCTCGACTCAGATATCCAGCAAACATCGTCCCGATAAGGGTCATGTGTTCGGGTAGAATCGATCCTGAGTTCATTCTCGAGGCCTTTGAAAGAGGAGCAGATGGCGTTTTCGTAGGAGGCTGCCATCCGGGAGATTGCCACTACGTGAGCGGGAACCTCCGAGCGAGAAGAAGAGTGGAAATTCTGAAGAAGCTACTGAAGGAGATGGGAATAGATCCGAAGAGACTCCGCCTCGAGTGGATTTCTGCATCTGAAGGACAGAAGTTCGCGAAGACTGTTCAGGAGTTTGTCAATGACGTTCAAGGTTTGCATGGGCTCGCGTAGGAGGTCAAACTACGAAGCGAATCGCAATGTACTGGGGAGCAGGATGTGGCGGATGTGACGTTTCACTCCTCGGAGTACACGAAGACATTATTGATCTGTTGAAGGAAGTGGAGATTGTCTTCTGGCCGTGTGCTATGGACTTCTTACATGAAGACTTGCAGAAAATGGAAGACGGTAGCATCGACATCGTTTTTTACAACGGAGCAGTAAGAACACAAGAAAACGAAGAGATGCTGAGGATACTTAGAAGAAAAGCGAAGATTCTGGTTGCCTACGGATCATGCGCAATCGAAGGATGCGTCATTGGATTAGCTAATCTGTCGAAAAGAGAGGAGATCTTCGAGTCGGTGTATCTCAATAGTGAAACAACAAAGAACGCTCAGAGAGTTGTCCCTGGCACTGGCAAACTAGAACTTACACCCGTCTTGCCCTATCTGAAAACTCTTGATCAAGTTGTCGAAGTGGATGCCAAAATCCCGGGATGTCCTCCTCCAACGCCCGTACTGAAGGAGGCTTTGAGCGCACTACTAGAAGGAAGAACGGAGTTTGGAAAAGACACCGCTCTATGTGATGAATGTCCTCGGAAAGACAGCAAGCCGGAGAAGATAGAGGTAGAGAGGTTCTACAGATGGCATGAAAAGGAAGATGACGGCTCCTGCTTCATAGCCCGGGGAATCATATGCATAGGCCCATCTACCAGAGCAGGATGTGCAGGAGAATGCGTTTCTGCAGGCATCCCTTGCACAGGTTGCATGGGACCAGTTCCAAAAGTAGAGAATCAAGGTGCAGCAATACTTTCAGCAATTGCGTCAATACTCAACGAGAAACTAGATGAGAAGAAAGAAAGCGAGATCATAGCAAGCATCAACGATGCGGTCGGCACGTTCTACAAGTACAGCGCAGCGAAACTTCTACCGGAAGGCAGGTGGAAAGATGAAAGAGCCTAAGGTCGATCTAAAAGTCAGTATCGATCCCATGACGAGGCTCGAAGGACACGGTAAGATTGAGATCTTCCTAGACGAGAAAGGAAACGTGAAAGAGGCGTACATGCAGACTCCCGAGCTTAGAGGCTTCGAAGTTTTCTGTAGAGGAAGAAGAGCCGAGGATATGCCTATAATTACATCCCGCATATGCGGCGTCTGTCCAGAAGCTCACCTCACCGCCTCTGCAAAGGCTCTAGACATGGCTTTCGGAGCCGAGCCGCCGCAGACCGCGAGGATGATAAGAGAACTTCTCTACAACGCGTATATCTTCTATGACCACTGCCTCAACCTATACTATCTCGGAGGAATAGACCTACTGCTCGGAGACGTAGAGAGAAAGGAAAGAAACATTATTGGACTAATAAACAAGTTTGGAATCGAGATAGGAAAGGAAATCATCAAACATCGTCGCTACGCAATGGAGATTGTAAAGACGATAGGTGGAAGAGAGATCCACCCGGTCTCAGTTGTTCCTGGAGGAGTCAGCAAGAGAATTCAGGAGGAAGAACGGAAAGAGATTGAGAAGAAAGCAGAATCATGCATCACATTTGCGAGAAGATCGTTGGAAATTTTCAAGAAGCTGTTTTCAACCGAGGAATGGAATCAGCGTCTAGGTCTAGATTCAATGAATACTTACTATATGGGCATGGTTGACTCGGCTAACCATGTCAACTTCTACGATGGCGACGTAAGGATCGTTTCGCCTTCAGGCGATGAATTTGCAAGGATAAAACCCGAGAAGATTCTAGATCACATAGAAGAACATGTTGAAGGATGGAGTTATGTCAAGTTTCCTTACCTGAAAGGAGTTGGATGGAGAGGTCTCGTTGACGGTGAAAATAGCGGAATATACAGGGTTGGGTCTCTGGCCAGATTAAACTCCGCAGACGGAATGAACACGAGTCTAGCTATGAAAGAGTTTCAAGAGTTCAAGAAGAAAGGGCTCGTGAATCAAACGTTTGGATACTATCATGCTCGTCTCATCGAGATGCTAAACGCAGCTGAAAGAGTGCATGAGCGGGCAAGAGACGATCAGCTTACCGGCAAGGACATAAGAAGTATGCCTTCAAAACCCGGAGAAGGCGTGGGAGTTGTCGAGGCCGCCCGTGGAACACTGATTCATCACTATAAACTGAATAGTGAGGGACTGGTGAAGGACGCCAACCTGATAGTCGCTACGACGAACAACAACGCTGCAATGAACATAAGCGTTGCAAACGCTGCTAGAAGAGTAATAGAAAATGGAACGGTAAACGACGCCATACTCAATAGGATTGAGTCGGCGGTTAGATGCTACGACCCATGCTTGGCCTGTGCTTCTCACTCGTTGGGTAGTATGCCGATGGTTGTAAACGTGTACTGGAAAGGAAGGTTGCACAAGAGGCTTCAAAGAAATGCGTAGCGTCGTCGTGGGAGTAGGAAACCCAATACTGGGAGACGATGCCATCGGCCTTCAGATAGCGAAGAGACTGAAAGGAAGAGTAAATGCGGACGTGAAAGAAACAGCAGCTGGAGGAATGGAGCTCGCGGAAGAGATTGCGAATTATGATCTTGCGATAATAATTGATTCAGTAAGAGGAACTGACGCAGGAAAGGTTGAGGAAATAGATATTAGAGAATATGGAGGGAGCGCGGTCGGTCATGACGTGGATTTTCCGACCGCTTACAAAACCCTTGAGAAATATGTGAAGATGCCGGAAGTGAGAATTCTCGGCGTTAGCATCGGCAAGGTCGAGCTAGGCGCGGGTCTATCCGATAGGGTAACAGACGTAATCCGTCCTGTTTCGAGAAAAGTGAAGAAAATCTTGGAGAAGAAGGCAGATGCTGCTTTCGTCCATTGAAGAGTTCTCCGGACAGAACTTGTATGCATGTTACCAATGCGGCAAATGCTCAGCCGGCTGCCCAATGGTAGAACAGATGGATCTGCTTCCAAACCAGGTGCTCTTGCTCATCGTAAGAAACGATGAGAGCGTCCTAGACTCGAAGACGCCGTGGATCTGTGCCCAATGCTATCAATGCGGAACCATATGCCCAAGAGAGGTAGATATTACAAAGATTATGGAAGCCTTGCGTTCGCTAAAACTACGAAAGAACGTTGACTACGTTAGAATGGATATGATGAGCAAGGATCTACCTACGATCGCGATGGTCTGCGCGGCCAGGAAATATACGGGGTGAAAAAATGGAGATCGCGTACTATCCGGGATGCACATTGAAAACGAACGCGAAAGAGTTTGAAGAGACCGCAATAAAAGCGTTTGCGAAACTCAGCATAACATTGAAGGAACTAAAAAAATGGTACTGCTGCGGAACCGTCTACAGTCTGACTACAGACAATCTGATGTATAGACTGGCTGCGATAAGGAGTCTGGTCAAAGCGAGAGAGGAGGGATACAACAAGCTGACAACCTTCTGCTCTGTCTGCCACAATACGCTGAAGCAGGCGAACCAGATGGCAGTTTACGACAAGGAGGCGATGAAGAAAGTGAACTCATTCATGGATGAGGAAGCAGAATACGACGGAAGCGTAGAAGTCATCCACCCTCTTGAGATCCTGAAAGGAATGAAGAAGGAGATTAGGGAAAAAGTTGCAAGTCCACTCAAGAGAAAGTACGCTGCCTACTACGGTTGCCTATTGCTTAGGCCAAAGGAAGTAGCCATAAATCAGTATGGAAATCCACGGGTAATGGAAGAACTCCTTGAAACTCTTGGCGGAGAGGCTGTCAACTTTCCCTTCAGAAATGAATGCTGTGGCTCGTACAACATAGCCGGAGATAGAAGAGCGGTGGTCGAGAGGACTTATCGGATAGTGGGCAACGCAAGAAAGAACGGTGCATCCGCCATCATAAACTCTTGTCCCTTATGCAGCTTCAACTTGAAGGAAACGCAAGAAACGATTAGGAACATGCGTCCAGACTTCGTCAGCTTGCCGGTCTACTACTTTACCGAAGTAATGGCCGAAGCCTTGCAGCTATAGGAGAATTCAAGAACGGAAGGCGATTGGATGTGAGCGAACAAGAAGCCTCTAACAGACTTGTTCCAATATACGTCTTCAGCAGAAAATACTATGTTCCCGAAGGTTCCACGATCATAACGGGACTGGAGCATGCCGGTTTTAAGTTGAAGAAAGGCGTCGGCTGCAGAGAGGGTTTCTGCGGCGCCTGTGCCAGTCTATACAGGTTGGAAGGAGACTTCAAACTGCACGGCGGGCTCGCCTGCCAAACGGTCGTCCAACCTGAAATGCAAATCGTACAGATCCCCTTCACCCCAGCTCCCAAAGCAATCTATGAGTTGGACAAAATCAATCCTGAACCTAACATCTTCGTACAATACTACCCTGAGCTCTATCGCTGTGTGTCCTGCAACACTTGCACCAAAATCTGTCCTCAAGAACTTCAGGTGATGGACTATGTGCAGGCTGCTATCAGAGGTGACCTTGAACTAACAGCCAACCTATCATTCGATTGTATCGTGTGCGGTCTATGCAGCGCTAGATGCCCAGCGGACATAACGCAGTTCAACGTGGCTCTTCTCGCCCGGCGGCTCTACGGAAAGTACCTGACCAAGAAGAGCAAGTTCTTGGAAGAAAGAACTGAAGAAATATTGACTGGAAAATTCGAAGACGGATATAAGGAGATCATCAGCCTCCCGCCTGATCAGCTCAAGAAAAGATACTATGAGAGAGAACTAAACTTCAAGATCACTTGAGGAGAAAGCTATGGGCTACCCTGAATACATGAATGAATCAATGCGAATGGTTGAGGCTACGCGACCGAGAAGGGTTGAAATCGCCAAAGAAGGTGTCCAGAAATTTCTTAAACCTTTAACCGCTGAAGAAAGAGAGAAAGTACTTAGAGAAAACCATCCCGATTATCAACCGGACGCCAGAAGACCGATCCGAGTAGGCCCGAATAAAGGAGAAAATCTCACCGCAGCGGTCGTTGATCTTCTAGAGAGCTATGCCCGGTTGCCGAGAGGCTTCTCTTTGGAACCCGTGGATTATGAAACAGATGTCTTGGTAATCGGTGGCGGCGGCGCCGGTTGTCAGGCAGCGATCTGGGCTAGAAGGAATGGCGCTAGGGTGATCATCGCCACCAAACTCAGACTCGGCGACTCCAACTCCATGATGTCCCAGGGTGGAATGCAAGCCGCAGCCAATCCACATGACTCTCCTCTAATTCACTATCTCGACACCATAGGCGGAGGCCACTTCGATAACAAACCAGAATTGGTGAAGGTCCTGACATCCCAAGCCCCGTTGATTGCCAAACACCTAGAAGAGCTCGGCGTCATATGGGACCGGCTCCCAGACGGAAACCTGCAAACGCAGGCAGGCGGGGGAGGCTCGAGAAGGAGAATGCTCTCCGCCAGAGACTACACCGGCGTGGAGATAATGCGTGTTCTACGAGACGAGGTAAGGAATCATCCGGAGGACATTCTCGTTCTAGAATACCTACCCGCCGTAGAGCTGGTTAAGGATGAAGAGGGGAAAGTGGCCGGAGCCGTACTCTTCGACATGGAAACAGGCGAGTACTCAGTGGTCAGGGCCAAGGTGGTGGTAATAGCGACCGGCGGATTCGGACGGCTTCATATCAAAGGTTTCCCCACGACAAACCATTACGGCGCCACGATGGACGGGTTAGTAATAGCCTATCGTGCGGGGGCAAAGCTTCTCCATATGGACTCGGTTCAATTTCACCCAACAGGCGCCGTCTACCCGCCACAGATCCTTGGGTTCCTAATCACTGAAAAGATCAGAGGCATGGGTGGCCAACCAATCAACGCTAAGGGGGAGCTTTTCGTTTTTCCACTAGAACCCAGGGATGTTGAAGCCTCCGAATACATCCAAGAGTGCAAGAGAGGGTTGGGCGTTAAAACGCCTGACGGTCATGTAGGTATATGGCTCGACTCACCGATTATAGAGATCCTACATGGGGCTGGCACAATAGAGAGGGCGTTCCCGGCCATGCTAAGGCAATACAAGAGGTTCGATATAGACATCCGTAAGCAACCGATGCTCGTGTATCCTACACTACACTATCAGAACGGCGGTATCGAGAATGACGAGTGGTGCCACACCCACGTGCCAAACCTATTGGTCGCCGGCGAGGCTTCCGGCGGGGTTCATGGCAGAAATAGATTGATGGGAAACTCCGTCCTCGACTATAACGTCTTTGGAATGCGTGCAGGAATCGAAGCCGCGAAACTGGCTAAGAATACGGAGGTCAAGGGCAAATTGAACATTGAGCACGTATGGAGGTACGAGCAGGGGCTGAAAGAAGCCGGAATCGATGTCAGGAGATACTCACCGATGCTACTTCCCGAGTATAGAAATCTGGCCGCACTGGAGAAACATAGACAAGAATTCGATCCGTTCCTTCCTGCAGGATTATAGAAACAAGTTTTGTTCTCTGTAAGAAATCCAGGTCTCTAATTGTTGAACATTAACCGGAAGATAATGATATATAACAGATTATGAGGAGTAGTCTCCCATGTCCAAGTCAAATAACTCATTTGATGATCTCCATTTCCCCGACGCGCCATCGATAAAAGTCACTCCCCCTGGACCTAAGGCGAAGGATCTGCTTGCTCGACAAGCGAGACTCGACAGTAGGGCCGTTATATATCCTCTGTCTCTGCCGACCGCTTGGGAAAGCGCTAAGGGCGCTACACTCAGAGACGTCGACGGTAACCTGTACGTCGACCTGTATGCCGGCATATCCGTCGTAAACGTGGGACACCAGAACCCCCTCGTTCTGGACATTTTGATGAAACAAGCCTCAAAGCTGGTTCACGCCTTGGATTTTCCCACGGAGCCAAGGATCAAGCTGATCGAGAAACTGGTAGAGATCGCTCCAGGCAAAATGAAGAACAATTCGAAGGTCTTCTTCGGTAGCCCTTCTGGAGGGGACGCTGTTGAAGCTTCGTTGAAGTTGGCTAGGGTCTTCAGTAAGAAACCGGGTGTGGTAGCTTTTGAGGGAGGCTACCATGGACAGTGCATAGGGGCCCTGTCCGTTACGAGTAAACGTAGCTATAGAACAGGGATGCCCTGCTCGATCCCTGTTGTGAGGGCACCTTACGCCTACTGTTACCGTTGTCCCCTAGGGAAAGAGTATCCGGACTGCGCTGCGGGTTGCGTCGAGTTTATTGATAGGATATTCAGAGACCCGGAGTCTGGGCTCGTCGATGTAGGCGCAATGATCGTCGAACCTATCCAAGGAGAGTCGGGCATCGTAATACCCCCAGACGAGTTCCTACAAGGTCTTAGAAGGATCTGCGACGAGAACTCCGTGGTCCTTATCCTAGATGAGATTCAAGCGGGCTTCGGAAGAACTGGAAAGATGTGGGCCTGCGAACATTCTGGGATAACGCCCGACATCATAACGATGGCTAAAGCTCTTGGAGGGATCGGCCTCCCCAATTCGGGCATCATGTACCGGAAGGAGCTGGACGTTTGGGAACCAGCAACCTATGTGGGAACGTTCAGAGGAAACGTTTTGGCATGTGCATGTGGACTGGCGGGGATCGAGTACATGGAGAGCAAGAAGGTACTCGAGCATGCTGCGACGCTTGGTAAGGGAGTTCTAAGCCGCCTCAAGGATATGGAGAAGGACAGCAAGATCGTCGGCGAGGTTAGAGGAAGAGGACTGATGCTTGGAGTCGAGTTCGTCGAGGATAAGAAGACGAAGAAACCTCTCACGGAAGGAGCTACGAAGATCCAACGCAAATGCTTTGAGCGTGGAATCGTTGGGATGAAAGCGGGTCACTTCGCTAACGTGTTCAGGTTTCTACCGCCGCTGGTCATAACCAAAGAGCTTATGGACAAGGCTGTGACGATCTTCGAGGAAGTGGTGAAGGAAGTAGGAAGATCGACATAGCAAGCTTCAAGCGATTTTAGAATCCGTAGGACGCATATCTATCACGGCTAATGGCTCTTCCGCCTCGCGTTTGTCGAAGCCATACGCACCACATCGCTTCTGGGTGCACGCTCCCTAAACCGCCCAGTCGTGAGGACGTAACTCAGCCTCAAATTATGCGAATCTGAAGGGGTAGAGTTGGAAGTTGTTAGGATGTAGACTTGACTGGCTTGCTTGGACCCATTTTGTTGATGGCTTGCTACGAAAAGTACTAGTTCTAGCTGCGTCATGATCGAGTGTTTTAGAGTGCGTCCCGTTGCATGGGACTAAGCGAGCGCTTTTTATCTTGCGTCTACAAAATGTATACGCGATCTACCATGACCGTCGTACCTGTCAGACTGAGCGAGGACGAGATACGAAAGCTGAATCTTCTGATGAAACGGGGGGTATATCGTAGCCGAAATGAGGCCATCAGAACAATCCTTGCTGAGGGGCTCCAAGAGAAGTTAGGGGAAGACGAAGACGTCACCTCGCTCGTGAATAGGCTGATCACTCTTAGTAGAGAAGGGAAGACTCCGATCTCGTTCAAGTCTAGCAGACGCGTTGTCGAGATTGTCTCCGAAGGTAGGATGTGATGGCCTACGTTGACACGAATGTAATAGTCGCCAAATACTT
>Ga0129297_10000205_pt1 | contig 28135 bp, 28 predicted proteins | sample I18A1metaG_FD_94708 | JGI IMG/M metagenome (GOLD analysis project Ga0129297, IMG submission 94708) | Lake sediment bacterial and archeal communities from Gulf of Boni, Indonesia to study Microbial Dark Matter (Phase II) - ​I18A1 metaG | ecosystem: Environmental > Aquatic > Freshwater > Lake >... | reverse complement strand
GAGTCAGAGCGGAGGCTAAGCTCGAGTCGGTTCCGGATTTTGGGGCCCTCGGCCATGCTGTTGGAAAGAAGATTGGTGTAAGGATCCCCGTCTTCGAGGGTATCGACCGTGCTGGTATTGAGCAGCTGAAGGGCCTTTGCGCTTCGATAGCGACCTACGGTGGGACGCCACTCTTCCATATCCGAGGAATCACGCCCAACCCAACTGGGGCGCCCACCGAAGACATCGTCATCACGAAAAGCGAGATCGGCTCGGCCTATGAAGCTTTGAATGATGATGCGTCCGAGATCGATTTCGTCGCGCTTGGCTGCCCACACTGCACCCTAGACGAGATCAAAAGAATCGCTGCCCTCCTAGAAGACAAGAGAGTGATCCGAGAGTTCTGGATTTGCACGGCGAGGCAGACTATGCAGTTAGCGGAACGAGACGGGTACGCGCAGACAATTCGCCGAGCTGGGGCGAAGTTTGCTTGCGACACGTGCATGGCAGTGTCCCCATTGAAAGGACGCTTCAAAGTGTTAGCGACCGATTCTGCGAAGGCGTGCTACTATGCCCGCGGAACAAACAACTTCAACACGAAAATCGGTACGCTGGAAGAATGCGTGAAGGCCGCGGTGACGGGCCGATGGAGTTAGTTCGAGGGCGCAAAATTTCAGGAGGAATCGCAGAGGGCCCTGCCCTCATATCTGATGAACCAATCTCATTCTTTGGCGGCGTAGACCCGGAGACTGGAACGGTGATCGAGAGAGGCCACTCGCTGGAGGGAAAGGGAGTCAAGGATTCCGTGCTCGTGTTTCCGCATGGAAAGGGGTCTACGGTTGGCTCCTACACTCTGTACCGGATGAAAAAGAATGGCGTCGCCCCGAAAGCCATCATAAACTTGGAATCTGAGCCTATCGTTGCCGTGGGAGCAATAATCTCAGAGATCCCGGCATTGGACAAGTTGGAGAAGGATCCGTTCACGATTCTGCGCGACGGGATGAAGCTCAGAGTTAATGCTGACAAAAGTGTTGTTGAGATTCTGGACTGAGGGAACCTGACTGCCAACGAGAGTTAAGTCGGTTACTTAGCGCATAACCGTGGCGGTCGACACTGAGTAGACAGGGGGTAGCCATTGCGCTAGCATTTGCCAACGGCGGCCTTCGTCTGCGCTGTAGAATATGTGGCCCATTCTCGTTCCAACGTAGACTCCCGCCGGGTCCATCTTGTCGGTGGCAAGGCCCTCCCGCCAGCAACCGAGGTAGACATCTCCCCTCGGCAGGCCGTTTGTGAGTTTCCGCCAACTCTTGCCAGCATTGCTGGTTGTGTAGATTGCGAATTCTCGGTTTGCCACGGCGCGGAAGTTGTCGGCCTCCTCTGGAAGGACGTAGATCGTGCCGGATTTGTGTGGGTGAACCGCCAGCGGAAAACCAAAGCCGGTTTGCGAGAACTCGCCCTTGCTCGTTGGAAGGCCCTTCGACACGTCAATCCAACTCTCGGCCGCGTCTTCTGACCTGTAGACGCCGCAGTGGTTTTGCTGGTACAGGTGGCTTGGTTTGTTGGGGTCGACGAGAAGCTTGTGAACGCACTGTCCAAACTCCGGGTACTTGTCGGCCAAGAAATCTGCGCGGACACGGTTGTTTTTTGGGTTCCATGTCTGGCCCGAATCATCGGACCTGAAGACACCCACAGCAGATATGCCAACATACATCCGCTTCAAGTTAGACGGGTCAACTACGATAGAATGCAGGCATAGGCCGCCTCCTCCTGGCTCCCATTTTGAGCGGGTGGGATGATTGTTCAGACTGTCCACAGGTTTCCAGGCGTTGGCTCCGTCTTCGCTCCGAAAGAGAGCTGCGGGCTCAACGCCCGCAAAGACCACGCCCGCCTCATCCGCGTGGCCTGGTTCCACATGCCAAACCTTCGCAACTGTCAGCCCAGAACCTTCAGCGAAACGTGGCGGGCTCTCGGCATTCTTCCATGTGCGGCCGAGATCCTTCGTCCAGCAGACTGTTGGGCCAAAGTGCCCGCTGTTCACGGCAGCATAGATCGTCTTTGCGTCTCGCTGATCAAACGCCATGTGAAGGACTGGCGAGCCCCTGAGGAACGGGCCTTTGATCCTCCATTTTTGCCTTCGCGAGTCGGACTGGAATATGAAAGCGCCTTTCGACGTGCCCGCCAGCACGTAAAGGTCAGCCTTCTTGGAAACCATCTTTTGACCTTTCAGCCTCCGGCCACAGCCGGCACAATATGAATGCGGTCTCCGTCTTTGAGCTTTGTCATTGGGCCGGCGCCTGAGCGAATGTCAGAGTCGTTCACGAAGATATTGACGTACCTCCGAACGCTTCCGCTCTCATCCAGAATGAAGCTGCTCAACCCAGGAATCTGCTCGTCAAGCTTCAAAAGCGCCTCGTTTACTGTAGTGGCTTCGACAACAACGTTGGAAGTGTTCCCTGCGTATTGGGACAGGGCGGCTGGTATGATGACGGTGACTGGCAAAGAACTCACCTATGGTCAAAGTGCAAGCCGCCGGCCTACACTCAACTTCTCCGCGCGTTCCACGAGCCGGATTGCCACAGCCATGTCCTCGATTGCGATTCCAAGGTTCATCGACATAATTCGTTCCTGAGCGTTCTCTCTGGGCGGCTTCCGTCCCAGCACGATCTCATCCAAACTCGCATACACGGGCGGCAGGTCTTTGAAGTAGCCAGTTGACTTGTAGTAGAGCAACTGTTCAGTATCGTCTGTGCAGAATTTGTTCATTGCGTGCATGGCTTCAGGTCTCCAGTAAGAATCGAAATCCAGCGGGCACGCGAATAGACCATCCTTGAGCCAGTCCCTGCCTATGGTAGGGCTAGGGTTCTTGATGATGGGGCCAGCAGTGACGACAACATCGCAACCCTCCACCGCCTCCCTAGGACTTCTGACAGGTTCAATGGTAAGCCCTGTTTTAGCAGTCATCTCGTCCACGTATCTCTGCTGACTAGTAGCAGAAATGTCGTAAGCCTTGACGTCTTCGAGGTTCGCGAGAATCTCGCGGAGTGCCTCTAGGTTGCTTCGCCCCTGCACCCCCAACCCCAGTATTCCAATGGTTTTCGAGTCTTTCCGGGCGAGGTACTTGGCTGCGACTGCCGTGGCTGCACCCGTACGTTTCGCGGTTACCCAAGCCCCGTCCATGATTGCCATTGGCAACCCAGTATCAGGGTCGTTCAGGACAACGAGCCCGGAGATGTACGGCAAACCTCGTTTGTAGTTCTCCGGGTAGCCGCTCACCCATTTGATTCCCGCAGCGCGAAGCCTCGGAAGGTAAGCTGGCATGGCGTGAATGAACGCGTCGGGCGCCGGGTGGATCCCCGGCTTCGGAGGCATCTCCGCATGGCCTTGGCCTTTTTCTTTGAAGGCTTCTTCCACAGCCGCAATGATTTCTTTCATTGACAGGTCCGTAGATTCAATGTCTGAACGGGAAAGGAAGAGTAGTTCGTGCGACTGGGCTGGCATCTGATTGAACTTCCATTAGGGCGCCGGACGCTATCACTGGTTGTTCGGCGGTCGCGCTTTCTCCTTCGCTCTGCTTATTATGGATAGTATCTTTTCCTTTTTCAGAGTCATCGAGGGCTTCTCTGCTAGGATTCCCTGAGGCCTAGCAATTAGCATGATTATGAGCACGATACCCAAGGCCAGCCTGTCAACCCAGACCACGCTGAACGGAAGTACCGGTTCGAGCGAGAACTTGTAGAAGTCGATGAGCTTGCGCGAAGCCACGAATATCCCCGTCCCCAACACGACGCCTAAGTTGTTCGCAGCGCCGCCCATTATGACCATAACCCACGGCCAGAAAGTCCAGGTGACCCTGTCGTATGCGGTCGCGATGACTCCCCCAGCGTAGAACGCCCAGAGGGCGCCACCGGTGGCTGCGACGGCTGAAGAAACAACAAGAACTTTCTGCCGGATCTTTACGACATCTTTTCCCAGAGCTTCCGCTGCTACTTCTCCGTCTCTCACGGCCTTCATGACACGGCCGAAGGGCGATGAGGAGACTCTCCGCATGTACACGTATGCCATCACAGCCATTATCGCTAGAGCGATTGTAGCAACGAGAAATCTTCTCCCACCTCCAACCCAAGCGTATGGGTCGGGAACCGCGACGCCCAACGTGCCTCCTGCGATCTCTGGATAATTGTATCCAACAACGTTCACGACTTCAGCCATGGCGAGAAGCGTCATGGCTAAGTAGTCCTCTCTCAGCCGGATCGCGGGATAAGACGCCACAAAGCCCAGCACAGCACCAATTCCACCGGCAAACGCCACGGTAAGGACGACTACTGAAAGCGAGAGCAACGGGTCATTCTGAAGAACCCGCGTCAAACAAGTCGTCACTGCTACATTGTCCTCAACGTACTTCAGGCCCTGTAGGACCTCCGGCTTACGGAAGCTGAATTCTGTCACACAGTCTGCCAGAATCTTGTTGTTCGCGTAGGCCTGAATGCCACGGTCCAAACCAAACAGCTGTTCAAGCAGCCTTCCTGGAAGGAAGCCCGCAGCAAACGCTCCCGCAGCGAAAGAAAGTACCTTGCCAAAATCTGGAATACCAGTATAACCAAATTCCATGTTCAAGCTGCTTGTGACGGTCAGGTAGGCTGCAAAGACAGCAACCAAGTCAACTACAAAGAGAAGGACGAGGTTGGTTTCGACCATGCGAAAGTTACCTTCCCACGACCTTCCTGATGGCCTGCGACCATTTCACGCCAGTGATTCCTTTCGGAGCCAGCAGAAGGGCTATGACCATTGCCAAAAGCGGAATGATGGCCCGATATGGGAAAACCCATGTTCCAAGTATGCCTCCTAACCAATTGGTGCCGAGAATTTCAGCCAAGCCAACAAGGAGCCCTCCTATCATTCCACCATAGATGTTAGCGAGCCCCCCAACGACGCTAGCTGCGAATATGCTGATCAGAACTCTTTGGCCATAGCCCGGATCCGATTGAAACCATAGGCCCAACATTGCACCAGCCAATCCGCCAAGCCCGCCAGCCAAGAACCACGAAACCACGTAGACACGCCTTACGTTGATTCCCAAGACACCTGCCAGAGCCATGTCTTCTATCGCCGCTCTCATCGCAACTCCGAATCTCGTCTTCGTGAGAAATACGTAGAGTACGACAACAAGGACCACAGCGATAACTGGTGCTGTCAGAAATACACCCGGCTGACCGAGCAATACCAAGTCGTGCTTTCGGAGAATGAAGTCGCGGCTCGCAATCTTGAATGTCTTTGTTAGATAATCCGCGTACATATTCAGGGACGCCACCAGGACAAGATCGTAGGCTATCGTCGCAACCATTAGGCTGACTAAACCTGCTCCTCTGCGGTTAAGGGGTCTGATGGCAACAAAATAAAGAATCAAGTTCGCGCAGCCGCCCAAGAGAAAAGCCGCCGGGAGAAATTCGTACGGGTCAGATTGCAGAAGTTCAGTTGACGTGAGCGTGACGTAGATCCCTATGCTAGCAATCGTCCCGTGGGCGAAGTTGGGGACCTTTGTGACCAGGTAGGTCAGGGTTAGGCCTACGCTCAGAAGAGAAAGTAAACTGGCGAAGACGATAGCGTCCCTGAAGATAGGTTCGATTGCCACGGACACACACCGAGAGCTCTCTATAAGTCATTTACGGCAAATCTTAACTACGCTCAGGTTGTTTTAATAGCCTACGGTGATTTTGAAAATGAGCAAACAGGCACTTAGCACAACCGCTGTCGCAATCGCAGTCATCGCTCTAATCGTTGGTGCTGCCCTGGGCGTCGCTCTAGCGCCAATGCTTGGCATGCAGCCGGAGAGGATCGTTGAGGTTCAAGTTCCCCCGCTTCAGGGTGAGATTCAGATCGGGGGCCTCCTGCCACTGACCGGCGCTCTGGGGTCGTACGGTGAGAACAGCAACCAGGCAGTAATGCTAGCACAGAGCGAAGTGAACGCTTTCCTGCAGAAGGCCGGGCAATCCTTCACCATTAAGATACTCGTCGAGGACACTGAAACGAAACCAGATGTTGCGTTACAGAAACTTCAGTCGTTAGCGGCGAAAGGTGTGAAGCTGTACGTTGGTCCTCAAACGAGTGGTGAAATACGCCAAATAAAGAGCTACGCGGACTCAAACAAGCTTGTACTCGTCAGCCAGTCCTCAACAGCCCCTGACCTTGCCATCCCCAATGACTTCGTGTTCCGGTTCTGCCCAGATGACACAATCCAAGGACCAATCGGCCCACGGCTATTCAACTCACTTGGCATAACTCACATAATCTACGTTTACAGAGGCGATGCATGGGGGGACGGGCTATTTCGGGCAAGTAGCGAAGAGGCTCAGAGGCTCGGTCTGACCGTTGCCAACGAGATACGATACGCGCCTGAAGCTAAAGAGTTCTCATCTGAAGCCAAGGCTGTGGACGACAACGTTAAGTCGCTAATGGAAGGCGGTGTCACTGCCGACAAGATAGGCGTCGAACTCATAGCATTTAACGAAGCTGTCGCATTCGTGCTGGCGGCCAAAGACTACGCAGAACTGAAAGAAGTGAAATGGTTCGGCAGCGACGGCACAGCCCAGCTGGCTGAGTTAGTTGCAGATGCCAACGCAGCTGCCTTTTCAGCTGACATCAAGTGGATCAACCCGATCTTTGCACCGAGTACGAATGAGAAGTACCAGAGAGTCACAGATTATGTGAAGCAACAACTTGGAAGAGTTCCCGACAGCTATGCTTACGCAGCATACGACATTGTATGGGGTCTAACCCTGGCGTTGATGCAGGTTCAGAAGAACGATGGCGATGCAGTGAGATCAGTGCTGGCAGACGTTGCGAACAACTATTATGGGGCTGTTGGTTGGACCAAACTGAACGCCGCTGGCGACTTGGCTTCTGCGGATTACTGGCTCTGGATTATAGCTCCATCAGCCGGGAAGTATGAGTGGGTTCAGGCCGGAACCTACAGCTTCTCAACAGGCAGCTTTGTATGGACGCCTGGTTTTACACCATAGACTTCTGCTCTACCCAAAAACACTAATCCCACTCCCATTTTTTTAATGCAATCATGCAAGACGGAATACTCCTGACCGCGACCGAAGTAAGCAAAAGTTTCGGTGGTGTGGTCGCGCTTGAGAAAGCGAGCATAGGTGTGAGACATCGCGAGCTCGCCTTGCTGATTGGACCGAACGGCAGCGGAAAGACGACTTTAGTTAACGTTCTTACCGGAGTCTACAAGCCCGACACCGGCCGCATCATATTCAATGGTAATGATATTACTGGCATGCCACCGCATGAAACATTCCGCCTGGGCTTGGTTCGAACCTTTCAGATCCCTCAACCCTTCCTCAAACTAAGCGTTCTCGAGAACCTTTTGGTCGCGAAACGTGACAATGCCGGAGAAGGGCCAGTGTCTTCCCTAGGCAGAAAGTGGCTGAAGGCGGAGGAGGAACATGTAGAAACTGCGTTCAAGGTACTGGAACTCATCAAGCTTAATGAACTCTGGGACAGGGAGGCATACCAGCTTAGCGGGGGACAGCTCAAACTCTTGGAGGCTGGACGCGCTCTGATGAGCGGTGCACGCATGCTCGTAATGGACGAACCCGCGGCAGGGGTCAACCCTACGCTTGCACACGAAGTGTTTCAACACCTCACAGAACTCAACCGAAAAGCAGACCTGACCTTCCTGCTAATAGAGCACAGGCTAGAACTCGCAATTCCATACGTGGACAAGGTGTACGCGATGTTTCGAGGCAAAATCATTGCTGAAGGAAAACCAGACGAGATCCTTAAGGACCCACGAGTTGCTGAGGCCTACCTTGGCACGTAGCTTCTGACCAAAAGAGGTCTAGCCTTGGGAAGCCTGCTTTCGGCGGAGAAGATCTCTGCTGGCTATCGTAGGCTACATGTACTGTTTGATGTTTCAGCTGAATTCCCCGAGAAACAGATCACAGTAGTCGTTGGACCGAACGGAAGTGGTAAGAGCACACTTTTGAAAACGATCTTCGGACTAACCGACGTTTACTCAGGCAGGATCTTGTTCAACGGAAATGACATAACTCGAAGCCCTCCCGACAAGGTTTCACGGTTCGGCATCGCATATCTTCCTCAAGTCAATAATGTCTTCAACGAATTGGCAGTAAGAGAAAACCTGCTGATGGCGGGATACGTTCTGCAGAAAGACGAAAGCCAGAAAAGAGAAACAGAGATGACTGATACGTTTCCTGTCCTGAAAGAGCACTGGAACCGAAAAGCGGGGACATTGAGCGGCGGAGAAAAACAAATGGTGGCCATGGCCATGGCGCTGATTAGAAGGCCAAGGGTAATGCTATTCGACGAACCAACCGGAAACCTTGCACCCAAAATCGCAAAGCAGGTTCTCGACAGAATCGCTAGGATCAGAGACGAGTACGGCTTGGCTATAGCGCTTGCGGAGCAGAATGCGAAGAGGGCCCTCGAGATTGGTGACAAGGCTCTGTTGCTCGTCAGCGGCCAAGTATCATTCTCCGGAGGCGCTGATGAACTGCTCAATCAACCCGAACTCGCACGCATGTACTTTGGAGTGGGCCGATGAAACCCATTGAACACAGCTTGATTCAGCGCGGAATGCTATATGAGTTCAGCAATTCCGTTTTGATAAGAGCTATCGGAACCAGCTCATCCTAAAAGAGAAAGATGTCATACTTCATATGTGACTGAAAGTCCAGCCTTACAGGCGGAGATTTCTGGCTAACGTGTTTCCTAGAATGTGAGCTCGCGACACGAAATGAGGCTCTTCAGGACGGTCACCTGCGTGCTCAGGTGCCAACGCAAAATCCTGCTCTTGAAAAGAGCACCGACAGTCCGCATCAACCCTTGCCGTTGGTCGGCAGTTACGGGTCGCATCGGAGGAAAGCGCTCACCCGAAAGGACTTGTTACCGAGAGATCCGCGAGGAAACCGGAGTGAGAAGGCAAGAACTTCCCTTGGTCAAACGAGGCAAATCATACTGGCTTCGCATTGGGCCTGACGTCAAAGCACAGGTCCAACCGTTCCTCTTCGATTGCCGGACCAGCCGCGTCCGGCTGAACTGGGAACACACCGATTACAGGTGGACACTACCGCGACGGATTCCCAAGTTCAAGCTGATCCCGAAATTTGACTTAACTCTGAAAGCGCTTGACCTCGCCTGAGAACCTAGTCGGATTCAGCCTGGCTCACCTTTTTCTGAGCACCTCAGGATTAACAGGGTAAGGAAGGATTTCCCCTTTCAGTCCCGCGATCAGGTTCTCAGCCGCCATCAATGCCATCTTCGTTCGGGTGGCAACCGAAGCGCTTGCGATATGCGGCGTCACAATCAAATTATCCAGAGTCAACAACGGGTGGTCTGCCGGAAGAGGCTCGGGCTCGGTCACGTCTAATGCTGCGAACGCGATTCCCCTGTCCCGTAGCGCCTCATACAACGCGATTTGGTCGACAATTGGACCTCTGGATGTGTTGACGAGAACGCAAGTATTCTTCATTTTCGAGAATTCTTCGCGGCCGATCATGTGCTTTGTTTCGGATGTAAGGTTGGTGTGCAGTGTGATGAAGTCCGAACTGGTCAGAAGTTCCTTAAACTCCACAAATTGGAGTCCCAGCTCTTTCTCCAGCTCTCCGTGTTTTGTTCTACTATAGTACAGGAGCTTCATGCCAAATCCCTTGGCCCGGCGGGCGACAGCTTCGCCGATTCTACCCAAGCCTACAATTCCTAGTGTGGAATTGTGGACATCTTGGCCTAGGAACAGCATGGGGCCCCATGTCTTCCACTTGCCAGCCCTAACAGCCTTTTCTCCTTCCGTGATACGCCTCGCGGCGGCCATCATTAGAGCAAACGTGAAGTCCGCGGTCGTCTCAGTAAGCACGCCCGGCGTGTTTCCGACAATTATTCCGCGCCTTGTAGCTTCGAGCACATCGACATTATCGTAGCCTACCGCGCAGTTACTCACAACCCTCAGCCTCGGAGCCGAGTCGAATACGGCTGCATCAATCGTGTCTGTCAACAGGCAAAGTAAGCCCTCTATGTCGCGCAGATTTTCTAGTAGAACCTCCCTTGGGGGCGGAAGCTCTCCGTCCCAAACGGCCGCTTCGCAGAACGAATAGATCTGGTTCATCGCCTCTTCCGGTAAAAGCCTAGTTACAAACACCTTCGGCTCCATGGCAAGTCAACCCAAGCAACACGTTTCACCAGCAGATGCTGCTTCCTAGCGTATGAGTCATTGCGTGGAGGTAAACCCAATTCCGAGACATGAGCGTCTTCCCGGTCTACGCTTAATACGTGCTTTAACCACGAGCTATTCTCGAAGCCGGGGTAGCCTAGCTAGGTAAGGCGACAGAGCCCTTTAGCGTAAAGGGGACGTTGAACCTCGAGATCTGCGGTTAGCACTGGGTCAGGATAGCTGTTGGCCCTTGGGGCCTCGTGGGTTCAAATCCCACCCCCGGCGCCAGTTACCGCGCCGAGTGTTCAGATCGGGTTTCCGCAAGGTTTCGCAAGGGTTGCTTCTCACAAGCTTTCGCGTGCCCATTTCTGGAAGCTCGGGAACTGTCTGTCTTTGCTAAGCTCTTGTAGTACTCGACGAACTCCTGGTACAGCATCGAATCCTGTATCTGAGCTGTATATCGTGTTGATCCTGTTTCTCTGCATCATGGCTAGATTGATGCAGTCGAGGTAACCCAGCCGATACAAGCCCAAGTGATGCTCAGCTTCCAGCTGATCCTCCATGATGGGAGGTTCGATCTTCAGGCTTGTGTACGACTGGATGCTGTCCAGGAAATTTGGAAGCACCGATCGCTTGTATCTGGCAAGCCAAAGCGACGCCTCATCCTTCACGATTGTCGACGTTAACGTTGACTCACCGTCTTCAATTCTGCGAAGGATGAACCCCGACGCCGCAACCTCTAGCTTGGAGAGATCGCGTTTCGCGGCCTTGAACCAGTTGATGAAAATCGTTGAATCGAGAAAATTCACTTTGACCTACTCAACTTTCTCATTGCCTCGCTGAGGAAGAGCTCGTCGCCCACCAAGTCACCAGAGACGTCGCTGGCGATTCCAAAGATTCGTTTCGTCGGATCTTGTACCTTCTCTCGCCTAGAAAGAACCAAAGAGCCACCCTCCACCCTATACTCTAGGACGTCCCCTCTTCGGATCTTCGCCTCCTTTCGGAACTCTCGCGGCAAAGTGACTCTGTCGCCCTCGATGACCACAATTCGTCCCATAGCGCGTCCCGGCTGGGATACGTACGAAGGGGATACGAGTCTACGATATAAACGTACCAGGCTCCCTGTTTGTCCACGTTTGAAAGCTGCGGTAGCTCCTGATGCTTTGGGTCTCGTGGGTTCAAATCCCACCCCGGGCGCCAACCCCTTGAGCTTCATGTTCCTCATGCGACAATGAGCGAGGCTTGCCACGAGTCGGCAGTTCAGTCTAGTGACCACCGAATCATCGAATCTCTTATGCCGGACTTGAGGAAAGCCTCTATATCAACCGGTTCGGGTATTTCGACAGAATACGTTGTCAGGTAGCAGTGGGGCCTTTGCAACCAGCCGACCTTGCTCGGTCGAAGAGTTTCGTTCCGCCAGCGTTTTCTTCAAAGCAGTTGACGCTCGATCAACGCAGGGTGGCTGTGTTGCCCTTGAAGAACATCAGTCCTGACCCGAAGGACGAGTACTTCGCCGATGGTCTGACTGAGGAGTTTGTCTCGACAATATCGAAACTTCACGAGTTAAGCGTGATATCGAGCACCTCCGTTATGCAATACAAAACCAAGTCCAAGCCCCTTGTCGAGGTCGGACGTGAATTGAACGCTGGAACGATACTCGAGGGAAGCGTCCGCAAGGCAGGAAACAGAGTTCGCATTACAGTGCAAATGATCGATGCAAAGCACGACAAGCACCTCTGGGCCGAAAGCTACGACAGAGAGCTGCATGACGTATTCGCGATCCAGAGCGACATAGCCAGCAGAGTCGCAGATGCGCTCAAGCTGGAACTCCTCGCTGGCGAAAGGAAAGGCATAGGAAAAGCTATCACAGAAAGCGTCGAGGCACACAACCTGTACCTCAAGGGAGTCTATCACTTCAACAGAGGCTCGCCCCGCGATATCGAAAGGGCAATTCAATACTTTGAGCTAGCGTGCGAGCAGGATTCAGGGTTCGCGCTTGCGTACGCAAAGGTGGCCTACTGCTATGCAGCTTTGGCGGGTGAGTCCATGTCTCCTCTCGAGGCCTTTCCCAAAGCGAAGAAGTTCTTGGCACGGGCACTCTCGCTCGACGACAGACTTGCGGAAGCTCACAAGGTGCGGGCGTTAATAGCCAACCAATATGACTGGGATTGGGCGACAACCGAAACGAGTTTTATGGAAGCCGTATCGCTCAATCCGAGTCTAGCTGAAGCCCACGTCTGGTACGCCTGGTTTCTAGCGATGATGGGGCGCTTCGGCGAGGCGCTTTCAGAAGCAACCCGGGCGTACGAGCTGGATCCAGTGTCGCCCTTTACGGGAACCATTTGCGGCCTTGTGAACTGGATGGCGGGAAAGAACGACAGAGCTCGAGAACTTTGCATGGAAATGCTGAAGATTAATCCGAACTTCGCAAGGGCACATTCGATTCTTGCACTTCTCAACGCAACGGAGTCCAAAGTGGAAGATGCTATCAAGGAAACTGATAAGATGATAAGCATCTCCGATGAGGCGCTCTTCCGCGAGTTCCAAGCTAAGGTCTATGCGTTCGTCGGATTGAAGGAGAATGCCAGGGAGATATTGAATGGCTTGCTATCGAAGAAGTTCAACGGATACGCCTCGCCAGCAGAGATCGGCGTAATCTATTACATGCTCGGAGAGAAAGATAGCGGCTACCAATGGATGCAGAAGGCCTACGAAGCTCGAGACCCTTTCTTGCCCATGTCGAACAAATGGCCCACATCAAACGCAGCACGGGAAGACCCCAGGTTCCTCGAACTTCTGAATAAGATGAAGCTGCCCTGAACTTCAGCTAAGAGAGAGACTCAGGAAGCAGTGTGGCTTGACGAAATAAATAGCCGTCGGCCAGCTGACGCGCACCAGAATTTCTCAACATTGGCTAAGGTTGACCTAAACACTAAGTGTAAGGTATGCGATGAGTGCAGCGTGAGTTTAGTTGTCTAGCGAGAAAACCTCGGACCCAGACAAACTTCCGGGGTTCATCCAGTCAAGCGAGGAAAACCACGGGGGTTCAAATCCCGCTCTAGGGGAAAACTACGGAACCCTAGAGGGCGGAGGAAAATCCCACCCCCGGCGCCTTACAAAACTTGTACGCTCTGTTCCATTGGAGAAGGGTGTGTCTGATTGCGCGGCCAGAATCTGTCCCTCCCCCTGGTCATTTTATTGGACATCAAATAGACCGAAATTTGATTGATGAAGAGCGAATTTGCGACAAGACATAACCTTAACTAGCATGCCGGAGAGGCGCGTCTCAACTCGCCTTGTCGGTGCAGGTCAGGAGGTGGAATAATTATGGCGAAATACATGATTGAGTTCAATCCCCCCGTGGATGCGAAGAATAGTTTCGAGAAAAGTCCGGATTTGCAGAAGAAGATGGGAGAGGCCATAGAGCGAATGAAGCCTCTCGCTGCTTGGTTCACCTTCAGGTACGGTTTCTTCGTAGTGGAAGCAAACTCAAACGACGAACTCACCAGAAAGGTGGCGCCGTTCTTCTATCTGTTCAAGACAGACGTGAAAATATCACCGGCCCTCGGTCTAGATGAGTTCCCCAAAGTTGTAGCTGCCCTCGGTGAAGAAGCAAAGAAGTACGGATACTAAGAAAGTCCGCCTATAATTTTCGCGCGAGGTTGGACTTGTACCCTCTATTTTCACTGGACCGTTCTTCCGTGCTGTGACACACCTTGCATTCTTCGAAGTACGCGAGCGGAGCAAATTGAACTCGACCCGCCGACCTAAGAGTTTAGTGCAAGACAGGCAATATGCGTGAACGAAACCTCATATGTCCGACGAGAAACACTCTTCCTCCAACGAATTTCCGGGGTTCATCGAGTCAAGCGGGGAAAACCACGGGGGTTCAAATCCAACCGTGGGGGGTTTCCGACAAACCCACGTGGGTGAAAATCCCCCCCGGCGCCAACACAGAACCTATCGGAGATCCTAGCCTTCGGCTTCTGGATGCGCAAGCAAGGCTACAGAGCCAGCACAATCCAAGCGCCATCAGCACCCTGAAAGCGGTAGCAAAGAAGCGCTCGTCCGCTACATGATTCTCAGAGATACTGCTTGAACCAATTGATCGCTGCATCCGCAGACTTCGACAGCCAAGGCTCACGGTAGATCTCAAAGTGGCGGATTGGCAGGACGATCATGTCTTTAGGCGGCCGGGCCTTCTCGTAGGTTGCCCTGACTATATCCATGTAAGAGCGAATCAAACCTTCCTTTTCAGCAGGGATTAGCAGCAGCGCCGTTGGTGACATCAACTCGATCGAACTGACGGCATCAAACTCACGCATCTTCTCCAAGGACTCAAGGGTTATCTGGTTACGCCAGTTCGGAGCTTTCACTATAGTCATAACGCCATCGTATGCTTCTTTTCCTGGCAGGCAACATGGCTCCCCTTCTGGTGCCACGAGTTTCATGTAGTTGACCACTCCGGTCTTGTAGCGTTCAATGCGGTCGCGCAACAGTAGCTCACCCAAACGGTCCCATCCTTCAGGGTTGCTAGCTCGTCGCATGGACGGGGGGAGGATTGCTGGAACTTGGGCAACCACGGCTTTGACTCGCTTGTCGAAGGTTCCTACCCATATAACCAACACTCCGCCATACGAAGTTCCCCATACACCAATCCGCCCAGGGTCCACCTCTGGCTGCTGGGAAACCCAGGTAATGGCATTGCGGCAGTCCTCTGTCATCTCGAGAGGAAACACTTGACTGCGGGGTTCGCCTTCACTATCCCCGAAGAAACGAAAATCAAAGGCCAACGTTACAAAGCCAGCTGCAGCAAAGCGCTCAGCATAATCTGGCAAGACAGCTTCCTTGACGCCAGTGAGACCGTTGGCCATTACAATGGCTGGTGCCTTCTGACCCGATTTCAGGTCATCCGGCACGTACAGCAGGCCACTACAACGCAATCCCTTGCTGGCAAAGGTTATGTCCCTACGCATTTGGACATCAGCGCCTACGACCAGAAGTCGTCCAGAGCGTACGGGTCGGAGTAGTAACCTCGTACCTCAAGAATCTTGCCATCTTTAATGCGCATCACTTGACAGGCCGTGAGATCAAGACGTTTCGTACCGCGTGTCCCTGTGGCATGCTGCAGTGCTACCGCGTGTCGATCATTTGCAACCACATCGGTGAGCTCCGCCTTGAATGTGCCTCCGCTAAGCTCCTTCAGCTTCCCAAAAAAGCGGATGATCGCATCCACACCCTGATGGTCGCCAGCGATGCGACTCCGTCCCGGCAAGTGCCAAACCGCGTCGGGGCGAAGCAACTCTTGGCTGTCTCCAAATCACCCCGGGCGAACGCATCATAGAGCCGTCGAACGACCTTCGCATTCGGGTGTTCAGCGTTTGGCATCGATGTCATGCCTCGGTTGGACGACGCCTCGTATTTTAGGGTAACAAAACCCTCCCAAACCCCAAACTGTGATGTGGTTTGGGTGGATGTTTGTGGGCATAGTGGTGCGCACACACACCGAGAAATTCAGCGAATCACCAAAAGACACAACTGCGACCGAGCCGCATCATGTTGTGTGCAGCTTCTTGCCACGCATTTCGATAATTGAGGATTTGACCAAAGAACCGATTCCCGCTGGGACAAACATCCTGGTGGAATATGACCCAGGGTCTCACTGGTACGCGGCTTCTCATACAATTGCAGCCGGATGGCTGAAGTCAGGCGGCGAAAGAGTCAGCATTACTGCAATCGCCCAGCCACCGGAGACGATTCGCCTGCAACTCAAAAAGCTCGGACTGGATTGCGAGGAACTTGAAAAGGCTGACAGGCTACGCATCCATGACTACTATACGGCAACGTTAGGTCTGAAATCAACGGAAAGGTTTGGGTACAGTAGCTTGAAGGCGGCTGAAGTAAGCATCGATTTCGTAAAGACTCAGCTTACAGGTCCACCAATACCGGAGGTACTGAGAATCGTGGACAGTGCATCTCCCATGAGCCGGTTCAATGAGGAGAAGAGTTGGGTCGAATTCCTGCTTACTCGAGGTCTGCCCGTGGCGAGGTTAACGAAATCATCGCTCATCGGGGGCATGATTAGGGGCATCCACAGCGATTGGGTCTACAAGCAGCTAGAAGATGCTAACGACGCGATTATTGACATGAAGCTTGACGAATCGGGCGAGGAGCCGAAGAACTTGATCAGGATCAGGAGTATGCGCAATATTGGTTTCGACGCACGATGGCATCTACTGAAGATGACTGAGAACCAAGTTACGTTGGAGTAGTTCTTCGCCTCGTTGGTTCTCAGTGTGTGATGTATCAATGGTGCGCACACACACTTTTCAAACGAACGACGGCGGTTCAAATTTGGACGCTCGCACCATTCATACCACACACATGAAAGGACGATTGGCACGATTATTCGACGAGACTTGCGTGACCGGTTGCGTTGACCTTTAGGGTTCGCCCTTTTGTTGTGTGAGCTAATCCCTTGAAGCTCTTAATCCGAATGGCATTCTGCAGTTCGTCGTTTCTCTCGCGCAACGTCAACTCGAAGACACCGTCAGCTAACATTTCGATGTTTGAGTAGAGCGGTTCGCTGTGGAATCCTTTGACAACACCGTAGAGTCGGATCCCTTTCATGGGTCTCACCTTGGCGATGAGTCTGTCGAACCATTGCATGAAGGGGCGTTCATCGTTGTACTTGAGTATCGTCGATACGTTGTCGACAATCGCGAAATCGAAAATTGGGGAGTAGTCTCTCCAGAAGATCGGCACGTCGGCGCTTAACTTTGCAACTGAAAGGGAATCTACCGAGAATGGTTCATCTGATTTCTTCCCGGTCATCCATGTGTGCCAATCGTATAACCAGAATTTCTTGGTTTCTTCCAGCTCTGTTAGATTCGGTAGTGCACGTTGAAGTTCGCGCCTGACCTCGGCTGGAGGTGCAGAAACAGCCACAAAGTTGACGACATGCCCCTGCTTTAGTACTCCCGCCGCGATAGTAAGTGCCAAAGCTGGCCAATCCGTCGACGCTTCAAAGAGTGTCACCAAGAACCTGCTTCTCGGCACGTCGCGCCCCAGGAGCTGAGAAAGTATTGGAATTTGAAGCGCATTGTCCTCGGACATGACTGAACACCCCTAGAAAGCAAACTGTCAAGTTTAGTCTTTATTCTTGAGCCACAGGTCTTCGGTGTGTGAGAAGTGGAAGAATCTTCTTCAAATCCCGAGAAGACGCCCTCCAGTTCGCGGAGTGAACTCAACTCACACCCGTGGGTTCAAGTCCCACCCCCGGCGCCTGTTACCGTACCGATTCTAAACAGCCCATCTCCCGACTCCTTTTCTGGGAGACAATTGTAAGCTGTATGTCCCATATTTTAGGAACTTCAAAACCATCGAGCGAGATGCATCTCAAGTTTTTATTTCGGAAAACCAAAACATGTTTCGGAAAACCGAAAGTGATACGATGTACTTGGAAAGAATGCTAGGAAGCCGGACCAAGGTTAATTCCTTAGCAGTGCTTGTGTGCAATCTTGAGAAGTCTTTCTTGGAAGTGGAGCTAGCAAAAGAAGCTGGAACTTCGGTTTCCGAGGTGAATAGGCAGATGACGGATTTGATAAACTCGGGCCTTGTTTTGTTGGAGAGAGTAGGCAAAGGAAAGATGTACCGCATCAACCGCAAACACTTCCTCTTTAGACCGCTTAAGAGCTTGTTCAGGAACTTGGAGGCCGTCTACAGGCGAGCAGCGCTTGAGATTGTTAAGTATGTAACCAAGAGGTTCAAGATACAGGCCGCAATTCTGTTCGGAAGTCTTTCGAGAGGAGCAATAAGAAGCGACATAGTGAAGGAGCTGAGCGACATAGATATTGCGATAGTAGCCTCGTCGAAGAGCGTTGCCTCCATAAGGAAAGCTCTCATTTCTTACGTCAACTCAGAGATTGGTTACAAGTATGGAATCTCTGTGTACCCGGTCGTACTTTCCCCTGAGGAATACGTCGCTGCCCTCAAGGAGAACTCGTTTGTAAGTGACATACACGCAAAGGGGGAGGTCCTATATGGCGAAAAGCCGAGAAGATTTGGTTAGATGGAGCCTGAGGAGAGCGGAAGAGTTCATGGAATCCGCACGAAAGAATCTTGACGAAAACAGGCTCTTTCCGGTAGCCGAGGAGATCTTTCGCGCCGTCGAAACGACTCTCGAAGGCCTGCTGTACAACTTCGGAGTTAGGAAAATCGAATACCCCGAAGGATAAAGAAGTTCACAGGGAGACTTGCTCTTCAATTCCTGATTAGGGATACCTTGTTGAGACGCGGAAGAATCTCACGACAAGAATATGACAAATACCTGGCCTTGGCAACCGGGCTTCATCTGGCGGGATACCAACAGACTAGGGTGTTTAAGCTCGCCGAGTTGGAAGAAGATCTAAGGTTCGCGGAGGAACTACACGCGAAGGCTAAGTCTATCGTCAGGAAATAGGTCCGAAATGACATGTGACCGAGAGCCTGCGGACCTCGGGAACGACCTGCGGAACAGGCCAGAGAGCTGTTGGCCCTTGGGGCCTCGTGGGTTCAAATCCAACCTGGGGGGTTTTGAGCGAACCCAGGGGGTGAAAGTCCCACCCCCGGCGCCAAGCCTCTTTGCCTCGCTCCACAGTTTCTAGGAGTCCGCAATCATGGAGATTGTTCTTTACCATAGTGGGAAATGCGTTTAATATGTGGGACATCAAACATCTGACTAGATGACGCTTGGGCGAAGTCGCACTCGACGACAAGTATAGAGTCGTTCTCGACAAAAAGACACGAGAGATCGCAGGCATCAACAAGGGGGATAAACTCGTCGCTATTCCCTTCAAAGGCGGCGTGATATTGGTAGCACCACGTGATCGCAAGTTCGCTGCTAGCCTCACAGGATTTGAGTTCAAGGAAGAACGACATGAAGCTTCACGTTTCATATTCCGAAGGAAAAGCTAGTTGCCCGTTCTAGATACTGTTGTGCTCTTCGCTACAGCGGATTCGAAGGATAGACACCATCAACGTGCTAAGAGGCATCTGCAGCTAATAGGTGAACCACAAGTCTACTTGGGCGCGTTCGCACTCTTCGAATTCGATATCACTCTGAAGAGTAGAGGCTTCACATTCGAGCAGCGAATGGAGAAGTATGCTTCACTGCTACGGGACTATTCTCCTCTAGATCGGAAGGTCGCGAGATTAAGCCCTTCCATTTTCTATCTGGTGTCAAGACTAGAGGAAGAAGCTGATCTTGAGTACTTCGACGCGGGCATTGCGGCCGAGGCCCTACAACTGGATGGGTTGGTCGTTTCCACAGACAGAGCATTTGACAAAGTTGAAGGTCTCATAAGAACATGGTAGGAATTCGATCCCAATACCGTTTGTGACATTCGCAAACTGTCATCGTCCATCGTCATAGCTTGGCCATAACCGTTCGTCCTCTGCCCCTCGTGGGTTCAAATCCGCCCGGAGCCAGTAATCGAACCCAAGTGGAGAAATTCGGCTCAACTTTGCCGACAAGCAAGGATGCACGGCAAGTCTTAATTGTATTACGCAGGCTTTGACTGGCTAGTCTTGGTGATGTTATGGAGGAGAAGAGAATATTCGCTAGACCTGCGTCAGGACTCATTCGCGCTGTCTCGGCATGGGACGCCATGATCTATAATGTTGTCTTCATGGCCCCTACTGCCATCTTCGTGTATGGCTTCTTTGCGTTAGCCCTCTTTCCCGGCGCTGACCTTCCGACCACAGCGCTCATTTCGATTCCTCTCGCCGTAACCGTCGGTCTGTTCTACGCGCTCTATTCTGCTGCTATGCCCAGATCAGGGGGCGATTACATCTGGGTAAGCAGAGTGCTACACCCAGTCCTAGGCTTCATGAACAATGTCGTTCTGTTCCTGATACTGCTCTCGATCGCAGGCTCCTACATGCCTTGGTTCACCCAGTGGGGAATAGCTCCAATCCTACACTACTTCGGACAAGCAGACACCGCGGCCTTAGTGTCCTCCAACGAGTTCACTTTCGCGTGGGCTGTCCTGTACTGGCTGATTTGTGCAGCAATAGTTTCGCGTGGAGTGAAGGCCACACATTATGCATTCTGGATTTTCTTCGCCCTAATCTTGGTCGGAGTCATAGCATACGTCGGTACGTTCTTGAGCACGAACCCAACACAGTATGCTGCAAGTTTCGATACGCTCTCTGGAATGAACTATAGCAACGCGATCCAGACAGCCTTGAAATCCGGCCTGCCGGCCGGATTCGCAAGCTCAGCAACGCTCCTGGCAGTAGCCTTCACTTACCTGAACTTCATCGGGTTCAACGCTTCAGTCTACTACGCTGGCGAAATAAAGGAAGTCAGGAAGTCGCAGTTCATTGCAATAATAGGCAGTATACTAGTCTTCGGATTTATCACATGGCTCCTGTACGAGGCAGCATACATTGGAATGGGTAGTCAATTCCTTGGGGCCATGGCCTATCTTGCAGCAACAGGCGACCCGTCATACCAGCTCTCGTTGCCTCCATTCCTGCATGTGCTTTTCCAGTACGCAACCAGCAACCCTGCAGCTATCTTCCTCACATTGTTTGCCTTCTCAATGATGACTCTGTCATCCTCCCTGACATACATCTTCATCGGAGTCCGCTTCATCTTCGCTTGGTCCTTCGACCGCGTGGTCCCGACAACACTCGCGAAGATCGATCGCAAACACAACTCTCCGTACATGGCCCTCATCGCGGTGACAATCATCGCCATAATCTTGCAGGCTTTGTGGAGCTTCACGCCGCTGTTAGGCTATTTCGCGTATGCAGTGTTTGGTTACATGATCATGCAATCAATTGTGGCGATTTCCGGAATGGTCTTCCCGTGGAGAAGAAGAGACATCTTCGAGGTTTCACCGTCGGTCACAAAGACTAAGGTCGGCCCTGTACCTGCAATCTCCATCCTTGGATTCCTGACTCTTCTCATTTCGATCTGGCTGGGGTACGCAAGTATCTCTCCCGCCTTCGTCGGCTCACTGAATCCCACAATCGTAACATTCACGCTTGGACTCTTCGTCATAGGCATTGTCATATACGTCGTCTCCTCGGCCTACCACCGGAGCAGAGGCATACCATTAGAGCTATCATTCAAAGAGCTGCCGCCCGAATAGCCAAACTGGCCAGATGTCTTGCCCAGAACCCGCATCTTCTTTGCTACAGACATCCACGGCTCTGACCGATGCTTCGGTAAATTCCTAAGCGCCGCTAGAGTCTACAAGGCAAATGTGCTCATCCTCGGCGGCGACATAACCGGGAAGATGATCGTCCCCATCGTCAAAATGAACGACGGCAGCTACCGCGTGAACTTCCTAGGAAAAGAAGAACGCCCACGGAACGACGAGGAGCTAAAGGCGATCATGAGAACGGTCAGAACCGTTGGATATTATGCCCATGTGACGGACGAAGCAGGGCTTAAAGAAATGACAAATGACCCAGCCGGACTGCAGCAAATATTTCAGAAAATGATGACTGATTCGGTGCAGCGGTGGATCCGCCAAGCAGAAGAACGCCTGAAAGGGTCCGGGGTCAAATGTTTCATATCCGCAGGAAACGACGACGAATACTACATTGACCCAATGCTGAACTCCTCAGACTACGTAATCTACCCTGAAGGGAAGGTCATCAACTTAGACGATAGACACGAAATGGCAAGCTGCGGTAACACGAACATGACCCCCTGGAATTGCCCCAGAGACATTACGGAGGAAGAGCTCAGCAAGAAGATTGAGGACATGCTCTCCAAGGTCAATGACAGCTCCAACTGCGTTCTCAATTTTCATTGTCCGCCGTACGGAACTACCATAGACATGGCCCCGAAGCTTACGGCGGAATTGAAGCCTGTCCTTGAACCTGGTGGTGGCATGGAAATGACACCCGTCGGAAGCATTTCAGTTCGTAAGGCAATAGAAACCTACCAACCGCTGCTTGGGCTTCACGGTCACATACACGAATCGAAGGGAGTTGCAAAAATCGGGCGAACCCTGTGCGCCAACCCAGGCAGCGAGTACACCGAAGGGATCCTCAAAGGGTTCCTAGTCGACCTTGATGAAAAGGGAATAAGGGACTACATATTTACCACAGGATAAGGGGCGCCGAGCAAAACCAAGTGTTGGACTTGGAACAATCCTCTGTCGACCAGGCTATTGTTAGCGACGCACTTCGAGTAGTTGAGACTGCTGAGAAACGAGGAGTCGTACTCAGATTACTTGGAGCGCTCGCTATAGCGCTGCACTCAAAGGATTTCATTGATCTCCAACGCAGCCTTAAGAGACTTGGCGATGCCGGACGAACTTTCACGGATATTGACTTAATCGGATACGGCAAGCAGAGAGTCCATGTGCGCGAGGTAATGGAAGACGCGCTGGGATATTCGGTAGACCAGAACGTCCTGTTATTTCGTGGAAAGGAAAGACTACTTTACCGTCATCCTGGAAACCTCTATCAAATTGACATTTTCTTTGACAATTTGAAATTCAGCCACGACATTGCGTTTGGAACCGACCCGTCCAAGGGACGACTCCGGCTCGACTACCCCACGATCTCACCCACAGACCTTGTTTTAGAGAAGTTGCAGATTCACTCGATAAGCGAGAAGGATTTGAAGGACATGATCGTCCTACTTAGGGCCCACAATCTGGGCCTCTCCGACAACCAAGAAAGAATCGACACGAGATATGTTGCTGTGGTACTCTCGGACGATTGGGGGTTCTGGAAAGATGCTACAACTAATCTCAGAGACGTAGTGTCGTATGGTGAGAAATACCTCGCCGAAGGAATGATCTCTACACCTGATTTCTCGGATGTTTCGAACAAAGTTGCTCGAATCATAGAAACAGTCGACCGCGAACCCAAGACCCTAAAGTGGAAGCTAAGACAGAGAACTGGTGAAACCAAGGAATGGTGGAATAGCGTCGAGGACGTGTCGCGTTAGCCTCGAAATTCGTCCATTTGAAAGACCTAGCCAATCTGCGCTTCGATAGGAGAGCGTTGCCGAAAACGTCTCAGCTTGGGGCTGTGTGAACTTCTCAAATCACCTACAGTATCCTCACTAATTCGAAAAGTAGTTGTTCTCGTTGTGGCCGCCAGAGCCTCTCAACCGTCAAAACGGCGTCCAATAGCGTCCTTTCTCCCGGAAATTTCATTCCCATGTTCATTTTCGCGTCAAAATTGCCAGCTTAGCAGGAAGGCTTCCGGCCTTGAGTATCGATGTTACCGGTGCAAGTACACTAAGCCCTTAAGGTGACATTCAGATGGCTCGATGCTGACCTTTCCTGCGCGTTAATGCGGCTGCTGCTCTCGCAGCCTCAGTGGGAATAGCTGCTCTTTACACGGTGGCCCAGTCGTCGAGCGACCTGCTCGCTCCACTCTCGGATGCAGTCTTTGTGATTGTTTCGGGTGCTTGCGCGCTGTTCGCACTCCTTGTCGTGCTCAAGTGGGGGATGCGAGGAACCTTCGGCCTAGTTCAGTTCGGCTTATTCTCAGCTGTTTTTTTGTGGTTCTTGGGCGAGGTCGTGTGGTCCGTGTATGAACTCGCCTTCCGAATTCCCATCCCCTACCCATCATTGGCTGACGTTTTCTATCTGGCAGGTTACTTGCCTGCAATTCTGGGCGTCTTGCAGTTCCTATCCGTCTTCGGAAAGGAACTCAGAGGGTTGAGGATTTTGCTCGTGGTTATGACGGGCCTGCTAATCATCGGGGTGACCTACGTTTCATTGCTGAGACCTCTGATTACGTCATCTGTTGACCTACTTACCAAAACCGTTGACGTAGCATACCCTAGCCTTGACGCAATTCTCTTGACTCTGGCGATTGCGATGTTCATAGTCTTCGAGGGAAGCGAGACTAGTTATTCTTGGCTGTGGATCTCCCTCGGCCTGCTGCTGACGACCTTGGCGGATATTGCTTTCAGTTTCGGAACGCTCGAAGGGTGGTACTACTCGGGCCATCCGATAGAACTGTTATGGCTTTGGGGATACATCAGCTTAGCTTTAGGATTCAACGACCAGAGAAGAGGCTTCGCACTAGGTCAAGAATAGCAAACGCATCTTATTTTTTCAGGCACCAAGCGACTGCTCTTCTCATCAATTCCCAATCCGAGCCCTGATCATCGAATTCCTCAGCGAAGAGATTTCCATCGCGGTCACTGTCCTCTTCGATTTCCGGATGCGCGCCAATAAGGAAGACCCTACCAACGCCATAGTGAAATGCCAGCATCATGGGCCAGTCCACTTTGTCATACATGCCAAGGATGGTTACATTGGCACCTGCGTTTGGGAACAATGCTGGCCCCCAATAGTAGAGCATCCACGAGTGATCCAGCTCAGAACGCGTGATGGGGTGAGTGGCCTCAACAATCTTCACCTTGCACATGCCATACTCAGGATAGGGCACAATCTCGTCAATGGGACCTTGAGCAGTCCCTGGAAAGATTCCTAGAGGCTCCATGGGAAGCTTTCTTCCTTGCCACATCACCTTCTCACTGGCAAGGTAAGCCCCGCCGCAAATGCCGATGTAGCCTGCGCCGTTGCGAACGAATCTCTTGATACTGGCCCTGCCCGTCGAGGAAATATCCTCGGCGTACTGGTACATGTTACCTCCCGGAAAGACTATCATGCCAAGATTCTGAAGCCCACCATTCCGGGTATCATATGCATCTATCAGTGAGACAGAATGACCCATCCATTCAAGCATTTTCTGGCAGGCCTGCACGGATTCGCTCCATGTGCCCCGGTCTGAATAGACCCCTAGCGGGAGTCCCTTCGATATGGCTTGCCGGATCCTCTCTCTGTCTGCTGCCCGGGCATAGAGTTCTCTCACTAGCGAGCTCAAAGGTCCACCGTAAACAGTATCAAGCAAGGCATACGCGCCGATAGCCCCTAGGCTCAAGAACGCACGCCTACTCACGTTCCTTCGAGCTCGTTCAGCACTTCTAAGGGGAGTATCCACTTTGGACCGACTGCTCTACGTTCTTCGTGCGTGGATAAGAATCACACCCTAGAAAGACATTGATACCTTGGTAGAGTGTGGTAGAGTCCGCAGGATTTCCGAAAAATAGGGGGCGCGAGACCGCGCCTAGGGCTGGGGACATTCGAAGCGGCAAATCGCCTCCTCATGTCTGGCCTAAACCATCATGCGGGATGTGTGACAAAAATAAGCAAAAGTGTATGACAAGTCAGGTTCCAGAGTTGGCTCATATGGGTAATCACAGCTCCCGAGTATTTTCCCTGGCGAGTTGACTACGCCAATCTAATCACAGACGTCATCGTCTGGGCCATCATATCGCTGATCCTCATCTTTGTATTGACCCGAAAGACAAGCAAGAAGTGAACCTGTCTAGTAAGGTTCTTTAGGCATCGCCCCTCACGTTCACATGCGGGTCTCGCCCCGTGTGGTTCGCATGATGCACAGTTCGACGATTGAATCTGACATTCGGCCGACTGCGGTCGCCTAACTCCCTCTTTCTTTAAGTATCACTCATACCTCGAGTTTCTGAGTCAAGTACCGGGACATCATCCACTGCATTTGAGATGCCGGACAACAAGGACATCAGACAATGCCGAAAAGAAAGCCGATCAGGAGCATAACCATCATAGGCCCAGTGTTGGCACCGAGGCTCGACCATTCCGCGGATTCTCTCCCTGCAAGTATGAGTCACCTAGCCAGAGTCTTTATGAGGGCTGTCCGATTTTCGGAATTGTCGTTGACACTGTGGATTCGCTAATCCAGGATTGCTTCGGCTTCGATCTCTACGAGCATCTGAGGATTGACTAGACTTTTGACCTCAACCATAGTCGTTGCAGGCCTTATCTTGGCGAAGAATTCAGCGTGTGCCCTGCCGATTTCCTTCCACTTTGAAATGTCTGTCACATAGATTCTGGTTCTGACTACGTCCTCCAGTCTGGCACCCGCAGACTCAAGGGCATGTTGAATATTGCTCAATGCTTGCAGGGTCTGCGCTCGGGCATCCGCACCTCCCACCAAATTGCCTTGAGGGTCTGTCGCAGTGGTTCCAGAAACGTGCACGAACTTTCCCGCCCTAACAGCTCTTGAATAACCGACAATGGGTTCCCATGTCGTCCCGGACGATATCTTCACTCGTTTTACCATATCCAACCAGTGCAGAAAACGAAGTTATGATTCTATGTGTTAAGGAATATCTGCACTTGTAGGCGAGGAAAAAAGCGGGAAGAGGGAAATAGTTGCGGGCTGTGGTGCTTATTCTGGCGGAAGTTCCTGGAATGCCCAGGCCACGTCGATTCCTTCTTTCTTCAGGTGATAGGATCTGCTACCGAAGTAGATTATGAAGCATCCTAGGTAGATGGCCAAGACAAAGCCTAGTGTGAGAGCATTGATCGGAGCGCCTGTGGCTGCAGGGTTGACGAATATGAATGACAGGGCGAGGACGGTCAATCCGACGCCGTGGACAAGGCCTGTGATCGTAGCCATCGGAATTGGACCAATCTTCATTCGTGCCCAGGCAGGCCCTTTCTCGAAGATGTCTTTCCTTCGGTATGGAAGGAACGCGCACGCGAAACCTGCTGGAATGAAAGCTAGGTTGACAAGCAGTGCGGCGTTGATCATCAGATAGAGTATGTTCGTGTACACAGCCAAGATCAAGTACAATTCACCGATTATCGCGACCACGATGAGTGCGCGTGCCGGTGTATGGAATCTTGGATGAAGTTGTGCGAGCCATTTTGGAAAGATCCTGTCAAATGCCCATGCGAAGATCATCCTGCTATTCAGGACGTTCATGTTGTAGAGCCACGATACAGTCCAGATGAATATGCTGAATCCAACGAGAAGGGTAATGAAAGCATTCGGGAAGACTATGTTACCTAGAACGTACATCTCAGGAGCGTACGGCAATGGGTACTTACTAGGAGCCTGATAGGCTAGGTAGCCTAAGGCACTGCTGAAGTCATAGGGCGAAACCTTGTAGAAGAAAACTTGGGACAGAAGCGTGATTACCCATGCGACCACGATTGACGAGATTATGGACAGAGGTAGACTTCGTCGTCCTTCCTTCGCTTCTCCGCCTATGTAAACCGGCCATGCTGTTGTAAGATAGAGAGTTGTGTACTGCATCGCGATCAATGTTGGTCCAAGGAGGAAGGGTGTGAGCGACCATCCGTTCTCCTTTGCGAGTGCAAAGATCCCTTCATAGCTTGTTCCGTATTGAGCAGCGAAGTTGTTGAAGCCTCTGATGAAGTCGGCGTTGCTGAAGTAGCCTGTGACCGCAAGGAATGCAATTGCTCCGGCCATACCTAGGATGAACATGAACCAGTTCCAGACTTTCCAGTAGCGAACACCAAGGATTGGAATCAACGCTCCGGTAACGATGATTATGGTGCCTAGAAGAAGCACGTTCTCATTCACTGAAATCCAGCCAATGAATCCTTCGACGGCTACGTTACCTGGAAAAGCGACTAGCAGTGGTGTGGGCAGCAAATATCTGAAGGCAAATGTTGGCAGCGAACCCAAGAGCATGAAATGTGCGTTGAAGTACATGAAACTCCCCATAAGACCCCAGACTGGATGAATGACTCGGCTGCCGAAAACGTAGTCTCCACCACTCCTTGGCATACATGCCCCGAGAATGCCGTAGCTTATCGCATAGCAGAGCGCTATTGGTAGGATTAGGATGTACGCGGTCACTATGTCTGCGCCAGGGTAGAACGCTGGAACCACGATGTAGAGCGCGGCCACCATCGCCGTCGGTGCCAGGCCATTCATGTTCTGCGCGAATAGGTCTTGCCAAGACAGACCACGAATGAGCCCTGTAGCTCTTCTTGCAAAAACTTTGGTAGCAAGTTCACCCGATCCTGTTTCAGGTTTAGCCATAGAGATTTTCCCTGCTATGGCTGCTGCTCGGTACACAGAAAAGACTTTCGAGAGAGAATGATTTCACTGGTAATTACAGAATGTAGTGAAAGACCGTTCTACGTT
>Ga0129297_10000204_pt1 | contig 28254 bp, 25 predicted proteins | sample I18A1metaG_FD_94708 | JGI IMG/M metagenome (GOLD analysis project Ga0129297, IMG submission 94708) | Lake sediment bacterial and archeal communities from Gulf of Boni, Indonesia to study Microbial Dark Matter (Phase II) - ​I18A1 metaG | ecosystem: Environmental > Aquatic > Freshwater > Lake >... | reverse complement strand
GGTCAAGGGCCATCCGATCAAGCTGCGCTGGACCCGCGAGCAGGAGTTCCGCAACACCTACCAGCGCCAGGGCCTCCGAGCCCGGATCAAGGTGGGGGCGATGCGGGACGGCACGCTCGTGGCCCTGGAGCACATCCTCCACTGGGATGCCGGTGCGTACGTGGAATACGGCGCCAACGTGGTGAACGCGACGGGCCTTTCGGCCACGGGCCCCTACCGCATTCCCAACGTCTGGATCGACTCCGTATGTGTCTACACGAACCTGCCTCCGGGTGGCCCGTACCGCGGCTTCGGATACTCCGAGTTCACCTTCGGCCTGGAATCCCACCTCACACGCCTGGCCCTTGAGCTCGGAATGGATCCCGTGGACCTGCGCCGGCACAACGCGATCCAGGGCGGAGACACCTTGGCCTACGGCGCCGAGATGAATCCCAGCGGCCTGACGGAAGCCATCGACCGCGTGGCCAGCGAGATCGGCTGGGGAAGGAAGGAGGAGAGCCCGGATCCCAGGAAGGCCATCGGCAAGGGCTTCGCCTGCTTCTGGAAGGCACCGGCCATGCCTCCCAACGCCTCGTCCTGTGCCTTCCTCAAGTTCAACGAGGACGGCAGTCTCAACATCCTCATCTCCGGCATGGAGATCGGCCAGGGACTGCTCACCGTCATGGCTCAGATCGCCGCGGACGTGTTGAGCGTGCCGCCCCACAAGATCCGGGTCGAGACGCCGGACACGGACCGCAACGCGTACGAATGGCAGACCGTGGCCTCCCACGTCACCTGGGGCTGCGGCAATGCCGTGAAGCGCGCGGCGCTGGAAGCCCGGGAGAAGATCTTCGATCTGGTCCACCGCGTCTATCGCCTGGCCAAGGAGGACCTCTTCCTGGAGGACGAGTGCGTGAAGTGCAAGACGGATCCCGCATTCCGTCTGCCCTTCACGGATTTCGTCATCACCGGGCTCCAGGCCCACGACCACACCTTCAAGGGGGGGCCGATCCTGGCCAGCGGCATGTTCATGCCCGAGTTCACCTCGGCCATCAGCGACCCGGAAACCAGCCAGGGCGGACATCCGAACGTCCACTACACCGTCGGCGCGGCGGGCGTCACCCTGGAAGTGGACCGGGAGACGGGCCGGATGAACATCCTGAAATGCGCCCTGGCCGTGGATGTCGGAAAGGCCATCAACCCGGGCCTGATCCACGACCAGATCATCGGAGGCCTGGTCCAGGGCTTCGCCACGGCCATGTACGAGGACATGGGGTACGATGCCGCGGGCCGTCTCATGAATCCCCATTTCACGGACTACAAGCTGCCCACGACGCTGGATCTGCCACAGGAGATCGTGCCGATCCTCGTCGAGGTGCCCCAGCCGGATGGTCCCTTCGGCGCCCGTGGTGTGGGTGAGCACACCATGATCCCCGCCGCCCCCCTCATCGCCAACGCCATCCACGACGCCCTGGGCCTCCGCCTGAAGACCATGCCCCTCACGGCCGAGAAGGTGGCGATGACCCTCAAAGCCGAGTCCAAGTAAGAGCCACCATGCAGATCGCCCTCTGCCAGTTCGATCAGGTCTGGGAAGACCCCAAGGCCAACCGCGACAAGATCCGGGGCCTCGTGGAGGAATGCACCGGCTCCTACGACTGGATCGTCTTCCCCGAGATGACCCTCAGCGGGTTCACCATGAACCGGGACATCGCCACGACGACCGGGGAGGATCTGGCCTTCTTCCGGGGCCTCGCCCGCGACCGTGCGGCCTGGGTTTCCTTCGGTGGCGTCCAGGACGGGTACAACAAGCTCTTCACCCTGGACCGGACAGGGAACGTGGCCTCCTCCTACGCCAAGATGCACCTCTACTCCTTTGCGGGGGAAGACAAGGACTACAAACCCGGGACACACCCGGAGACCTTCGACCTGGAGGGTTTCAAGGTCACCCCCGCCATCTGCTTCGATCTGCGCTTTCCCCAGCTCTTCTGGGACCGGGCCGACCAGACGGAGGTGTACGTGGTCATCGCCAGCTGGCCCGCCCGGCGATCCGAGCACTGGATGACCCTGCTGCGGGCCCGGGCCATCGAGAACCAGGCCTACGTCGTGGGCGTGGACCGGACCGGCGCAGATCCCTTCCTGGAATACAGCGGCAACTCCATGCTCTACGACCCCCTGGGCAAGGTCGTGCTGGATTCGGGCGACCGAGAGGGGATCCACATCGCCCCCGCCATCGACAAGGCTCTCGTCGCCCGCACCCGGGAGCGCTTCCCCTTCTTCAAGGACCGCCCAGCCGGTGGCTAGGACGGAAGCCACCGTGGCTTCAAGCCTCTCCCCTGGCGCCTCCCCAGGTGGGGGCTGGGCGACCGAAGGATGGGAAGGAGGGGCCTGCCATTTCCTGTGGGGTCCACCCCGCCGCGCTATCCCCGTCCATCAGGACCCAGTCGTGACGGTAGAGCACCGCTTGAACACTGCGCCAGGGTTCAAAAACGGGACGCGATCGGACAGCAGGAAGGATCTGGATTTCTCTGGATCCCATTGGCCGGCTCGAGATGATTCGAGCGTCGGCTGCGCCCCGCAAGTGTGCCGTGAATGAAAAATTGTCGCGATGAGGAACCATAACCTGTCGCATTTCCGGGGTAGGCATGGAGATTCTGGATCCCCAGCGCTTTGTGCAGGAACCATAACCTGTCGCGTCGTGCAGAACAGGAAGCATTTGGTGTCGCTGCGCCATGGCCCAAATCGCGCAACATAGTTTTCTTGATATATATATTTAATTGGGCATTTACAGGAAATCTATTTAGAACGCCCAGAGCTCAACGCTGTGAGGTTTGGGCCCAACAATCCTGCAGGCGATCTGGCGCCACTTCAGCATATCGTTGCCTGCCTAGAAGTAGGCGAACAGGCTGTGGTGATCATCTACCCCGAGAAGAAGCCATGTTCCCATTCAGCGACGTGATCCAGTTACTGACAGAGAAAAGAAGGCTAGAAAACCCCTTCTCGAACGGCATCGGGATACTCCTTCTTCTCAAGTACCACAATTTTCATCTGCTTCACGCCACCTCCGTCCCCGATGTCCAGATCTTGCTTCTCCTTGGCAATCTGGGCCACACTCTTCAATTTCGTGAGAGCGCCCGAACCCTTGAGCGCGTGGGCGTCTGCATCGTAATAGTCAAACCAGGGCAAACCCGCATCGGAATAGTCTCTGGCCGTTATAGGCTGGGTTGGGGTCTCCTCGCCCGTAATCTGGCGCCACTGAACTGAATTGGCGATATGGATGAAGCACTTGGAACTGGACGTTAGGTCCCATTCGGAAAAGTCGAAGGGATCCTCGTAGACCTCCTGGCGCATCCTTCCCCCTGGAGCAAGTCCCATGTCCGGTGCAGGAGAAGCACAACAGCAAGGGGACATCATTTCTTTCAACCTTCCCCCTGCTCGACGACTCACTTTCGGCCAGCGTTTCAGGAAAGCTTCCTTCTTCATGGGGAAGACCTCGACCTGAAGGCCGCCAATGTTAGCCTCGCCGGTCAACTGCTCCTCGGCGGAGTACCCCGAACCCAGTGGCATGGCCACGAATTGGCGGATGAAACCCTTCTCGACCACATACCCATCGAGCCATGGCTGGCTCGGGACAACCAGGTAGTTCTGGGGATCTTTCGTCAGGGCCTCCGTCCATGCATCCCCGGTGATGGCGCAGCGTTTCCCGGTAGCGATCTTCAGGGCGAACGGCCATTCGGCGTCGTGTCCCTCAATCCAATCGCTATCAAAGGAGAGCCACATCGCTTCGGCTTGGTACATCGGCAGCATCACACCCCCATGCCTATTCCAAGCAGCTGGCACGCCGTTCCCGAAGTCGTCCACATGACGCATAGGGAACCGGCCCAGGCCCGGCGGGAGCGGCCAATCTCGACCATCGTCGGGGATCCGTAATGTGCGCTGCAGGTTCAGGTGAAGGCAGGCTCTCGGGTGAATTCCAGGAAAGGAGAAGATCAAGCTGTCGTTCTGTAGTTCGATCATGAGAGTGCCCTCACCACTGGCCGTCTCGCACTTCCCGCACAATCCGCAGGACAGCGTGGTCTGGCAGGTTTCGAAGCTCCCGGAGGAGTTGACCAAAAAGCGCTGGGCGGAGGCGAATGGCCTCCATGAGATCGGAAGAGACCTTTCCTGCCAGGGCAAGCAATACGTCAGGGTCCTCGCCGAGGGCGAGGGCCAGGGCAATGATGCGTGGCTCAGAGGGAGGGGCTTCGAGCCCTCGCTCGATTTTGCTGAGATAGGACGGCTGCACACCAATGCTCTGAGCCAACTGGCGTACAGAGAAGGACGGATCCTGAGCCTTCCGGGCTTCCCGGCACCGACGAAGGTGGTCGCCAAATGTGCTCATATGTGTAGTATGTCCTACACGCTACCCATGTCAATACCTGATGAAGTTTTCCGGTACGGAAGTCCCTTCATCTGCCCGACCGATTGCATCCACCAATGGCCCAAATCATTTTTTAACCGTTCCCACCGCATCTGGCTGACGAAGGGCCCCCGGCTGGTGGCCAATGCGAGGCATCGTCTACCGCCCCGGGCCTAAAAACAATTCGGTCTGACTATCTAGGGAAGTCCGGCGATATGCCTCAATCCCAACAAACAGGCTTAAATGAGCAACCCTCCTGACGGTTGAGGGCTTAAGCCCTCCTTGATCAATGGTCCAGAGCAGGAGAGGACGTCACAGCAAGAAAACCAAGCATCTGATCAGCTATTTCTCGCCAAGTTCGTTCCAGATTCAAAGTGCACGCGCGAACGCGCTTGCCGGCAATCACAAGATCTTCGAGAAGGTCGACTCCAACCACTGGATATAGAAGCATGCCCTCGAGGGTCTGCTCAGATAGCCCAGGCTTGAGATTCTCTAAGTAGGAAGTCAACTGATACAAATGCGCTGAATGAAGTTTCGGTCTATCGTTCCATCGCCCATCTTGAAGTGTCTGTTGGTAGAACTTGCACTCAACTACCAACACACGATTTGCGTTCCGCAGAACAGCATCGGCGCGCATCTCAGGCAATAGTGGGCTTGGGACTGGGCAGTCCCACGAGATCCGCTCCTGCGCGGTGACATCCCAATCCGATTCCTTCGCGTAGAAGTTTGCGACAAAGGCCTCGAAGAGTTTCGCCATTTGGCGATCGTCGCGAAGAAGATCCCGGAAGGTTATCTGACCGGTCTGCTCGTTGACGAGGAGATTGTCATAAAGAAGCTCGCAGACATGCATCAGAAGTCGATAATGAGCATTGTTTCGATGCAGGCGAACCCGAGAGAAATGGGCTTTGGTAAGTTTCAGTGGAGAGATTCCCTCCATGCGCCGGAGTACCGAATGGACACCCTTTCGCTGGGATTCTGCCAGTTGAGGTAGCCCGACAAGGGACTGCAGACTCGCCTTTAGGATCTTGTTGTGTAGAAGATCCGGAAGGAACTCCTCGTAGTCGCATTGTGCCTTGCCCTGTAACAGAAGTAGCCGACGAGAAGAGGTGCCAAAATCGACCCTGCCTCGAATGGTTGACAGAATCTCCGTCTGGGAAAGGTACCCACAATCGACGCCCTTACGGAGCAGGCGATTAGTCCCACTTACCAGCAGCCGTGCCAGAAGATCTGAGACTTGGGGAAGATCCTCGGTCTCTACCGCAAGCGTATCGGCCTCCTCAAGAAGGCCCCACGCATAGCTGAGCAGGTAGTAGACGTTTCGTACAGGAATCGCAGTCATATCAGAGGCTCAACAACTCCTGGATCCATTCTTCTGCTTTCTTGGGGGCGTCAAACCAATACTCCCTGAGGAGTGGAGCAATCTGATATCGGATGACCTCCATGTAGTCGATCTGTGATTTGATCTGGCAGAAGTAGCTATGTCCAATGCAGAAGCCTGGGCCAAGATTTACGACATCCTTGGCAATAAAATCGTTGAGAGATCCCACCTTGCGAATGATCCTATCGGCCAAACCTTCTTCACAGCCATCTGTAAGGAAATCGCGGAAGGCTTCCGTCCGAATAGCAGGATGCATCTCCGCGAACCGGAATCGGCGACGAAGAGCATAGTCCACCACCGCAAGCGATCGATCTGCCGTGTTCATCAACCCAAGAATGAAGACATTTTCCGGGACAAAGAAGCTCTGGTTCTCACCCTGGTACGCGAGCCTCAGAGCATAGTTCTCTCCGCGTTTGTCAGGCTCGATGAGCATCAAGAGTTCGCCAAATATCCGAGAGAGGTTTCCTCGGTTCACCTCATCGATGATGAATACGAATGACTGGTCCTGGGACTCTTTCGCCTTAAGACAGAATTCGTAAAACGATCCGTTTCGGAGTTCGAATTGGTTTAGTCCAGGCCGGTAGCCCTGAACAAAATCCTCATAGCCGTACGATTGATGGAATTGGATCATTGCAATCCGCTTGGGATCCTCCGCCTTCATCAACGCGTAGGCCAACCGACGAGCCACGAAGGTCTTTCCAACTCCGGGAGGACCGCAAAGGATCAGGTTTTTTGACACCGTCCACTGCTTAAGCCACTCCTGGAAATCTGATTCAGCCATGAAGAGGCCCTTCATAGCGTCTTGGACACTCAGTTCCTCGATTTCGGGAACATCAACTCCACTTCCGTTCGGTTCACTTAAGATGGCGTCATACTCATGCTTGGTGAGCTGGAACAGGCTGCCTTGCCGCTTCCCTTGCACAGGTCCGCAGTCGGCGAGAGCCAAATTCCCCCTCAATTCATGCAAAGTTAGAGGCTTTGGTAGGTGTCGAAGAACACGGAAGCGGATGCTCTCTCCCTCACCTTCTTTCTGGTGGATCCCCTGCGTGATTTCGAGGACGCTCGTCACCTTTTGAATTGGAGTGGTCTCATAGCCAATGATCAGATCACCTGGTCGAACCGCCTTGAAACATCCGTACACTTGGCGCTTGTTGCCCTCTTCATTGTGGGTCGTATAGGTCTGCTCTTCGCCCACAGCACAGGCTGAGACACGCCAAATATCCGGAGCACAGTTCAACCAGAAATATCGGGTGCCAACTTCGCGCGGCTTATCAGGCATGTCTACGCCCGCTTCGGCAAAGAGCTTCGATACAAAATCCGGGAATCGCGAGATGTTGGTTAGCGTCTTCATCGTAAAGCTCTCGCCATCAGGGACTAGCCATTCCCCTTCGTGCGTCCAATCAATATCCCTCACATTCGGGTATTCGGGCCTGCTCGCGTCGTAGCGATATCCTCCACGCACGATGCCAACCCCGATGAACTTGCGATTGCCTTTCTTCGCAATCACCAGATCGCCCTCTTTCATTACTCTGCAGAACTGCCACGCAGCAAGAGCATCATTGGTTGGCTCATTCTCTTTAGAGTATTTAATTTTAATTTCCTGGAGAATCTCATCCTTAGATGCAAATTTATCCAGTGGACCCAATAAATCTGCACCAAACACCCCGATGGATTGAGTACGGCATTCGTTCCAGAATCGAGCTTTCGGGCCTGGCGCCAACACCCAAATCTGGGCTTCGTCCAGCGAAGGCTTATCCCCAATAGGGACTTTCCCCGGAAGCTTTTCCTTATATACCCAACTTAAAAACTGATCCACTTCCAAACCAAGCGGCAAGCCAGAACGATTACCGACCACTCGTGCATACGCTTCAAAGAGCGGGGCCAGAGCCACGTTGAAAGCAGTAAACCGGGCCGGGAAATCCGATCCTGCAGGGTAGGACGGGGTAAGGCCCAAGAATTCAGCCGCTTCGATATCCCGACGATTCATGAACACGTATTTATCTGCGAATAGCTGGCCAATCAGCTCGGATACCACACTATCCCCGAGATATTTACTCGCGTAGGCTTCCTTATCGCCACGGAAGATCCGCATCCGTTCCTCGATGCTCCCTGGTCCATGAGCCAGGAACTCGAAGGATTCACGGTATTTCTCCATGGGGTAGTTTGGACGACCAAATGCGTTTCCCTTCGCCAGGGCAACGCTGTTGAGGGAATGGAGGTGGTTCGCAAGTGCCTGAAATTGATGCCATTCAGCCAGACGAAGTCGATCCGCATCAAAGAAATCCAGAATGAATCGATGAAATTCAATCAACTCCATACGGTTCTGAAACCACTCATCAGCGTGATTGGCAAATTCAGCAAGAAGGCCTTCTAGATTGAGGGAATTGGGATCAGGCATCGACATTTCGCATTACCACCCAGATGATATATTCGCTATCATTTCTACCAAAATTGTTTATGCAACATTTACTCAAAGTTAACTCGGTACGTGCACTCGAAACGAATCGAGCGCAGGTGGAAAGACCGGAAAGTGATAGCAACGTACGTCATTCCAGGAATGAGTATTCTTCACAGATCCAAATACTCGTTCCAACTCTGAACGTGTGAGCGCGACTGTGAAATCAGGTCCATCACTTGGGCGTATACGCTGCACCAAGATGTCATCGGGTTGTTCCAACATCTCCCAGGCATCACGATCAAGGAACAATCGAGTTCTGGAATAGTGCACAAGGATTCTTGTCCCAACATGGATAATCCTTGGTGTCGCGCCCGGATCAGGTCCCATCGCGAGCTTCAACACTTCTTTTAATGAAACCGCCGCTCCCAGTGGCGGGCGAGATCGCCAAGCCTTCGCCATGCTGCCCTCCCTTTTTCGGCCTAGTCTCACAGAAGTGACCACTTTTTGGCGAGCTCGACCACCAACCTTTCAAATCTCAACCAAAGCGGACGGTATGATCGATGATCGATCTACTTAGAGGGATGCACTCCAGAAAGCGAATTGACTTAGAGGATCTGTACGGGGCTGTTTGGGCTTAACTAGTCTTCCCTCAAATCTAAGGATCGACACTCAGTGCCTGGCATCGCGGCGTGCCTGCTTCCCATTGGCCAGCTCCAGATCGCTCATGGGGGAGGAACCATCGGGAGCCGCTTCTGAATCTTCAAACCAGCCGAGGCGTCTCGCCAGCCTCTGCCCGTGCTGGAAATGTCGCACCTTCATCTCTTTGGACCAGGCTGCGATCTGAGGAGTGGTCAGGATTCCATATCCCATCTCCGGGAAGCCTGTTGCGTTAGGGAGGAAGTCGATACGAATCCAATGAGCCGGTCCGAAAGGCAGAATGCAGTGATGCCTTCCCTGTTTGGTTTCAAACCGAACGCAAGGCATGTTCTCTGAGCTAGCCGCTCCCCTCCCGTCCCATCGCTGCACTTCCGAAAGAAATTTCTCCCAGGCTTTCAGCGGGACCGAGGAACGTCCATGAAATGCCAGCCTTGTGGCCACACTCAATTCGCGCCCATATTGCAGCTCGAAGACTGTCCCAGGAGCAATGGCTTCCTTCTTTGCACGGGCCACCAGGGCCTTCTTAGCGGCTTTGACAATGATCTGGCTGGGGTCTCGAAGCATCCTCGTGATGAGCAGCTCGGCTTCCTCCCCTGGGATTTTGTCCAGACTCCTCAGGGCTGATCTACGCGTATTGACGTTTTGTTCGTCTTCACTCAGCTTCTCCAGAACAGGAAGTAGCTCTGGTGTAACGCGTGATTCCAGCCGTTGGGCTACCACCTTCCGAACATCTGAAACCGGATCGTCTACATGCGCGAGGAGCAACTCCATAACCCCAGGCACATCGTGATACCCGAGGATCTCTAGAGCCATTGCTCGTATCCAACCATCCGCATCAGAGGTGGCACGAACGATGGATTCGGTAGCACGTGGATCCTTGAGTCCATTTAGCGAGTGAATGCTCCTCCCCCTAACAAGAGCGTCAGAGTCATGTACTAGATGAAGCAGATGAGGCAAGGAGAAGGCCTCCTCGGCATCACCCAGCCAACTCGCCATCTGTGCACGGACCTCGGAATCCGGATCGCTCACCAAGGAAATGTAGTCCTTTACCTCGGGAGGATTCTTCTCGATTGCCCGCAAGGAGCCGATAGCCTCGGCTCGGACCTTGCCATCCTGATCTCGAGTCAATCCATCCAGGATCGATCGTGATTCCGGATCTGAATGGAGGTAGAGCCCTGATGCCGTGAAACGTCTCGTTTCCGGGCAGGAGTCTTTGGCAAGGGCATGCTTCAACCGGGCTGTTTCCAGAAGACCGTCCCAACGAATTTCTTCCGCAACCTTGGTCCGAACAGCTGAGCTGGGATCTTGCAGCATGACCCAGAGAGCTCGCTCCGCGTCACGAAATCCATCTGAGTGAAGACGCGCCATTGCGGTCGCACCAGCCCATCGCGTAGCGGGCTCAGGATCGGAGGCCAGTCGTTTAGCAAATAGGAGAGCCTGTGCTTTGTCCTCATGACTCCCTAGCCAATATGCAATAGCAGAGGACCGCTGTGAGAGGGGTTCGCTCTCCAGGATCCGTGTATAGAGATCAGATGGGGTTTCCAGCCGTGGTTGAGGCGCCACCACGACTTCGCGTCGTCTCCAGAAATTCATGATCACCTCGAAACCAGCGAGTGACAATTGCACGAAAAATCTGGCAAGGGAACACCCTGACGACCTGAGTTGTCACCCTACTTGCATGGCCTATTAAGATCATGCTTAAGGTAGTAATTCAATTGGCCACTGCACGGTGACCATCATTCACGATCCATCATTCACGAGAAGACCTTCGTCAGGCCGGCATTTGCCTTCGGCATCTATCCCGGAATGATTGAACTTTTTACAGGCTCGCATGCAGCACTGGCCGTGGCCATGACCGAGCGAACGAATGAATTGGCAGCCAGGATCGCGGCAACGCGGGCCAGGAGATAAATCCCAACACATGCCAGCAGGTAGAATGCACCAATCTTAAAGTGCCGCATTAACAGCAGGGCCGCCAAACACGAGGAGGTCGCTGGGACAGTCAGCCAGGTGATATCCCTGAAGAGTAGATATTCCTTGTGGGCGTCTTCGATGGAGGCAGAATCTCGTACTTGCTGATAGAGGCGGTACCAGGCCTTATTCTGCTCTTCTGGATCACTTGGGAACTCGCCGCCTACTGCCCTTTTTAGCCGCCCAAGATCGATTCGTGGATCCCCAACAGCCAACTTGGAGAATGCACGGCATCCCGGCAAGGAATGCTTAACTCGCCAGAAGACCAGGGCTAATTTGACTTGGTCGGTTCCCATCCGGTTCATGAAGGTCACCACAAGCGTGATCAGGAGGAGAACAGCGGCCTTTCCCCAATCCGAACCGTCGATGGCCTTGAGGTGGCCAATGGAGGATGGCCATCCAAGGATGGCCAAAGCCAATACGACTCCATGGGACACAAGGTAAACAGCCAGCAGTGATTTGTTGCCTTCCTTGAGATTCTTGGACTCGCCCACAACAGACTCCATTAACATTTTGATATTTACAAGATTGAGCAGAGATACCTTAACCTTTCGTTAACACATAAGCATATCTTGCTGCAGCATGAAGTTATGACTATGGCCCATGATTCGATCTCGGCAGCTCACCCAGCCATGACATATGGTAATTCATGAATATTACAGGCACCATTGTCTGTACTGAGTAGGGAGAGCTCGTTGAAGGAAACCAATTCCTTTTAGGAGTGTCAAATGGCCGATTATTTTGAAATCGACTTTCTCGATGTGGAGACAAAGAAAAGCGGGGACGCGATAGCGATTCGTTACTCAATTGCCGGGACAACAATCATCCATGTCGTGGATGGCGGCTTCCAGGCCACTGGGGACAAGTTGGTGAATCATATCCGCTCGCATTATGGACAACCAAAGGTCATCGATCGTGTCGTCCTCACCCACAATGATGGAGATCACGCTGGCGGACTGAGTCAGGTATTGGAAGAGTTCGAGGTCAAAGAACTCTGGATGTTGCGACCATGGGAGTATGCAGAAGAGCTGCTTCCGAGATTCGCCAGGTACACCTCTACCGAAAACCTGAAGAAGAGGCTGAAGGAGATCTACCCGAACATTGCAGCCTTGGAGGAACTTGCGACAAAAAAGAAGGTGCCAATTTTGGCCCCCTTCCAAGGTGTTCCTGTCGGAGCCTTTCTAGTACTGTCGCCGTCAAAAGCGACATACCTCGACTTGATTGTGGAGTCCGAGAAGACTCCACAAGAAGTCTCCCAGGCACAGGATCGAAGCAAGGTGGCAACCTATATCGCTGAAAAAGCTACGACGGTACTGCAGTTCGTTCGATCCTTATGGGGAGATGAGTCGTTTTCTTCAGACGAGACAACCGCAGAAAACGAGATGAGTGTGGTGCAATTCGCCGAAGTTGCAGGGAAGAAAATTCTCCTAACTGGAGATGTCGGACGACGAGGCCTCACGGAAGCCGCAGATTTCGCACTACGCATTGGTTTAGCATTGCCCGGAATCGACAGGTTCCAAGTGCCACATCACGGATCACGCAGAAATGTCTCGACGGACGTGCTTAATAAGTGGCTTGGGAAACCATTGCCTCAGAAACCAAAAGCGGGAGAAGAAAAATTCACTACCATCATCAGCGCAGCTACAAGCGATGAGGATCATCCGCGGAAGGCGGTAATCCGGGCTATGATCCACCGGGGTGGGCGCGTGGCGACAACGCAGGGCCAGAACATCTGCACTTCAATGAACGCACCCGACCGTGAAGGCTGGACTGCCGTTACGCCTCTGCCTTATCCGGAGGAGCAAGAAAGCTGACGTCTTCAATCGGTATCCGTTGGCCCCGGAGGAGACGCCACTGTCGGCGGATTTAGGCATGGCGATTCTTCACGATTGGCCTGGTCCCAACAATACGTCCCCAGGTAAATGGTAAGGTCCACTCCTATGAACCCGAACACCTCAAACGGTTTTCAGAATTGGGGGAAGACCAACGCGTTCAAGAAGGCGATAGCGCCCGACCAACTGGTTCTCTTGAGCCATAAAACACCTTGTTCCAACCCGCCTAACGTTAGAACCGAGGCTAACATCCCATTTGACGCCGGAGTATAACGAGGAGTGTGCATACCATCGCACCATACCAAGTCAATAAAGACAGGATGCAAGCTAAAAGACCCGCTCCCCTGCCCGTGCACTCCACCTCAAATTTGCACAGCGATCAGATCAGAATCCAACCTTATCGCACTATTAATGCGTGAGGATCGAAGTTCGACGTTCAATATATTTGCCTATATTCCTCCGAGCACGACAGTTATTAAAATTATGATTATTGTTTATGCTCATCCCAGTCGACGTAATCTTCAAAAAAATTATCTAAATTCCTCTCATACATTGCTATAGACGGAGGGAGTCTATCAATAATATGATCCGCACCTCTCCAACCACCACACTCCCATTGAAATTTCACGCGTTCGACTTTAGTAATGCGAGAAGCTGTTGTATGAATTTTTACAGAGTATGCATAGTGTTTATAGTTTGTATATATAGCCTCTACAATAAAGTCCTCTTTACGAGGTTCTTCACACTCCCATAAATGAACACCTGTCAATTCTCGTGAGTTGATGTCACGCCTAATACGGTCCAGGTCAATATGTTTGCTAATTACAGCGCGCGATTTCATATCGGCTCCAACATCAACTCAGTTCAACGACGCTCTCAACACTGGTCTTCCCCCAATGGCCGGATACCTACTCATCGTCATCTTCCTCTTCCTCATCCTCTAGAGCTACAGGAATCGAAATCTTGAGATCGCAAAGGATGTCCTCTATTGAGTCCGTCTCCATGTCTTCCCACAACTCCCAATCACTGGGCAACCATGTGAGGGATTCCAGCCATTCCTGACGCAAGATTTCGGGATCTGGCCCAAAGACAAAGTCTTCTCCGAGGAGCAGGTAGTACTCATGATCCTGTGTTGCCCCCTCCTCCACCATGCGGACCACATCGCTAATGGAAATTATCTCCTGGTTAACTTTGTCCCACTCTGCTTCCAGAGTTGGTGGAATTTCTGTTCCCGAAGCCAAGAATTTGCGCACTGCCTTGTGGATTTTGCTGGGGATTATGATTGGCCCAATAGAGTCTCCATTGGATCCATCTTGAATACTGACTGATCCGGTGCCTTCAGAAGTGGCAATCCGCCCTTCCAGGCACCCCATCCAATGGCCCTGTTGGATAAAGCGAACGCCCTCAATACTATTCGCACATGCGAGAAGCCGACTCCTTCGACTCATGATTCCTCTCCGTGATCTTGTATCAATTCAAGGTTACCTGCGTTCCGTGTAAAGCTCTCGAAGCGTAAATCAAGGACCAACTCACGGTGATCCTTGCCTGCCCCCAGAGCCTGCAACGAGGAGGGATGGGTTCCATCCTCCCCACTATCCTGCACACAACAATTTGCCAGTCAGTGTCCATCAAAAGGTCTCAGCCTTCTTGCTGCAGAAGGCATCAGTAGTATTCAGTCTTCCGATCCGCCACATTCCAGGGTGTGCTCCATGGCCGCTTCGCATTTGAACCGCATTCCTGTCATCTATAGTCCCCACCTGGTAGCACAGGCAATCAGCTATAGTCCTAGCTCCTACAAGCCGAAGCTCGTTGCAGAGGCTCTCGCAGCCTCTACCCTGCCGGTCCGTTTCGTGGAGCCATGCCCGGTCTCTGTAGAGGACCTCAGTCGCGTCCATAGCCCTGCCTTCGTGAAAGGGATTCTCTCCTGTGATCTGTTCAATGGATTTGGCGACCAGGAGCCCGAGGTTGCCAAGTCCCTCCCCTACACCTGTGGCGCCATGCTGGATGCTGCTCGAATGGCCACCGCAGAACTCCCTGCAGCAGCGCTATGCAGCGGTTTCCATCATGCGGGCTATGGGAGTTGCCATGGCTTCTGCACATTCAACGGGCTGATGGTAGCCGCGGCCGCCCTCCTGGCGGAAGGTCATGTCTCTCATGTCGCCATCGTGGATGCGGACATGCACGTGGGAGATGGCACGGATGACATCCTCGGTCTTATAGATGGACTGGAAGAACGAATCCAACACATCTCCCTGGGGCGGGAACACCGCGCTCGCCATCACGCCCAGGCCTACTTGGAGACCATGCGAGGCCTGGGGCAGGCCTTCCGCGAGAGTCGCCCTGACCTGATTCTCTACCAAGCCGGAGCGGACCCGCATGTGAATGATCCCCTGGGCGGTGTCCTCACATCCGAGGAACTCCGGGAGCGGGACCGAATCCTTTTTCAGATCGCTCACGACCAGGGCATTCCCATGGCCTGGAATTTGGCCGGCGGCTACCAGCGCACGGAAGCCGGAGGCATCGACCCCGTGGTCGCCATCCACCTCGCAACCTTCGAGGAGGCTGTCCAGGTTTACCTGACAGCCTAGGCTTTCAGATGGGATTGACATCGAGATCTTTCGGATTGGAGGGTGGGCATGTTCATCGTGGAGATGCACCGAATCCCAAGACCCGCTAGCGGGTATGACCTCTTCGACTGTCCTGGCCCTTTGTGGGATGCCTTGAGAAAGCTGGGTGAGAGCTATGGTTGGCAGCCCATGGGCACCGTGCCTTCTCCCAGCGTTCCCAGGGCAGAGGCAGAAGCCGACGAACAGAAGCTCGTCGAATACCGGGCCACCGTTCCTCCCAACTGGCGAGAGGTAGCGAAACAACTGGACGATCTCGAACGCGAGAAACTCAAGGCCCAAGGAAGAAACTCGTCCCTGGTTCTTGGTGGCCCGGGCTGCGACATGTACTGGAAATACTCTCAGCTCGACCTCTACATGCCACGGGACTGGGGCCGCGTGATACGAATGGTCACCGCCGAAGATGCGGCCAACTGGGCTGATGCCCTGGACCGAGTCCTGGAACACATGGAGGCGCTCAACATTGATCTGCCCCACGAAGGGCCAGGAATCATCAACGAAAACATGCACCCGGAGTTGAATGATCTCATGAATGGCGGACTGAAACGGGACTTCGTTCGCGCTTTCCGCAACTACATCCGTCGTGGGGCCTTCGGGTTCGCGTGGGACGACTAGGAGGCGTGGATGCCAGGCTGGGATGACGAGACTCGCACCTGGTGGGGCTGGGAAATCCTTGGCCCTGAACCACAGCCATGGGAAGGACCTATGGGGATCTTCGAACCGGAGCAAGGCCTGCACGCCTACCAGCGTCGGAACATCCCGATCGTGACCGTGGGAGATCAGGAGTTCCTGGCATCTCCCCGGCCTCCCTACTTCTCCTGGCATGGTCATTTGGAACGCACGGGACAGCCGCACTTCTCCCAAGATGAGGGCAAGGTGGCCGGCAACGGAGTCTATCTGGCCCAACACCACGCAACGGCCCTTCGGCAGGCCGGGAAGGACGGCGAGGTCCTCGCGTTTTACATCAACGCGCCGAAACTCGTCCTTCTGGACGCCCGATGGGAGCGAAGCTACTCGCAGGATGAGGCAGGCTTGCTCATTGGCCTTCCGTTCCAAGGGCCGATCACCGGATTGGACCTGCTATCCCACCTGAATCAAGTTCACGGCAAGGGTTCGGGGATCACACGTTTCCTGCGGCAGCGTGGCTTCAACGGCATCAGCTACGGAGCCACATCCCGCGGAGAAGGAGGCTGGTGTATCTTCGATCCGAGAATCTTCAAGCGCCTGCTGAGGGCCTCCGAATGGTCCCAGGAGGAAATCCAGAGAAGGGAAGCTTTTGACCCGACCCCTATCGGCCTTGGTTCGACTTGGTTGGAGGAGCTTCCTGGTTAAGGATCTCGGTCGATCTCGTTCGCGGGCGGTTCGGATTGACGAGGCTCTTGGGTCAGGATGGATGGGGACCGAGAACCCGGCCTGTCTCAAGCTGATATCGGATTGGGAGGCGGTCCACATATACAGGAATGCCTGGTTTGAGCCCTTCGATACCCTCCCCTAGACGCTGCAGAATGTCGGCACCGGCCACTGCCAGGAGCACCTGGTGTTCGCTTACTCGAAGCACGGTGCTTTGGACCCCCATCTGTGCCAGGGTTTGCTGAGCAATTTCGGCGGCTGCGCGCGGTGTCATGATTCGCTTCCTGATGGAATTCTAATGGCTAAGGGTCTTCCTGACTGAGGACTCCAGTTAATGGCCACCCAGTCCCCTCCAGATTTCTTCCAGTAGGTCGATGGGATAGGGGTTTCTCATCCCATCTCGAATCTCCTCCACGACTTCCTCGAAGGAGGCCTTGGCTACATCTTCATAAGCCTGGCGATCTCTGGCCTCCGGACGATTCCGGATGGAATTGAAAGCATCCTTGCCCTCCCGATGGAGCGGACCGCCCAGGGTTTGAAGATCCAGGAGATCGCGTTCTCGGTTCTGCACATGCCAAAGGGAAACCTTGGGCTGGTTCCGGAAGAGCACCACCGCCTTGAGCAGGTCCAAGGGAACCTGGGCATGGGTACGCGCCATGTCGCAGGGGTTCACCATGCGCCCTTCGTCAGCAGCACGGTCAATCATCGAGATGAAGGCTCCCTCGAAGTCCCGGTCGACATAGATGATCCAAGCTTCATGACCCCGATTGCGCACGGTCCGGATGTCTCTCTCCGTTACCCACGGCGAATCGAAGATGGCTCCTTCCCACCCAGTTCGCATCAGGTATTGAGCTACCGTGGTTTTCCCTGAACCCTGGCCCCCGGCCATGAGGAGAACCGGTTGAGAGCCGGCCAGATCCATCGCTCTGTCATGCAGACAGGAAGCCAGGATGGTCAAGCCCGCCAAGGCTTCGGTTTCCACGTATCGAAACGCTGCCAGCCCCAAGATAGGGTTCTCCTGCACCGTGCTCAGCATGTGAAGAAGCGTGTCACCGCTGACGATATGCCCTGCGCTGGTATCAGGACGGCTGATATAGGACTCCACGGTCTTCTTCGGATCCTTGGCCATGGCTTGAAGGTCTTCACTGACGCGTCGAACCCAACCCTCCCGTTCGGACGGTTCCAGGTGATCCAGAGGCACTCGGGAGCCCGGAGGAACCTGGCGCCAGCCCGGCCTCATCGGAGCCGAGGGTTCCGAGTATGGGAGGGCCGGAGTAGATTCCCCGAAAGCCACCTTCTGGAGGTGAGCAACGATTTCGGCTTCTGGATGTGGACCGCCCCACTCGGAGAGCGTTCGGGCCAACCGGAGGTTGTTCTCGAACACTCCTTGAACGAGGGCGTTTCGCAGCAACTCCCGGAAAGCGGGCACGACCTCGGGGACTTCAGGGTCAAAGGGGGTGGCTGGAATGGTTTGGGGCATAAGTGCTCCCAATGGTGGGGACACCCAAGATGCGGGTCTCGAAGCGACACCGGCTGGCCATTTTAGGGACGGCCTAGGATTCCCATGGTCTGGGCCACCTCTTCGTTGACTCGGCGGACTTCGACCGAGTTCCTCGGGTCGATGTTTCGATGCTCTATCGCCACGGCAAGCTGTGTGAGGGCCACCCGAAGGGAGCAGACATGATCGATACGTTCCCCGAAGATCCCTGGGTCCAGGAGTGCCCGATACATCGCCAGACGGCTTTCCGCATGGAGACGGAAAAGAGGGGTTTCGTGCATGCGGTTGAGGATCTCAAGTAGGGAGGTCTGATGGACACTCCCATAACCTCTAGCCTGGCCCATGAGTGGGCAGGTGGTAACTACCCCGGAAGCGGTCAACCGGAGGGCAGGACAAGGGCGGAAGAAGTTCTTGCACCTCAGAAGGTCATCCTCGACCTCTGTGACGAGCAGGCGCCCCACCCGAAGCGACCTGGCGTTCCCGATATCAATCAGGTTGTTGACCAGGTTGTGCTCGTCGTAGAGCATTCGCGGAACGAGCACGGGCAGAGGTTCCTCCAATTGAGGCGCGTAGAGCGCCTGAGCGACCTCCATGAGCCAGGGTTCTGTGATGGATTCCGTCGTTCGGATGAGGGAGACCTGAGGCTGGAGTCCGGCTTGTTTTGCCTGCGTGAATCCTTTGAGGATCTTGTCATACAGGCCTGGGCAACGGCGCCATCGATCATGGACATCCCTTGGACCGTCCACGCTGAAGGCCAGATGAGTCACCCCCTCATGGGCGAGATCCTCGAGCAGCTCCGTATCCGAGGTATACCTTCTGCCAGCAGCCACGAAATCGCGCGCTCCGAGGAACCAGCCGCTGGTGAGTACGGAAACGGTCGTTTCGCGATGGTTTCGGATGTGGCGGACCAGGTCTAGCCACCCTCCACCGAATTGAATGACTTCACCCCCGATGAAGTCGAAACGCTGGATCCCCATGTCCACCAAGAGATCCACAGATGGAGCCAAGCGAAGTGGATGCTCCTCTCGCTGCTGAATCAGGCCACCATTTCGACAATGAAGGCAGCTGGATGCACATTCGGTGGTGATCTCCAGACTCACCCGCCGGATGTTCTCCAGGGGGTTTCGATAGAAACGCTGGGTCAGGGCCTCCTCATCCAGAGGCTGGGAACAGGGTTCAACCAATCCCCGGTCGGCTAAGGCCTCCAGCCCTTTGTAGGGCAGCACCTTGCACCGGAGAAGCTCCAACAGGGCCTTCCATTCCTTTGGCGAGACACCCGTAGACAAGCCATGGGGTGGCAAGGTCTTCAGGTGATGGAGGGTCCAGCGTTGTCCGACATGCGTAAGAACAGCCTGCATGCAAATGACCTCTCTTCCATGAGTCCACGGATTGAGTTCATGGTCCGAGTATCCACCATACAATTTCAACCTCGGAACGTGACAGGGACTGTCCATGCGCCATTTCGAAAAGCTCACTCTGCGTCTGGCTCGAAAATGAGGAAGGGTTCAGAGTGGATGAACTCGAACACCTCAAGTGGTTCTCATTTTTCGGGGAAGACCATCCAGCACGATAGCGCGGTTAATTGGCCGATATGATTCGTCGCAGATAGAGGCGTTCACGTAGATCGTGCCGTCTTGCTCAATAGAGCCGGAACTGCCATGAATGTGACCAAAGACATGCAATTTGGGTTGGATAGCCTGGAGCCGAATGGCGAGTTCCTCACAGCCGAGATGAGCTGACGCTAACTCCGCCGTCGAGTCAGGCGCAGCTGACGGAGGCAGGACTTGATCAAGGATTCCACACGGTGGTCCGTGTGTGATCAGCACATCCGTATCAAGTGGGATCTGGCTCCATTTCGCTCGAAGAGCGGCTCCTTTTCGAGGAAGGTTGAAGGCCCAATCCATAAACCAGGGCTGCCAGGGAGAACCCCAGAGCTTTAATCCTTCTATCTCACATCCCGAATCTTGGAGGTAGATCACGCCAGGCTCCAGGTAGGCACGAGCTAGTGCAGCCTGTTTCTGGAAAAGCCAGTCGTGGTTGCCAGCAATGACCACCTTCCAGCGGTGTGGAAGCCGGCTGAGCCACTTAGCAAAATGCTGGACATCCCTTTCGGTGCCGACGTTGCAGAGATCTCCGGCATGGATTAGGAGGTCCCCATCGGGCACCGGGAAATTGCCTTCGAGGCCATGGGTATCTGAAATGCAGACAATTCTCATGAGGACTCGATTGTCACTTCGAGGAGGGACCTTCTTGCACAAGCTGTTACACGGAGCACAGTGATTCCTCCAACTCCTCTGCACAGTGTTTGTACCACCCGCGTGGATCAAGGCAAGTCACTGGTCGATTCTTCTTGATGAAATAAATCTCCATAATCCAGCCCTTTCGTCAGACCATGCGCAGATACCTTCAGAAGCGTCGCTGCAACTTACGAAAGGTGACCTTGTCTGAGCCACGCGACCTCTTCGTCCTGTCGGCTCACACGCCTCCGATTCTCGAGGGGATTCCAGTTAAGGCGCCGGACCAGGCCTGCTTCATCCAGGGGTATGGAGGAAGACTCGACAAAACCCTTCTTCGCGAGACCTTCCAGCCCCACAAAAAGAATCGCCGGGCATTGCAGTAGTTCCAGGAGGCTCTTCCACTCATCCAGAGACGCTCCCGATAGCAGGTGATAGGCAGGTAGGACGCTCAACTGGTGAAGCTCTCAACATTGTCCGACATGCGTAAGATCGCCCTGCATGCGACTGTCCTCTCTTCCATGAACCCATCGATTGAGTTCACGGTCCGAGTATCAGTCCTACAAAATCAATCCAGGAACGTGACAGAAACTGTCCATGCACTCATGATCGTGTCAAAGCCCCATCCAGGAGACATGAATGCCAGCAAGCGGAAGGATGGCCATCCAGACCGAAGGTCTCGTGGACCAGGAACGGCTCCGGCAAGTGGTGGAAGTGCTCCGGGAATCCCCGGCTCCCGGTCCGACCCGTCTGAAGCTAGCCAAGGAACTTGGCGGAGTAAGTCTTCGAACTGTAGATCGAGCCCTCATGCTGCTGGAGGCTCAGGGTGCTCGGATCGAACGCATCCGAGTAGGGAATCCGAAAGTGATCCATTTCAAGCTCGGCAAGGGCCCTGTCTGGGATGAGCACGTCACGAGCGAAGCTCGTCTGGCCCTGAGGCTAGCCGGGTTATCTCTCTCCCAGTGCGGAACCCAGCTTTGGCAGGAGAAGCTGGGGGTCATCGAGGCACTGGCCAGCGAGCGTATGTCCAATCGAGACCGAAAGTTGTTCGAGCAGCTGCAGCGTTGTGTCAGGGTTCAGGGAGGCGTAGAGGACCCCATCGAGGCCTCTGAAGTCTTGGAACCCATCCTGCAGGCCTTGGAGAACAGAAGAGAGATCGAGGTGGAATACCAGGCGGCAGGAGCCAAGTCAGCCAGTATCCGGCAGGTCGTTCCCTATGCCCTGACCCATGACCTCTACTCGGGTGGGGCCTTCCTCCTGGTTTGGGACGACCACCACAAGAAGCCCATTCATCTGCGCCTGAATCGCATTGCAAAAGTGAAGCCGCTCGGACGGACGGGAGTGATCCCGGATCTGGAGATCATGGAACGGGCCGCCAAGTACCAGATCGGCGGCTGGACCAGCGAGCGAGAACCTTTCGAAGTGGAGGTCCAGATTGAAGGAGCCCACTGGGTCCAGGCCCTCAAGGAAGCACCCCCTGCACTGCCCGAATTCAGCGCGGTGGCCTCAAAAGACAGCCAGTCTGTAAACGTGAAATTCAAAGCCAATCACGAGAATGGACCTTCACGTTGGATCCTTCAATTCGGGGTAGCAGCAGAAGTGGTTTCTCCTGCATCTCTTCGCCTCCACGTCGCCGAGCAGCTTGAAAATGCCAGACAGCGATATCCGTCGATACTTTCGTGAGAGTGCCGGTAGAATCGAAAACCCAAAAGATATAAACAAAATACTTTCGTAGCGCTAGGAAGCGAAATCTGATGGGCAGTGGCGAGTTGCGATCAATCTCGATTCATCCAGAACTTCTGAAGAGGAGAGGTGGGCACATCTTTTCTTCAGGACCACCTCTTGTTTACGACCCACCTGAGGGAATCTTCATTCGCAGTGACTTGTCCAAGGAGAAGTTCGAGGCGTTTCTGACCTGCTCCACAGATCTGCATTTGGACATCAGTGAACAGTGCCAGTTGCTTGGGTCAGTGCCGAGAAGAACCTTCTTCCGCTGGAAGCACGCCATTTCATATGACCAGCCACTGCGGCTTAAATTGAATACCTATCTGAGAATCATCACACTGATGGAAATCCTTGGAACGATCCCACTCTCATCTTGGGACTCCATCCCCGTAGACAAATGGCTTCGCGGAAGGCGTCCATCCGGGCCCTTGAGAGGGAAGGTTCCTATCGTCGAGTTGTCTGGAGCTGATCTTTCAGTGCTCCTCAAGATCCGCGACGGATTAATCCGCTACCATCGCCCTCTCCGCAATTCTGAAGTCTGAGGCAACGCGCGAAGCCTTTGGTTGCTCACCCCGAAAGAGTCGTCCCTCGCCTGGATGCGCGCCTTGAAGTCATATTCCCGTGCCAATGGTTTTGCGAGATGGGTCGATTTTTATCAACATGGCTATTCCGGTTTTCCACGGTCCAACCGTGGGAAATCGAAAGAAATGGCACTCCGAATTATTTCTATTTATTGTTTCCATAATGTTTATGGCATGATCGCGACCAGATCGCTTCTCATTCTTCGCCCAGCCGATCAGTCCATATGCGCGGATCGCCACAGCCTGATATGAACCTTCCTATCTACCCCCCCTCAGTCATCTCTGCCTTGCTGCGGGAGGCAGGATGGACTCAGGCCCGAATCGCCATGGAGGTCGGTTGTTCAAAGGCGTCCGTCAGTTATGCCATTCACGCTGGGAGTGACAACAAGATCACCAAGAAAATTTCCCTGATCCTAGGCATACCTAGCGCCACGCTCTGGCCTCAACGCCACGCAGTCCAGGATCTTTCTTCTTCTGAGTCCACTCAGAAGTAGCCCTTAGCCGCATGCACTCACCTCGACCAGTCCCAGGTCTCACATGAGGCAACAGGACACATAACCCTAACAAACTTTGCGGCCTCGGGGCTGGCACCCCAAAGCCGCTGGAGGTAATAAACGTGGACTACATCTTCGAGTATGAGCCTCTTCGGAGGCTTTGGCAAGGTTTGTCGATTTCTAGGAGAGCAGCAGTATCGAAATCCCCTGAGTACCACGATGCTCTCGCTCTTGGACATCTGAGGTCATTTGCATCTGGCTCTTTGACTCCGTGCAAATCCAGCCTAAATCCGCGCGAATGCTCATTCACTGGGAGAGCTCATGCTTAGCGATTCTGAGCTTGAGGCTCTCTTCGAAAAGTTCGAGACGCCGCCGTCGGGCCGGCAGCTAATCCGGCAGGCCAGGAATGAGGCTCCTGTCCGAAGGGTGCACTCCTCCATCGGAAGTGGGAATGTAATCACGCATTTCTTTAGTAAGAAGATGGGGCGCGTGATCCAAACAGAGAGTCTCACAGCCGAACAGCAAGGTGCATATCTGTATGAGTTCGATCCACATGTCCTCGAATATTGGCCGCAACCATTCTCTCTGGATGTCGCCTACACAGTGAGAACAAGCGGCGTTAAGACACGATTTCAACATATTCCTGATTTTTTAATCATTAGAGATGACGGCATCCACGTGGATGAATGGAAGCAGGCAAGTCGATTAGCTAGCCTATCTGTCAGACAGCCTGACCGATACAACTTTGATGGCCGTGAATGGAGATCCCCTATTCTCGAACAATTTTGTTCTAATTATGGCATTCAATACCGTATTCAATCTACAGAATTCATACCACATACGCGTATATCAAATTACAAGTTTCTAGCCGACTACTTGGATCCAGCGTTACAAGAAAGTAGATCCGGAGCGTTTTCCGCTCTTGAAGAGCGTTTTAAGGATCTCGCAGAAATTCCACTCTGGGCCCTTATCGATGAATCCAGATCCGAGAATCCGCCTTTCACCAGCGATGATATCTATTTAGCTATTGCCAGGGGTCACCTCCATTTTGATGCCGAGGAGTCACGTCTCTACGAAACCGATCGTGTCCATATTTATCGGGATGCAATTTCAATGCGCCTGTTGAAAACATCCAAAAATGCTAATTCAATATCTGCTTTACCATCTCTCTCAAATTCACTTACTGAAGGTTCCACAATTTACTTCGATGGTCGCGAATTCAAGGTCACCATGGTTGGTTTGACCGAGTGCGAATTACGTAGTGATCAGGGCAGATCTCCCGTACGTCTCACAGATCTAAAGGCAATGTTCATGGAGGGCCGTATTCGCCTCCCAGACACAAATCTATTCCCCGAAATTAACACTCACAGCGTACAAGCTCTAACCCCATATCAGATGGAAGCAATCGAGAAGAGACTAGAATTAATTAGTGCTTACAATACCAACAATATTTTAACGGGAATCTCCCTTCGCACCATTCAACGGTACATGAAAGCGATGAGAGAGGCTGGTTACAATTTAATAGACAAACATGCTGCCCTAGCTCCAAAAACTCATCTAAGCGGACCGAGAAAACCAAGAATTTCCGATAAACTTATTGAAATCATTAAGCATATTAAAAAAGAACATAACGAACCACGCGCTCCATCGAAATCTGCTTCCTACACATCCTTTCAGCAGGAATGCGCGTCAGCAAACATCACCCCATGTTCATTTAAAACATTTTGTAAGTATCTAGAAGTAGTCGTTCGGCGACGCGAAGGAGCACGCATCGCCTATCAAAAGTCACCAATCGTCTGGTACTTATATCGTTCCGATCCGATCCACGGTGTCAGACCATTTGAAATCGTTCATATAGACTGCACTCCCATTGAGTTAGTCCTTCGCACCCCGTGGAGTAAGAAATCTTTGGGTGTCGTCCAGCTTTGCTTCGCAATGGACGCCGCGACGAGAGTGATATTGGGTCTACATTTATCATTCGAGAAACCAAGTTACCGAACGACCATGATGGTGATCCGCGACATGGTGCTTCGGCATGGGCGAATGCCTGAGATCCTTGTTATAGACAAGGGACCCGAGAATCGCTCCATTCAACTCAGAAGGTTTTGTGTCCTAACCGGCACAACCCTGCGAGAGCGGGTAAGCGGAGCTCCACGAGAAGGGACTGTCCTCGAGCGAATGTTCGGCCTAACGCACACGGAATTCATTTATCAGCTCGATGGGAACACTAAGATTCGCAAACATTACCGAAGTGTTACCAAATCCGTAAGACCTGAAAACTTTAATACATGGACACTTCCGGCGCTGCACGGGGCCCTCTGGGAATTCTTAACGGATATTTACGGAAAAGAACGACACCCTGCTTTAGGTGAACCACCTCTTGAGTACTTAGAGCGTCGCCTCGCAGAAACTGGTCAGCGATGCAACCGAATGGTGGCGTTTGATCGTCGATTCCTGATCGAGACCTGCCCAGCCCCACATGGACATGAGACGCGTCAGCTGGATCCATTACGAGGAATTAAGATTAGCTATATCTGGTATTGGTCTGACGAATTCAAACAACTACCCAAGAAATCAGTCATGGAGGATATTCGAATCGATCCATGGGATCCAGGCGTAGCTTTTGTCCTGATAAACAATGTTTGGGTCGAATGCATCTCAAAGTTCCGCGCACTTCTTAGCCAACTCACATGGCTTGAACTCAGGTATGTTATTAACGATCTTTATCAAACCTTTAAGGCTGTTGATAAAAAATTATCAGAGGAACAAATCATTGCTCGACTTAGGCTACTAGATCCCTCAAATTTTGACCCAAGACTGCGTGCTCAACAGGAAGAGGCTCGCCGGATCTACGAAGGTCTCGGCACTGCTGCGGTCAACGGTCCCATATCTCGATCTCAAAAAGCATCGTCATTCTTAATTCCCGTCTCTGATGATGACACTGAAGACAAAGAACACATAATTGCGGAAGTCGGCAACTCACAAACAAATAGCCTCAGCAATCAGGTTGTTAACCCAGCGTTTTTAATCGAAAACAGTAACAGTCTCGACTGGACTACCGATGAAGACTTCACCCTCCTTTGAACCTGAGCCCGTGAATCCTGAGCCAAGCCCCTCTCCGCATGAGATGTCACCTTCTGAGGCTCGAAAACTCACAGCCGAAATGAAAATTGAATACTTCAAAAAAGCGAAAGTTGCGCACCCAAAATTATCAGCGGCTTTTGAGGAGATTCGGCAACTCATTTTCCCATCTCCTAGCGCAAGCATGATCCTTCTAGTAGGCCCTCCAGGAGTTGGTAAATCACTATTACTAGAGCTGTTATTCGAGTTCATCATGAACTTGTTCAGAACGGAAATGTTGCTGGACCCCGGTCTTATTCCAATTCTTGTCACAATGGCCGCATCACCTGAAGATCGGTCCTTCAGTTGGAAGAATTTCTACTCAGGTCTCATCCGAAAATTAGGGGGCCAACTCCATACATCCGTAGCCGGGCTTAGAGATGGCGTAGAGCGAACTCTCCACGGGCGCGGAACCCGAGTTCTCGCAATTGACGAGGCCGTCCATCTTTTACGAGGCAACTCGGATCGGTTCATTACCGCCCATGTGGACAGCCTCAAATCCCTCGCGAGTATATCTGGTGTAACAATCTTACTATCTGGCTCTTACGACCTACTTTCAGTTCCCTCACTATCAGGCCAAATCGCACGCCGTGTTTCCATTGTTCATTTCCCGCGGTACTACCAGGGATACGAGTCCGAAGAAACGGCCTTCAAGATGGCCCTGGAGAAACTCACCGTCTCGATGCCGATTGATGGGCCTATTGAATTGAACGATATCCACCAGGAGCTTCATGCCTGCATGAACGGGTGCATTGGTGTGCTAAAGGACACCCTGATGAACGCGCTAAAACGTTCCCTGAATAGCGCCAGCGGCAAGTGGAACAAAACCCATTTTCGGAAAGCGCTACCCACCCCCTCTCAACTCGATGCCATGATTCGCGAGACCGAGGAAGGCGAAAAGCTACTTTCTAAAAATGATTATAAAACGGGTTCAAACCTAATCATCCAGAATTGCCAGAATGCTCTTCGCGAAAAGAAACAGTAGGGTCCAGCGATGAATCCCGATCCTATGGATATCTTGGCGACGGACCCCTATCCATTACCGGTGCGGTCTCCTCTATTCTCTATTCCCCCACGCGGTCTTGGGACATGGAAAGTCGAATCTCTGTTTAGCTTTGCCAGCAGGCTTGCCGAAGCGCATGGCATTTCCATGTATGGGCTCCAATCCATGATCACAAAAGAAAATCTCGAAAAAGGCTTAGGCCCAAAGCATAAATTACACTCTACACAATGCGGGTTTGAGGGATTCAGCCTATTAGGGAAGACAGCAAAAACTTGGACGAAAGCACTGAATTCGCTTCAGCACCAGGAATGGGCAGATGGAACCACCTTGCTCTCCTTGGAGCACCTGATAAGCACTCACAATCTATCACCACAACTGAGGAGGTTTTGCCCAGCCTGTCAACGGGCAGACCTGGGCGAAGGGATCACATACGAGTACCTACTTTGGCGTTTTTCTGCAGTCACCGTATGTCCCGAGCACGGTTGCTTGCTTGAAACGGCCCCTCGCGAATCTCAGCATTTTCATGCAAGAAGGCAGCTGACCCAACAAAGGTCTCAGAATTGCGATAATAGTGAATCAAACCCTAGGCAGCGACAACCGATTTCCAATTTCGAACAAGAGCTTGCTCGAGCAAAACTAATAGCCAATTTTCTTGAAAGTCCATTTTTTAAACACAAATATCTTAATTATGATAATTCTAATACAGCTACATTTCTGCGGGCAATTCTAAATAGGCATATGAATGGCAATGCTCAATCTTTATGCAAATATCTACAAATTAGCAAAGGGCAACTAAGCGAATGGATTAACAGAAAACACATTCCTTCTTTTGAATATATTGTTGATTTTGCTCAAGCATTTAGTTGCTCAATAGACTCCATCCTTTCCGGTGATGAGTCTGCAATTCCGATGATTCTTCCTGGCTACCAGAGACTCAAAAAAGGGAACTTTCGGAGGGAAAATCATTATCACACCAATGCATTTAAAACAGAACTGAGGGCAGTTATGTCAAAG
>Ga0129297_10000202_pt1 | contig 28397 bp, 20 predicted proteins | sample I18A1metaG_FD_94708 | JGI IMG/M metagenome (GOLD analysis project Ga0129297, IMG submission 94708) | Lake sediment bacterial and archeal communities from Gulf of Boni, Indonesia to study Microbial Dark Matter (Phase II) - ​I18A1 metaG | ecosystem: Environmental > Aquatic > Freshwater > Lake >... | reverse complement strand
GGGGGAACATACTGGGGGGGTTGCCGGACGGATATTGAAGAAAAAGGTTTAATCATTGAAAAAGAGGTTTTTGCTTTTTCCGAGTTTCCTCCTGCTTGTTTTTATAGCCGCCCTCGGCGGAGAAACCATTCTCCTGCAATCCCAACTGGGAACCAGAATCGAAATTAACTGTTCATCCTTCGAGCCCGGCCAAATCATCCTGGTTAGGCTTTCCGGAGATTCCGGAGTGACAAAGGTCATTGTCCGATTCCTCAACAAGACTTATGTGCTGGAGCCGGCCGGAGAAAGAGACGAGCTTTTTGCTTTCATCGGTCTTGACGTCGACCTCACGCCCGGGAGCCACGCTTTCGATATAGCGGTCTTAAGAAAGGATGGTCGGCAAGAGACGATGAAAAGGGAGTTTTCTTTTTCAGCCAGGGAATTCCCGGTCAAGGAACTCTGGGTGGAGGAAGAGTACGTCACTCCGCCGCCCGAGGTGCGGGCACGGATTCAATGGGAATCGGAGCTGCTTGAATCCATTTATAGTATTGTTACACCAAAATGGCTCGGAGACGGGGAATTCGTCCTCCCCAGTTCAGGCGAAATGGCTCCAAATTTTGGCGAAAGACGAGTTTATAACAATGTGCCCCGTTCCAGCCATGCGGGCGTGGACATTCGAGCAGTCTCCGGCTCACAGGTTCGGGCGGCCAACGCGGGCGGGGTTGTCTTGGCCAGGGATCTCTATTTTTCCGGGAATACGGTTGTTCTGAACCATGGCCTGGGATTATTCACATATTATTGCCATTTTTCTAAAATCATGGTGAAACGAGGACAGATGGTGAAGAAAGGAGATGTCATCGGGCTGGTGGGCAGCAGCGGAAGGTCAACCGGTCCCCATCTGCACTGGGGTGTGAAGATTCAAAACAGCCGTGTCGACCCTCTCGCCCTGCTCAGTCTTCCGCTCTCAGAATAGCTCGCCCGAAGCCTCGTTTTCAAAGATACGTTTTGAGCCAATCCAGGACCGTTTTCCACCAGAGTTCGGCGTTTTGTGGCTTTTGGACAAAATGATCCTCGTCCGGGAAATACAACAATCTGGAGGGGATTCCCATCCGCTGGAGCGATGTGAAGAATTGCAGGCCCTGAGTGAGCGGAACCCGGAAATCATTAGCGCTGTGGATGACGAGGCAGGGGGTCTTGAAATTCTTGACGTAAAAGCTGGGCGACCACTGAGCGTACTGTTCGGGGTTTGTCCAGGGAGTCCCTTTGAATTCCCACTCGGGAAACCAGAGTTCCTCAGTGGCTCCGTACATAGAGCGAAGGTCAAACACGCCGGAATGAGAAACTAGGCAATTGAAACGGTCGGTCTGGCCCTCGATCCAATCGACCATGTAGCCGCCGTAGGAAGCGCCCGCGGCTGCGAGCCTGTTTTTATCGATGAAGGAATATCGGGCCAAAAGATAGTCCAGCCCGCGCATAATATCCTTATAGGGTTTTCCACCCCAATCGCCGCGAATTGAGTCCGTAAAGCGCTGGCCATAACCCGTGCTGCCGTGAAAATTGATCATGGCCGCGACGTATCCGGGAGCGGCGAACATCTCGGCGTTCCAGCGGAAGTGGAAGCTATCGCTCCAGGCGTTCTGCGGCCCGCCATGAATGAGCATGACCAGAGGGTATTTTTTGGCCGGCTCGAAGCCAGGCGGTTTGAGAAGGAAACCGTGGACCTGATCTTTGGCCGCACCTTCAAACCAGAACTCCTCGGCTTCCAGAAGCTCAAGGCTTCCGAGAAGCTCGCGGTTGACATCGGTAACCTGAGAGAGCTTTTTTTCCTTAAGGTCAAAAGAATAAATTTCTGCAGGGCGATGGATGGACTGCTTGAGGAAAAAGAGCGTTTTTCCGTCAGGCGAGATGATCGGAGAGGTTAGATAATGACGCTCCAGGATCTTCTCGATTCTTAGCCCGGCCAAACCCAGCCTGAATACGGCCATGCGTCCTTTGTCCTCAGAAGTGAAATAAATCCAGGAGCTGTCCGGGTCCCAAACGACTTCTCCGACAGAATAATCAAGGTTTTCAGTGAGATTCCGAGACCCGCCAGATTTTCTCTCATAGAGCATCAGACAATACTTGTCAGCCTCATAGCCGGGACGGGACATGGCCCTGTAAGCGATATATCGTCCGTCGGGCGAATAAAGAGGCTGGTTATCGTTGGCTCGGTTTTCGGTAATTTTTATAATCCCGCCTCCCTTGGAGGAAGTCAGAAAGAGGTCATTATTTGTGCCCAATCCCAGATTGATTTCAGGGTCAATATTTCGAGCAAAGCAGATTTCCTCCCCGTCTGGTGAAAAAGCATAATCCGATGAACCTTCCAAGGCGATCGGTGGAGTGTCATAATCGCCCGGTGTAATATCGAGGGCTCTTCCTCCCTGAACGGGAACTATGAACAGGTGGCTTCTGCTCCCATCGCTCCAAGTATTCCAGTGGCGGAAAAGAAGGTGATCGTAGGTTTGGGCTTTGACCGGACTGTTCTCTTTGGCTTTGTTCTTTTTGCTGTTGCATTCGTCATCGGGACATTCTGGGAAGACTTTGGAAATAAAAGCAAGCTTATTACCTGTCGGAGACCACATGACCCCCGAGGCTCCTGTAGAAATATCTGTAAGCGGCTTGGCCTCACCTCCGGCCGGGTCGATCAAGAAAACCTGGGGCGCTCCGTTTCTGGCAGAGATAAAAGTAATCCTTTTTCCGTCTGGGGACCAGCGCGGGTTGAAGTCTGCTTTCGGGCTTGACGTCAGACGACGAATCTCACCCCCCTTGGACGGAACGATCCAAATATCGCTGTTGCCCCTGTTGGCTTCCTTTTCCATCACCGTGATAACAAAGGCGATGTGCTTTCCATCCGGAGAAACCTGCGGGTCGCTTACCCGCTTGACCGCGATGAAATCGTCAAACGTAATCGGCCTGGTCCGGGCGGCTGAGGTCATTCCTATAGAAATGAAAAGGAACGGCATAAAAAACGCAATCAGTGGCAAAATTCTTTTCATGATTCCTCCGTTGAAAACCCTTTTCCTGTTAATTTATTCGTCCGGACGCTGGACGTCAAGAAGATTCCGCCTTCGAGTCCCCACCTTGAGCAATGCCATTGACATCCTTTCTCCCTGTTCTTATATTATAGCTCCTTTTGGGACGTGCCCATGAAGAAAAGCGCTACCCAGGTTAAGAATCCTTCGCTTGCCGGAGCTATACGTGCGGCCTATGCTTTGGGGCAGGAGGACGAAGCCCTGGAGCCGATTATCAAGGCCGACTCTGCGGGCAAACCGAGAGGAAGGCTCAAGACTGGAGATTATGTTATTTTTTATGATATCCGTGGCGAGAGAGAGGTCGAACTCACCAAAAGCTTAACCGAAGATCACTTCAGCTATTTCCCGCGCCAAAAAGATCTGCATCTGCATTTTGTGACTATGATCTCCTATGAGCCAATGCTCAGAGCCAAAACTGCTTTCCCTGCGGGAGAAAAAACTAAAAATACTCTCACTGAAGTCATCGGCCGGCAGGCCTTGCGCCTGGCCAAGATCTCAGAATCAGAAAAAGCTGTCCATGTGGGCTATTTTTTCAACGGAAAAAGCGACGAAGTATTTCCAGGCGAAGAACGGTTCATTGTCCCTTCGCCTCAAAATGTGGCTTCCTATGTCCAGAAGCCTGAAATGAGCGCTGCCTTGGTCGTTCAAGAGGTGAAGCAAAAACTCCAGGACCGCTCTTATTCTGTCATTATCGCAAATCTCGCGAATGTTGATGTGATCGGCCACAGTGAAGATAAACTGGCCGTCCTCAAAGCAGTTGAAACGGTCGATTCTGCGTTGGGAGAAGTCGCCGAAGAGTGCCGAAGGCAGGGAGTAACCCTTATTGTGACTTCGGACCACGGTACTGTCGAGGAATGGCTTTATCCTGACGGAACGGTGAATACGGGTCACACAAGGAATCCGGTGCCTTTCATCCTGGCCGAGTTTGCCGGAGGGGAGCCAGAGGCTTGGGCACTCAGAGAAACAGGGGAGCTTGCCGATGTCGCGCCCACGGTCCTCGACGTGCTGAGCATGCCCACGCCGATAGAGATGACAGGGAAAAGTCTCATCCTCGGCCGGCCGCAGCCATCAGTACCAGGACGTCGAGTAGCGCTTCTGATCCTGGACGGTTGGGGTTTGAAGGAAGAGGCCCAAGGCAACCTTATCCTGGAGGCCGAGACGCCCAATTTTGACAGGCTTTGGTCTCGCTTTCCGCATTCCCACCTCAGAGCATCAGGAGAGGCGGTCGGCCTGCCTTCCCATACGGTTGGCAACTCGGAAGCCGGACATCTCCACTTGGGCGCAGGCCGGCGCGTTTTCCTCGACCGGGTGAGGATCGACCGGTCCATCGAGGACGGCACTTTTTTTTGCAATCCCGTTCTCCTGTGGGCCGCGGAGGGCGCCAAGAGAGACAGTAAGGCGCTTCATCTCATGGGCATTGTTTCTCATTATAGCTCTCACGGAACGATCAAGCATCTTTTTGCGCTCCTCCGCTTGGCCAAAAACGTGGGACTCAAGAATGTTTATATTCATGCTTTCATCGGACGGAGAGGGGAGAAGCCGGAAAGCGGAGCCATTTATATTGAAAAGGTCGAGGAGACTGCCAGAGCGCTTGGGATCGGCGAAACCGTCACCGTCCTTGGCCGATATTGGGCTTTGGACAGGGAGGAGAACTGGGACCGTGTGGAAAAAGCTTATCGGGCCCTCGTGCACGGGGAGGGGACAAAAGTTAAAGGCTGATGCGTTTTTGAGACTGGCTGAACTTTTTTTCCCTCAGTCTCGTATTTGAGGTTTGAGGCTGAGTCATAAAACGATGATTGTCGAGCTCAATAACATCCATTTCAGCTATGGCCGGGTCAAGGCCTTGGACGGCGTTACCTTGGGGCTCTCTAAAGGAGCAGTCGGGCTTCTCGGCCCCAACGGCGCGGGCAAGAGCACCCTTCTTCGTCTTCTTCTCGGCTTTTTGCCCCCCCAGAAAGGGACTGGCCGGGTTCTCGGCTATGATATCCGGCTGGAGCAGCCGCAGATCCGGCGCCATGTCGGCTATATGCCTGAAGATGAGTGCCTTATTCCGGGAATGGACGCAGTCACGTTCACGGCGTATTTCGGCGAGCTTTCCGGCATGCCTCATCAGGAAGCCATAAAAAGAGCCCATGATGTTCTTTTCTATGTCGGCCTGGGAGAATCCCGGTATAGGCAATTGGAAACCTATTCTGCTGGCATGAAGCAGAGGCTCAAGCTGGCCCAGGCCATTGTCCATGATCCGAAGCTCCTCTTCCTGGATGAACCCACCAGCAACCTGGACCCTTCGGGCCGGAAAGAGATCCTCGAGCTGATTACGGATATTTCTTCTAAGAAGGACATTCAGGTGCTGATCTCTTCACACATCCTTACAGATATCGAGTCCGTCTGTTCGGATGTGGTAATCCTAAACAAGGGGCGGCTGGCAGCCCAGGGAAGAATCAGTGAGCTCAAGCGACTCCGCTTCCGGCTCTATGAAGTCAGGATTAAGGGGAACGGACAGGGGTTTATCGAGAGGCTGAGGAGAATAGGCTACACGGTCGAAGAAACCGAGGACAACCTTCTAAAAGTCTATATCCCCGAAGACCAGGAAATCCTCCAATTTTTCCAGGCGGCAGAAGAAGAAAAAGTGCAGGTCCGTCTTTTCGTCCGGAGCCAGACTTCCCTCGAGGACCTTTTCGCTAAGGCGGTTGGAGTAGATTGATGACAGTCAGGGAAAAAGGATATATCCATTGGGACGGCGTGCTCTTGGAGAGGAGGTTCTCCTGGTGGCCGATCACTTGGCTCGGCATCAGGCTCTCGTTCAAGAAAAAATACTTCAAGTTCATCTATTTCGGTTCTTTTATCCCTGCTCTGGTTTTTCTTGTGGGGATCTATATTTCCGAGAGAATCCAAGATTTTAAATATATAGTCAGGGGCACGCCCAAGCTGCTTGAGGTCAATCCCGCTTATTTCAAGGCCTATTTCGCGGGTGATTTTCTAATCTTCATGATGGTCATGATCCTGGTCGTCAGCGGGGCCGGACTCATCTCCGATGACCTCAAGGGAAATTCTTTGCAGCTCTATTTCTCGAGGCCGCTCGAAAAGCGCCACTACCTTTTTGGGAAAGGGGCCATCGTCTTGTTTTTCCTTCTTCTCTTGACTCTTGTCCCGGGGCTTCTTTTTATCCTCTTCAAGCTGCTTTTTTCAGGGAGCTTCAAGTTTATCGCTTCTTATCCCTGGCTGCTGATTTCTGTGATCGCCTATTCCTTGATCGTGTCCCTGTTTTTCAGCTTTTATGCACTTATGCTCTCCGCGTCGAGCAAAAACAGGAGGTATGTTTCTATCCTGATTTTTGCCGTCTATCTCTTTTCCGACATTCTTTCCGGGTTCTTTTACGAATATTTTAAAAAACCTGGTTTTATTCTCATTTCCCTGAAAGCCAATCTTCAGCAGGTCGGAGCCTTTATTTTCAAAACACAACCGGCGTACGCTGTTCCCTGGTATTGGTCGCTCTTTATCGTGTTGGCCGTCTGTTTTCTAGCCAACTTTGTTTTACTCCGCAAGGTCAAAGGAGTGGATGTCATCAAATGAGCACGGTGATCGAAACGAGCCGGCTTTCGAAGTGGTACGGAAACGTCCTCGGGCTGAGCGATGTCACCCTCCAGATTGAACCGGGCATTATCGGGCTTCTCGGGCCGAACGGAGCCGGAAAATCAACCTTCCTCAAACTCCTGACCGGCCAGATCAAACCGAGCATCGGTCAAGTTACCATTTGTGGGCAGAAAATAAGAAATAACTATGCCCTTTTTTCGCGCATCGGGTTTTGCCCCGAGCACGACTCCTTCTATGAGGAGATGACTGGGTGGGAATTTTTAACCAGCCTCTTGAGGCTGCAGCAATTTCCAGGAAATGAGGTCCGAGCCCGGGCGGACCGGGCGCTGGAGACCGTCGAGCTGGCCGCAGAAAAAAACAGATTGATCAGAGCCTACAGCCGGGGCATGCGTCAGAGGCTCAAATTTGCTCAAGCGATCGCTCATGACCCGGATATCCTCATTCTGGACGAGCCCTTGAGCGGCATGGACCCGTTGGGAAAGCGCAAGCTCATCCGGCTGATCAAAGATTTCAAAGAGGGGAAGACTGTCATTGTCTCGAGCCATGTGCTGCCCGAAATTGAAGCCTTGACCAAGAATATCATCCTGATTCATCAAGGTAAAATTTTCGCCAAGGGAGATATTCATTATATCCGTGACCTGATCGAGAGCCATCCTCACATGGTTTCGGTCAAGTGCGCGGACCCTCGCGGGCTGGCAGGCCGAATCTTGGGGGAGGGTTATGTTTTGAAGGTCCATTTTGGGCCGGACCCGCGCACGTTTGTGGTGGAGACGAACAACCGGGACAAATTTTTCGGGCTTCTCCAATCCCTTTTGCTGAGGAACAGGATTGAGGTTGAGGAAATCACTTCTCCCGATGATAACCTGCAGGCCGTGTTTGATTATCTCGTTGGTAAATAGGATGCGTAATTATATTAAGACTCTCGGCCACGTTTTTGGGGTCTTCTTTTTCTTGGGAAAAAAGGCCCGGCGGACAAAATTCTTTTTCCTGCTGAGCTTTTTGCCGGTCGCGGTGGCCCTGGTCATCACGTTCAACCAGGCCTTTACTGACCACCATTCTCTCGACGGTCTTTATCTTTTCACCAACATTATCATGCTATTTTATCTTCAATTGATCATCCTGATCTTGGCTCTCTTTTATGGAACTTCAGTCTGCTCCGAGGAGGTAGAAGGCAAAACCCTGCCTTATCTCCTCACCCGTCCGATTCCGAAATCAGCCGTCGTCCTGGGCAAGTATGCCGCTTACACTGTCATCGTCATCGGGATGGTCAGCCTGGGCATGTTTTTTTCCTTCGCCGTGCTTAACATCAACCGTCTTCTCCACGGCCCCATCTACCTGACTCTGCTCCGATATTGGGGAGTCCTGACCATGGGAATTATTGCCTATACTGCGTTTTTTACTTTTTTCGGGAGCTTTTTAAGACGGTCGATCTTTTTCGGCCTCCTCTTCAGCTTTGGCTGGGAAAACGTTATCCAGTATTTTCCCGGGTCGACGCAACGATTCGCGATTATCCACTATCTCAAATCGTTCCTGCCTTTATCCTCTTCAGGGAGGTTCTCCTTTTTGACCTTCAGGCTGGAGCCGACGCCGCCGGGACTGGCCCTTCTCGCTCTTTTCCTGGTTACGGCCGGTTTTTTGGGCCTGGCCTGTCTGCTTTTTTCGCTTAAGGATTACGTTCTCGAGGACTAGTTCTTGCTCTCAGGCTGGGCTTTTTCGACCTTCGCTTTCTCGCCCAGGCTTTTGATGAGGTCCTCGGGGATGCTGGCACTGATCTTGACATGATCGGCCGCCGAGAAAATCTCGATTTTGTTCAAGAGCTCACCGACGAGGGGCTCTTTTGCGGCGACTCCCGCACCCAGGGCCTTAAACCCGTTCAACGCATCGGCCATTTGCTTGGTCTTAGCCTCATCCGGGCACATGGCTTTGATTTCAGCCAGGACGTTCTGGTTTCTGTAATCAAATGACATGATGATGGATTGAATATTCGCAAAAGCGCCCAGCATCGGGTTTTGCGAAGCGGCCTTTTTCATGGCCTCTGCCGGGACGGCAAAGCCTCCCCAGATCATTGCGTTTCTATTCATGCCCTTCAGCAGGGATGGAAGGGACTCGCTCTTCCAAATGTTTTCGGCCTTTTTTTGGTAGACATCGATGACACTCTTGACTGCAGAATCCGTTCCCAGGATGATATTGGATTCATCCAGGAACGCGCCGCTGACCGGTTTTTTCCCTTCCTTTGCTGCCGCCTGGTAGACGGTGAACCCGTTGTATTCTGTTTTGGCCAGCTCTCCCTGTTCCTTTTGGATTTTGGCGAGAAGCTTAGTCCTGTCGTACTTGAGGTTGACGACGGCCACACCGTCTTGAGCTCCCTCTCTCACGACTCCGCTCATGGCCCCGACAAAGAAAAAGACATCTTTTTGCGGGTCGACCCCGGTTTCCTGGACAAATTCCAGGTATTTCTGATAGTTCTTATTTTCCTTGATCGCCTTGTCCACTGATTCTGTCGTCAGGATCCGGTTGACATCGACGACGATCACGCCAAATGATTCCTTGGGGAGAAGAGAAAGCATATCATCTGCTTTAGCCGAACCGGCTTTGGGTGCCGTGGGCTTCTCGGCGCACGAGACGACGAAGAACACGGCGAAAAGAACGGACAGACCGATTGCCATGAATTTTTTCATTGGGTTTCCTCCTTTCTAATAATGCGGAAAAATTGCATTTCAGTTTTGCTGACTATACCAGAAAATCCACTAAGGAGCAATCTCTTTTTGGGGGTTGCAGGCACCTCCGTTTCCGTAATCATTTTGTTCTGGAATAGGGGCCTGCCATGGCTCACCCCCCAGCCTCGTCACCCTCCCTAGATTGCCGCCTCAAAATTATGGAAACGGAGCTACTTAACTCTGACTTCCCGCAGGGTTATTGCGTGAAGATGTAACGGACGCCGATCGCTCCATAAAGGTTGATCTCGTCGAAGTCAAACGACGGGGCAATCTCGAAGAAGATATTCAACGGAGTTTTCTTGAGAACCACATCAAATCCCAGCGGGATACGGAACCAGGCGTTGTCGTTATCCTGAAAGATGACCTTCCCGCCAACCCCGAGATAAAAAGAAAACTGGATATTTTGGTCGCTCGCGATCGGGGTGCTGAAAAACAGATAATCCGCCTGGACCTGGAGATTATGGGGTTCCATCCCTGACCAGCCGAGTGCTCCATCAATGGCCCCGGCTTTTTTCAGCCAGATCTTGGCCGTTAAACCGGACGGGTCAAAAAGAACCAGCCCTAAGCCGAACCTGTTGGCTTGGCCGAAACAGGTACCTGCCAGCAGAAAAAAAATAAGGCCGCAGCTGATAGAGATCCTTTTCATCACAAATTTCTCCTCATGAGGGGTATTTTCGAGCATTTTATATCTTTTGTCGATATTCTAACGCAGAGGCAGAAAAATAAAAAGGGCAAAGGAGTTGATTTCTGCCCGGGCTCCAAGTACTGTAAACAGAGTCAATGGAAGCACCAAGAACGCCCTTCCAGGAACTCGTTGCCAGCCGACGCAGTGTCCGCCGGTATCTCGACAAACCTGTGGAGAGGGACAAAATCCTGGCTTGTCTCGAAGGGGCCCGGCTGGCCCCTTCCGCAGAAAACGCACAGCCCTGGCGTTTTTTGATCGTCGATGACCCTCAGATTAAGGCTGAATTCGCCGCCGAAGCCTTCTCGGGCGTCTACTATTTTTCAAAGTTTGCCGCCCACGCCCCCGTCCTGATTATTATTATGGCTCAGCTGGACCTGGTGGCTCACAAGCTGGGCCGAAGAATTCAGGGCGTCCCATTCCATCTTGTCGATATTGGGATTGCCGGGGAGCATCTCGCCCTTCAAGCGGCAGAGATGGCCCTCGGCACCTGCTGGATCGGCTGGTTCAACGTCCGAAAAACGAGAAAGTTCTTTAAGATTCCGCGAAAGTACAAAATCGTCTGCCTTATGACCTTGGGCTATTATGAAAAGAGGCCGCAAAAAGAGAAAAAGAGAAAAGCCCTGGAAGAGATTGCCTGGTTTAACCGGTTGGAAGACTGATGAAACCAGAGCCGGAGGGAATCGTCTGTTCCGCCGACACCTGTCCTCACCATGGGACACACTTCTCGCCTGTTAATCTTACTTTGAAAACACGACAGGGGGCAGAATGAAAATATCTTGGCATAAAACTTGCTGCTGATAAGGCTGAAAACAAGATGACCTGGATTGTATTCGTTTTGCCCCGAAAGTTCGGGACAGGACGGAGGCAGATTAAGGTATGCCGCAACGACTGTGGATTTGTTTTTGTTATACAATATATAATATTAAACGCGGAGTGACTTATTGTTGCGCCGTGGCTGGGAGAGAACGGAGCGGGCTGGAAAGAAGCCTACTAATATGATACAATCTATAGGAAAAGTAAGATTTTGGCGGCTCTGAGTTTCCACGAGGGCCCGCACGGATAGTCGAGGAGGACAGGGATGAAAAAAATGAATAGAAAGAGAATCTGGACGTTTCTTTTTATCCTGAGCTTGAGTCTAACACTTTTCAGTTCTGGACTGAATGGGCAATACTTTGGCCGCAATAAGGTCCAGTACAAGAAATTTGATTTTAAGATTCTGAAGACCAAGCACTTCGATGTCTATTATTATCCTGAATTCAAGGCGATTGCTGAGGAATCGGCGCGCATGGCCGAGCGCTGGTTCGCCCGGATTTCGCGAATTCTCAACTATGACCTTCGGGGCCGTCAGCCTCTGATTCTTTATTCAAGCAGCCCGGCTTTTCAACAGACCACTGCCATTCCGGATATTCTCGGGGAGGGGACGGGAGGTGTGACGGAGTCATTGAAGAGAAGGATTATCCTGCCCGTGGGAGGTTCGCTCGCTGAGACAGACCATGTCATCGGCCACGAGCTTGTCCACGCTTTTCAATACGATATGATGAATGCTGTTGGAGCCGGGCAAGCAGCGGCGGCAAGTGCGTCGCGCATTCCGCTCTGGTTCATCGAGGGCCTGGCCGAGTATATTTCTATCGGTTCGGTCGACCCGAACACGTCAATGTGGATGCGGGATGCCACCCAAAGGAAATTCCTCCCCCAGATCAAGAAGATGGACAACTACTACAAGTATTTTCCCTACCGCTATGGACAGGCCCTTTGGGCCTACATCACCGGACGGTATGGAGACGAGACGGTGGCCCGGTTGATGAAGGGTGTGGGAAGAATTGGAGACTTCGAAGCGGTTTCAACACGTGTGCTCGGCGTTACGCCTGAGGTTCTGTCCAAAGAATGGCATGAGGCTTACACGAAAACATACGAGCCCCTTCTTAAAAAGACCCAGCTCTACGCGCCCTCGAGCCGGGTCTTATTCAAGGGCACGGAAGAAAACAAGTACAATATTTCACCGGCGATCAGCCCGGACGGCCGGTCGCTCATGTTTCTTTCGACCAGGGACCTTTTTTCCATCGACCTTTACGTGGCTGATACGCAGAGCGGCAAAATTAGAAAGAAAATCACGTCGACGGCGACCAATGCCGAGTTTGAAAGCATCCAATTTATCAAGTCTGCCGGCGCTTGGGATTCCACGGGAAACCGTTTCGCCTTTGGCGGCGTCAGTAAAGGCGAGCCCGTCTTAACTATTCTGGCCGACGAAAGAATTGTCGATGAGATCCCCTTCAAGAACTTGGATGAGATCTACAGCCCCTCCTGGTCTCCCGACGGGCGCTTTGTTGCTTTCTCAGGTTTGGCCGGAGGCAAGACGGACATTTATGTCTACGACTTGGGCTCGAAAAGCTTGCGGCAGCTCACTGACGACCTCTTTGGTGACCTTCAGCCTGCCTGGTCGCCAGACGGGCATTCCATAGTATTTGTCACCGAGCGCTTTGGCACTGACCTCTCGCTCTTGAGCTACGGAGATTACGAGCTCGCGCTCATAGACCCTGAATCGAGAAAAATCCGGAGGCTTCCAGGGTTCGCCTCAGCCAAGAACATCAACCCGCAATGGGCCCCCGATTCCAAGAGCATTTATTTTCTGTCCGACCGGAGGGGAAAAACAGATATTTACAGGCTTGATTTGGCCTCCGAAAAAATATTTGAGGTAACAAACCTCTATACTGGAGTGAGCGGCATCACCGACCTGAGTCCGGCCATCTCTGTGGGCCAGAAATCCGGGACGCTCGTTTTTTCAGGGTATGACGCGGGCGAATTCAGCATTTTCTCCATAGATGACCAGGGTGTTCTGCAGGGGAATTCAGAATTGACTCAATTCGAAGGCGAATTGCTCTCCTTGCTTCCTCCCCGGGAACAACCGAGCGGCGCTCTTCTTGGACTCCTCAGGAATCCATTGTTCGGGCTGCCCGAGCAGGTTGAATTCCCCGAGGTTTCTTATAAACCCAAGCTAAGCCTTGACTATATTAGCTCTCCAACTGTCGCGGTGGGAGTCGACCGGTTCGGAACATATGCGGGTGGCGGTGTGACTTTGTTCTGGACAGATATGCTGGGTTATCATACGCTTGCCACGATGATCCAATCCACCTACGAGCTCAAAGGACTAGCTGCTTTGGTGGGCTATCAAAATTCAAAGAGCCGCTGGAACTGGGGCGGTGTCATTCAACGGTATCCCTATGTCTACTACGCCGGCTACTATCAGGGTCCTGACCCTGAAGGCTCGGATTATTGGGTTGAGAAACAGGCCCTTTTTTGGCAGTTCAATTATCAAGTGGCAGGATTCGTTTCTTACCCCTTCAGCCCAGTCCGCCGGCTGGAATTCAGCACGGGGTTGAATTATATTGATTATGATTATGAGATCGTCACTGATTACTATTCACCTTATGACTTTTCACAAGTGGGCCGGGATCGAGAAAAACTCCCTATCGGTTTCAGCAATCTCGCCCTCTATTATGCCAGCCTGGCGCTCATCTATGATAGTGCGATTTTTGGCGCGACGGGCCCAATTTTAGGACAAAGCTATGTCCTCGAAGTTGCCCCAACTCTCGGCTCTCTCTCGTACGTTGATATCATCGCCGATTATAGGAGATACCTTGTGCCCAAGAGGCCCTTCACTCTCGCCTTTCGCGCTCTGATGTACGGCCGTTTTGGAAAGGATGCTGACGACTATCGCCTCGGTGCGTACTATGTCGGATTTCCCAGCCTCGTGCGTGGTTACGATTATTATTATAGTTTTAGTAGCGCTGACCCATCGGAGATCTATTACGGGAACCAGCTTTATGGCAGCAAGATTATGGTGGCCAATGCCGAGCTTCGCTTTCCGCTCTTCGGAGTGTTCGGGATCGGGAAAGGATATTACGGCGTCTTCCCCGTGGACTTTGTTGCCTTTTATGATTGGGGATGTGCCTGGTGGAACAATCCTCCGGAGGGTGCGTACTCTTTTTCGGAGGCCATCCGCAATCCGATTTCCAGCGCCGGGGTCGGTCTGCGGGTGAATCTTTTCGGTTTTATGGTCCTGGGAGTTAACTACGTTAAGCCGTTTGCCAGGGAAGGCCAGGGGTGGTACGTGCAGGTCAGCTTCTACCCTGGTTTCTGACGCCTCTCCCGCTTCTTTTGATTTCAAGGATAAGGTCCTCGACACGCGCCAGGCCTTTCTCCAGGTATTCCAGCTCGGAGCCGAACCCGAAGCGAAGGTGATGGTCCATCTCAAAGTGGTCGCCCGGAACGATGAGGACGCTCTTCTCATGGGTCAGCCGGGTCACGAGCTCAGTCGAGTTAATATTTAGGTTGTAGCGGACAAAGGTAATGGCCCCTGCTTGAGGGGGAATGAAAGTGAAAATGTCGCTGTGCTTTTCAAGCCAGGCGCGCAGGAGCGGATAGTTCTTTTTGAGAATGCGGCGCGTTCTTTGAAGAATTTTGTCCCTGTTGGCGGGGGAGAGGGCAATCCGGGCCAGCCGGTCGCTGAGAATGCTCGGAGAAATCGTCGTATAGTCGTGATAGGGCCAGGTCTTTTTGATATATTCTTCCGGCCCGATGATCCAGCCAATCCTGATACCAGGAAGGCCATAGGCTTTGGAGAGGCCGTTGACAATAATCACTTTGTCGTACTTACCCCAAAAGCTGGCCGTGACTGCGCCTTCCCGTTCCGCCCCCTGGTAGACTTCGTCGGCGATAATCCAGGCGCCGGCCTTATCAGCTAGGTCGATAATCGCTGTCATCGCGTCGTGGCTCAATACGGCGCCGGTGGGATTATTCGGGTTGGTGAGGATGAAGAGTTTCGTTTTTTTTGTCACGATCCTGGCCAGCTCGTCGAGGTCGGGAGCCCAGCCCAGGCCCTCCCTCAGCCAGAATGGCCTGACCTTTGCTCCAAAGCCCCTCAGGAGTCCCCACATCTGCATGTAGTTAGGCAGCATAAATATGACTTCGTCACCGGGCTCAATGTTGCTCCACGTCAGGAGAAAATTGGCTTCGGAGGAGCCGGCTGTGGTCAGAACCTGGTCGGTGCTTATTCCGGGATAGAGCCTGGCGATGGCCTGCCTCAGCTCGGGAGTTCCGTTCGTTTGACTGTAACCAAGGCGGGTCTCAAGAATCTCCCTGAGTTCGTCCTGACTGATCAGCTCTTGGAGGGAAAGAGGATGGACGCCGCTTTCCGAAAGATTAATTTCGACGACATTTTCCCAGGTGGACTGCATGCGCTCCATCTTGAATTGTTCGATTTTCATGGCAATATCCTTTTTTGAAGTTAGATTTCGACTTTGAACGGCCTTTTCAAGGCAAACCCGATAATAATGGATAGAGCAAAATAGGCAATGAGCCAGTGCACGCGCAGGCCAAAGAGGTTCATCCTTTTGGGAGAATAACTTATTTCGATGGACTTGACGAGCCCGGAGGAGGGAAGGGGCTTTTCTCCGGGATACAAGACTTCGCGGAGAAGTCCTCTTTTGACCATGATCGGCGAGATTCTGTCTAAAGGTCCAACGCCCACAGCGATGGATTTCATGGAGGTCTGTCCTCCGATTTTAAGGTTGAGTTCGTGAACGCCTCTCGAGTCAGCCCGGATGCGCCAGTCGATTTCTTTCTCGTCCTCAACCCGGAGTGCCGGCGTTTCGACCATGATCCCCACTGGAGGCTCGACAGTGGCTGGGAGTTCCAGCAGTTTTGCGGTTTCCTCAAGCTTCACTTTAAGGATCGCCGATTCTCCAGGCAGAATTGGCTCATAGCCAAACCAGACGTTGAGCTGCACCAGGATCAGAATCAGGGGAATGATCATCACCAGCAGGGGCTTAAAGGAATAGCCGATATACCGGAGATTGTAACGGAGGATCTGGCTTTGGGCTTTCAAACTGACGTTCAGGTTATCATTAAAAAGGCGGAGTTCAAGAAGGTGAGCCTTGATCTTATCCTTGACATTCTTTATTCCCGCCTGGTTGGACGTCAGGCGAAAAATGAGGAGCATAAGAAGCCCTGTGAGGAACGAGACGAAAACCATCCCAAACCAGGGGTTCAAATGCCTGAACGGCGAAAAGAGGAGGCTAAAAAATTTGTTGAGGAAAGAATTCACAAACCACATCGGCTCAGGAAATATACCCCAGTCCTTTGAGCTTTTTCTTGATTTCCTCCTCGGAATCCGATTCTTCCAGTTTGGCGATTTCTTTTTCAAGACAATGGGAGACGAACTCTTCCGCCGAAGAATAGCCGGCCATCTGAGCGTATTTTTTCACCTTCTCCAAGAGCTTTTTGTCCAGCTTGATCTTGGTCTTGCCCATGCGGCCTCCTTTTAAAGTATATTTTCTCCGATCATGTCCTTGGGTTTCTCGATGCCGAACGTATTGAGGATCGTGGCGGTCAGGTCGTAGAGAGCCGGAGACTCGGCCCTGATCTTGCGGTTAGTCACCAGAATGCCCGGTATGACCTCGGGCGCTCCCATGTGGTCGCCGCTCCATTTTTTTGTGTTGTCCTCGAGGACACCCTTCGGAAACCTTCCCAGGGGTGAGGCATTCGAGATGCGGTATCCCCAGTTGAAACCGAGAACGATGTCAGGAGCATTTCCGATATGCCGGCCGTGGTAGGCGTCTTTGGCCACAAAGGCGCGGAGAATAACTCGCTCGCCCGTCTTTGGGTCAACAACCTGTTCCAGTTTTTGGGCTAATTCTCGGATAAGGTTATTGCTGTCTGCCCCGGCATTGACAATTCCTTCCCGTTCTCTGCCTCGCTGGTTAATATAAAGTCCGTTGAGGCCGATCCCGTAGGCCCTGGTCCTCGACCAATCGGTATTCTCAAACAGACTGACTTCTTCCTGCTTCCAGGGATTCCTCAGCTTGTGATAGCCGTTGTCCAGGAGCCAGGTGTTGAGGTTGAAGGAGCGGCGATACGGATTGAATCCGTGGTCGGACATAACTAAAAGGAGCGTGTCGCGGTCTATTTTTTGAACAACCCGGTCCAACAATCTGTCGACTTCAACATAAGTATTCTCAATAGTCTTGCCGTATCGAGAGGCAAGCAGCGGGTCATATTTTGGATGTTGTTCATCAAGCAGGCGCCAAAACATATGCTGCCGCTGGTCGGTGCTGGAGACGTAATAGAACAGCAGGCCCGAGTCGAACCTGGAAAACTCATAATCGAACATTCTCTCGCCTTCTCGGTAAACTATGTCATCCATTTCGAGAAACTCGCCCTCATCCAGAAAGTCCTGGTCAAGAGCGCTTGTGTCCGCCGGGAGGCCTTTGGTGAAAAAGGGGCCGAATTTCTTTTCTAGCTCCTGGGCATAACGACTTGGTGTGGAAATCGGAAGAGCCGGGTCGGCCGGGTTAAGATTGATGGGCGTTACGTAGAGTCTGAAATACGGCCGGACCTCCTTGAGATAAAACATGCAGATCCCGGAAACGCTCTGCGTGGGGATGAGATTGAAGCAGACACGCTTCCATCCGCTCCATTCCTTTTCCCGGAGAATAAACTCCTGGCCTTGGAACGAAACCTTGGCCAGAGGGTTGACCGGGTCGATGTGGACCGTAAAGTCCAGCATCGCCTCCGGGTTCTCTTTCCTGAAGGTGTTGGTCGGGCCCGGGAGTTTGGCTTCTATTCTGTTTCCGATAACATCGACTTGGTGAACCCTTCCGCCTCCGATGTCCTGGTTGATCTCTTCCAGTTGAGTTGTATAGAAGTTAAAAATGCCGTAAGACCCCTTGAGGTCGGGCGTTCCCATTCCTGACAGAGTCCTTGATTTTGTGGGCACTGGAGGATAATTCGAAGGCATCTTGAAGACGGTTGCCGGGATATCATATTCGTCCAGGACCTGCCAGAACGTTTTTCCCTGGATCAGGTTTTTCACTTCTCCGCCGCGCAAGGGCAGGACGATGTCCCCAATCTTGAGAGTTGTCTTGGGTGGGCTGGCGGATGATGCAGAAAAGATCGGAATATAGGTCTCCGGATCCCGGTGCATAAAGTCAAAAATCCCATGTCCGCCGGGGTCCATTCCGGAAATAAAATTGGCCCACGCGACCGGGGTTTGAGGAGGAATACTCGTCCGGAGGAGGCGAAAATCACCCTGGCTGATGAGGCGCTGGAAAGCCGGCAGCTTGCCTGCCTTCATCCAGGTGTGAAGAAGGCCTGGGTCCACTCCATCGATGCCCAAGACAAGGATCTTCGTTTTTGTGGCTCTTTTGCCGGAGGTGCTGGAAAGGAGGGGCAGGCTGCCTCCCAGAGTCAGGAGCGAAGACGCAGCCAGGCCTCGTTTTATGAACTCTCTTCTATTCATTGCGTTCATTTCTTATTTCCTTTCTTGGGCGATAATAAAGGGGTTGCTTCGACTAGCGAACGGCCGTCCATATGAGCGGGCACGGAAAGGCCGAAAAGCGTTAGGACAGTTGGTGCGATGTCCATTATTGAGGGGGTTTTGGTATTCATTTTCTGACTGCAAAAGAAAACCCCCGGGACGTGACGCGGATCGATGCAGTGGTCGCCGCTCCACGCTTTCGTGTTGTCATCGAAAATCGTAGCGTTGACGATTCCCGTGACCGATTCCCAGGACGCTCGATAGCCCTGGTTGTAACCAATAATCAGGTCGGGCGCGTTTTCTTTGTACGGTCCCTTGTATATCTTGTCCCGATCATAAGCTTCAGTAATTGCTGTGCTTCCGGCAGCATCGTCTCGCAGGCCTGTGAATTGGCGGATAAGCTCCGCCTTGAGGACAGTCTCTTCCTTGCCGGGAGAGACTGTCCCATGTGCTTCTCTTCCTTTCAGGTTGAGAAAGAGGCCTCCAAGGCCCAGGGCATAGGCCCTGGTCGATTCCCAATCAACATCCTTGAACCATTCCGCACTTTCCTTCTTTCCCTCTTTTAAGGAGAGATAGCCGTTCTTATAGAGCCACGAATTGAGGTTGACACCCCGGCGGAAAGATTTGAATCCGTGGTCTGACATGACCATCAGGACGCTCCTCCGATTAAGTTTTTCCCGGACCTTCCCGACGAGCTCATCCATCTTGCGGTACAGATCTTCAATCACCTGGACGCTGAGTTCTGATGGCGCGCTTCTGAGGGCCGGATGGCCCTTGTCAAGATAACGATAGAACATGTGTTGAACGCTGTCGGTGGTTTCGAAGACGCAGACAACAGCTCCTTTTTTGGTCTTGGCCAGAGCATTGAACATCATCCCTTCCCATTCTTTGTGGTTGGAGTAGGCCAGTTCAAGAAACGGGCCTTCCTTCAATGCTCCTTCATTGAGGGCCCAGGTGTTGTTTGCCTCACCAAGAGTAATGAAGCTCCCGAGAAGTTTGCTGAGATAAACAGAATAGATAAAGGGATGAGATATGGGCAGGGCGGGCTTATCCGGGTCGATATTCAGCGGAGTCATGTACATCTCAAAGTGAGGCTGAAGCTGGGAAACATAGAATCGGGCGATCGCCTTGATTTTCATCCCCAGTCCGGGCCTGAAGCTGATTTTTATCCAGGGAGAAAATTGGCCGAGCTTAAGGGTGAATTGCTGGCCTTCGATATCCAGTCGGGCTTCTTTTTTTTCATGATCTATGTCAATTTGCAGGGGCAGTCGGATCTCTTCAACTTTTTTAAGCAGCGAATTTTCAGGTCCGGAAATGTGGGTCTTGACCCGGTTGCCCCGTATCTCTACGGGGATGGCCACCCCGCCCTCGCGCTTTTTGACCTTGTCCTGGTCCGAAGTATAAAACGAAAACGTGCCCTGGCTCCCTTTGAGGTCGGGCGCGCACATGCCCGAGAGGAGATGTCCGGCAAATTTTTCCGGAGGAAAAGTGATCGGAACCCGGAGCACCGTGCTAAATATTCCATGGTCGCCGAGGATTTTCCAGAAAGGCACGCTTTTCCTCATTCCCCTGATTTCAGGCTTGGAAAGAGGGATCGCATATTTTCCCAGTGAAAGAACCTTCTTGGGCTTTCCGATATAGGCCGAGGAGAGCGAAGGCAGATAAGTCCTGGGGTTGCGGCTGAGAAAATCAAAAATATTGTGCTTGGACGGTTCGCATCCGGTCATGAAAGAGGACCAGGCCACGGGGGAGATTGCGGGAGTGGTCGTCTGGAGCCGGGCGTAAGTGCCTTCTTTTTTCAATTTGGCCAAGTTCGGGAGCTTGCCCTCGGCTATGTATTTATCAGTCAGGCTGGGCTCAAGGCCATCCAGTCCTATGATGACGATCCTTTCCGCGAGAGCGCCCTTGAGCGCTCGCTTTCCGCGGAGCGTCCGGAAAAGGAAGCGGAAGGGCCAGGAAAGCAAGGTAAAAATCGCAATAAAGAACGTTATGAAGAGGACAAGGAAGGAGGAGAGAAAGGCGAAGCCCGCGCCGGGTCCGATATAGGCATGGACGGGGACACTCAGCCCGGATAGAAGAATGAGAATGGATAAAACAAGGACTCTTGAGGAATGAGTCGGTTTCTTTATCATAGGTAAGTTTGCTTTATGATGTTCGCCAGTCCGCTGATCGCTAAACCATCCCCGTATGACCGCTGGGCCAGGAAAAAAGCGTCGTCCCAGGTATGCATTCCCTGAAGGCTCGTGCGGCCAAACACCTCTTTTTTCTTGACCGACCCTTTGAGGTCAAACCCGGGCTCTGAGAGGGCGACAAGATCCGGGCCTTCTGATATGAGTGGACCGGAATAGATATCTTCGGCCACAAAGACTTTTCTTATTACGTTCTTACCATCGAACTCGAGGTTTTCAAGCTTCTGACTGATTTCCCGGCGGAGAGCATTTCTCTCGGATTGCGCCACGATGCCCCGTGGAAACTTTCCCTTCAAGTTCAGGTAGATACGGTTCGGGTCAAGGGCAAAGGCAACGCTTCTCGCGGAGATCTCGTCTAGCCCTACAGGAGTCAGGGTATCAAACCCGAGATAACCCTGCTGCTCCAGCCAGGCATTGAGATAAACTTCCTGCTCGATTTTGCAAAAACCATGATCGGAAAGCACAAAAAGGCCCTCGTCTTCACCTTCCATCTCGCCGAAGAAGGATGCAATCATCTTGTCGATGAGTTTATCGATTCGGGCGTAGTAGTCCAAGAAACTCTGGTGGTAAACGTGCGTTGAGTCCTCATAAGCGTTCCATAAAAAATGATGAAGCCGGTCTGTTCCAGTAAAGACGAATTCGAAATAATCCCAATCTTCTTTCCAGAAATAATCAAGGGCCCGTTCCCGTCCGGCCAGGGTTTTATTGAGCTCCTGCCAGAGAAAGGCCGGGTCGTCCCGCGATTTCAGGGGGTCGATATCGATCTGATAGCCCATCTTTTCCAGCGCGGCCTTGTGAGACAGTGGATAGACGGCCTTGGCCAGTTCGATGGCGACGAATCCGGAAATGAGGGTCCCGTTGACCTTTCGCGCGGGATATGTTGAGGGCTGGTTGATAATAATGCACTTCCTGTCCTGTCTTCCGAGCTCGTCCCAGAAGGTTTCTTTTTTGAGATCGAGGAAATTGGGGAAGCGGAGATTATACGAACCGGGCTTGAGGTCGGTGAACCCGAAGATACCGTGGGTTCCAGAATTAGCTCCGGTCATAAAGTCTGTCCAGCTGACCGCGGATATCTCGGGCAGGCTGGCCTTGAGTTTGTGGAGATGACCTCGCTCGACGAGCCGGCCAAGGGCTGGCATGACCCCTCTTTGAATGAATTCAAGGAGCAGAGAATAAGGCACGCCATCCAGGCCGATGACGCACACACGAGTCTTTTTTTTCTTTTTAAACAGGGCCATGAAGGCGGTATATTATACCATATTGCGGGCGGCCCTCAAGGAGAACTATTAGTAAGTAGCTCCGTTTTTTTAGTCACTTTGTTCCGGAATAGGGTCCTGCCGCGGCTTCCCCCCGACATCCTCGCGGCCCATTCAGTTGATCACGCAAACAGACATTCCGGAGGCATCAAACGCTCCGGTGGTCGGGGGGCCCCCCAGCCGCGCCACCCTCTCTAGACCACGGCCTCAATATTGCGGAAACGGAGCTACTTATTATCAGTGAGGATGATCCTGGCGTCCACAATTTTGCAGCCCTTTCCTTCTTCGTAGACGAGAAGCGGGTTGATATCCAGCTCCTGGATCTCCTCGAAGTCGACGACAAGCTGGGAGAGTCTCTTTAAACAATCGGCAACGCATTCGATATCATAGACGGGACCGCCGCGAAAGCCCTCCAGAATCTTATGGGTTCTAGTCTTGTTAATCATCATCATGGCGGAGTATTCACGGATTGGGGCCAGTCGGAAAGATACGTCTTCAAGGGCCTCGACGTATATTCCGCCAAGGCCGAACATCAGAATCGGGCCGAACTGGGGGTCTCTGTTCATCCCAAGGATGATTTCCTTTCCCGGCGGGGCCATCTCTTCAATGGTTACGCCGGAAACCCTGGCCCTGGGCTGATGCCGGAAAACACTCTTGATGATTTCCGCATAAGCCCTCTTGACTTCATCCTTGCTCTTGAGGTCAAGCCGGACGCCGCCATAGTCAAACTTGTGCAGGACATCGGCCGAGGCAATCTTCATGACGACGGGGAACCCGATCTTCTCTGCCTCTTTCATGGCCTCTCCTTCGCTTTTGGCGAGAGCCGATTTAACCACGGGAAACCTGTAGGCTCTGAGGACCTCATAGGCTTCCTGCTCGAGAAACGCGCGCCGACCCTCTTTTCTGACTGACTGAATGATTTCGTGAACTCTCGATTTATGGACTTGATATTTTTTGATTCCTGTCTGGGGACGCTTGAGCCAGCGAGTGAATTCTGTCATCTCAGCCAGCACTCGGGCCGACGATTCGGGGAATCGATAATCGGGGATTCCATTGGCCTCAAGAATCTCGATGCCTTTGGAAACGTCATAGACTCCGAGCAAGCAGCAGACTACAGGCTTATTGGATTTCCTGGCCACTTTGACGATAGAGCACGAGATTTGTTCAACTTTGGTGAAGGCGGTCGGCGTCAGAATGACAATGGCCGAGTGGACATTTTTGTCTCTCAGGATAGCGGACAGAGCGGCCTCATATTGCTCGGCTTGGGCCTCGGCCACAAGGTCCACTGGATTGCGCAGGCTCGCTGTCTGCGGAAGAACCCGACGGAGTTTCCTCAAGGTGGCCGGGCTCAAAGATGCAATATCGAGGCCATACCCGATGCAAGAATCGGTGGCCAGGATTCCCGGCCCGCCCGAGTTTGTGACGATGGCGACATTGCTCCCCTGGGGGAGAGGCTGGCTGGAAAAGGCCTTGACATAATTAAAAAGCTCCTCCATTGTGTCAACGCGGATAACGCCGCTCTGTTCAAAGACAGCATTATAGACTTTGTCGGAGCCTGCCAAAGAGCCTGTATGCGATGAGGCCGCCCGGGCTCCCCATAGAGTGCGGCCGGCCTTGAGAGCGATAATCGGCTTGGGCCGAGTGGCTGAGGTCGTGATTCCCCGGGCGATGGACATAAATTCTCTTCCGTTCACCAGGTCTTCGAGGTACATCATGATGACATCGGTTTTGGGGTCGGATTCAAGATACCGGAGGAGCTCGTTTTCCCCGACTCCGGCCTTGTTGCCCATACTGATGAATTTGGAGAAACCGATGTTGGCTTCTTTCGCATAATCGAGGATGGCCACGCACAGAGCGCCGCTTTGCGAGATAAAGGCGATATTCCCTTCACTGGGCATCTGTGTCCCGAATGTGGCGTTCATCGAAGAGCGCGGGTCGGTGTTGATGACGCCGAGACAGTTCGGGCCGACCAGCGTAATATCATGCACGCGGATGATTTCCTGCACCTTTCGTTCGAGCTCGGCACCTTTGCCGCCGATCTCCTTAAACCCGGCGGTTATGATAATCGCCCCGCGGATTCCCATTTGACCGCATTCTTCAAGCACTTCGGGCACTATTGGGCTGGGGACAACAATCACGGCCAGGTCAACTTCGTCCGAGATTTCTAAGACTCGAGGGTAGGATTTAACTCCGAGCACTCCCTCAGCCTTGGGATTCACGGGAAAGATAACGCCCTGGAAACGGCTTCCAAGAAGGTTGGCCAAAAGAGACTGGCCTACGCTGCCGGGCTGCCTGGAGGCTCCGATAACGGCGATGGATCTTGGATAGAACAGAGGATCAAGGTTTCTCATTCGTCCCTTGCCTTTAGACTCTCTCAGCCACGAAGCTATAAGCCCCGCTCCCCACTGAAAAAACCGCATAGCGGCCTTCTTTCCTGAGGAAAGAAACCTCGCCGGGCATCTGGTCTGTCGGTTCGTCCCGCCAGATGACCTGACCGCCTTCCTTGACCTGGACAGAATCCCAGAGAAGCGGGACATAAACCTCTGCTTCCGACCCGATGGGAATCCGAACAGCCAACTCGAAGCAACTGTCTTTCTTCGCCCAAGCCACTGCAGCGTCACCCCTTATTGTTGTGACTTTGGCAGAGGCCTCAGTCAGATCTGTAAAAAGAGGCGGCTTGACGTGCATCCTGCTCCAACCCGCGTTCTTGCACTCTAGGCCGGCCAGAGAGCGATAAAACCAGGCATCAACGCTGCCCAGCATGATATGATTGTGGGAGTTCATCCCTCCGCCAGTCAAATTCTCCCATCTTTCCCAGAGGGTGGTCGCTCCTTCTTCGACCATATATCCCCATCCCGGATAGGTTTTTTGGTTCACAATTTTGTAGGCTGCGTTTCCATGGCCACTTGCGGTCAAGACGTCAAGAAGATATTTTGTCCCGATGATCCCCGTATCTAGATGATAGTTCCATTCTTTGATAATGCTGGAGAGTAGCCTCTCCATAACCCTTTCCTTCTTTTCCCGGGGGACCATGTCCAGATAGAGGGGTAAGACGTTTGACGTCTGGTTGGGACTCTTGTCCACAGGGCTGATTCTGTTGGCGGCATACTGGTCCTCACCCAGGAATTCTCTGTTGAAACTGTTCTTGATTTCTTCCGCCAGCCTGCTGTACGAGCGGACATCATCGTTTCGGTCTACAATCTTAGCAAATGCAGAGAGCAGCATGACGGCGCGGAAATAGCACCATGTCGAGGTCAATTCAAGCGGCGTTTTCGTCGGGGCGACGCTCGCCGGAGGGCACCAATCGCCGTACTTTCCGAGCTTCCTGATGATATTCTTTTCCGAATTCTTGGACAGGTAATCAACGTATTTTTTCATCGAGGCATAGTGTCTGCCAATGATTCTCATGTCCTCATAATAGAGGTACATCAGCCAGGCGAGCTCAAGGTAGGCGATGCCCCAGGCCGGGTCAGCAGGGTAAAGCTTCTCAAGGTAAGGAGGAACGACGTCCGGCAGGCTGCCGTCTTCCTTTTGGGCCAGGCGGATGTCTTCCAGATACTTCGTGTAGAAGGCGGCCATGTCGAAATTGAAGATCGCCTCTTCAGCGGAAAGATGGGCATCCCCCAGCCAGCCGTGCCTTTCATCCCTCTGGGGGCAGTCAGTGGGAATGCTCATCAGGTTGGAGAGCTGGCTCCAAACCACGTTCGAATGGATCCTGTTGAGCAGGGAATTGGAGCAGGTGAAGTCGCCGGTCGTTTCCACGTCACTGTGGACTAAACATCCCTCTATTTTGTCTGGTGTGAGCTCTCCAGGATAACCTGTTATTTCGACATAGCGGAACCCGTGATAGGTGAAACGCGGTTCGTAAACCTCTTCACCAATGCCTTTGAGAATAAACACATCAGTGGCCTTGGCATTTTGGTTGGGAAGAACATTGAGCGTTCCATCCGGATGGAGCAACTCGCCGTGCCTGAGCTTGATTTCAGTACCGCGGGGGCCCTGGGCCCGGAGTCTGACCCATCCCGAAAAGTTTTGCCCGAAGTCACAAACAGATACGCCTGGGACCGGGCCTACCAGACGCACCGGGCTGAGAGTTTCAGTAACGCGGATTGGAGGAAGAAGCTGGGGAGATAAAATTGTGCCCTTCACTTCCACGGCTTTCTCCCAGGCCGAATCATCGAATCCCGGACAATCCCAGTCCGGCTGGGCGAGCCTGGCGTCGTAGCGCTCTCCAAAATAAATGCCGTTCTCCAGGAGAGGCCCGGAAGATGCCTTCCAGGTTTCGTCCGAAATAACCCGCTCAAATGACTCATTCTCGAGCTCAAGCTCGATCTGCACGATCAGCCGGGGCTGCCCATAGCCATAATTATTAATATGGCGGCCGTTCCCGAGGATCACGGCCACGGCATTTTTTTCTTGAATGAGGTCCGTGACATCGTAGACAGAATAGAGGGCAATCTTCTTATAATCGGTTTGGGCAGGGTCGAGAACATAATCTCCCACCTTTCGCCCATTTAAGCGAATCTCATAGTAACCCAGTCCGCAGACATATGCCCTCGCTTTCTTGACGTCGTTTCCGGCCGAGAATTCCTTGCGAAAGTAAAGGCCCGGGCTTTGGACGGATTCTCCCGAATAGTCCCCTAAGACCTCTTGTCCTTTGGACTCGAACTGAGGCGGTTCCCTCCGGCTGATCCACTTGGCCTTCCAGTCCCTATCATGGAGAAGGCCCATCTCAAAGAAAGCGATGTCGCTCCACGGGCTGACGCCTTCCCATTGGTCCCACCACCGCACCCGCCAGAAATATCTTTTTCCGCTCCGCAACGGCAGGCCGCTGTGACGGGCGCCGGTCGTCCTTTCAGAATCGACCCGGCCGCTGTCCCATTGATCGCCCGTTTCCTTTTCGCTGAAATCTCTTTCCGAAGAGACAATGACCTGATAGGCCACTTGTTTTGCCCCCCGCCTGGGATGCTCTGGAACCCAGGAAAATCGGGGCGAGTCAGAGATAATCCCGAGAGGCTTGGTCAGGTATTCGCATCTCAAACGTTTAGCCGGGAGAGGATTTTGGCTCATTTTCTCAGCACCTTTTTACATTTTCAGTCGGTTGATTTTAGTCTTCTTTTTTCCCCTCGTCAATTCACCTTGTTCTCTTGCTCAGGATTTTTTTCTCGTAGCGCTCGATGTCTCTGAGCCATTGGACATCCGGCGGGACGTCCTGACGAAGGCAATAATAATCCCAGACCGCTCCGAACGGGAGCGTTTTGATATCCTCGAGCAGGGCCAGACGCCTGAAATAATCTCCGTTGTTTTCGAACTCTCGCAGTCTCTCCTCGGGCTGCAGAAGGGCCAGTAGGAACGCCTTGAGGGTGGCCCTGGCTCCAATCACCCAGGCGCCCACTCGGTTGATGGAGGCATCGAAAAAATCAAGGGCAATATGGACCCTGGGAAGGGCTCGGCAGCGGACGACTTCCTCGGCCACGCTTCTCAGATCGTCGTCTAGGATGACCACGTGATCAGAATCCCAGCGGACCGGACGGCTCAGGTGGAGGAGCAATTCCTCGAAGAATTGGAGGATGGCCGAGATCTTGTCCGACACGGATTCCGTTGGATGAAAGTGTCCCAAATCGAGGCAAAGCATTTTGTTATTGGCCAGGGCGTACCCGAGATAAAATTCGTGAGAGCCGACAACAAACGATTCACTGCCTATTCCAAAGAGCTTACCTTCCAGGGAATCCTTCATCAGAGACGGGCTGTACTCCATTTTAAAGATTTCGTCGAGTGATTCCTTAAGCAGGCGGCGGTGCGACCAGCGGTCTAGCGGAATATCTTTAGAGCCGTCGGGAATCCATAGATTGTGCAGGCTGGCGGCTTTGAGCTCCCGGCCGAAAAAAGCTGCAATGTCGCGGCAGCGCTTGACGTGCTCAACCCAGAAGTTCCGGGTGCGTTTGTCTTTGCTGCTGAGAGTATAGCCTGAATCGGCCAGCTGATGGGAAAAGCAGGTGGCATTGAAATCAAGCTTCAATTTCTCTTGTTTGGCCCAGGTCAGCCAGTTCTTGAAATGGACGGGCTCAATTTCATCCCGGCCGATAAACTTCGCGCCGAACTCTCCATAAATAGCGTGAAGGTTGAGGCGGTGTTTGCCGGGGATTAAAGAGAACGCTTTCTCGAGGTCCATCCGGAGTTCCTCCGCAGTTCTGGCTCTTCCAGGGTAATTCTCCGTGACTTGAATCCCTCCCGAAGCCATTGGCTTCTCAGCCTTCTCGAACCCGCGGATGTCATCACCCTGCCAGCAGGGCAGGGAGAGAGACAGAGACTCCAGGGTTTTGAGCGTCGCTTCTGTATCCACGCCCAGACGGGCATACCGGTCTTTGGCAGCGACATAGTTTTTTTCTGTGAACAAAGGATGCATTTATTTTCCTCCTTTTTCCCCAATTTTGATGATTTTGAGGAACCGCTCATAGGCCCCGTCCCATTTTTTAACACTCTCGGGCTCATGGCTTTTCAATTCGACAGAATTCCGGACCGTTTTCCTGATTTCGGCCAGCGATTTCACGTATCCCAAGGCCAGAGCCTGAACCATGATATTGCCGATAGC
>Ga0129297_10000200_pt1 | contig 28508 bp, 32 predicted proteins | sample I18A1metaG_FD_94708 | JGI IMG/M metagenome (GOLD analysis project Ga0129297, IMG submission 94708) | Lake sediment bacterial and archeal communities from Gulf of Boni, Indonesia to study Microbial Dark Matter (Phase II) - ​I18A1 metaG | ecosystem: Environmental > Aquatic > Freshwater > Lake >... | reverse complement strand
GAAGTGAAACAGCTGATAGATCAAGTCAAAGATCCTCTTGGCTTGTTCTACATGTTCACCCTCCCAGCTTCAATCCTCAAAAGAAGAAACATGATTCAGAAGTGATCACAGAATGCAAGAAAACAAACTGGTCAAAATCGATCCTATCACTAGGCTTGAGGGACACGGGAAGATTCACATTCTCCTAGACAAGAGTGGAAACGTCGACGAGGCCTACTTCCAAGTCGTAGAGCTCAGAGGCTTCGAGAAATTCTGTCAAGGAAGACCAGTTGAAGAAATGCCGAACATCACGACACGAATCTGTGGTGTCTGTCCGTGGAATCATCATCTGGCCTCAGCAAAGGCAACTGATGCTGTCTACAAGGTTGATCCACCGGAAACTGCGAAGAAGATTAGAGAACTGGGCTATTGCTCCTTCTTCGTCCATGATCATGCAACACATTTCTACGCTCTAGGTGGCCCAGACTTCATCGTGGGCCGAGGAGCACTATCTCAGGAAAGAAACATAGCAGGAGTCCTCAAAAAGGTCGGCGCGGAGATCGGAGGCAACATTCTCAAGGCACTGAAGTATGCCCATGAGATCGAGGAGATCGTCGGGGGCAGAGCGGTTCACCCGGTCTTCGCGATCCCGGGAGGAGTCTCAAAACCCCTTCCTGGAAAGGATCTTGAGAAGATTGAAGAAAGAGCGAAATTCCTGCTGGACTTCTCAGAGATGACAGTGGGTATTTTTGAAAAGACAGTCTTGCAAAACAAGCAGCACTCCAGCCTGATGACGGATGACACTTACCGGTTGAAGACGCATTACATGGGCATGATAGATGAAAAGGGTAAGATGAACATCTACGACGGACAACTGAAGGTGATAGACCCAGAAGGAAATACGTTTGCTCAGTTCAAAGCAAGCGATTACCTGCAGCATATTGCGGAATATGTTGAGCCATGGACCTACCTCAAGTTCCCATATCTCAAGAACATCGGCTGGAAAGGACTGGTTGACGGAAAGACCAGCGGCATCTATAGGGTTGGTCCCCTCGCAAGATTCAATGTAGCTGATGGCCTCTCCACTCCGTTAGCTCAAGCCGCATACGAAGAGATGTTCGAGACACTGAAGAAACCTGCTCATGAAACCCTGGCCTATCATTGGGCCAGAGTCATAGAAACGCTCTATGCAAGCGAAAGGCTGTTGGAGCTGACCAAGGACCCTGCCGTAAGAAGCGACAAGGTGAGAACCATTCCAACAGCAACACCTGAAGAAGGCGTTGGAGCAGTGGAAGCGCCGAGAGGAACATTGATCCATCACTACAAAACCGATTCCGAGGGACTCGTTCAAGCAGTCAACCTCATAGTCGCAACAACCCATAATCATGGTGGAATCTGCACATCAGTAAAGAAAGCAGCGCAAGGACTCATCAAGAAAGGAAAAGTCAGCGACGAGATCCTAAACATGGTAGAGATGGCTTTCAGAGCCTACGATCCATGTTTGGCGTGTGCTACACATACTCTCCCTGGCCAAATGCCACTTGAGCTAGACATCTACAATTCAGAGAAGAAACTCATCAAAAGGATGAGCCGTCCCTGAAGATCGTCGTTGTAGGTGTCGGCAACCCTCTTCTTGGCGATGATGGAGTAGGAAACCATGTTGCCAAATTGGTGAAGCAAGGCCTGCAGAATCAACTGAACGCAGATGTCAAAGAGGTCAGCGCAAGCGGCATCGAATTAATCGAAGAAATAACGGGATACGATACGGCAATAATAGTAGACGCAATGGCCACAAAAAGTCAGGTCGGAGTGATTCACAGACTCAGGCCCGAGCAACTCAACGAAACGGTACATCCCACCACCACGCCTCACGCACTCAATTTTGCCTCCGCTTACGAGCTGGGAAAACGCCTCGCGTCAAAAGACATGCCTACAGAAATAACGATCTACGCGATAGAGATCGAGCCAAGGACAGATTTCTCTGAGAAACTCAGTCCCAACGTGGAAAGAGCTGCACACCGAGTCGCTGCCGAGATCTTAGAGACTCTTTCTAGAAAAAAGGCCTAGTCATCTCCCAACACCTGAATATAGTGCAAGGGTATACACTATGCCTAGGTGACAAAGTTGCTGATTGGAGCAATGTCAGATACACACGACAATCTTCCAATGATAAGAAAAGCGATTCATCAACTGAACCGGGCCGAAGTATCAATCGTTCTGCACTCGGGAGACATTACAAGTCCCTTCACTCCCAAGATGTTCAGTGAACTCAGAGCTCCAATGGTAGTGACATTTGGAAACAATGATGCTGAGAGAGAAGTCCTGAGAAGAAGATTCTCTGAAGTTGGAAAGGAAGTCCGAGGAATCTTTGCGGAAGTCGAAGCGGGCACGAGCAAGATCGCTCTGACACACGGAGATGAATCAGACCTGCTCAACTCCTTGATTAGAAGCCAGTTCTACCAGCTGATAATCTGCGGACACAGTCATCAAGCCAAGAGCTATGTCTCAGGCGCGACAGTCATAGTAAACCCCGGTGAAGTCTGTGGATACCTAACTGGTGAATCAACGGTCGCAACAATAGACACAGAAACGAAACGCGTGGAAATTACGGGTCTGTAAGCGCGAGTATGGATCAAGCATTGCCGATGAGAAATGGGGAATGCTGGAACTAGAGGAACTAGCTAGAAGGTCCAAGTTCTCAATAGAGACACTCTCTGAACTCGAGAGAGTCTACGGTGATGACTTGGAAGAGGTGGTCCAGTCGCTGAAGTTGCCGGGACGACGCTACTACTTCCGAGCTAATACACTGAAAGCCACCGTAGATCACATCGCGAAGCGATTTGAGGAAGAGGGCCTGCGAGTATACAGGCATTCGCTCATCGAGGAAGCCCTATATTTCGAAGTAGATGCGCCGACGCCGATCGAACGGTTTGACAAGAAGGTTATGGTAGACAAGTTCACAGCGGAATCCGTTCTGCAAGGTGCGCATGTATACGCTCCGGGAATAAGAAGATGCCAGGGGTTGAGAGCTGGCGATAATGTCTCAATCATAGATGACCAGGGGCAGATCGTCGGTTCCGGAGTAGCTCACATGAATGAGAATAGTGTCCTGACATTTAGGCGAGGGCTCGCTGTTGAAGTAACGTCTTCTCCCTTCAGGATTCCAAGCCTCAGAGAAATGCTCGAGTATGAACAGGGCCTCGTTTATCCACAGTCCCTTCCTGCGATATTGACAACCAGAATCCTAGATCCCCAACCAGGGGAAATAATCATCGATTTCACTTGCTCTCCGGGTGGAAAACTCTCGCATATGTGTCAACTCACAAACAACCGCGCAAAGATCATCGGTGTCGACAGGAATGAGACGAAGGTCTCTCTGGCAAAGGAGACAATGAAACGATTGGGATGCAAGGGCACAAGCCTAGTTATCCACGACTCAAGATATCTCGACATCGATTTCCCAAAACTCACGCCTGACAAATGCCTCGTTGATCCTCCATGTTCCGCGTTGGGAGTGAAGCCGAAAACCTATGAGTATACGTCTCGATCAGAAATTGAGGCTCTTTCTAAATACCAGCGGCAATTCTTGAAAGCTGCATCTCGGATGCTCCGGGCTGGTGGAGCATTGGTCTACAGTGTATGTACCATGACCTTGCAGGAGTGTGAAGAAAACGTGCGGTTTGCAGTTGAGGAGTGCGGAATGGAAGTGGAGAAACAATTGCTGATCCTCGGTTCAACCGGGCTTGATACGGTCCTTCCCGAGGGAAGGTTCACTCAGAGGTTCCACCCTCACCTGCACGATTCGGGATATTTCATAGCCAGGTTCGGAAAGAAGCCCTAGGTCTTGGCAATTGTAAACAGCTGGATCAACGCCTTCAACGGGATACCGTCGACACTGTCATAATTGCTCTTGTTCAGAAGTACAACTATGCCGGTTGGTTTGGCTCGGACACTTCTAGCGGTTTGAATCGCAGCCTTCACAGTTTCGCCTTCCATCAGAACCGCGTCAACCACTAGCACCTTCTTGTTGTCAATCGATGCGAATGAAGGGTTGATTGCGCCGGAAAGCTTGTTGTCTGCAACCCTCTGCGGCCTCACGGAGGCAAGAGGCCTCTCAAGCTGCTCTGCCACAGACATTCCGAGAACCAGGCCGCTTCCCTCAATAGCTACGACAACTTCCGGCTGTTCAAATTCCCCGCTTGCGATCGATTCGCGTGCCAAATCGGCAAGCGCCCATCCTGCAAGAGACAGGCGACGAACATTCGAACCTATTTGACTCCAATCTACAAATAGATCCGTTGGTGCAGGTCTCCTGAGACGTTCCTTTCCTCTAAGTAACAGCCAGACTACCGTGTCTGCCTGTACCTTCAGCTCTTCCGAAATCTCTTGGGTGGTAAGACCCCTGGACTTGAGTTCCTGCGCCTTCGCAACTAATTGGTCAAGTGATCTCAAACAATTCGCCTAGAGCTTCTTCTTGGCTTCAAGCTTTCTTAAAACCTTCCTCTTTAATACGGTTCCACAGACCTGACACTCAGGATACGGGTAGTTTTGCGAGTAGCGCCTAAAACACGCAGGACAATACAGGATCCAATTGAACTCGTAGGTGATTCCGAACGTGGCGAGCGAAGTATACGCGATGGACAACTTCTCCGCCACGTTCTGAACCGCATAGTCATCACTTACCACGACTGGCTCCAATCCATCATTCCTGAGATCAAGAGCCAAGGCGAGAATCTGAGAATCTGCTTCTGAAAGCACCACTTGTTCCCCCATTTTCAGCGATTCCTCTTTCACCCGCGACCGGGAAGCCTCACTGGGCATTCTCACTTCAAGTCTACGCGAGTCCCGCGAGGCCGAGAAGCGAACTTTTGCCCAGCTGGTCAGACCGAGTTCCTGCTCGACCGCGGGCACTGTGAAAGTCCTGAGATCTACAGAAAGTGGATTGAACCCCATAACGAAGGCTGAGGTGTCAAGAACTAGCACTTTCACGCTTGCCGATCTCCACTGTCGGAAATCGTACTAGGCTTCTTCTGATTCTCGGTGGATCGAATCTAACGAACGCCGCTCTCTCTTTTGATTTTCTTATCATAATCGAACTACCCGGCAGCAGGTCTTGGCAATGTCTTCCATCCACGACCACTGCGGCTCTCGTGGCTGAGTTGCTCAGTCGCATAGACACGTCTTTTCTGGCGGGAACTACGATTGGGTGAAGGGGGTCAACAGGGCATATGAAGACGAGAACAAAGGCGTCAAGAGAAGGATCAAGCACCGGCCCTCCGGCGGAAAAGGCATGAGCCGTGGAGCCGGTTGGCGTAGCCACAATCAGTCCGTCAGCGCGACAATCCACAAGGTCACTGTTCCCTATTCCTATCTTGATGTCGATCATCTTGTAGGGGAGAGCGGGCGCAATCAAAGCCTCATTCAAGCCATCGACGCTGATCCCGCTACCGTGTGTCATTGTGAGTTTCATGCGCTCCTCCAGACGGATTTTTCCCTTCAAGCAGTCGTTGATTGCCTCTTCGGCTTGCTCAGGAGATACCTCAGTGAGATATCCGCGTCTTCCCATGTTTACTGCAAGGATCGGTGTGCTAGGTTTGGGTATCAACATTGATGTCTTCAGAACAGTGCCATCTCCCCCGACCGTGACTATGAGATCAGCTTTGATCTCGGATAGAGGCTTGCCTCCGCTGAGATGTTTCAATCGGGCGAATTCCTCTTCCGGTATCGCTGCGAGTCCTTTGTCAAGCACGAACCTGTACAGACTGGTCGCGGTCTCCAAAGCCTCAGCGTCATCCAGCCGGGACACGAAGCCAACCTTGCCAATCAATGAGTCGACACCTTGCTGTAGTATCAACTCATTTTGTTATAGGCATTGAGGTTCCACAATCAGCGGTCTAATAGGCCATATCTCCTTGGCTAGAAGCATGCGCTAGAAGTTATCTTGAAGGCCTCTTGCCGAAGAGACTTCGCATCCTTCAGGCAACAAGTGAACAAATCATTTTCCAGATAGTGAGAACAGACTAGGTACGACACGACTCAAGCCCACCTGCCTTCACTGTTCCTCAGGTATCAGGAATAGTCGAGATCATCAAAACATTCCTCAGTAAACAAGATCGACCTGCTCACGTTACCATCCGGCTACCCCTGATGAGACAACGGATGAGGATCTGTTCGGATGAACCACTCTCAGCTGAATCTCTGGCATAGTAGACCGGACGCCCGCCTGTCTCACCAAGAGTTCTCATCAGGCTGTTTGCGGTTGAGATGGAATTGGTAATCCTTTTTAGATCTGACTGGATCTCTAGGGGATGATCGGGTGCTGAAGTTGAGCAAGCCGGTGGATGTGGGCTCGCTTAAGATTGGCCAATACATAGTCCTCGAGAATGAGCCATGCAGAATAGTGGAATACGAGAAGAGCAAACCTGGAAAGCATGGAGCTGCAAAAGCAAGAATAGTTGCCATAGGAGTCTTCACAAGTCAAAAGAGAAACGTCATCAGCCCCGTCGATGGAAAACTCGATGTTCCCCTCATAGAGAAGAAGACTGGACAAGTGATCTCACTGACAGGTGAAGCGGTTCAGCTGATGGATATGGAAACCTACGAGACCTTTGAAACCCCCTTACCAGAGGAAGGGGAGCTGAAGGGGAGACTGTCCTCTGGCCAGGAAGTCGAGTATTGGCGAATGCTCGGCAGAAACAAGATAGTCAGGATAAAGACATAGATTCGCAACTATTTCTCTCTGAATCCAAGGAGCCAGGATAGGAGCCAGTATGAAGACTGTTGAACAGATGAAAATCCATCCGCACATGACCGTGGACGAACTCGTTCAGCAGATGGAAAGATGCGGAACCCTGGGGGCTGGGAGAATTGGTCTAGCAGCCAGAGTGCTCAGCGACATGTTCTCTGATGCGGAATGTACGGTGTTTCTCTCTTTGGCAGGCCCCCTCGTTCCCGGCGGCCTTAGACGAATTATCGCAGAACTTGTAGACCGAAGAGCAGTCGATGCCATTGTCACGACCGGAGCCAACATCGTACATGACATCATTGAGGCGCTGGGTTACCGTCACTATATCGGATCATTCTTCGCTGACGACTTGGAACTCCGCAAGAAGGGCATCGGAAGGATAGGCGATGTCTACGTTCAACTAAGAGCGTTTGAAGCAGTGGAGAAACTCGTCCTTCAAGTACTTGACAATATCCCTGAGGTAGAGAGGAGAAAGCTGGCCCTCCAAGATTTCTTAGACCGTATTGCGGACAACCTGCAAGACCCGACAGCCATCTTGACTCGATGCAAGACCAGAAACGTTCCAATCTTCTCTCCAGGATTTCTCGATTCAATGATCGGATTGAACCTCTGGACATACAACCAGACCAAGAGCCTCACAATTGACCCACTTCAAGATCTGAAGCGCCTTATGCAACTTGCATTGGATGCAAGAAGATCTGGCGCCATAATTCTGGGAGGCGGCCTACCGAAACACCACGTACTAATGGCCAATATTCTTAGAGAAGGAGTTGATCTTGCGGTTCAGATCACGATGGATCGGCCCGAGGCTGGGGGACTCAGTGGAGCATATCTAGAAGAGGCCATAAGCTGGAGCAAGATCCGCAGAAAAGGCAAGTATGTGACTGTAATAGGAGATGCTACGATATGCTTTCCTCTCATTGTGACATCTGCATTGAAAGGAGCAACTGGAAAGAGATAGTTGCTGTGTCTGTTGACTGATCAAATCTAGAGAAGACCAGCCACAGTATTGCCGCTAAGGTTTAAGAGAGCAGACTCATTAGTCCCCCGGCTGACAGATTCAAGACGCCAGATTGAAAAGGCGGAGACTGCAAACTGAGTGCACTTGAGAATATTGGCAAGTCCCTCAATGAGGCATTGAGAAAACTTCTCAGACTTCCCCTAGTCGATGAGGCGGCCATTAAGGAACTTGTCAGAGATCTTCAGCGAGCGCTACTTCAAGCTGACGTGAATGTTGACCTAGTCCTTCAACTCTCCTCCAAGATACAGAAGAGAGCCATCGATGAGGCACTGCCACCAGGAGTGTCAAGAAGGGAACACGTGATCAAGGTCCTTTACGAAGAACTGACCAAGTTCCTTGGAGAGGAACCCTCAAAGACATCGATCCAGAAGGGAAAAATGTCCATCATAATGCTTGTCGGAATTCAGGGATCTGGAAAGACTACTAGCGCCGTCAAAATCGCAAAATTCTACCAGAAGAGAGGACTCAAGACAGGACTCGTATGTGCTGACACCTTCAGGCCAGGCGCCTTTGAACAGATGAAACAACTTGCCGATAGAATAGAGGTACCTGTCTATGGGGAACCTGCCGAAAAGGCTCCGAGAAAGATCGCCGAGAACGGATTGAAGTATTTTGGAGAAGAGGGATTTGATGTTGCCATCGTTGACACAGCTGGAAGACATAGGAACGAGAAAGACCTCATGGAAGAGATGAGACAACTCGCAGAAGCAATACATCCAGACGAGATTGTGCTGACCATAGACGGAACAATCGGACAGCAAGCCATGACTCAAGCCAAAGCATTCGCAGAAGCCACTTCTATCGGCTCAATACTCGTCACGAAACTGGACGGTTCAGCGAGAGGGGGAGGAGCACTATCAGCTGTCGCAGCCACTGAAGCCAAAATCAAATTCGTAGGAGCTGGAGAGAGGATAGACGACTTGGAGGAATTCGTTCCCTCAGTCTTCGTGGGTAGACTTCTAGGAATGGGTGACATCAAAGGCCTCTTGGAGAAGGTTGAGGAGGCTGAGACAAGAACATCAAAGGAGAAAGCGAAAGTCTTCCTAGAGGGGCGGTTCTCACTCAAAGACATGTATGAGCAGATGGAAACCCTGAGAAAGATGGGTCCGCTCAAGAAGGTGTTCAGGATGCTACCGGGAAGCTTCAACATACCTGAAGACGCATTGGACACCGCGGAACAGAAGCTGGATGCTTGGAGAGTCATAATACAATCAATGACTCAGGAGGAGATCCATGAGCCCACGGTAGTAGACTCTTCAAGGGCAAGGCGAATTGCGAAGGGATCAGGCCGAAGCGAGAAAGAAGTGAAGGAACTGGTTAGTCAATACTCGAACATGAAGAAGATGATGAAGATGATGAGGCGTAGGCAACATGTGCTTTTCCGAAAAGGAATGTTCCCCATGAAGTCATAGAGAAACATGTATATGAAAGCAAGCAAGAGAGTGAGCCGCCTAAGCCTCGTACTACGGTGAAACTCATGGTCGAAAGGTCGAAGGGCTATCGCTCTAGGACCAGATCACTGTTCAGAAAAGAACCTAGAGAGAAAGGAAAGATCAGGATAGGCAAACTTCTGCGAACATACAACGTAGGGGATAGGGTCTGCATCAAGACTGATCCCGGCGTGCACAAGGGAATGCCTCACTCGCGATACTATGGAAGAACTGGAATAATAAGCGGAAAGAGAGGCAGAAGCTACATCATTACAGTTTCCACAGGAAGAAAAACCTCTATGATTCTGGCTAGACCTGAGCACCTTGAAGGTAGAGGAAGCTGAGACAATGCCTAGGAAGACTCTGGAACAGAAGGATATTACGACGCCGGAAGCAAAGCGCATTCTGGAGCGATTCAACGAAGAAGAACTGGGAGAGTTTCAAAGAAGAACTCTAGCATATACAACGAAGTTCAGCAAAATCACCCCGGCAAAAGCCGAGAAAACCGTAAGAGAGCTCGTAGAGAAGTACAAGCTAGATCAGAATCAAGCCATTGAAGTAGTGAACTGCCTGCCAGAAAGCAAAGAGGAGCTCCGGACAATGCTGGCGACAAAGGGCAAAGTGGTCGCGAGCGAACAGCTCGAAGAAATACTCAAGATGCTTTCCCATGTCACAGGCACGAAATAGTTCCCTGATCCAGGTGTGGAAGTCACCCCGTATCGCCGGCTCGATGACTCACAAGATAACATCACAAGGCCCCACTAAACTAGGCAAGATTTATAACGCAAAAATCCAAGGCCTTTAAAGAGCGGTTTTGGAACAAGAGAGGCCCGTATTCCTAACGGCGAATTCTGTGATGCTCGACAAGGAGAGAGAATAGTCAGCAGGGCCTGGGGGAGCATTCATTCTTGACTCAAGCAGACAGACCACCTGAGAGAGAAACAAGTCTTGAACCTAAGCGACTCTACGAAGAATATGCGTATGTCACGGATTTCCTACCAACAGGCAGATCTTCTCCCGACAAGTCAAGATACGTGGCAGCACCAACAGCTCAAGTCTTGGGTGAGGACTACTTCACAATGCTTGAGGCAGAACTCAAACCAGGCACACTCGTTGAACCATCGGAGAGAATCTATGTAGGAAAAGAAAGAAGAGAGAAAGTAAACCGCATACTGGGAAGAATAGGTTATCAAGAACTCACTGCTTCAGCCAAGGCAGAATTGCCCGTAGTCTTGGAGAAGATGATTAAGAGCCAAGAGAAGAGGTTTGTGGATTTCTTCAACAATGCGCAAGCACTGACACCAAGAATGCACGCACTCGAGGTCCTGCCTGGAATAGGCAAGAAATCGATGTGGCAGATAATAGATCAACGTGACCGAAAACCGTTTGAGAATTTTGCAGACATACAGAGGAGAACAAGCCTTTCCGACCCAGTGAAAACTATTGCGAAGAGAATAATCGAGGAATTGACAGAGGACTCAAAGTATAGACTCTTCACGAGGGCCATGTAGGACATCATGGTAGTAAGAAACAGCAGACAAATCAGCAATCCTCAACGTTCGGGCCAGAATTTCCTGACTGATGACGCAATACTTCAGAGAATCGTTGACCATGCTGTATTGAGAGAAGATGAGACAGCCCTCGAAGTGGGAGCTGGAACTGGCAACCTCACTGCTTTGATTCGGCAGTACGCGAGCAGAGTCATCGCAGTAGAGAAAGATCGCAGACTCGTGAACACATTGCGAAAGAGGTTCCAACGCAACGATAATGTTGAGATAATCGAGGGCGATATCCTGAAGATTCCTCTACCGGCCTTCGACAAGGTGGTTGCTAGCCCCCCATACAGCATTTCGTCAAGACTGATCTTTCTCCTCTTGCAGAAGAAGTTCAATTCAATGACACTGGTTCTCCAGAAGGAGTTTGCGTTGAGACTAGCTGCAGAAGCGGGGTCAGCCGACTACGGGAGACTCACCGTCGCTGTGAACCATAAAGCCGATGTCGAACTTCTCGACTTCGTGCCGAGAACGGCCTTTCGACCAATTCCCAAAGTCGACTCGCAAATTGTCAGAATAGTTCCCAAAGCGAGCATTGTTCCTGTAAACGAAGTCTTTCTCGATCAAATGATGCGATACCTATTCTCTCAGAGAAGAAGAGCATTGAGAGGAGTATTAAGGCGCGCGGCAGAAAGCAATGCCAAGGAGTCTTTGGAGAGGATCATTGAACCGAAAGATCTTCTCAAGAGGAGAATCTTTCAGTTGACGCCCCCCGAGTTCGAAAACCTCTCAAACCTTCTCTATCCACAACGCAAAATACTCAAACTGCTCAACAAGTGAAGACTCATGCGCCTAAGAGTCATTCTAGTAGAACCGGAACATGAAGGAAACATAGGTTCCATAGCAAGGGCGATGAAGAACTTCGGGTTCGATGAGCTCTGCATTGTCAACCCAAGAACCGAGATAGGCTCACAGGCGAAAGCATATGCCTCTCACGCCCACGACATCCTAGAGAAATCAAAAACAGTCGGAACTCTAGACGAAGCTCTTGAGGGCTGTGGCCATGTGGCAGGAACTACTGCGATTCCTGGCTGCAGACCCACCAATGTTCTAAGAACTACGCTTTCCCCGGAGAGATACGCATGTTTGGCTGGATCGCTTGAAGAGAAGGTCGGTCTCCTATTTGGCAGGGAAAGCCTAGGACTGTCAAATATGGAGCTGGACAGATGTGACGCCTTGATCACAATTCCCGCGAGTGCCGAGTACAGAACCTTGAACGTGGCGATGGCCTGCACAATAGTACTCTACGAGCTGCATAAGCACACTCATCACCGGCCGGAAACCATTCCACACTCGGACTCTCAAACAATCGGCCGTTTGACCGGATACTTCGAAAAGCTTGCATGTCTAGTCGGAACGCCAGAGCACCGACGAAGACTGGCCATAAGGGCTTTCCGAAACCTGCTCTCTCGAGGGCTCCCCACGAAGAGAGAAACCCTCCTTCTGATGGGAATTGTTCGTCGCGCTCTCTGTCAGTTACAGGAAATGGGAAGCTCCAAGGACGCTGAACCCTTAAATATCCCTCAAGAAACGGTATGCTGAGCCGACGCGGGAATCGATCCCATTGAGAGGACGAAACTACAGACACCCAAAAGGACAAGCCTACACAAAAGGGCAGTACATTCACGGATCTCCTTCACTGAAGATCAGTAGATTCACCATGGGCGATACGAAGACGAAATACGCCCATAGAGTCTCTCTCTTGAGTGATAACGCCGTTCAGATTCGACATAATGCACTGGAAGCTGCTCGCGTCGCGGCAAACAAGGTGCTCGCCGACAATCTAGGAGAGACAGGCTACGTTCTCAATCTCCGCGTATATCCGCACAACGTTCTGAGAGAGAATAGAATGATCGCCACAGCTGGAGCGGACAGGCTCCAAGAAGGAATGCGGAGGTCCTTCGGAAAACCTACAAGCAGAGCTGCCCGAGTGAACCCTGATCAAGCCATTCTGTCCATTGACGTGAACGAGAGCGCTATTGAATACGCCAAGAACGCGTTGAAGATAGGTGCAGGGAAACTGCCGACGACGTGCAGGCTAGCCATAGAGAGACTTCTCTGAGAAAACAGAGATTTCTGATTCAGATGCTGCGAGAGGCTTTAATACTACACGCCTTGCCTACTAGGGAGGCGATTCAGCCTTGCCTCGCAGCAAGAATCAATCACTAGTGCTCTGGTTCGACGAAGTAGGTCGAGATGACGTACCACTTGTGGGCGGAAAGAATGCAAGCCTAGGCGAGATGATTAGAAAGACCCAAGTGCCCGTCCCGCCAGGATTCGCAATTACTGCATACGCTTATCAACTCACAATTGAGAAGGCGGGACTCGAGAAGTTCATAAACGAACAACTTGAGGATTTAGACACACACGATGTGGCAGAACTTGAGCGAAGAGGTTCAGCCATCAGAACAGCTATCGAGAAAGTCGCGCTCCCAGCCGAACTGGAGCAAGCGATAACAGAATACTACAAGAAGCTAGGTGAACGACTTAGTGAGGAGAATCCGGACTGCGCCATAAGAAGTAGCGCAACAGCAGAAGATCTTCCAGATGCCAGCTTTGCAGGTCAGCAAGAAACATACTTGAACATTCGAGGCTCAGACAGCATAATTGCGGCAACGAAGAAATGCATGGCTAGCCTTTTCACCAACAGAGCGATCAGCTACAGAGTTGACAAGGGGTTCAACCATTCCGATGTGCAAATCTCCGTCGCTGTTCAGAAGATGGTTCGATCAGATCTTGCGAGCAGCGGCGTATTGTTCAGCATAGAGACCGAATCAGGATTCAAGAACGTAGTGTACATAACAGGCAGTTGGGGACTAGGAGAATATGTTGTCCAAGGAAAGGTGAATCCGGACCAGTTCTATGTCTTCAAGCCAACTGGAAAACTGATCAGCAAAAGACCTGGAAAGAAGATCATTAAGCTGCTCTACGATGAGAAAGGAGGAACGGTCCAGGCATCGGTTTCTGCCAAAGATCAGCTCACATATGTTATCACTGATGAGGAAGCAGAGCAACTGGCACGTTACGCAGTTGACATCGAGAAGCACTATGGTCTTCCGATGGATATCGAGTGGGCTCGTGACGGAAGAACTCAGAAACTCTACATCGTTCAAGCTCGTCCCGAGACTGTCCACTCAACAAAAGACAGAATGAAACTGAAGAACTACATTCTCAAGGAGACGGGACGAATTCTCATTGAAGGCGAAGCAGTCGGACGGATGGTCGGCCAGGGCCCAGCCAACGTAATACAAAGCGCACGCGAGATCGCCAAATTCAGGAAAGGGGAGGTTCTTGTAACCGACATGACCGACCCAGACTGGGAGCCCATAATGAAGATCGCATCCGCCATAGTCACAAATAAAGGAGGACGCACATGTCACGCTGCCATCGTAAGCCGTGAACTCGGAATACCCTGTGTAATAGGCACTGAAAGAGGTACAGAAGAACTGAAATCCGGTCTCAACATAACAGTTGACTGCAGCGAAGGAGCAGGCAGAGTATACGAAGGACTCCTCAAATTCGAAATCGACGAGACTGACCTCACTCATCTGCCCACGACGAAAACAGCGATAATGATGAACGTAGGTATCCCTGAAAATGCGTTTGACCAAGGTCAGATGCCGAATGAGGGCGTAGGACTCGCTCGCCTCGAGTTCATAATAAATTCGCACATACAAGTTCATCCTCTGGCTCTACTTGACTTCGACAAATGGAGAAATAGCCTACAGAACAAGAGACAACTTGAACAGCTTGCCACCAAACATGGATTGACCGTACAGCAGGTCGAACACAAGCTTCAGGAAGACCTGGCGAAGATTGAAGACATAACCGCTGGCTATGACGACAAACCGAAATTCTTCGTCGACAAGCTAGCATACGGAATTGCCACAATCGCAGCAGCTTTCTACCCAGCCAAATCGGAAGGCAGAAGCAACGGAGGCGACGTCATAGTACGGCTTTCAGATTTCAAAAGCAATGAATATGCAAACCTCATCGGTGGATGGCTATACGAGCCGCTTGAGAACAACCCAATGATCGGTTACAGAGGATGTAGCCGCTACTACGGAGGAGACTACTCTCGCGCCTTCCGTCTCGAATGCAGAGCACTGAAGAAGGTCCGCGACGAAATGAAACTCACGAATGTCAAGATAATGTTCCCATTCTGCAGAACCCTGGAGGAAGCTGACCAAGTCATCAAGGTGCTCCGCGAAGAAGGACTAAAACGGGGCAGGAACGGACTGGAGCTATATTGCATGGCTGAGGTGCCAAGCAACATAGTTCTTGCCGACAAATTCGCAGAACGCTTCGATGGATTCAGCATCGGAAGCAACGATCTCACACAACTAGTTCTCGGAATAGACAGAGACTCATCGCTATTGGCTCATCTGTTCGATGAACGTAACGAGGCAGTGAAAAGGTCGATCGCACAGCTCATCAAGACGGCTCACTCCGCGAAGCCACGTGTCAAGGTTGGAATTTGCGGACAATCACCATCAGACTTCGAAGAGATACGAGTCTTTCTGGTAGAAAACGGGATAGACTCGATGAGCCTCAACCCAGACACGGTTATCCAAGGGTACATAGATGTCGCGAAAGTAGAGAAGAGATTAGCCTCTTCCAAGAGCCGAACTTCAAAGAGAAGAAGGAAAAGAAGATAGATCAAAAGCGTCCAAGATTGCTCAAACAGAAAAATTCTTGGACGCTCAGAGGATCCAAAGCGAATTGCTGGATCTAGAGCAGGACAAGATAGTGCGTGAAATAACTAGGAGAAATGCTGGAAAAATCCTACTGCAGGTGCCAGATGGCCTCAGGCCTCAAGCATTCAAACTGGCCCGCCAAGTTGAAGGGAAGACTTCCTCCAGAGTCATAATCTCAGCAGATCCATGTTATGGCTCCTGTGACCTAGCTGTGAATGAAGCATCACTTCTGGATGTGGACATGGTGGTGCATCTGGGACATTCAGAAACAATCCCCTCGAAAGATGAAAGATGTCTATTCATAGAGGCACGATCTTCAGTTGATGTAGCAGATGTTGTGACAAAGGCAGTAAGGGAACTCAGAAACGAGAGAGACATCGGACTTGCATCGGTTATCCAACACATCGGCGAACTAGAGAAGGCGAAGCGAATACTAGAAGAACAGGGGAAGACCGTTATCATAGGAAAGCGGACAGCCGATCTGAAATATGATGGGCAGATTCTGGGTTGCCAGTTCGAAACCGTGAAATCCATCGCCTCCAAAGTCGACGCTTTTCTGATCCTTGCTGGCGGAGACTTTCACGGCCTTGGTGCTCGAATTGCCACAGGAAGAAGAACAATTGTATGTGACCCTTTCCAAAACCAAGTTAGAGACATGGAAGAACTGGCAAAGAGATTCTTCAGAATGAGATATGCCACCATAGAATCCTTTAGACAAGTCAGGAAGGTTGGAATCCTGATAGGTCTCAAGACAGGCCAATTCCGGTTGATTCAAGCTGAGGAGATGAGACGCATTCTGGAGAGTAAAGGGTACGAGTGCGCAATGCTCGCGCTAAGAGAGATGGATCCAATGATCTTGGAAAACTTCTCCGATATTGAGGGTTTCGTGAACACAAGTTGTCCAAGAGTCGCATGGGACGACCAAGAAAGATTCAGGAAACCGGTTCTCAACCCGGAAGAAGCGATGATAGCTCTAGGAATGAAACGTTGGGAAGACTATGCAAAAGAGGATAATTCCTCGAAAGGAACTTGAACTCTTCATCCAATCACTCAAACCACATCCTGAACCAAAGCCGACACTCGAACAATACACAATCTCACCAGAAACAGCAACCGAGATGCTGTTGATCGCAGAGTACAGATATCGAGACATAGACGGAAAACGTGTCGCAGACCTCGGCTGCGGTAGCGGGAGACTTGCATTAGGCAGCGTGTACCTAGGAGCACAGATTGCAGTAGGCATTGATCTGGATAAGAAGGCAATTGAGACAGCCAAAACGAACGCAATATCGTCTCATCAGGAGAGAAGAACCCAATGGATATTGTCCGATGTGACTGCGATCGTCGGCGGTTTTGACACAGTAGTTCAGAATCCGCCCTTTGGCGTATTACGAAGGGGTGCTGACCGACAGTTCATAATCAAAGCATTAGAAATCGGGCACGTTGTCTATTCACTTCACAAAAGCGGAAGCAACAACAGAGCCTTTATAAAAAGGCTAGCTGAAAGGCATGGAGGCACCATCACTGATGTGTATCAGCTCAAGTTTGAGATTCCACACATGTTTCGATTTCACCGCAAGAAGAAGCATCTGATAGAAGTTGATCTCTTCAGGATGATAAGTAATGTCTAGGAAGATTGGACAGAGCACACAATTCGTTGTCCCAGGAGAAAGACTAGGCGTCATAGAGGAATTTGTCCCAGGCCGCGACACCCATGAGGAAAAGGGAGTCATATACTCCGACACAACTGGCCTCGCGAGTATTGACACAGTAAACAAGACTGTTCACATCCAAAGAAAAGTCAAGAAGCCACTAGTTCCTGAAGAGGGTTCGACGGTAATTAGCACAGTCACAAATGCGCAAGACAAAATCGCCCAGGTAAGGATCTTCAAAATCGACCAGGCGCAGGTCGGAACACCATTCTCAGGTATTCTTCACATCTCCTCATCAAGCCCACGATACACAAGAACGATGAAGGAAGTTTGTAAGACAGGAGACGTAGTTCGAGCGAAGGTGGTGAGCACAAGCAACGGTATCCCTGAGCTGACAACCATCGGCAGAGGATTGGGCGTGGTGAAGGCCTACTGCTCTCAATGTGGGCACATACTCGCATTGCGGAATAGACTTCTACAGTGCCCGTCCTGTGAAGCAATCGAACGCAGGAAGATAGCGGAAGACTATGGAAGAGACTATGCATAGGAGCTGCTCAGGTTGAAGATCAATATTCTGAAGAAGACAAAGAACGAATTGAAGATTGAGATCGAAGGAGAGGGACACACCTTCTGCAATCTGCTGCAACACGCGCTTCTAGAGGACAAATCGGTGGAAGTTGCCGGATATGACATTCCACACCCTTTGGTTGGCAAACCAGTATTCCAGTTGAGGACAAAAGAGGGACGATCCCCCGAAAGGACTATTCTGAAGGCATTAGAGAAGATCGAACAAACAAGTAACGAGTTCTTGAAAGAATTCGAAAAAGCCATATCACCCTGACATACCACACTACAAGACCATAAGGCGCCCCCAAACTCATCCCTTGATAAGGTTCATCTCTGATGAAAACAGAGGAGATCATACAGATTCTTCTAGATCAAAAACTAGCCCGGTTGGGAGACGCCTTTGTCAACTTTGTCTATTCGCTTGCTCTCACTCGAAGCATCGGAGAGCCAATCGGAATCAAGGTCAGTGACAAAGTCCTCGCTAGAGCTGCACAGGAAGCGGGCATCAGACAACTCCTCCCAAAGAGAACAACTAGAGACCAGGTCTCAAATGCAGTTGAATCACTTGTCGTATATGCGTGGCTCCACAAACACATGACCATAGATGAGATTTCAGCAATACTTGAGGCACAACGAGATCAGCCGTACGATCCCTTCAAGGCCCTCTTACAGAAGATCCTCAGCGAACTGATCAACAAACGTGACAGTATTGAAAACTGAAACTAGAGTAATTGGAATAGATGACGGAGACACACGGCGAAAGAGAAGACTCGTTGTTGGAGCCGTCTTCAGGGGCGGCCTCTGGCTTGATGGTATTGTAAGCACTTTTGTTGATGTCTCAGCCTCCTCGCCAGGAAGAATCCTAGGAAAGATGGTCACTACTTCAAAATTCTACAAAGAACTGAGATATGCTATCTTGCATGGATCAATGCTTCAATCCGCAAGACCCTCTCTTCCAATCGAGTTCAACAGCATAACAAGACTGCCGACCATCACCATCCTTAAGCCGAGATGGAACAAGAGATTTGACTACGTAACAAAAAGAAGAAAAAACGCTGTTAACTTCAAGTTACACGGCCTTTCGGTGCTATGTTTAGATCTTACCAAGGAGAAGGCCACGCAGGTCTTTGGCATCACCTGCATAAGAGGGGGCTTGCCTGAGCCGGTGAGGGTTGCCGGCCTTATCGCCTCAGCTGCCAATGCCCAAAAAGATTAAATCATGCGCAAGAACAGATCCTGCCGGCAGTTGAAGGCCAAATGCAATTCTGCCCGAAGTGTGGGACAACTCTTACACCCCAGAAGAAGGAGAAGAAAGTTGTGTTGAGTTGTCCGAAGTGCGGGTATGAAACCAGAAAGGGTCAGAAGAACCTGAGCATGATGCAGCAGGACTCGGAGAAGATAGTCGTAATCGGAAAGGAGGAACAGAAGATTCGGACCCTGCCAAAGACAAGAGCGGAATGTCCCAAGTGTGGCCATAACGAAGCTTTCTACTGGCTGGTTCAAACTAGGGGCGCTGATGAGTCGTCCACACAGTTCTTCCGATGCACCAAATGCCGCACAACTTGGAGAGAGAGTGCCTAGTTCAGCTGCAGTCTATCCTCTAGTCTTTTAAATTGGGACACATATCAGAGGATACTGTCAAACCGTTGAGGATAGAGCAATAGTACCGGTGGAAGTGTATGTTCAAAGCAGCGTTCGCAGATGCCAGAACATGGAAGAATCTGCTGACGGCAATCTCTACGCTGATTGAAGAGGCCGACATTGAGATAGCAACAGACGCAATGAGAGTTCGCTCCATGGATCCGTCTCATGTGGCGATGGTGGATTTCGAGCTTCAAAGCTCAGCGTTCGAGAGCTACTCCTGCCCCACACCCTTGAAGATCAGAGTGAACATGAACTCAATGCTCAAGCTACTCAGAAGGGCTGGATCCGACGAGCACCTCGAAATAGTCTATGATGAGGCAACCAAGAAGATTCAGATGACCCTGAAAGGAAAGATGACGAGAAAATTCACGATGCCCACTCTAGAGCCAGCAGAAGAGGAGGTCCCCACTCCGAAACTCACCTTCAATACCCGAGTCAAGATGATAGCGGCAAGCCTGAAAGACATGATAGAGGACTCTCAAGCAATAAGTGACAATGTGAGACTCGAATCTAGCACCGACAAATTCGTGGTCAATGCCTCAGGAGAACTGAGCAGCGCCACAATTGAGCTGGAGAAAGGAAGCGAGCCTCTCCTCGATCTCGAAGTGAAAGAATCCTCGAAAGCCACATTCAACCTGAACTACTTGGCCGAAATAGTAAAGGCAGGTTCAACCGCCTCAGAAGTTGTCACTGTTGAATATTCCACAAATATGCCTGTCCGAGTTCAGTTCGAGATCCCGCAACAAGGTCGGCTCCAGTACTATCTCGCCCCTAGGATAGAAGCGGAATAAGAAGACAGATATGCTGAGTAAGACTGACCAAGCCAAGTATCCAATCGTCCCCGAAGCCGTGGAGTTTGTTAGGGACAGGGGGCTAACGGTAGACGAACTAGCGGATCGCAGCTACGCGGCAATTCTCGACAGAGCAGAAGAAAGACTAAGACAAGCCATAGAAATAGGCTCTGTCTCATCCGAGTGGCAAGACGACAATGTGGAGATCCTATCATTCCCAGTTGCAGTATATCTTACAACAGTACTCCAGGATGATTGGGTTAGAAGACGCTTCGCGCTAGCCGAATCCAGAAGGGCCTCACATTTCCTAGTCACTGAGGATGCCGAAAGAATCGCAGAGATAGCGTCAAGAACCTTCGGCTGGAAGATCCAATTCCCCCAGAAGAACCTGACAGGAGCGACACCCAGTCTCAGAATAGGCTTCAAGAACTACGTGAAAAATGCCGTCAGAATCAGAGAGGCAAAATGGAAGCTAATAAACCGTCAACTCATTGATGGATTCGTCCGCGTGAGCAGAGAAGAAGCCTCAAGACTCCTTGAAGAAGAAATTCAGCACAGAATACTCGACAGAATGAAAGGACCGAGCGAGGAACCAAGCTACCTAAAAGAAAGGATCGAAAGACTAAGGAAACTCGTTACACAAAGGAAAGGAACTGGAGCATTTCTCGAACTGCCGAAGACTGTCATGTTTGCGGCCATGCCACCATGCATCCGTCACCTATATGACTCAGTGCAGTCAGGCAGACACATACCACACGTCGGACGCTTCGCCCTGACATGTTTTCTAGTGAACGTTGGAGCAAGCGAAGAGGAGATCCTGAGATTGTTCAAAACCGCAGCTGACTTTGACGAAAGAAAAACGCGCTATCAAGTCGAGCATATCGCCGGATCCAAGGGCAGAAAGACGAAGTACACTCCACCAAAATGCACGACACTGAAAACTCATGGCCTATGCATATCTCCCGACACACTATGCCGCACGGTTTCCCACCCACTATCATACTACAGAAGAAAGATTCGCCCGGCTATGGAAAAGGATCGACAAAATGCGAGAAGCTGAAAACTACGTAAGAGGAAAATTCAAGGAATACTACGAGAAGAACGCGGAGAGAATAAGGCCGCCTCCCCAGATGGAGCGCAGAGAATTCGGATTCTTACTGTTTGAAGAGGGATTCATGATAAGGCACAAGGCATTCAAAACGGTTACTGATCTTCGCTCATTTGTCAGAACAGCCACACCTGCTCACGTATACAATTCGACGGCGTACTATGTTGCCCCTGACAAAGAGATGGATAAGAAAGGCTGGCAAGGAGCGGATTTGGCTTTCGATGTAGATGCTGACCACATAGTTACTCCCTGTAAAGATGTTCATGACCGATGGACCTGCAAGAACTGTGGAACTCAGGGAAAAGGAACTTGTCCCGACACATGCCCAAAATGCCGAGGAGAAAGAATGGATGAAGAGGTCTGGCTGTGTGAGATTTGCTTGGAGAGAGCTAGGGAGGAAGTGATCAAGCTTCTGGATTTTCTAACAGAGGACTTCGGCTTCTCTCGAAGGGGGATGAGTGTTTGTTTCTCTGGACACAGAGGTTATCATGTTCATTTGAGGGATGATGAAGCAAGAGATCTGGGGAGTGATGAGCGTAAGGAGATCGTTGACTACGTCATGGGCATGGGGTTCGATCCAAATGCTTACTCAGGTGTACTGGAAGAGAGTTCCGGTCCCAGCGAGCACAATCCGGAACATCACGGCTGGCTCGGCAGAATACGAAGAGGTGCGTATGAGATTCTCACCGAAACCTCAGAAAGCGAACTCGTGAACTGGGGAATAAATCGCAGGATAGCTAAAGCGATAACCAGCAGAAGAGATGAATTCTCCTCCGCGTGGATAGGGGAGCCAACGAGCAGACACCCGGAAGGAGTCGGCTCAACAACTTGGAAGATAATCATTCAGAAGGCGGTAGAAAGAGAATCAGCAACAGTCGACACTGTGGTGACAACAGATATCCATAGACTGATACGTTTACCAGAGACTCTGAACGCAAAGACAGGATTCAAAGCCATGGAGATCAACAACATTGAGAGCTTTGACCCATTCAAAGATGCCATCGCCTTCGAGGGGCAGGAACCCGTATATGCCACGGATGTCCCGCAATTCAGAATCGGAGACCAAACCCTTGGACCTTATGCGAAACAAACTATCACTGTGCCCAGCGCGGCAGCCATCCTTCTCATAGCCAAAGGGAAGGCTGTCCCCAGAAGTGAGTGAAATGTATCAGGAACTATACGGTGCTTGGCGAAAAGAGAAGCTCTCAAAGGACCTACAACCTCTCCCAAAGGATTTCTTCGAAAGAGCGACAGATTACGCGAGAAAATTGAAAGAGAGCCAAAGGATGATAGACACGAAGACGATGAAAGCCAGGCTACTGAAACAAGAGTTCGAAAACAGCCGCAGACTATCATCTGAGATAGCGGCCATCAGATTTAGAAAGATGTTTGAATGCCTTCTCACGGATCAAAAACCGATTCCTATAGGATCCCTAGCTGCTCAAGAGGAAATTTTGTATCAGACACTGAGCGAAGCCGCCAGTCAATACATGAAGTTGAAGAGGAATATCTTGGAAGGGAAACAGACAGAGTTAGCCGCATCGTCGCCGAGAGATTTGCCGCAAAAAATATTAGTGCGATTTGCTTGTGACGTTCCGGCCATAATCGGGGTAGACTTGAGGACCTACGGGCCCTTCAAACCCGAGGACATAGCTTCGCTGCCTGCCGAGAATGCTCAAGCATTGGTGCATCAGCGGGTAGCGGTCAGAGTGGAGGTCGAAGAAAGATGAACATTCCGAAGACGATGAGAACCTACTGTCCTAGATGCAAGAAGCATATGGAACATTCTGTTTCGCTTTACAAGGCTGGCAAACCACGGTCACCAGCGTGGGGGTCAAGACGACAGGAGAGAAGGCAGCATGGTTACGGTGGACAGAAATACCCAGAACTGAAGAGAACCGCGAAGACAACAAAGAAGCTAACCGCCAAACTTGAGTGTAAGACCTGCGGATATACGGCATTCAGATACCGGACTAGACTGAGGAAAATGGAGATAGGGGGTTAGATGGGTCATTGCCTCAAAGAGAGTTGATCCCTCAGCCTCGAAGCGTATTTCTCAAGGTCAAATGCCAGAAGTGTGGGAATGAGCAAGTAGTATTCGATAGAAGTTCAACATCGGTCAGATGCAACGTTTGCGAAGAGTTCCTTCTAGAGCCTCGCGGAGGCAAGGCAGAGATCAAATCCGAAGTTATCCAATCTCTAGGCGCGTGAGAAAGTGGCTACAGTAGAAGACATGTTTCCAGAAATAGGAGAACTGGTCGTTGCCACAGTCAAGAGTATCGTGTCTTACGGCGCCTACGTCACTCTAGACGAGTACGGAAGAGAGGGACTCATACCGGTTTCCGAGATCTCGACAACCTGGGTAAGAAACATCAAAGATCACGCAAGAGAAGGCCAGAAACTTGTCCTGAAAGTTCTCAGAGTCAACAGACAAAGAGGAGAGGTAGACCTCTCGCTGAGAAGAGTAACTGGACGCGAGAAAGCTGAGAAGATGCTTGAATGGAAGAAAAGCAAGAAGGCCGACGCCATACTGAAGAGCACAATGGAGAAGCTCTCAGCCGATGAGAACATGATGAACAACGTTAGAGACCTAGTTCTCCAACATCACGATACTGTCTACGAGGCACTGGAAAAAGCAATCGATCAAGGGGAAGACGTTTTCGCGAAGCTGGGAATCGCTCCGGAATGGTCTAAGGCTCTTACTGAGAATGCGCGATCCAAAATCAAAGTGAAGAGAACAACTCTGACAGGAATGGTTGAACTCACATCACCTAAGCCCGATGGAATAATAGGCATAAGAACAGCGCTCCTCAATGCCGAGAAAACGAAACCAAAGGGAACCGACGTCAAAATCTATGCGATAGGCGCACCTAGATACCGACTTGAAGTCACCGCGTCAGATTTCTCAGACGCTGAAACAGTTCTCAAAGAGGCCATCGAGGAAGCGATCTTGTCCATCAAGACCGCAGGCGGCGAGGGGCACCAGATCAGTTGAGATGGCAAATCAGGAAATGCCTGAAATGCAAAAGATACACCCTTAGAGATACCTGTCCCATCTGCGGCAAAGAAACAGTAATCCCTCACCCTGCAAAGTTCTCTCCTCAGGACAAATATGCCAAGTACAGGAGCGAGCGTTCCTAGTGGATACGGTCATTAGAGAGTGGGGACCCAAACCGGAGAAACCCACAATTATCGAAGGATTACCGGGACTCGGATCAATAGGAAGACTCACCGTATCGTTCCTGATCGACCAACTAAACGCTCGAAAGATCGCAGAACTCTACTCTCCACATTTCCCCTACCAAGCCATCGTGGACTCAAGAGGGTTGGTTCGACTCCCACGAAACGAATTCCACTATTCGGTTCAAGACGGTGAGCAATTCGTAATGATAACTGGCGACTGTCAACCACAATCCAACTACGGACAATACGAAGTGGCCTCCAAGATAATCCAATACGCAGCCGGATTACACGCCTCACAGATAATCAGCGTAGGAGGATTTGTCTCCACCCAAGAAGACAGAAACCGGGTCATAAGCGCAGCCACAAGCAACGAACTAGTATCAAGAATGATCTCCGCAGGAGCCCACGTGGAAAAGACAGGCATCCCCATAGTCGGAGTTGCAGGACTAATGATAGCTCTGGCAAAAATGAGTCACCTCGACGCCATATGCATCCTAGGGCAAACCACCGGCCTTGGACCCGATCCCACAGCCGCAAGAAGAGTACTCGAAGTGCTGGCAAAGGCTCTGAAATTGAAGATGGATCTGGCAGGCCTTGAGAAGCAGATAACGAAAATGCACGCCATCGAAAGAAGAGTTGAAGAGATCGAGAAGAAACTCACAACCGCAATAAGGAAAGACCAGACCATATACATTGGGTAACCCGAAGGTTTCATATAGCGCGCGTGAAGGCATACCTGACATATCAAAGATCGCCCCGATCTTCTATGCGCCGGAAAAAGAGAAGCGGAAAACGCGTAGGTAGCTATTGGAAGTTGGGCGAACACTTGGCTCCAGCGTGGAACGTAGGGAAGACTCTGAGGGACGGCGACGATACGCGCGCGCTAGAAGATTGAGAAAAAAACAGAAAACATAGCTCAACATATGTTGAAATAGAAAAAAGGGAGCTTGCAACAGTGTTTGCCGTTATGTTGAGGTTTGTAGCTGTGTTTCGTATCCGTTTCGCCGTTTTTTCTGTTTGAGATCGCTCTGTTTCAGCAATGATCATGGTTTGCTTCTGTTTTCGCTCTGGAAGTGTTTAGTGCGTCTTCTCATTACTACAGCGATGACGATTGCTGCAAGGGCTATTGCGATGCCTATGAAGAGGCCATACGACTCGATGAAGCTTCGTGCCTTTTCAGCCAAGGCCTTTGCTTCCTCTGCCAGCCTTTTTGCCCTTGGGTATTCCCAGCTTCTGTGGGAGGCTTCGGCCTCGCTCAGTTTTAGCTTCACATCCGCAAGCCCTTCGGTTCTGCCTTCTCTCTCAGCCTTGTTGATAGCGTCTCGCGCTGCATCAATTGCCTCCTTGCTGGCCTGTCTTACCGGATCGATTGATACAGTCAGTGTTGCTGCTGTTGTATGAGTGATCCCGGTACTCGTGGCGGATACGGCAAGAGAAAATGTGCCTGTTGTGTCTCCTGCATTTGCGGTTAGAGTTGAACTCCAACCCGTGACGGGGCTGAAAGAGTATGTGGCATCGGCTGCTAGTCCTATTACGTTCAAGGTGACAGGCGCGCTGAACCCATTCAGAGGCGTCATGGACACAAGGTACGTGGCAGTCTTCGCTTGCAACACTGTCTGAGACAAGGGTGAAACAGATATGATGAAATCTGGGGCCGCTACCACTGTGAGAGTCACCTGAATCGTACGTATTAAGGCCCAGCCTGTTGCTGTGATGGTGAGTGTATGGGTTCCGGTGGGTGTGTTGGATGTTGTCGTAACCGTTAGCGCCGAACCGAAATCGGGGATTCCAGATTGAGGCTCAAAAGTGGCAATAGTATCAGCTGGCGCTCCGGACACAGATAGGTAAACTGTTGCAGGTAACCCGCTCATCAAGGTCAATGTCATGAGGTATGTGACTTTTTGGCCCCGGCTCACCGATTGGCTCTGTTGAGAGGAGGAGATATTGAAGTCAAATGGTGGCGGTACTTCGAAATACGCTATCACCGCAACGTTTCTTAGGATTATTTCCCAGTCGCCAGGTTTGCCCTGAATCAAAATCTGTGAAGGCACGGCCGACGCTGCGAATTCCATATAGTCAGACGTGAATATGTTCGTCGGGCTCCTGTAGTCCCTTGACCCTTTCAGAGCTCCATCCGCAATCATGTTGATGGTGGCGGCTCTTCCGTTGGTCGCTGCGTGATACATCCATTCATATGAGATTCTGATAGTGTTTAACGTTGCTTCTGGGGGTAGGGGAATGAAGCTCGTGAAGCTATACATGGTGTCGTAACGCCACTGGTATGTATAGGCGGTGACTACAACCTTTCTCAGGGAGACGGTGTAATCGCCAGGCCTGGCTTGGACGGCTATACTTGAGGGCATTATGTTGATATCGAACTCTATTTGACCTGAATACCATGTCTTCAACTGGTAGGGTGGTTTGGGATAGTCGTTGGATTTGGTTTGTCCGTTTACAATGACCCTCACTGACGGGGGTGGCCGGCTAGAGGTGTAGCTTGAAGCGCTGTTCACAAAGTCGTAGGATACGACTATCTTGCATAGTTGCTGATTCGGAGGAATAGGCGCAAAGGAGGAGAAGACGTATAGGGTGGTGTAGCCAGCAGGGTACTGTACGTATCTCTCCGCTAGATTCGACGCCACCATCGTGGACGCAGATATGATCCTTTCAGTTCTCTGCGTTGGGTCTCGTGCTATGACTGCGGCCCTAGGGATCAGGGCATAGGCCTCCCCGATCTGTGCAAAGACAAGTGCTACTATCACCGTTGATAGAAGCACAGTGCGGTTGAGGCATCGTTCCTTCCAAGGCTGAATTCTTTTCATATTTCTCATCTCCTTTTTGATTCTCAATATCGAGGATTCTCAGTGACAAGATAAGGGATTATTGCAACATTGTTGCAAGCGCCGTCGGTTCGCGCGGACCCGTCATAAGGATAGCTTAAATCAATTGACTGACACTAATTTGGTTAGGGGACGCAATGTCTCGACGTGTTCCTTCCTTTCCATTGAGGCCCGACCAAAAGATTCTCATCGGTCTTGCATTGCTATCGGTCGCCTTGGCTATTGGAATGCCTGCTGCCCTAACGCCTCAGGACCCGACGGCTGTTGAGACATCGACGACGACCCATGTCGAATCTTCTTTGACAACATTTTTCCGCTACGAAACCAAGACGGTGGCCACTACCTGTACGTACACCTATGGCGCCACCTCGCTTTTGACTATGACCTACACAATGACCTATTACGTCACAACCGTAATCTACACCACCGCGTTCTACGGTCCGTTTGTAACCGGAATATACGGGCATACGATCGTAATTCCCATACCAATCGAGAGGACGCAGACTACGCCGACTACAGTCCAGCGAACAACAACTGAAAGCGGGCAAAGAATCATCACTGAAACAAAGGAAAGTGTTAGCTACAAAGTGACGACTGTTGCGGAAACAACTATGCACACAAAGACTCTACCATACCACTCCGCGATTCTTAGAACATATTCGCAGAATCTTGCTTGGCTACTGATGGCAGCAATACTCCCGGTTCTCGCATACCATAGAATAAGCGCCTACAGGACTCGTCTCCACATCTATTACGAGATTCTGGATTACACGTCCTACTCGTCTCGAATGCCCTCGCACATAATGCGAGCATGCAATCTGGAAACGACCAAATTCGAAAAGTACATCGAGACGCTCGTTGAGAAAGGATTCATCGACGAGATCCGTCGGGATGAAGGAAGACAGTACCGAGCATCACGGAAAGGCTTGGACCTCATTCGCGATGAGAAATTGAGCCAGTTTGTCAGGGAGCTGCCCTAGCATTCTCACAGCGCACGGGTGCCCCGCCGGTCGATCCAGGGGGTTTGGGTAGACTGATGTGTTTGAAGACGTACACGCACGCATGAGACTATGACTACGGAAAGGACTGAGATAGCGCCGAGCCGATAGCCTAGGGCCTAGCGCGTATTACCAATTTCGCGTCTGTCGTATGAAACAATGGGGTGATAGTGCGCACAAACGGGCTCGCTCGCGCTAACGGGTGTTCGTTCAGAGGCTACGCTTGCGGTAAGGTCTCAGTGCTTCTCACGCCTTCTATTGAGTTTATGGTTGCAGAGGTCTTGCTGGTCTCTTCCGTTG
>Ga0129297_10000199_pt1 | contig 28511 bp, 26 predicted proteins | sample I18A1metaG_FD_94708 | JGI IMG/M metagenome (GOLD analysis project Ga0129297, IMG submission 94708) | Lake sediment bacterial and archeal communities from Gulf of Boni, Indonesia to study Microbial Dark Matter (Phase II) - ​I18A1 metaG | ecosystem: Environmental > Aquatic > Freshwater > Lake >... | reverse complement strand
GGCCAGCCGGCCGCAGGGTAAAGCTTCTCCGCCAGCGGGCCCCGGCCGTGAGCCAGAAACTCGCACTCCTCGACGGTTTCGGCCCAATGCATGGCGATGGGTAGATCATGGTGGCGCGCGAAGCCGATCGTGCCGGCAAGCGTTGCCTGGGTGAGGGTGTAAGGGGCATGCGGCGACACTCCCCACCGCAAAGAGGCAGACGGGGCTGGGGCAAGATGCGCGGCGATGTGCGCAAGGCGCGCGTCGACCCGTGATGAATCGACGCCGAGAATTTCGGCAAAGACCCGGCCGCGCAGAGGCGTTCCGGCGTAAGCGGTTACGGCCGGCAGCGTGGTCAGAATATCCCCGACGACGCCGGTCCCGGCCTGCAAGGATTGCTGCACACCACGGCGCAGGGAGTCAACCACGGCCGCGTCGTCGACGGTGCGGCGGATGCCGACCAGGTGCAGAATCCAGTCGGCGAAATCGCCGCCCTCCCTCACGACCCCGGCCGCTGCCGCCCACGCCGGGAAATCGGTCAGCTCCAGGTGGGTGTGGGCGTTGGCCAGCGGCGGCAGGATGACGGCCTCCTCAAACGCAACGACCGCCGCCCGGGGATGGGCAGCGGCCAGATCGTGATAGCGGCCGACCGCCAGGATGCGATCACCGGCAACCAGCAGGGCTCCGTCCTCCAGGGGCGGAGCATCGATCGGCAGCAGGTAGCGGGCGCGAAAGAGCTTCATGACCCCCTGGTGCCGGTCATCTCCTCGCTGAGCGCTTCGACATGCTCGAGCAGGGCCGCCATCGCCGGTTGCCGCACGATGTCGCACTGTTCAGCCAGCACCGCATCGAGGACATCGTCCGTGGTCAGTGGGTTGGCCAGCACCACGCGCAGGACCGTGATTTCCTGGTCGGCATAGGCCGGCACACGCAGGCGGGTGCGCGAGACGAAAGTCCTGCCGGCCTCGCGCTGATACTTCTGCAGCAGCTGGTTGACCTGGTCGAGCAGGGCATTGATCCTCTCGCGCTGCAGCGCCGTCGCCTTCGCCAGCCGCTGCTGCAGCGTGCGGGGGCAGTAGCGGTAGGTCAGGATGTTGAGTTCCGGCTCGCTGGTGAGTTCGAAATCAGGATGCTGTTCAATCTTGGCGGCGAAGGAGCGGGCCCGCTCGATCCCCAGGTCGATGAGGAGTTCGTAGCCCTTGCGGCCGATGATCGACAGCCCGGCATGGACCAGCATCGCCTTGCCGGGGCGCGAGCCCTCCAGGGTATGGCTGCCCAGATCCTTGGAGCCATGGCGCAGGATATAGTTGGCATGATGCTGAATCGCCGTCAGGGCTGTCGGATCCTTGAAGACCACCATCCCCGCCCCCATCGGCACATACAGCTGCTTGTGGGCATCGATGGTGACCGAATCGGCGCGCTCGATCCCCTTGAGCAGGTGACGATGCCGCTCGGAAAAGAGCGTCGGCCCCCCCCAGGCCGCATCGACATGGAAATGACAACCGAGTTCGGCCGCCATGTCGGCCAGTGCCTCCAGCGGATCGACCGTGCCGGTTTCTGTGGTTCCGGCAATGCCGACCAGCGCCAGCGGCCGGATGTTGCGCTCGCGCAGCCGGGCGACAGCGGCCTTGAGGCCGGCAAGATCGATGCGGTTGTGCTCATCGGTATCGACCATCACCAGATGATCGCGACCGATGCCGAGGACGTCGGCCGCCTTGCTGAAGGAGTAGTGACCACGACGTGAAACCAGCACCGCGACCCCGTCGCAATCGAGGGACTTAAGCGCCCGGGCCAGCCCTTCGTAGGCGATACCGCGGAAGGTGTCGGTCGGTGCAAACAGGCGGTTGCGCGCCACCCACAGAGCGGTGAGATTGGCAATCGTCCCCCCGGAGCAGAAGGCCCCGAGGGCATTGCGGCTGTCGTGCATCCACTGCTCGTAAAAACCGTCCTCGCCGCAGTAGACCAGGCGGTGCAGCATGGCCAGAACCTGACGTTCCAGCGGAGTAAAGGCCTTGGAGGTCTCGACCTTGACCGTATTCTGGTTGAGGGCGGTCATGATCCGCGCCATCGGCAGCATAAAATAGGGGAGCGCCGAGGTCATGTGGCCGATGAACCCCGGAGCCGCGGTATGGACCGACTGGGCAACCAGCTTCTCCTTGACGAACGCGGTATAATCGGAGACGAAGGTCGGCTCTTCGGGGATGAGGGACGAGGAGAAATCCGCCTCGATTTCGTCCAGGGGCCGCTCTAGGGCGACGATATGGGTCTGCAGGAAACCGGCGACATCCCGGGTGATCGCCTGATCGATATCACCCAGCGTCGAACCGGGCTCCTCGGGAACGGTAAAGATCCGGTACAGATTCTCCAGATTGGCGCGGGCGGTTTCGCGGCTCTTGGGCATGGTCGTCTTGGCGGTTAAAGGAGCGGGCCGTTGTCGATCAGGCGGGTCTTGCCGACGAATACGGCCAGCAAAAGGACCGAATCGGCCGTGATGAGCTGCTGCTCGCGCAGCGTCTCCCGATGGCAGATCTGCACATAATCGATGCGGGCATCGGGGCCGGCTGCGACCAGGGCGCGCACGGCCGCCAAGATCGCCTCGCTGTCGCGCTCGCCACTGGCAGCCAGCCGCCGCGCCAGGGCGAGCCCTTTCGAGAGGGCCAGCGCCTGCTGGCGTTCTCCGGCAGAAAGATAAACGTTGCGCGAGCTCATGGCCAACCCGTCGGCTTCGCGCACGATCGGCAAGCCGACCACCTCGACCGGGAGGTTCAAATCCGCCGTCATGCGGCGGATCACCGCCAGCTGCTGGAAATCCTTTTCACCGAACAGGGCGACATCGGGCTGCACGACGTTGAACAGCTTGCAGACCACCGTAGTCACGCCGCGGAAGTGCCCGGGACGGCTCGCGCCGCAAAGGCCGTCGGTGAACCCCTCGACGTTGACGTAGGTCGCATAACCCGGGGGATAGACCTGCTCCGGCGTCGGCGTCCAGACCAAGTCGACGCCGGCGGCCCTGGCAATCTCCAGATCGCGCTGCAGATCGCGGGGATAGCGCTCGAGATCTTCGCTGGGGCCGAACTGGGTCGGGTTGACAAAGATCGACAGAACCAGCACGTCGCCGCGGCGACGCCCCTCACGCAGCAAAGAGGCATGACCGTCGTGCAGGAAACCCATGGTCGGCACGAAAGCGATGCGCCGCCCGGCCCGGCGCTCGGCCAGGCAGCGGGTTTGCATTTGGTCAAGGGCAGAAATGATGTCCATAATTGTTGAGCATCGCTGAGCCGTCAAGTCGTTGAGCGGGCCATCCTGATTTCCACCACTCGACCACTCGACCACTTAACGGGCTGACTCCTAAAAACTATGCTCCGGCCCGGGGAACTCCCCTGCCTTGACCTCGCGGATATAACTGTCGATCCCGGAGCGGATGGTTCCGGAGATGTCGGCATAGCGCTTGACGAATTTCGGCGAATATTTCTCGCACAGGCCGAGGATGTCGTGGATGACCAGCACCTGGCCGTCGCACCCGGCCCCGGCGCCGATGCCGATGGTCGGGACTGGCACTTCGGCGGTAATCTCACTGGCCAAGGCGGCCGGAATTCCTTCGAGGACCAGGGCACAGGCCCCGGCCTCGACGACGACCCGGGCATCCTCGCGCAACTGCGCGGCCTGGGCCTCTTCGCGCCCCTGCACGCGATAGCCGCCCATGCGGTGGATCGACTGGGGGGTCAGGCCGATGTGGCCGACCACCGGTATATCCATGGCGACGATGGCGCGAATGGTTTCGGCCACATGCACCCCGCCCTCAAGCTTGACCGCCTGCGCTCCGCCCTCCTTGATAAAGCGGCCGGCATTGCGGCGTGCTTCGACAATGTCGACCTGGTAGGAAAGGAACGGCATGTCGGCAACCACCAGTGACTGGCGTACGGCACGGGCCACCGCGCGGGTGTGGTAAAGCATCTCGTCCATGGTCACCGGCAAAGTGGTGTCATAGCCGGCCACGACCGAGCCTGCCGAATCCCCGACCAGGACGACGTCGACGCCGGCCTGATCCATGATACGGGCGAACGGGAAGTCGTAGGCGGTGAGGACGGCGATCTTCTCGCCGCGGGCCTTCATCGCCTGCAGTTCCGGGATGGTGACAGGTTTGCGGTTGGCTTCGCTCAAGGGCTCGAACCTCCGAGATTAGAGCCTGAATCCTATATCAGGGATTTCCGGGCTGTCCAGAAAAAACCCTGAGATTTTGCCGCCGAGGCGCGGAGACACTGAGAAAATCGCAAGCAGGATGGTCTCTGCGAACCAGTGTCGCTGCGTCAGTTTATTCGGCCCCCTCAAGCTCGGCCGTCAGCCTGGCCAGTTGCATGATTGTCAGGGTCTCGCCGCGCACGGTCGGGGCAAACAAGAGAGTGGCCAGAGCCCGGTCGATCGTCTCGGTCGGATAGCCGGCGCCGAGCAGGCCGTTGCGCAGGGTTTTGCGGCGCTGGGCGAAGACCGCCTTGACCAGGCGGCGAAAGGCCGCTTCATCGGCCACCGGAGCGAGTGGTTGCGTCCGCGGATCAAAGCGCAGAACCACCGATTCGACCTTCGGTGGAGGGAAGAAGCATCCCGGCGGGACTTTCACGACCCTGGCGACCTCATACCAGTTCTGCACCAGGACCGAGAGGATGCCGTAATCGCCGGTCGCCGGGGCAGCCAGCAGACGGTCGCCGACCTCCTTCTGGAACATCAGCACCAAGCGACCGAAGAGGGCGCGGTGATCGAGAATCTTGAACAGGACCTGGCTGGAGATGTTGTAGGGAAGATTGGCGACCAGCGTGTAGGGGGGTGCAGCGAGCAACGCCGACCAGTCGGCCTTGAGTACGTCACCCAGGTGGACCGTGAGCCCCGGTGCGTGACGCTCCTCGAGCGCCGCCGCCAGATCGCGGTCGACCTCGAAGGCCGTCACCGCGGCGCCGGCCTCCAGCAGTCGGTCGGTGAGCGCCCCGGGGCCGGGACCGATCTCGACCACCTGAGCGCCGGGAACCACCTCGGCGGCGGCAAGAATTTGCGCCACCACATGAGGTGCGCGCAGGAAGTTCTGACCGAACCGCTTGCGCGGGCGATGGCCTTTCAACTCATCGCTCATCGTCCGAGACTCAGCACCGGTCCAAGGCCCAGCTGGCCAGCGGCTCGACGGCAAGGTCGGCGACCCGGCCCTGCCGCAGATAGTGATGTGCAGGGACGCCGAGCATGGCGGCATTGTCGCCGCACAGCGCGGGGCTGGGGAACGTGACCGACACTCCGCGCTGCTGCGCAAGTTCGGCGAAACGCCGGCGCAGGCCGCGATTGCAGGCCACCCCGCCGGCCACGACGATGCGTGACAGTCCCTCGCTCTCCGCAGCCCGCAGCGTCTTGACGGTCAAGACCTCGACCATCGCCGCCTGGAAACTGGCGCAAAGATCCCGCAGCCGCTGCTGCGCAAGTTCGCCGGGGGCGGCACCGACCTCCTGCAGAACGGCGGTCTTGATGCCGCTGAAGCTGAAATCAAAGCCGCCCTTGTGCAGCATCGGTCGCGGGAAGGCAATCGCCTTGGCGTCCCCCTCCCCGGCCAGACGGTCGATGACCGCACCGCCCGGGTAGCCGAGGCCGAGCAGCTTGGCCACCTTATCGTAGGCCTCGCCGGCGGCGTCGTCGAGGGTCTGGCCGAGAATCCGGTAGCGACCGAAGTCATCGACCCGGTAGAGGTGGGTGTGCCCGCCGGAAACCGCCAGGGCCAGGAAGGGAAATTCCAGCTCCCCTTCGAGGAGGGGGGCGAGAATGTGCCCTTCCATGTGGTGCACCATGGCCAGGGGCTTGTCCAGCGACCAGGCCATGGCCTTGGCGGCAGAGACCCCGACCAGAAGGGCGCCGAGCAGCCCCGGGCCACGGGTCACCCCGAACCCGTCGATGCCGGCGAGGGGCACTCCGGCCTGTTGCAGCGCCTCGTCAATGACCACCGGCAGCGCCTCGATGTGCTTGCGCGAAGCCAGCTCCGGCACCACCCCGCCATAGCGGGCATGCACGTCGACCTGGGAAGCGACCACGTTGGACAGGATCTGCCGCCCGTCACGGATCACCGCTGCGGCCGTTTCGTCACAAGAACTTTCAATACAAAGTACGAGCATGTCTCATTCAGAGCACTTGCCAGCCGGGCCGATCAAAATTCCCAGATGCAAAGCGTCCGCAGGTTGAGGAGTGAGGCGTAGCGAAAGCTACGCCGCAACGACGAGGACAAGGGCAACGCCGCAGGTGGGTGTTTTTCATCGGCCTACAAAAGATTCGCGGCCAGTTCGGCCAGATTCGACCGTTCTCCCCGCGTCAATGTCACATGTCCGGCAATCTCCTGCCCCTTGAACTTCTCGACCACGTAGGTCAGGCCGTTGCTGGCGGAATCGACGTAGGGGTTGTCAATCTGGTAGGGGTCGCCGGTGAGGACGATCTTGGTCCCTTCCCCGGCCCGGGTGATGATGGTCTTGATCTCGTGGGGGGTGAGGTTCTGCGCCTCGTCGACGATCATGTACTGCTTGGGGATGGAACGGCCGCGGATGTAGGTGAGCGCCTCGATTTCGAGGATGCCGAGATCGACCAGCTCCTTGTAGCCGCGCTTACGCTTGCCGCGCTCCTCGACCGCACCCAGCAGCAACTCGACGTTGTCGAAAATCGGCTGCATCCACGGCGACAGCTTCTCCTTGATATCGCCGGGGAGGAAGCCGAGATCGCGCCCCAGAGGGAAGACGGGGCGAGAGACCAGCAGGCGGTTGTAGTGGCCCTCGTCGGTCGACTTGAGCAGACCGGCAGCGATGGCCAGCAACGTCTTGCCGGTACCGGCCTTGCCCACCAGGGTGACCAGCTGAACCTCCTCGTTGAGAAGCAGGTCGAAGGCGTACTGCTGCTCGCGGTTGCGCGGATGAATCCCCCAGATGCCTTCTTTCGGCGCCCGCAGCAGCGGAATTGCCCGCCGCGTCGGCCGGTGGTAGCGGGCCAGGGCGGTATGCGAGGGGTTCTGCTCGTCAATCAGGGTCAGGCACTGGTTGGGGAAGAACTCCTGCTTCAGTTCCAGGAACCCCTGGCCGTAGAAACGATCGACCGACGCCCCATCCAAAGACACCTCGGCCGTTCCCGAATAAAGCTCCTCGAGGGAAACCTTGTCGGACTCGTAATCCTCGGCGGAAAGGCCGATGACGTCGGCTTTCAGACGCAGGTTGGTGTCCTTGGTGACGAAGATCACCGGGCAGGCGCATTCCTCGCGCAACTCCAGGGCCACGGCCAGGATGCGGTTGTCGCCCTGATCGTAGCGCAGCTCCGGGGGGAGGCGCTTGAGCGCCTCCTCGGTGTAGAGCGCCACGCGCAGGAAGCCGCCGCTTTCCAGTTCGACGCCTTCGACCAGTTTGGCCTTCTCGCGCAGGCTGTCGAGCAGCCGCGAAAAATGGCGGGCGTTGCGGCCGATCTCGCTCAGGTCCTTCTTGAAGCGGTCGATCTCCTCGATGACCGTCATCGGGATGACCAGATCGTTCTCCTCGAAACGGAACAGCGCCTGGGGGTCATGCAACAGGACGTTGGTGTCCAGCACGTAGACTTTTTTCATGGAAGATCCTTGCGGCCAGTGAGCCGCCTAACGGTCGTATTCGAGCACGTGAACGCCTGCGGCTGTCGCCAAAAGCTTCACGTAGACGTTGAATTCACGATTGGGGACGTTGCGCACCGCCTCGATGACGACCTCGCCGCGGGTATTCAGAGAGTAGAGCAACTCTTCCGGGGACTCTTCAATCTTGTATTTCTGAAAGATACCGGTACTCATCAGATCCTTGCGCGTTACCGGCACTTCCGGGGCAATCGAACAGCCGGCCAGCAACAGGGCCGGGAACAGAAGGATCAACAGGATGCGCTTCATCGAAGGACTCCTTGCCAAATGCGCGATTTCAGCTGGCAGCAAGCGTGCGGATTGCGTCCAGCAGGGTCTCGATCTCCGCCGCCGTATTGAACCACCCCGGGCTGACCCGCACCGTCCCCCCCGGAAAGGTGTCAATGCTGCGGTGCGCTTCCGGGGCGCAGTGGAGGCCGACCCGCACGCAGATATCGTATTCGGTATCCAGCCTGTAGCCGACCGTGGCCGGGTCAACCCCGGAGATGGCAAAAGACAGGACTCCGCCGTGGTGCCCGTTGTTCGAGATGCCGTACAGGGAAACCGTGGGGATCTGCCGCAATCCATCGATCAACTGGTCGAGCAACTCCCGCTCATGCACCCGGATGCGATTGAGCCCGATTTCCTGCAAAAATTCAACCCCGGCGTGCAGGCCGGCCAGACCGACGACATTCAGCGTTCCGCTTTCCAGGCGTTCGGGCAGTTCTTCGGGCTGCACATCCGACTGGGAGTGCGTCCCGGTGCCGCCATACAGCAGCGGCTTGAGCCATACCCCCTGGCCGACGGCGAGGAAGCCGGTCCCCGGCGGCCCCATCAACCCCTTGTGCCCGGGAACCGCCAACAGGTCAATGCCCATTGCCGCCATGTCCAGATCAAGCAACCCGGCGCTTTGGGCGGCATCGACCATGAACAGGATGCCGTTGGCGCGGCACCAGGGGCCGAGTTCCTCGATCGCCTGGACGGTGCCGGTCACGTTGGAGCAGTGGGTCATGACCAGCAGACGGGTGCCGGGAGTGCAGGCCTGCTTAAGGTCGGCCGGGGCCACGAAACCGGTGGAATCGGCGGCAACCTTGACGACCTCGACGCCGCGGGCGGCCAGTTCGCGCAACGGGCGAACCACGGCATTGTGTTCCATGCTGGTGGTCACCACCCGGTCACCGGGAGACAGTACCCCGAACAGGGCGAGGTTGATCGCCTCGGTGGCATTGGCGGTGAAGATCACTCGCGCCGGGTCGGCCAGGCCGATGAGACGCGCCACCCCCTCACGGGCGGCGAGGACGATCCGCCCGGCCTCCAGGGATAGGCGGTAGCCGCCCCGTCCGGGATTGGCGGCCGCATGGCGGAGCGCATGGTCGACGGCGCCACAGACCGCTTCCGGCTTGGGGAAGGACGTGGCGGCATTATCCAGGTAGATCGGCATAAGGACTTGGAGTTCCTCAGCGGCGCGGCGCCCGGCACATCAGGTCGCGGCCGCCGGCTTCCCGGTTGAGACTTTCGCCCAGGCCCCGGCAACCGCCGAGGCACAGGGCATAATCGCGGCAGCCGAGGCACCCGGCCGGGGTTCCGGCAATTTTCCGGCGGATGACCAGCCGCTCGGGGGAGCGCCAGATTTCCTCCAAAGAGGTATCGCGCAACGAGCCGAGAGCTTGCGGCCAGGCCTCGCAGGCATACACCATCCCGGCGGCATCGACATGCCCCAGGCTGTTAGCGGCCTGGCACCCTCCGTACTCGCTGCGTGCCTGCTCGAGTTCGGGCGCCATGATCTCCCACAGGAAGCGGTCGTGGATCTCCAGCCGCAGCGACTCCGGCACCTGCGGGGCATTCTTCCCCCACAGGCCGCGAAAAGCCTCCAGCGTCGGCCAGCGCGGCAACTGCTCGGGCGGGTCAGCCCGGAAGCTATCACCGATACGGGCGTTTGACAACTTCAAATGCCTGACGCCATGGATGGTGCAATAGTTGAGCAGCTGCGGGATGGCGGTCAGATTCGTGGCCAAAGGGGTGAGGCGCAGGGCCGGCTCGACCCCTAGCTGTTCGAGGCGGGAGATCGTCGATTCCAGTTGCTCGGCATCGAGTTGTCCGCCGTTGACAAAGGCGGCGACATCGAGTTGCACATCGGGGAGCGGCGGGTGCAATGTGGCGAGACGCACAAGTTCGCTGGCGTCGCCGCTGCAGACCAGCTGCACTCGACAGCCGCCAACCGCCAAGCCGGCCAGGATTCCGGCCAGTGCGGGGCAGGTCAGCGGCCGCTCGCCGAGGGTCACGAAGAACACCCCGGCAGCGGCGATCCTGCCGGCAATCTCGAGCAGTTCTCCCTCGGGCAACGGCGGCCCAGTGCCGTTAAGGTCCCAGGTCAGGCGAACCGGCGTATCAAGCAGATCCAGTGCCATACCTAAATATTATGGCCCGACAACGATCGGGGCGGCAAGCGCCGCCCCGATCGCCTTTAGCAGGGGTGTACGCTTCCGGAGCCGAGGATGCGCGGCTTGCTGTACTTTTTCATGGCTGTCTCCTTTGGGAATGCCCGCCTACTTCCAGCAGTGCGGGTCGGGTTGATTGAAATCGCCGGTGGTGGCGAAGGCCCGGGCCGTACAGCCGCCGAGGCAGTCGGCGAAGGCGCTGCAGCCGGCACACTTGCCGGTGGCCTCCTTGCTGCGCATCGCCTTGAGCACCGGGGAGTCGAACCAGATGGCGTCGAAATCGTCGCGCAGGATATTGCCGACCACCAGCGGGATGAACCCGCACGGGGTGATGTCGCCGTTCGGACGCAGGTGCAGCGACAGTTTCCCGCAGCTACTCCCTTTGACCAGCCCCTGCTCTTCATAGCCGGGGAGCGAGGCGATCACCGGATCGTCGAAGGAAATCTGCAAATCGGTGGTTTGCGCCTTGACCGCCAGCGCCTCGACGTAGAAGGCCCGCCACTCGTCGGGGGAGAGGTCGAGTTCCTGGCGGTTCTTGAAGCCGCGGCCGCTGCATTTGAAGTTGTGCAGGTAGACCTGGCCGACGCCGTGTTCCCGGGCGAGTTCGAGCAGGTCGCGGAAGGCCCGGTAATTGATCCTGGAAATTACCGCGCTCATGGTGCTGCGCACCCCGACGGCACGCAGATGACCGAGCGCCGCGACGGCCCGCGGGAAGGCTCCCGGCATGTTGCGGAAGTCGTCGTGCAAGGCCGGGTCGACACTGTCGATACTGATGCCGACGCTCTTGAAGCCGGCCGCCTTGAGCTTCTCCGCAGCACTCCGATCGAGCAGCCAGCCGTTGCTGTTCATGGAGACGTTCAGCCCCCGCTGCGTGGCATAAGCCGCCAGTTCGAACAGATCCTCGCGAATCAGCGGCTCGCCGCCGCCGAAATTGATGAACGGCACCTGCCTCTCCGCCAGGACATCGACAATGCGCTTAAGTTCGGCGGTCGGCAACTCCTCGCACACTTCGTCGCGGCTGTAGCAGTGCTCGCAAACAAAATTGCAGCGATAGGACAGCGTCCAGTTGAAGGTCAGCGGTGCGGAGAACATCTCGGCAACGTCAGTCATCGAGCAGCCACCCGCGCCGGAGCAGATCGGTTACGAATTGATTCACATCATCCTCCAGTTCCGCCCGCTCGACCGCGAATTCTCCGGCCAGTTCACAGGCAATCTCCTCCAGGCTACGGGTGCCGTCGCACCGCTCCCAGATCATCCCGCCAACCAGGTTGAGCTGGTGCATCGTCCCCTTTTCGATCAGCAGCACCGTGCCGCGCTCACCGGCGTCCTCACCGGCGGCCAAGGCCTCTAGGACTTCATCACGGCGACGGCGCTCGACGCGCCAGATGATTTCCGGATGGCGACGTGGACAGCTCATGGATGTGCGCTCCTGATTCTGAACAGCAACGACGCGCCCAGCACAAAGGCCAGGCCGACCAGAAGCACCGCCTTGCCGACCAGCGGCACCCCGGCGGCCGTAGCGGCAATCCCCCAACTTTGTACCAGACCGCCGCCGATGAGCATCCCCACCACGACCAGCCCGGCATCGGCATCCCCCTCCCCGGCCTTGACCAACTGGCGGAACGGGCAGCCGCCGACCAGGACCGACAGCCAGCCGACCAGGAACATGCCGAGGAAACTCCACAGATGTTCGAGATGGGCACCGGGCTGGCCGTAGAGCGCCAGGCGGAACTGCCCGGTCGCCAGATTGACACCGACGGCCGCGAGGACGAAGGCAGCCAGCCCCCAAATCAGCGGAGTGCGCGTCCCCATCAGCAGCGTATCGCGCACACTGCCGGTAATGCAGAAACGGCTGCGCTGGGCCAGGGCACCGAGCAGCAGCCCGACGCCGAGCGAGGCCAGCCACGGGGCGTGCTGGGCGGCACTGCCCCGCGTCGAAAAGGCCACGAACGCCGGTGGCACCACCAGAAACCCCAGCAGGATCACCGCCCCGGCCGGCACCAGCCAGCCGGTCCCGCCGCGCTCGTTCTGCGCCCGACCGAGGTCGACGCCGCGCGCCAGCCCCTGCAGTCCCAGCCAGACCCCGCCCAGGAGACCGACCACACCGGCGGCTGCGGACAGATCCCCGGCAGTGAAACGCAGGAACAGCTTGATCGGACAACCGATGAAGATCGCGCAGCCGACGATGAGAAAGACCCCGGCAGCCAGCCTGGCCAGCGGCACGCTGCCGCCACGGGAACGGAACTCGCGGCCGACAGCGGCACAAAGCGCCGCACCGAGGACGAAACCGATCAGTTCCGGGCGCAGGTACTGCATGCGCGGATTGGCATGCAGGCCGAGGGCCCCGGCGCTGTTCTCCATGAAACAGGAGACGCAGATGCCGCTGTTGTCGGGGTTTCCCCAGACCGCCAGCAGCACGCCGAACAACCCCATGGTGAAACCGGCGGCCACCACCATCCAGAAGTTAAGGTCGAAGCGCGGCCAACTCATTCGCACCCCCCGGCCAGCCGGCTCTGCAGATAGTAGGCGTCCTTAAGGACCGCCACCGCCTGCCGGTCATCGGGTTGGCCGCGTAGGCGATCGCGCAGCAGGGGAACCGCCTGACCGGCGACGCTCGCAATCAGGTCGCGCTGATTCAAGGGGCTGGCCGGGTCGATATAGTCACCGTTGCCGCGTACCGCCAGGGCCAGGCTGCTGATCGAGCGGTCGACGAGCCCCATACGGTGCAGGATTTCACCGCGCAGCAACGCCCCGTGAGGCTCGCCGGGGAGTTGACGCTCCAGTTCTTCAAGCTTGAGCAGGGCCGACTGCAACTCGCCCCGGTCGCGCATACTGACAACCGTACCGTAGTGGCGCTCAAGAAAAGCCACCCGCGCCTGCGCTAGCATCTCCTGCTCGACCCGCCGCTCGACTCCGCCGTCATTTTGGCGGCCGGCACTCGGCCCGGCGGTGACCAACAGAGCCACCAGCGCCCCGGCCACCAGCACCAGCCCCAAAATGCAAAGACGGTCGAAACGGTCTCTGAGCATCAGTACACCTGATAAGGGGGCATATTGGTGCGCTTGGCCATGGCCCGCACCGGATCGTAATCCTGATCCCTGAGCGCCTCGAAACCATCGACCCAGGCGGCGCCGAGCACCTTGCGGCGTTCGCCGTCGATCTCGACGGTCGTTTCGGGAGTCAGCTCCAGCAGCGCCTTGCGGAACTTCTCGACCAGCGCGGCATCGGTAGTTTTCGCCGCCCCGAAGGTGCAATAGGGGATGATCTCGCTCTGGGCGAGAATACGGAAATCGTCGGCGGCGATCTTCCCTTCGCGGGTCATCGTCTCCAGGTCGAGCACCGGCGCGGCGGCGGCATCGAAGGCGCCGAGGTAGACACCGTAAATCAGCTTCTCGTGCTTGAACGACCCCTGCGGGATGGTCGAAAACGCCAGGTCGCGCTCCGGGTCGAGCCCGGCCTTGAGCATCAGGTCGTATTGGGCCATGTAGCCGGTCGGCGCCATTTGCGGACCGAAGATCATGCGCTTCCCTTTGAGGTCCTGCAGCGACTTGATCGGGCTGTCGCGGCGGACGACGATCGCCCCCGCCGTGCGCGGACCGAACTGGCCGCGCTTCTCGGCCGCGATCAGCTGCAGGTCGTAGTCATGCTTGAGCATGACATAGAGGATCGAATTGGTATGGGTGAAGGTGAACTCGCCGGCCTTGAACCGCCCCTCGAAATCCTGGGTGTCGACCGGCACGGCCTCGAAGTTCACCCCGACCTTTTCCGACAGGTAGCGGGTCAGCGGGCCGAAGCGCTGCATCGTCTCCTCGGCACTGTTGCAGTTCATATAGCCGATGCGAACCGGTGGCCCGGCTGGCGCACGACGGTCACAGCCGGCCAAAAGGAGGAGAGGTGCCAAGAGAAGGAGCAGGAAACGGGTAACGATCAGTCGCATAGCTGCCATTTCAGTAAGAAGTCCCGGTGACCGGGGTCACCCAGGGGGATGGCTTTTGCAGCGCTTCGCGCGTATCGACCGGCCCCATGCCGGCACGATCGGCAGCGTCGCGCACGGCGACGGCGATCAACTCTGGTGGCACGTCGCCCCACCAGTTGCCGCGCGCATCAACCGGACCCGCGCCGTCATTGATCAGGGCGTATTCGCCATTGCCCGGCAGGGCGTTGCCCTTGAGCAGACCACCGGCATTGACCCAACGCACACCGGCCCGGCCGTTTCCGGCAAGCCGGTTGCCGGTGATCTCGATATTTCCTTCTTCAAGAAAAATGCCATGCTCGCTGTTGCCCGAGAGATCGTTGCCTGCGACCGTCCCGCGACTCTTTTGCAGGTACAGTCCCCGCCGGTTGGCGACGATTCGGTTGCCGCTGACCGCGACCGTCCCTTCGCGGGCGTTGACCCCGTTGATCAGGTTGTCCTCGACCAGGCAGCCGGACAGCTTCAGTGTGCTGTAGACGCAGCGCACCCCCCACTGGTTGCGGGCGATATGGCTGTCGCGCAACTCCACCACGCTGTCGCGGAATTGCACGCCGTTGCTGTTGTCGATGATCCGGCAGCGTTCGATGACGACGCGCGATTCCTGGAATTGGGCGCCGCGTTGGTTGGCGCGCAGCAGGCAGTCGCGCAGCACGGCGCTGGCAAAGTGGGCGTGAAAACCGCGATAGGCGTACTCGACGATGCAGTGCTCCAGGCGGTTGTCGGTTTCGGCCATCATCATGTTGAGGGCGCCCCAGTCGCTGCGCCGCGGGGAGGCCTCGGCCGAGGTAAAACGGATCGGTCGCTGCGGGGTACCAACGGCGTGGAGCGTCCCCTGACTGAACAGCTCATGCTCGCCGATGCCGTCGCCATTGCTGTCGTTCCTGGTGAAGCGCACCGTGCTGCCTGGGCGGATTTCCAGCGTCACCCCCGGCGCCACCGTCAGGATTCCGTCAATCAGCACCTCGCCATCCCAGACCGTGTCCTGCCAGAGGGTCTGCTCCCCCCGGTAGACCAGCGGTTCGGCGGCCGACGTCGAAGTCGCGGCGAAAAACAACAGACACAGGCACAGAAGGGATCTCATCATTGCCCCGTCCCCAGCCAGCGCAGGTCCTCAGCGTTCCCCTTCACCTCGACATCGTCGTAGGGCAAATCGCGGGACCAGAGGGCCAGGCCAATGGCGTTGCCGGTCACCAGGTTGCGGTCGAGGTACGGCCGGCTGGTGGCGTCGACGAACACCCCTTCCTCTTCGTTGCCGTCAATCCGGTTCCCCTTGAGGTAGGGATTCGAGCCGCGCCAGACGAAGACCCCCCCCTCGCCGCCCGTAATATGGTTGTCGAGAATCTTCGCGTGGCTGCCGGCCTGGGCGATGATGCCGTAGCGGCAGTTCTCGATGCGGCTGGCGATGATCTCCGGAGCGCTGCCGACACAACGCACCCCGGTCTCGCTTCGCGGGATGACGGCATGGCGGATCAGGCTCGCCCCGGCGGCATCGAGGGTAATCCCCGCCCAGGCGATCGCCTCGAGCTCCGGTCGCTCGACGATGACGAAGCGCACCGGTCGTTCCGCCGTCCCTTCGATCCGCAGGCGGCCACGCACCAACAGCTCGGTCAGGGAGGAGAAATACTCCGGATCGATCTGCGTCCCCTCGGCGGGGACGACGTGCACCTCGGTGCCGGCACGAATGGTGAGGCTGCCGCCTTGCAGGATGAGCACGTCACCGGTCATGGTCACGTTTCCCTCCCAGACCAGATCGCTGCCGTAGGCACCGGCGTACTCGGTCATCCTGGAGGGAGCGTAAGGGACCGCCTGGCAGGCGACCAGCAGCAGCGGCAGCAGCACGAGCAGCCTGATCATATCCAGCGCCGCTCCCTGAACAGGCTCCGCACGGCCGCCAGCGGCTTTTCCCCGGCGGCCACCCGGGTCTCCAGGAGATTAAGGTCGGCCGGCGTGAGTTGCGTCGCCAGTTTGCGCAGTGCCGGAGCCACGGTGGTGAACTGCAGGTCGGTCAGGGGACGGGAGCCGCTGACCAGCAGGGGATAGCCGGGGACGGCCAGAAGCGTCTCGGCGCCGGCCACGGGGGCTGCGGCAAAGGTCATGTCGATCCGCTCCGCCTTCAGTTCCGTGACGGGATCGGTTCCGGGCGAGAGCGTCACCCGCTCGCTTTCCACCCCGGTCTTTTCCTTGATGTACAGGGTCACCACCGCGAACATCAGCTCCTGGCGCGGATCGGCGGCTACCCCCAGGTAAAGCTTCGGGCCGAAGCAGGCGACCGCCGGCAGCACGGTCAGCGCCATCAGCAGCGCTGCCGGCAGCAATCGTATCAGCGTACGAACAGCCATTCGAACACCACCGCCCCGAAAAGGGCGGCCAGGATCAGCGTGCTGACCATCGTCCCGGCCAAGACCCCGGTATCACGACGGCCGTCGCCGGCGGCGGCCACCCGGCGGCAGGCCCACAGGGAACCCGCCGCACCGACCGTCAGCACCGCCGCAATCAGCCATTTGAGCAGATCGAGAGGAAGGAGAACCCCCGGCGCCGACAGGGTGCGCAGGACGCTGACCGCGAGGTAACTCTTGACGCCGCCGGGGTCCTGCAGCACCAGCGGCAGATAGCCGAGCTTAGCGTTGAACTTGACCAGGGCCAGCACCACGTGCGCGGTCAGGACCAGCGGCAACAGGGCCAGCGCCATCCGGCCGAGAAGCGGCGGGAAGCGCAGCGGAGACTGGACGGCTGGGGGCCCATCAGCGGCAGAGCCGACCCGCACCTGAGTCACCAGCCAGACCAGCACCCCCGGCAGAAGGAGGAGCAGCGGGAAGATGAGGGCGATCCAGATGACCGCCAGCGGGTAAAAGCCGCCGGCGCCAAAGCCCAGGAGCTGGGCCAGGCGCTCCGGCAGCCAGAAGATCGCCTCGCGCAGGGCCACGTGCACCTTGGCGAAGTTGGCGGTCAGCAGGCCGAGGAGCACCAGGAAAAAAAGCGTTTCGCCGCTGCCCAGACCGGTTGCGCCGAGATCGGCTCCGAAGCGCCTGGGGCTGATGCGGAGATTGTCGTTGCAGCAGGTCCGGACGCAGTTCAGGCACAGGGTGCAGGCCGCGCTGTCGTTGATCTCCGCCGGCACCAGCGCCACCGGGCACCCTTCGGGGTGAGCGGTCCACTGCCAGGAACGGGCGCCGAGAACGGCCTTTCTGCGAACCGGCGCCGTGGCGATGCACGGCTTGCCCGTACAGCCTGCACACACCTGCGGATCCTTGACCCGCAACTCCATCGGCGCCAGCCGGGCGTACAGGCCGAAGACCGCCCCGGCCGGGCAGAGGAGGAGGCAAAAGGCGCGGCGCCGGAAGAGCAGTCCCAGCAGCACCGCCAGCACCAGCATCAGCGCCAGCAGGATTGCGGTGTAATCGGGGAAGCGGTGCAGGGCGAAAAAGTACACCGCCAGCTGCAGGGCCAGCAGCACCAGCGTGACCGGCAGGAAACCGTGCAGCCAGGCCGGCAGATCGAGACGCAGGCCGATGCGCCCGGTCAGCCCGTTGAGCCAGCCCAAAGGGCAGACCGTACACCATCCCCGGCCGAACAGGGCCGCCACGAAGACCACCCCCATGATCCACACCACCCAGAAAAGATAGGTGGCCAGATTGCTGTACATCAGCGGATCGCGCACCGGCACCCCGGGGATGGCGTGCTGGTCCCAGCCGTAGACGGCCATCAGCACCATCAGCGCCAGCAGCAGCGGTCGCAGCAGCCACCATGGCCACGGTGAACGCAGCAGGCGGCCCAGATAAGGGCTGTCGAGAAGGTTAGTCATTCGATCAAGGCACGAGGTTCGAGGCGCGGGGCGCGGGATCTACCTTGAACCCCGTACCCCGAGCCAACGGTTTAGTGATACACATTATACGGCCTGACCATCTCGCCTTTGGAGTTCCGATACAGCACCGGCTGGCCGCTGACCATTTCCAGGGAGCGCGCCGACCACTCGCGCACCACGTGAATTTCATCGTCAAGGGTCCGCTTCAGGGCGACGGCGGCCTCGGGCCCACCCAAAGGACCGATGGCCATGGCCGCGTTCATGCGCACCTGCCAGTCGGCGTCACTCAATCCCTTGATGAGCGCCGCTTCGGCCCGGGCATCGCGCAGCTTGCCCAGCGCCAGGAAGGCGTCGGCACGCTGCGGGCCAGCGGCATGGGCAAGCAGGGCTTCGAGGGCTTTCGCATCGGCGATGTCGCCGAGGGCGCGGATCGCCCCTGCGGAGCTCTCCCCCCTGGTCGTGCGCAGGAGCTCGATCAGCGGAGCGACTGCCGGGCGATTGATCTTGATCAAGGCGCGCGTCGCATAGCGGCGCACCTCGCCATTCGGGTCATCGAGGGCGGTCAAAAGCGCGGGAATTCCTTCCGGGGCCCCGATCTCGCCGAGAGCCCAGGCCGCCACGTAGCGCCGCTCCAGAGCCCGGTCGGTGAGCACCCGGCCGATCGGCACCACGCCCTCCGGCGCCTTCAGGGTGCCCAACGCGGCTATCACGTACTCGCGTTGCTGCCGGTTGGTCGCGCCCACCTTCTCCAGCAGCACCGGAACGGCCTTCTCGCCGGTGGCGACCACCATCGGATAGGCCTGCTCCGCGACCTGGCCATCGGGGCGGGCCAGCAGTTCGACCAGGCGGACGAGCGCCGCGCGATCACCGCCCCGCGCCTTGCCGCCCAACTCCTCGAGATTGATCGCCGCATCACGCGAGCAGCCGGAGATCAGGACCAGGGCACCCAGCAGACAGGTTGTCAGCAACCGTTTCATTACCAGACCTTGGTGACGGTGATATTGATGTCCTTCAGCAACTCCCCTTCCCTGACCACCACGGCTGACGGCTCGATCGTCCCCTGATCGTAGCGCCCGTAGAGGTCGCCGAGTTTCGGCGGACCGCCGAACTTGTCGCGCGCCGCCAGGTAATAGGTGCCGCCGGCCGGCAGGCCGATCTGGTAGCGCCCGTCGGGCCCGGTCTTCTCGGAGACGAACTTCGGCCGCTCCGACATCTGCACGTGATCGTAGACGTGCACCCGCGCCCCTTCCACCGGCTTGCCGTCGCTGTCGAGCACCCGTCCGGCCAGCCCGGTGCGGTTATCGGCCACGGCACCCGCCAGCTGGCGCTGGTCGCCGATCTTGACCGGCGCCACCACGGTCATCTCGACGATGCCGCCCTTCACGGTGACCTTATGGAAGTCGCTGCGATTGTCCCCGGCGACGATCGGCCCGGCGGCGGTGCCGTCCTTGTGCTTGCGCGCCACGGCCACGTATTCGCCGTCGGGAAGTTCCATGTCGAAGGTTCCGTCCGCACCGGTCGGCGGCGAAACCGCGAACGCCGGCCCGTACAGGTCGGAGCCGGGCTTGTAGACATACAGATACACCCCTTCGAGCGGGACGACCACCTGCCCCTTGATGCGCCCCTGCCCTGCCGCCACCGAGGGCACCGACGACCCCTGCGGTTCCGACGAACAGGCCGCCAGCACCAGGGAGATCCCCAGCAACAGCCAGACTACGATCTTCTTGCTCACGACAGCCTCCTTTATTACAGCAACCTTGCGTTTTAATCATCATGGGGGAGAATCTGCGCCGCCTGCAGCGCGTTGAGCAGCACCAGCCGCTCGGTCACGGTCGAAGCATAATGTTCGAACAGGGTATGATCCATGACCGCCAGGCCGAACGCCATCCCCTGCGGGTCTCCCGGGACGAAGACCGCATCGCGGGGGTCGCCGGTCTTAAGAGCCCGGCGCAGCGTCACTACCCAGTGCCCGCCGCGATAAGCGGCGCTGGCCGCCACATCGGCACGTCCGCCCGCGGGACGGTCGACCAGGTAACCCGGAGCCCGGGAGCCGACAGCCGGCCGGCCGTCGAGCGGGCGCTGCCCGGCATCAACCAGGGGTTGATCGGCCTCGCCGAACGGCCGGGCGTCGTTGCTCTCCCGCACCGCGCGGGAGTTGGGTCGGAACAATTCGCCGGGGAGATCGCCCTGCATCCCCTCCGAATCGAGAAAACGATCGTCGGCAAAATCGAAGCGCGCCGTGCGATCGGCCTTCCAGTTCCAAACATCGAGCCAGGCGCCGCCTTCGGCCAGCTTCATCTTGTTGGAGGCATGGAAGCTCGACTTGCTGACGCCGAAGTCCTTGATATGACAGGCATAGGAGCAGGTGAAGCGGGGGAACGCCCCATTTGCGTCCCACATCAGGCCGAAGCCGTCCTCCTGGCTGCCGGTGTTGCGCCATCCCGTTTCCCCGGCCACCCACTCCATCAGGGCGCGGTCGGCTGTCGCATCCTTCCAGATCAGCCGCAGGTACAGGTCGCGGTCGGTGTAGAATGCCCGCATCTCCACCCGGATCGGGTCGGGGAGTCGCGAGCCATGATGACACGACGCTGTGGTCACGTGCACCGTATCATCATCGATCTCGGCAAAACTCGCCAGCTTGTGCGGCCTCCCGCCACGCACCGTGACCACGCGCGGCAAGGCCTTATCCCATTGTGTCTCTGTCGGAGGCCGCTCCAGCTTCAGTGCGTAAAGCCGGTCGGCAAAGCGATCCGCCGCCGCCTCGCGACAGCCGCCGAGCCAGACGGGCAGCGCCAGCAGGGTCACAGCACAAAGGATCGACAGAAAACGCGGCATCGGCTCTCGAACGGCAAAAAGATTGACGCCGCCTCGTGCAGGCGCCCGGGTGGAGGAAAGCAAGAGGTGTACCAGAGGGAAAGAGTTTGGGGAACCGTTGATTGGTTGAGTCGTTGAGTTGTCGCACCGCCCAGTTGGCAAGGGAAACAAGGGGATGTCCCCCCACTCAACCACTTAGACCACCCAACGACTTAAACAGGAACTGACAGCTTTCCGCCATCAACCGTCCAGCAGGCGATACTTCTCCATCTTGTACCTCAGCGTGGTGCGCTTGATGCCGAGAGCGTCGGCGGCGCGGGTCTGCGATCCCTGTTCGCGCTCCAGCGTCTGCACGATCAGCTGGCGTTCGAGATCCTCGAGGATATCGGTCAGGTTGCCGCCGCGCTCGGGGAGCTGCAGGCAGATCTGATCGCCCCCCTGCAGCCCCTGCGGCAGGTCGCGCGGAGTGAGGATGCGTCCCTTGGCCAGCACCACGCCGCGCTCGATGGCATTCTGCAACTCACGCACGTTCCCCGGCCAGTCGTGGGCGAGCAGGCAGCTCAAGGCCCGCGGCGCGATCTCGTCGATCTTCTTGCCGGTCTCGGCCACGTACTTGTGCAGGAAATGCCGGGCCAGCGGTTCGATGTCCTCACGCCGCTCGCGAAGGGGCGGCAGGTGCAGATTGATCACGTTGAGCCGGTAGTAGAGGTCCTCGCGGAAGCGCCCGGCCTTGACCTGCTCGGCCAGGTTCTTGTTGGTGGCGGCGACGATGCGCACATCGACCTTGATCGATTTGCTGCCGCCGACCCGCTCGAACTCATGTTCCTGGATCACGCGCAGCAGCTTGACCTGGGCGGTCAGGCTCATCTCGCCGACCTCGTCGATGAACAGCGTCCCCTGGTCGGCCAGCTCGAAACGCCCCTTGCGGGTCGCCAGGGCACCGGTGAACGCCCCCTTCTCATGGCCGAACAGTTCGCTCTCCAGCACCCCTTCGGAAAGGGCTGCGCAGTTGAGAACGACGAACGGCTTCTCCTTGCGCGCCGAGTTGTAATGGATCGAACGCGCCAGCAGCTCCTTGCCGGTGCCGCTTTCGCCGGTAATCAGCACGCTGGCGTTGCTTGCCGCCACCGACGAGGCCATCTCGAAGACCTGGTGCATCCCCGGCGAGTTGCCGACGATCCCGGCGAAATCGTAGCGCCCTTCCAGTTCGGCCAGCAGGTAGCGGTTTTCGGCCAGCAGCCGTTCGCGCTCCAGAGCCTTGGCCACGGTCAGCTTCAGTTCATCGATTTCGAAGGGCTTGGCCAGATAGTCATAGGCCCCGGCGCGCAGCGCCTCCACGGCACTTTCCACCGTGCCGTAAGCGGTCATGACGATCACCGGCAGGGCCGGGTCGAAAGCCTTGAGTTGACGCAACAGCTCCAGGCCGTCCATCTCCGGCATCTTGATATCGGTGATCACCAGGTCGAAGGGCTCCGCCGCGACCTGGCGCAAAGCCTCGGCACCGCCGGAGACGGCAATCGCCTCGTGACCGGACTTGGCCAGCACGCGGACCAGCAGCCGGCGCAGACCCTCCTCATCATCGACGATCAGGATACGTTCAACTGGCACGCTGCACCTCGGTCACGGTAATGCACCTGGTTTTTCCCCAGGCGCTTGGCTTGATACATCAGGTCGTCGACCGTCTTGAAGAGCAGGGCCGGGGTGTTCCCGTCCTCCGGGAAGGTGGCAACGCCGACGCTGACGGTCACCCCCTGCCCGCTCCCGACGGGATCGAGAAAACGCGGCGATTCGGTTTCGACGAAGATGCGGATGCGTTCGGCCGCGCGCAAGGCATCGTCGAAGGAGGTTTCCGGCAACAGGGCGACGAACTCCTCGCCACCGTAGCGAAAGAGCCGGTCCGAACCGCGCAACAGCTCCTGGAGCAGGGTGGCCAGCTCCTGCAGGATGACATCGCCGGTCGGGTGGCCGTAGGTATCGTTGAACGTCTTGAAATTGTCGATATCGAAGAGCACCAGCGACAAGGGTTTGCCGTAGCGGGCCGAACGCGCCACTTCCTCGGCGAACAGCTTCTTGAACTGGCGCTGGTTGTACAGGCCGGTCAGACCATCGGTGCAGGCCAACTCCAGGGTGCGGCGATAGAGGCGGGCGTTGTCGATGCTCATGCTGGCGAAAGAACCGAGAATCGACAGGACATACAAGCGTTCGGCGGGAAAACAGCGCGGCTGAAAATCGTCGAGATAGAGGATGCCGACGATATGGCGCTGCATCTTCAGCGGCACGGCGATCAGCGAGCGGATCCCTTCCTCCATGGCCAGAGGATTTTTGAAGAAGGAGGCCTGTTCGGTATCCTCGATAACAAACAGCTCGCCGCGCTCGAGAATTTCGTGGGTCAGCCCCCCCGGCTTGACGGTCCAGCGGTCATGGGCGGTGAATGTCTCACTCAGCCCGGCATGGGCGTGCAGTTCCAGCTTGTTGGTCGACTCGTCGTAAAGAGCGATCGTGCCGGCCGGCATGTCGACGATCGACATGGCGCTGAGCAGGATGTTCTGCAGCACCTCGTCGAGTTCGATGGACGCCACCACGACCTGCGCAACGTTGAGCAGGTCCTTGAGCCCTTTGAGTTCGCGCTCGAGGGTTTCCGGTTGACAGCTAGAATCACTCATCAGTCATCCCCCTCTTCGTCAATTCAAATTTGACATTTATAACACATAGTCTGCACATTTCCTGCAGGAAAAATCGACCGGGGCAAAAACATCGACTCACGACTCGCCTCTTGACACACCCCATATGTTGTGGTTTAAATGTCCACGCTGCGCAGGATATTGTGTCCTCCCTTCGTATTCAACACCAATCAAATTCAATACTTATTTAGTCAGGATGGCTGTCATGACCGCGAAAAAATCCGCATCGCTCACCGAACTGTCACCGAATGCCGTCACCGTCCTGGAGCGCCGCTATCTCAAGCGCGACAAGGAGGGGAAGATCCTGGAGACCCCGGTCGACATGTTCGAGCGCGTGGCGCAAACCATCGCCGACGCCGAAAAGCTTTTCCCGCACGGGGAGAAACCGGCCGAACTGGCCAAAGAGTTCTACCGGATGATGACCACCCTGGAATTCCTCCCCAACTCCCCCACCCTGATGAACGCCGGCCGCGAACTCGGGCAGCTCTCCGCCTGCTTCGTCCTGCCGGTCGGCGACTCCATGGAGGAGATCTTCGAGGCGATCAAGCAGACCGCCCTGATCCACAAGAGCGGCGGCGGCACCGGCTTCGCCTTCTCGCGCATCCGTCCGGCCAACGACGTGGTCCTCTCCACCAAGGGGATCTCCTCGGGCCCGCTCTCCTTCATGCGCGTCTTCGACGCCGCGACCGAGACGATCAAGCAGGGCGGCACCCGGCGCGGCGCCAACATGGGGATCCTGCGCGTCGACCACCCGGATATCATGGATTTCATCATGTGCAAGCGCGACCAGAGCGTGCTCACCAACTTCAACATCTCCGTGGGATTGACCGAGAAGTTCATGGAGGCGGTGGAGAAGGACGAGGAATACGACATCGTCAATCCGCGCTCGGGCGAGCCGGTCGGCAAAAAATCGGCACGCAAGGTGTTCGAACACATCGTCGATCTGGCCTGGAACAACGGCGAACCGGGGATCATCTTCCTCGACCGCCTCAACCGCGACAACCCCACCCCCAAAGTCGGCGCCATCGAGGCGACCAACCCGTGCGGCGAGCAGCCCCTGCTCCCCTATGAATCGTGCAATCTCGGCTCGCTCAACCTGGCACGCATGGTCACCGCCGACGGCCAGATCGACTGGGACAAGCTGGCCCGGGCCGTCAAGCTGGCGACCCGCTTCCTCGACAACGTCATCGAGGTCAACAAATATCCGATCCAGCAGATCGCCGACATGACCCGCTCCAACCGCAAGATCGGTCTCGGCGTCATGGGCTGGGCCGACATGCTGATCCTCCTCGGCCTCCCCTACGACAGCGACGAGGCGGTGGAGCTCGGCGAGAAGCTGATGAAGTTCATCACCGACGCCTCCCGCGCCACCTCGCGCGAACTGGCCAAAGAGCGCGGTGCCTTCCCCAACTTCAAGGGGAGCACCTTCGACGGCAAGGGGAAAGGCGGGCCGGTGCGCAACGCCACCTGCACCACCATCGCCCCGACCGGCACCATCTCGATCATCGCCAACTGTTCGAGCGGCATCGAACCGCTGTTCGCCGTCTCCTACGTGCGCCAGGTGCTCGACAACGACAAGCTCATCGAGGTTCACCCCCTGTTCGAACGGATCGCCCGCGAGCGCGGCTTCTACAGCAAGGAGCTGATGCAGACCATCGCCGAGCACGGCACGGTGCAGGATATCGACGCCATCCCCGAGGATATCCGCCGGGTCTTCGTCACCTCCCACGACATCACTCCGGGAGACCACATCCGCATGCAGGCGGCTTTCCAGAAGCACACCGACAACGCGGTCTCCAAGACCGTCAATTTCTGCCACGACGCCACCAAAACCGACGTCGAGACCGTCTACCGCCTTGCCTACCAGCTCGGCTGCAAGGGGGTGACGATCTACCGCGACGGCTCGCGCGACATGCAGGTCCTCTCCGTGGGCAAGGAGAAGAAGCCGGAGGAGAGCGTGCCGTTCGAAAGCGGCAAGGCGCGCATCAAGCGCGACCGGCCGCGGGCCCTCTCCGGCACCACCTACCAGATGCAGACCGGCTGCGGCCCCCTCTACGTCACCATCAACGAGGACCAGGCCGGGCTGTTCGAGCTGTTCACCACGATGGGCAAGGCGGGCGGCTGCGCCTCCAGCCAGTGCGAGGCGATCGGCCGGCTGGTCTCTCTGGCCTGGCGCTCGGGAGTCCAGGCACGCCAGGCGGTCAAACAGCTGATCGGCATCACCTGCCACAAGCCGGCGGGCTTCGGCGACAACCGCATCACCTCCTGCGCCGACGCCGTAGCCAAGGCGATCCAGGCGCACATGGCCGAGCACGGCATGGAGGAACTGCAGCACGCCGTCAACGGCGGTGCCTGCCCGGAGTGCGGCGGGGCGGTCGAGCACGAGGGTGGGTGTTGCGTGTGTCATGCCTGCGGCTACAGCGAGTGCGCGTAGACATACAACTCCAACCTTTTTGACGAAACACCGCGGGGCGGCTGGAAACGGTTCGCCCCGTTTTCTTTAGACTAAGCACCGCGGGGGGCTTCACCCCCGCACTCCGATTAAAATCAACTTCGGCCGGTCCCGTCCGGCCAGACGGGTGACTTTTCTTGTTCGGCCAAGAAAAGTCACCAAAAGAAAGCCGTCGCTGCGCTAGGCATGGCACATCCCACCGCTCGGCTACTTCGCTCAACGCTGTTACCTAACCGGACATCATACAGTCCTGCTCACCGGGGCGCGGGGCCCTGATGTTGGCCCCGCGTTGCCTGGGGCGGCGGGCCACAATTATTCAGCGTTCTTGCAGAAGTGTCGCTTTCACAGCGGCCTTTTCAAGCAGACAGAAGCCGCTGAATAATCCGCGTGCGGGATATAAGTGATGCCGTCAGCCCACCGCGGGGACCCAAGTGGATGGGCCCCGCCCCCGGTGGATACGGCTGTACCGGATATCCGGCAAGGTAGCAAAGCTGAGCGAAGTTGACAAAAAGTGGAGAGTGCCATAGCCCTCCGCAGGAGCAGGCGTTTTTGCGTACTTTTGTCGCCGGACAAAAGTACGTCGCCGTGCGGGGGCGAGACCCCGCGGTTTTGTTTATAAAGATTTGCTGTAGCAGACCAAAGCGGGTCATTCCGCCCGATCCAGCGGACTGCGCACCCCCTTCCCTCCCTTATTCAGCACATGCGTATAGATCATGGTGGTTTTTACATCCGCGTGACCCAACAGTTCCTGCACCGTGCGGATATCGTAACCGTCCTCCAGCAGGTGCGTGGCAAAGGAGTGCCGGAAGGTGTGCGGTCCGACCTTCTTGACCACCCCCGCCGCGCGCGTCGCCGCCCGCACCGCCTTCTGTACCGCCGACTCGTGCAGATGATGACGACGCCACTCCCCCGCCTCCACATCAAGCGACCGTGACGGCGCCGGGAAGACATACTGCCAGCGCCAGTCGCGCCCCGCATTGGGATCTTTGCGAGCTAGCGCGTGCGGCAACCAGACGTTACCAAACCCCGCCGCGAGGTCGTTGACATGCTGTTGGCGCACCTGCTCCAGATGCCGGTGCAGATCGGGCACCAACGCCTGCGGCAGCATGGTGCGCCGGTCCTTCCCCCCCTTGCCATCACGGATCAACAGTTCCCCTGCGGCGAAATCAACATCCTGCACCCGCAGGCGCAAACCATCGAGCAGCCGCAGCCCCGCTCCATAAAGCAGCCCCGTCACCAAAGCCGGCGTCCCGCGCATGCTCACCAGGATCTCCCGCACCTCCTTGCGCGTCAGCACCACCGGCAGGCGCTTCGGTTTCTTCGCCCGCGTCACCCCCTCCAGCCAGCCGATCTCGATCTGCAGCACGTCGCGGTACAGGAAGAGGATGGCGCTCAGCGCCTGGTTCTGTGTCGACGCCGCCACGTTGCATGCCTCGGCCAGCCACGACAGATACGCCTCGACCTCCGTCTTCCCCATCTCCAGAGGGTGGCGTTTGTTGTGAAACAGGATGAAACGGCGGATCCAGTAAAGGTAGGCGTCCTCGGTGCGGCGGCTGTAGTGACGTACACGGATGGCGGACCGGACCTGGTCCAGCAGACGGGGCTTTTCCATGTTCCCTCCAGAACTGATGACATGACAAGGACAGCAATAAATTCAGGCTGTTAAAGTAAACGTTAAAGTGCTATAAAAATCAAGCGCCGAAAAATCGGCGCAGCATAAAATCCCGCGTCAATCCATCAACAACCCGGCAGTTCCAGCGTCAGCCATATTTGCGAGGGGGGCCCTGCTCTTGGTTGATTTTCCTGACAAAACCTCCGAATACCACGGTACTCCGCTGAGGGATACTAACCCGCAATTTTTCCGTCTAATTACTTGTTAGCCCTCATAAAATCATTTCAGTAATCAAGAAGGAGATAGATATGGCAAAGTTTCTCAACACAAGCGCAACCAATTATTTTCTTGAAGAGTTGATCAAGGACGCCAAAGATAGATTAATTCTAATCAGCCCATTTCTTAAGCTCAATGATCGAATCAAAGAACTCCTCACCGACAAAAATCGTTTGAAAATTGATGTTCGTATTGTTTATGGCAAAAGCGAACTACAACCAGAGGAGATAAGTTGGCTTAAAGAACTTACCTACATACGCACCAGTTTTTGCAAGAACCTTCATGCGAAGTGTTATATGAATGAAGAGTTGTGCATCATTTCGAGTCTTAACCTCTACGAATTCAGCCAAGTTAACAACAATGAAATGGGTGTGCTAATTCGCCGTGGTGATGATAACGAGCTTTACAAAGATGCTTATGAAGAAGCACAACGCATCATCCGCATTAGTGAAGAAGTCCGGATTTCTCTTGAACGGGTGGCAAACGAGGTTGATAACCAACCCGAAGCCGAAGACACAACTTCCGGCAAACTAACTACGTCGAAGCTTGCCCAGCGCTTGGGAATGAAAACAAATGAATTGACAGAAAAGCTTGTGAAGTCTGGTTTTTTAGAACTACGAGAGACAAAGCATTACATTACAACAAAAGGGAAAGAAGTTGGCGGTGAATTCCGTATGAGCCCAAAATTTGGCCCGTATTTCCTCTGGCCCGAAAATATCAGCCTATGAGGGCTAACACTTATCAGGCCCCCGGTGGTCAAGGGTAAAAAAGACCGCTGACGAAAAAGCTTTTGCCTTTCGTTCCTTGACAAGCGACTGATCAAATCCGAGCCATCCGCTTCCGACTTGGGC
>Ga0129297_10000197_pt1 | contig 28555 bp, 30 predicted proteins | sample I18A1metaG_FD_94708 | JGI IMG/M metagenome (GOLD analysis project Ga0129297, IMG submission 94708) | Lake sediment bacterial and archeal communities from Gulf of Boni, Indonesia to study Microbial Dark Matter (Phase II) - ​I18A1 metaG | ecosystem: Environmental > Aquatic > Freshwater > Lake >... | reverse complement strand
CGCCGCCTGGAGGTGGGGGACACCGTCGGGGTGCGCGGCCCCTACGGCAACTCCTTCCCCATCGAGGAGTTCTACGGCAGGAACCTGGTCTTCGTGGCCGGCGGCATTGCGCTCCCCCCCTTGCGGACCCTGATCTGGAACGCCCTGGACCAGCGGGAGAAGTTCGGCGACATCACCATCGTCTACGGCGCCCGGACGGAGGCGGACCTGGTCTACAAGCGGGAGCTCAAGGAGTGGCAGGAGCGCAGCGACGTGAACCTGGTGAAGACCGTGGACCCGGGGGGCAACGGCCCGGAGTGGGACGGCAAGGTCGGCTTCGTCCCGACGATCCTTGAGGAGGCGGCGCCCAAGGCGGAGAACACCATCGCCCTGGTCTGCGGCCCCCCCATCATGATCAAGTTCACCCTGCCGGTGCTGGAGAAGCTCGGCTTCGACGACGGGCAGATCTACACCACCCTGGAGAACCGGATGAAGTGCGGCCTGGGCAAGTGCGGAAGATGCAACGTGGGGAACGTCTACGTCTGCAAGGACGGACCGGTCTTTACCGCAGGACAGGTGAAAGCCATGCCCCAGGAGTTCTAGACCCGATTCCATATTGGCGCGCTCTCTGCGTTGGCTCGTCTTCGGCTCCTCGACGTACTTTAGTACGCCTACGCCGCCTCAATCCTCGCCGCCTTGATATCATCGCCAATCGGGAATCGGGTTTTAGTGTCAAAGGAGACTGTCATGGGACGCAAGCGTAAGTACAACAACAGCTCGGTCATCTCCATCCGGATCTCCGACGATGAGTTGGAGGAGATCACCCGGATCATGGCCGACAGCCGGATCGACCGGGTTTCCGACCTGATGCGCGAGGCAATCCAGCTCTTCAAGCGCAACCTGCCGAAGGAGTTGCAGCAGGTTATAGGCCGTGTCAGACGACCGGTCTACGGCAAACCGACATGAGACCGCGACGGGTACAGGTACCACCCTCCATCCGTAACCACCCATCCCGGCTCTTCGTCGAGGTAACCACCCGCTGCAACCTGAACTGCTTCATGTGCGTCAAGCAGCAGGAGGGGAGCGCGGTGTGCGACGGGGACCTCACCCCGGAGATTTTCGATCGCCTTACGCCAGCCTTCCCCCACCTTGACTCACTGGTGCTGAACGGCATCGGCGAACCGCTCCTCTCCCCCCACCTGGAGAACTTCATCAGGACCGCCCGCCGCTCCATGCCCCCGCAGAGCTGGATCGGGTTCCAGACCAACGGGCTGCTCCTCACCGGGCTGCGGGCCCTCTCCCTGGTAGACGCCGGCCTAGACAGGATCTGTCTCTCGGTCGACGCATCCTCCCCGGACACCTTCCGCAAGATACGCGAAGGGGGTGAACTGCTCGACATGGAGCATGCCTTCAGGGCGCTCGCCACCGCCCGGGAACAGTGCGGCCGCCCGGGGCTGCAGGTCGGGATCGAATTCGTCCTGATGCGCGGCAACCTCGACGAACTCACCCCTGCCCTGCGCTGGGCCGCAGAGCACGGCGCATCATTCGCCATCGTCACCCACATGCTCCCCTATGACGCGGAGCACGCCGCAGAGACGGCCTACAGCAGCTGCAGCGCCGAGGCCATGGCGATGTTCAACCGTTACCGGGACAAGGCGGAAGAGCTCGGCATGGACATCTACCGTTACCTGGAAGCCCGCTGGCACTATGGCAGGAGTGAAGGCGACCAGCGACTGGTGGACCTGGTGGCCGAGATGCGCGGTGAAGCGGAGCAGCGGGGTATCTTCCTCGACCTGAAACGGCTGCTGCAAATGGAGCCGGGGTGGCCGGAGAAGGTGGCGGCGGTCTTTGCCGAGGCGGCAGTAGTCGCCCGGGAATGGGGCATTGACCTGCGCCTGCCGGAGGTGGCCCTGAAGGAAGAGCGCCACTGCCGCTTCGTCGAGGATGGCGGCGCCTTCGTCTCGTGGGACGGCAGCATCTCCCCCTGTTACTTCCTCTGGCACCGCTACCGCTGCTATGCCAGCGGTTGGCGCCAGGAGGTACAGCCCAAAGTTTTCGGCACCCTGGAAAATGAGGGGATTCTGGAAATCTGGAACAGCCCCGACTATCGGCGCTTCCGCGAGCAGGTGACCGGCTACGGCTACCCGACCTGCGCCGGGTGCTCCCTGGCACCGTGCGACTATGTGCAGACCGACCGGTTCGAGCAGGACTGCCACATCGGCGAGGTCCCCTGCGGCGCCTGCCTCTGGTGCATGGGGGTGTTCCAGTGCCTGTCGTGAGACAGCACATGACGCAAAAAAAGGGGGCGATTCCCCGCCCCCTGCTCATCCTTTCGTACGCCTCATGCAGACCGCGCCATGGTGCAGCACGTCCCGACCGGTGCACTCACTGCCCGTCTATATGTGTTTTCCCTTGGGGACCGTGTGTTTCGTTTTTTTAGACCCGTCGTACAGGGTCTGCTTGATGATCCCCCGCCTCTCCTTGAGATCCTTCCTGGCGTCGTCTTCCTCCACCAGAACCTCGGCTTCAACAGCCAGTTGCTCGATTCTTGCCGCCTCTTGTTCATCGATCGTAACTGACATACCCGCACCTCCTTTTCCGTTTCTATTATTATATCCCACTAATAACAAAACGGAACAGGTAGATTGATTCCCTATGACAGGCCGTTGTCAGCCATCGTGACGAGGCGGCACGCCTCGCCACTTGACGACCGTGGCACGTGAGGAACCGTCATGCAACAACGGTCACAGAGATCGAGCGCGCAGCGTTCTGTTAGGCGCCGGAAACAGATATGACGGTCTAATTGTTGCCGCCTCGTATGCTGAGCTGCTGGTCAACGCTGCTCGATGCGGTATCGCACGTCGAGTAATCCTGGCAGACCTGGACATTCAGCCTGGCTGTCACGCGTATCTTTCCCCCATGCCACGGAATGGTCGTAGCATGCACCCCGTACTCAAAGGTCTGGGGCTGGTTATCGCACACGGGTTGCAGTCCCCAGTCGGCCTTGGCGATCTCCCGACCGGCCACCTGTGCAAGCGTGCCAGATAACATCCCCCAGTTACTGGGGCTCTGGGACGCTGGAATGGGGCCACAACGATAGGTTCCCGTAATCGTTATCACCAGCCGGTCATTTGAGATTTTCGCTACGGGATCAACGCTTAACACTGCAGTCAAAGTTTCAGCCGCAGCTGCACCATGGAGGAATAAACCCGTTGCTAATGCGATAAGAATTACCGTTATTTTTCCCATGTCCAAGTCTCCTTTCGTGTGCGTTCACTCGATGACAGACAGCCCCCTGATTCACCCCTCCTGCCAGAGCCAGAGCTGGGCCTGGCGGGGAGGAATGGCAAAATCGAACTGATCTCCGTCCACCTCCATGTCGTGTCCGTGGATCATGCACCGGTAGCGGCCGTGGCGAAGCCCCCAGGTCCAGATCCGCGGGTTCTGCCACTCGCCGCTCTTGTTGATGGCCACGACCCCCCGGTCCCCCCTGGCCAGCACCAGGAAGCCGTCGGCCTCGTACAGGGTGCGCTGGGGTTCGCCGTGGACGCCGTTGTGGAAGGCGATCATCGCCGTGATGTCAGCCCGCTCCCACGCCCCGGCCCAGCGGTCCCGGTCGGCCGGGAACTTCCCCGCGCTCTCGTTATGGTCGGAGTAGACCATCGGCACCCCCCCGTCCCTCCCCATGAGGTATGCCTTGGCGAGGAATTCGTCCTGCCGTTCCAGCAACTGCCAGCGGAAACCGTCGTTGTTGGGGATGTCGTGGGTCACGGCGACCGTCACGGCTCGCCACGACGGGAGAGCCTGGCCGAAGGCCGCCGGGTCCACCAGTTCCCGCATGCTCCCCGACGGGGCGAAGGTCCGGCGCAGGGTCTCGTGAAGGGGGAAGTCGTAGAAGCACATGGAGGTACTGCCGACCAGCGGCCAGAGGAAGATCCTTTCCTCCTGGTCGTTGGCGGTCAGGGCCTCGCCGAACAGGTACCTGCCCGCCATGTCGCTCGTCTCGAACACCCGGCGGATGTGCTCGTCCGGCAGGTGCTTCACCGCATCTACCCGGTAGCCGTCGAAACCCAGCTCGTTCAGTGCCCGGAGGCAGCCCCGCTGCTGGTCGACCACCCACTGGTTCAGCTCCAGGTCGGGGAGCCCGTTCAGGGAGAACTCTTCGGACTCGATGTCGTTCAGCCAGTCCCGGATGTTGCCGCTGGCGTGAAAGTCCCACGGAGAGAAGAGACCGTCGTCCAGGTTACCGAAGAGCCGGTCCTGCTCGAAGGTGTCCCGCTCCTCACGATAGCGGGTCAGTTCGGCCTCCCCCGGGAAATTGAGGGGGTCGCGGCGCCGCTCGTTAGCCATGTGGTTGAAGACGACGTCGGCGTAGACCTTCACGCCGTGAGCATGGAGCGCCCCGATGGCGGCTCTGAGGTCCGCCTTGCGCCCCAGACGGGAGCGGACCACCCGGTAGTCCTTGGGCTGGTAGCGCTGCCACCAGTCCGGCCCCTTCTCGTCGCTGTAGAGCGGCGGCGACAGCAGTACCGCCCCGTAGCCGACCGTGGCGATACGATCGGCACGGTCGGCTACATCCCGGTACTTCCAGTCAAAGGCATGGAGGATCACGTCGCGCATGGGGCCCTCATAATTTTTCTAGTTATGTGACCATGACTTTCGTTTTGAACGGGCACGATCTCTAAGATGCTTCACGAGATAAATGATGCGGTTCTCTTCTTCTGTCTCACATTTTGCTTTAATACAAGCTCGATATGAAGAATATCGTTATAGGAATCGGTGAGCAATTGATCTCAGCACACCTATATGGGCAATGGTTCACTCCTTCACGAAACTCCCAATCACTGTGCCTTGGCCTTCTGAATCGTGTAAACAGTCTCCGGCATTCTCTCCCGTGGCGAACTGGATTCCCAAGAGCCCAACTCGACCGTCACGCGGTATCCATAGGACGCGGGGGCTACAATCTCATACGGAGTCTTGTCATGAGACATTTCCCGCTATTATCACAAGGAAAAACATACAGGGTAGCCCCGAATTCCCCGGGGTTGCAGTCATCGCGCAATGTTATCGGCCCGATCATTCTACCAATCCAGAGAGGAACTCCATTCTTATCATAGCCGTATCCAAGGAATGTGTACTAAAGGTATTCCCCCCCGGTTCTTTCCCATGCACCTCTCAATTGTGTCATGCCCACTGCTGTCGGCAATTCGGAAACTCGGCAGAGTACTCAAGCTCATTTTGCGCCGGACGAGTTAAATTGCCCATATGCACTGCTCATCCAAGTTGGAACGCCATTAGCATCGTAGCTAATCCAACTTCCTTGGAGTTTGCAGCCGCGCTTGCAACCACGACAGAAGCCACCCAAAATACAAAAATGCCAGTGTACAGCAGTGAAAAATGCCTTTTTCACTGCTGCACACTCTTATTAATAAGTTTTTTATCATTGAAAGGAATCGCCCCTGCCCTTCTGGCAATAAATATCGATCTTCTTCCCCAACCTTCACCAACAACTTGCAGCCCTGCACTGTCAAAGGCTGTCTCGTCTTTATCCCTCTCGACCCAAGAGAGCCTATTGGGTCGAGTTTGCAACTTCCGAGCCCCATTCACTATCCTCTGAATTCCCGCAAGAGTTCTCATTCTCCGCGACTTTTCCTTTCACCTCATTGCCGGCCCATCACAATCGCTGACCCTACGCGCAATTCGCATACGGCGGAGGGCCATAGGCAATTGCTCGGTTCTTGAGCTGCAGCCGGTAATAGGCGAGATAGTAATTCGTGTTCGCGTAAGTTGGGTCGTACTGGATCGTCCCAGAATAGGAACGATGATATGCCGTGCCGTCGGTACCAACGAGCTGTGCATTCGCATCGCCCTGCGCGCTTTTCCAAACATCTTTTGTAACGGGACCGGAAAAGAGCGCCGGATCGATTACTTTCTCTTTTCTGAACAACCAGCCAAATAATCCCAATCCTCGCACACAGACCGTCGGCGCAACGTGCCACCCCCAGAATACTTGGCAGTATGGATTGTTCTTCGTGCTGACATGAAGGCTGCCGTAAATCCAGACCTTTTTCGACGTCACACCCTGAAGTAGCATGAGCCGGTACATTTCGTGCGCCCGCGCCCAGCACCCGTCATCAGGGTAGAGGAAGGGGATGCAAGGTTCTGACACGGTTAGCGGATTGCACGTTTTGCCACTCATTAGATTGAACATTGCCAGGGCCGTCTCCTCGTTAATATAGTTGGGACAAAACCAGGGCCACCACCAGAATAAAAATCGAGACGGCTTTTTCCCTGGCGGTGCTGGCGGCGTTAGCGGTTGGGGAGGAACGGGAAGTGACGGCAGCTTCAATTCAGGCGGGAACAACCGCACGTCTATGATCTCGTGGTTATCCGTTTCCGTGATGATCGCAACGGTTTTGTTTTCGGCGGCACCCTGTAGAGCTTTTAGGGATTCCTCGAAGTCGGGATTGGACCGCTCAAGTACATGGAGTGCTGAAGACATTTCCAGCATCACTTGTATGCCGCCATCCTTCGTTTCCGACAAAAAGGCCACTTTTGTCACAAGAGGGATCAGCAGCCTCGAGATTGTCCTAGTTTCGGGGTCGATCTCCACATAGGCCGGAGCACCCATTTTCCTAAGTTCTTCGAGGATCTCCAGCGCTCCAGCGCTCCGATCGTCGCGCGAAAGCCGGGCAATCTGTTTGCCGTGGAACTCGATGGAAAAGCCCTCGGGAGGCGCATCCAGAAGCATCTCGGCCCCTCGTTTCGTGACAGCAGGAGTGATGCGGATAACCGGTGCTATAATTGTGCTTCGATTAGGCATTTCAGCCTCCTTCCGATATTTGTTGTTCTCTATTTTTAGGGTAGATTGTGTCTCTTTGCATAAAGATACTGGAACGGATCAATTGTTCCTTTCAGCAGTCGAGAACGGTCAAGATGGTCAATCGCTAAGTCCCCTGCTCCTTCACCCTCTGGTCCACCCTGTTGTCGCGACTCTTGGCCCGTTCCATGGTGCCGAAAAGATAGCCGGCAATGGCACCCAGAATGCCTATGGTTGCAGTCAACTGCTGTTCGTTGTCGGAAAGTACGACGATATAGATGGTCCCGAAGACGATAAGAACCAGTCCGCTGGCATTGACGATACTGTTTGCGGTGTACGACGTCCTCGTTATGAAACGCAGGATGATCTCAAGAGATGCGACAAGTCCTAGAATCAGGATAACGCAGACAATCAAGCGATATCTTTCCTGGGTCATTCTGAACTCGTGGTACCTCTTCGCTTCCTCATCCGGCAAAGTAACTGCCGACGCCACATTGGCTTCAGTATTGTGCATAGCCGAGCTTTCCTGCTTCACTTTGCCGAAATCATAGGGAGTAACCTCCCCTTCGGCTCGACAGGGAACCGACAGCAGCAGGCTCAGAATAAAAACGGCTGCACAGGCTGTTAAAGCACCTCTGTCCATAATTGCTCCGTAACTTACCGTATGGCTCTCAGGATTTCCAGGAGCCGTTGGTAGTGCATGACCTCTTCCGCTTTGTTGGCCGCAACCGCTCGTTTCTGTTTCAGGCTGTACGTCCTGATCAGTTCCCTTCGCTTGGCCGCACTCTGCTTACGCGCGTATTGTTTGAAGTCCTCGTAGACGGATGGGTCAACAGCAGCGCCTGGCGCGGATCTCGATTCGGGCGCAGGTACCTGAACTGGTTGCTGGACGGGGGGCTGGTATACCGGCACTTGTCTCTGTGGTACAGCATACGGCCTAAGTTCAGCGCCAAACACCCCTCTTCCCAGGGAGAAAAGGACAACCGTTGCCACGCAGAGTACTCTGCGTACCGGGAGGAAAAGCGTCCGCCATCTGTTCTTATCTCGCAACGTACAACTGTGGATTGTCATGGGTGAACTCCCCTGTTGTTCAAACAGTTATGCCCAAATGTGTTGTGGTGCTCCACAAGCTCGTATCTGCCTAGGATCACGAAGTTGCGTCATGGTACACCTGAGTGTTGTCCTCCTTCATGGTGACTGCGTAGGTCACTGTGCCGGGATGCCAAATTGACCACTATTGACCCACTCCCCTTTCAGCATTGACCAACAATCGACGGCAAGACCTTTCAGAACATATTCGTATGGCAAGAAGCCGTAGCCGTCAGCTCCCCATCCTGTGCCCCAGGAATTCCTGATAATCAACGCGCCTATGGTTTCAGTCGCGCCTGTCCCTGCGTTTTTGATCTTCATGTTGTCATCATAGCCAACAATAACAATTGCATGTCCCCCGACAACCCTGTCAGTAACTACCGGGAATGGAATTTTCCCTGTTTCTGCTGCTTGGTCGATTGAGCTGTAAACGGTAAAGCCAATTATTGAGACGTAGCCTGCATTCAAATAACATTTGATGGTTTTCAAAAAATCATTTTTGGTTACGCCGATATGATCAAGCCGGTAGTACTGGAGAGCCTGAAAGTTCTGGGCGAACGCATAACAGAACGCACTTGGTTCTTTATCAAATTCAGGAGACTTATCTGTGTATGGCCAGAATCTTTCCGGCGGGGTCCCAAACAGTACCAACGCCCCCATCGTTGTCCTGAGATAGGCTCCCGTATCACCGGTCCAGCCAAGCAGGTTCCTGGTAACCTTGTAGAGGAAAAGCCGCGAAGCATTCGTGTGAGTCCCGAATGACCGATTCTCAAAATACTCATACATACCAACACCGGCATTGGCGGTGCACGAGCCGAGATTCATCTGGTTTTCAATGGCGGAACAGTATGATCGCCAATCGACGACCGGGCCAGTTGCCAGCTTCGAGTTTTTCTTCTTTTTTGCTTCCTCAAATAAACCTCTTACTGTTCCATGTTCGGGAGTGTAGTCGCGAAAATCCGGATAGTCCCGTACCCATCCCATTCCTGGCATTTCGCTCATAGTATTCCTCCTTTCTTCAGTTCGATAAAGGGTGGCTTACAAAGACCTGCTCCCCGGGTTACGTAGATCTCTGTCCTCGCTCTCAAAGAATGTGGAGTGGATGCACCACGACCAAAGATTAGCATCAACCAATCATATATCTATACCAATCTGCGCTGATTTTTGACCGATTTTGCTAAAGGCGGGGATATGCGCCGGGAAAGGGACTAAGACTCGGTGTGCTGATGCAACGATGACTTCGGACAAACTCCCATTTGCGATTTCCGGTACTCGCCGGGAGCCATGCCGGCGATTCTTTTGAAAACCCGGTTGAAGTGGGACTGGTTGGTGAAGCCGCAGGACAGGGCGACCTGCAGCATGGGGGCGTGGTTCGCCAGAAGGAGTTCCTTGGCCCGGGAGATCCGCAGGCTGTTGAGGTAGGTGGTGAAGGTCATACCGGTCTGGCTCTTCAGGTAACGCTCGAAGCAGGAGACGCTCATCCCCGCCTCTCCGGCAGCCCGGTCGAGGGTCATTGGCTCATGGAAATTGGTCTCCATGTAGCGCAGGGCCCGCTGCAGCCCGCCGGCGGGGAGCGGTGTGCCGCTTGCCGTGAATCTTCCGCGGATCTCCAGGACAGCCCGAATGCTCAGCACCAGCTCATCGACTTCGAACAGGCGGCTGAAGTAGTCGATGGCGCCGAGACGGAATGCCTGCACCGCCAGATCTTCACAACCGCTTGCAGTGGTGACGATGACGGAGACGGAGGGGCGCAGGGACTTGAAGAGGGGGAGCCATTCGAGGCAGTCGATCCGCTCCGAATGGCAGAGGATGACGAGATCGAAGGGGGAGGCGAGAAAAAGCTGCCTGGCCGCATCGGGGCAGGCCTCGTGGATGAAAAGGCAGTGGGAGAGGGATTCGGCGAACGCCTGCCGGTAGTGGTCCCCGTCTTCGCCGATGACGAGGATGCGCCCCGGCGAGGGCGGTTCCTGGGGTAATGCTTTCAATCGGGAGCCGAGTTCATTCAAGGGGTAGTGGGTCCTGCTCATCTGCGGCAACCTCCCCCCCTGATTGAGCAGGTTCCGTGCCACCCCCCCCGGAGTCAGGCATCTATCACCGTAACCGGCCGGAATTCGAAAGCTTTTCAGACAGGGAGCCGAACCGCGGCACGGGGGACCCACCGTGGCCCCGGTGTAAAGAAATTTTACACCCCGGCGGCCAACCACCCGTAACCCCCCTGTTGACGGGACGCGACACAACATGTAAAGAAATTTTACACTGTAAAAAAATCTGCACCCCGCAAGGTGACGCCGGCCGGCACTGGCTCCGGCACGGAGTCCAGCCGCTGCTTCGCGCGGAACGTCATTGACGGCGTCAATTTCCCGGTGGTACGATACCAGCCGTTGCAGCCAAATCCCACGCAGACAAGGAGAAGAGATGAAGCGACTGATCACTGCAGCACTTGCCACGACACTCATGATTCCGGCCGTTGCCCTGGCCAACGAGGCCATCGACAAGGCCGCCAAGGAGAAGGGCGCCGTCAAGACCCCCTCCGGCATGGTCTACCGCTCCCTCAAGGATGGCAGCGGCAGGTCCCCCTCCGCCACCAGCACCGTCGAGGTCAACTACCGCGGCACCCTGACGGACGGCAAGGAATTCGACAGCTCCTACAAGCGCAACCAGTCCATCAAGTTCCCCCTCTCCGGGGTGATCCCCTGCTGGACCGAAGGGGTGCAGATGATGAAGGTCGGGGGCAAGGCCCAGCTCGTCTGCCCGCCGGAACTGGCCTACGGTGCCCGGGGCGCGGGGAGGGCCGTCCCCCCCAACGCCACCCTGATCTTCGAGGTCGAGCTGCTGGACGTCAAGTAACAGCAGGACGCCGTACCGCAACGAAAGCCGGGGCCAGACCCGTCAGGGGAGCATCCCCAACTGGTCTGGTCCCGCGGCAGACCGTTACCGGCCTTTACTTGCCCGGAAAAAAGGCGTAACGTAGCACCCAGACTTCCCGCCCCCATCGGCACAAGAGGAGGACCCGTGGCCATAACCCTTCTGGACATGCTGCTCAACGCCGGACTCATCAACCGCGGCCAGTTCGAGGAAGCCCTGCAGAACCGGGTTCTGTACGGCGGCAAGATCGGCACCAGCCTCATCGAACTGGGCTACATCAGCGAGGAAGAGCTGGCCCGGTTCCTCGGCAAGAAGCTGGGGGTCCCCTATGTCGACCCGGACCAACTCCTCAACATCCCCCAGGACATCATCGACCTGCTCCCCCGGGAGCTGGCCCTGAAATACGGGGCCATCCCCTTGAGCCTTGACAAGAAACGGCTCAGCCTCGTCATGGCCGACCCGGCCGACCTCCAGAACATCGACGAAATCGGTTTCATCACCGGCTACACGATCCGCCCCCTGATCACCCCCGAGGTGCGCCTGATCCAGGCCCTCGGCATCTACTACCAGACGCCTGTTGACTTCCGCTACCAGCAGATCATCGACCACATCGAAAAGCAGAAGGCCGAGATCATCGAGCACCTGGAAGAGGTGGAGGAACTCCCGCCTCCGGAGGAGGTCCTGGAGGAGGTCGAGATCGTCGAGGAGAGGTGGACGGAGCGGATCAGCAGGTTCGCCCCCAGCAAGATATCCATGGAGCTCTCCCGGGCCGAGAGCAGGGAGGAGATCGCCGACCTGGTGATCGGCGACCTGGCGGACCGGTTCGAGCGTGCTGCGCTCTTCATGATCCGCGGTGAAACGGCGATCGGCTGGAAAGGGGTGTTCCTGCGCAAGCCCCTGACGACGCTGCACGACCTCCGTATCCCCCTGGCAGAGCCGTCGGTCCTGAAGACGGTGGCCGACGGCTCCGGCCTGTACCTGGGCCCCCTTACCGACACCCCCATGAACAGGAAGCTGCTCGAAGGGGTGGGCGACGGGAGGCCGGGAACGGTCATTATCGCCCCCCTGGTCATTTCGGGGAGAATCGTCGCCATCCTCTATGCCGACGGCTGGGACGACCTGGGGGAAAAGGTGCCGGAACTGCAGAAGCTGCTGGCCAAGGCAGCCCTGGCCTTCGAGGCGCTGATCTGCCGCGAGAAGATCCTCATGCTGTGACCATCCCTTGCGGTCCGACCGTGGCGATGGGCAGGTACCTACGACAAAGCCCCCCGGGAGCACGCCTCCGGGGGGCTTTGTCATTTCGTGATGGTTCGGACCCGCGAGCAGGCTGTTAAAAAAACAGGTTGTTCAAAAATCGTCAGATCGTCGCACCGCAGAAAACCACGCGGAGACGTAGCAGCGCTACGTCGCACAAGTGGCTTTCGAGGACGGCGGCGAGATGGCTGTTTTTCAACAACCTGCTAGGGGACAATGGTGATGCTGTCACCGGGAGCAATGGTCCCCCCCTTCAGCACCCGGGCGAAGATCCCTTCCTTCGGCATGACGCAGTCCCCGGCCTGGTAGTAGATGGCGCAGCGGGTGTGACACTCCTTGCCGATCTGGGTGACCTCCAGGAGTGTCTCCCCCACGGCCAGACGGGTCCCCACCGGCAGGTTCACCAGGTCGATGCCGGCGGTGGTGATGTTCTCGGCAAAATCCCCCGCATCGACCGCCAGCCCCATGGCCTGCATCTTGGCAATGCTCTCCCGGGCCAGGAGGCTCACCTGGCGGTGCCACTCCCCGGCATGGGCATCGCCGACAATGCCATGATGTTCCCGCAGCTCGACCCGCTCCACCGGGGTCTTCCTCTCCCCCTTGGCCAGGCTCACACAGACAGCTACCACCGTTGCAGACATGGAGTTCTCCAGATGTTTTGTCAACCGCCGATTTCGGCCATGGTAAAGGGGGTATACCCCCCATCGGTCGAGGTCAGGGAATGGTTGCGGGGCTTGCAGTCGACGACCGAGCGGAGTGCCGCCGCCACCCCTTCCCTGTCCCCCGCGGCCAGCAACGGCCTGAGATCGAGGCTCTCGTCCGCGAAGAGACAGCCGCGCACCTTCCCCGAGGAGGTGACGCGGATCCGGTTGCACTCCGCACAGAAGTGCCCGGTCACCGGTGTGATGATGCCGAAGGTGCCGGAAGCCCCCGTGATGCGATAGAGGCTGGCGGGGCCGGCAAGGCCGTCCCGGGGCTCGGCGGTGAATCCGTAGCGGCTGGAGACCCTTTTCAGGATCTCGTCGCCGGCAATCACCCGCTTTTCCCACCCGTCTTCCCTGATGGCGGGCATGTACTCGATGAACCGGACCGACACCCCCCGCGCCAGGGTGAGGGCGACGAAGTCGAGGATCTCTCCGTCGTTGATGCCGGCCATGGCAACCATGTTGATCTTGACCCTGAAGCCGGCCTTTTCCGCGGCAGCGATCCCTTCGAGGACCCGGGAGAGGCTCGCCCCCCTGGTGATGACGGCAAAGGTCTCCGGCTGCAGCGAATCGAGGCTGATATTGAGCCGCTGTACCCCCGCCCTGCGGAGGTCGGCCGCCATCTCCCCCAGGTTCAGGGCATTGGTGGTGAGGACGAGTTGCCGCAGCCCCGGGATGGCGGCCAGTTTTTCGAGGAAGGGGACGATCCCCCTGCGCACCAGCGGCTCGCCGCCGGTGATCCTGATCTTTTCGATGCCGTTGGCCACGGCCGCTTCCGCAATGAGGAGGAGCTCCTCGTAGCTGAGCACATCCCCGTGCTTGCAGAGGGCTACCCCTTCTGCCGGCATGCAGTAGACGCAGCGCATGTTGCAGCGGTCGGTGACCGACAACCGCAGGTAGTTTATTGTTCTCCCGAATGAATCGGTAAGCTCCATCCAGTTCTCCGCATGATTCCGCCACGGTGCGGGTCATGCCATGCATCGGTATCGACGTGCCCCTCGGGAGGGTGCCCGAAGCGCCACTGCAGGCTGCGCCAGTTTTTTAATCTTACATTGACGGCGGGAATATTGCCACTGTTCCCCGTTACCGGGGGGGGGTGACGAGTCTCTTCCCGAAAAGGTCGATCAGCTTGCGGGCTTCCGCGGGGCGCAGGTAAAAGGTGGCCTCCCGTTCACAGGGGTTCCTGGTGACGACTGCCTCCCTGTCCCCGTCACCCCCTCCGGGAGTGTACAGCTGGCAGAACCTTGCCTGTCCCAGCCAGGACTGGCCACCCTGGCTGGAGATGAACCTGGTGCCGATGACGGCCGGGCCGCTTGCGGGCTCGGTCTGGCAGGAGACGCTGCCGACACTCTTGATCGTGTCGATTTTCTCCCTCCTGGCGGTCTCCCCCCACTCAGCCAGCTTTCCGAGATGCATGGCATACGCTTCCATCCCCCCCCGCCCCAGGTAAAGGGAGAGGGCATCCGCTTTCCCCCTGTCGATGGTGATGACCGCACCGCCATGCCTGCCGGCGGTAACGACCAGTTCATCGCCGGCAGCTCCCCCGGACTGGACCAGGGACCTCTCGACCCTGACCGTCCCCAGGGGGAGCTCCTCCCCGCCGGGAGCCACCGTCCGGACGGTACCACACCCGCTGCAGAGTGCCATCATCACCAGACCGACCACCGCGTTTCTCATCACCTGACTCCGTTGCTCTGTCATCATGCCGACCGGTCCCCGGAAGCGCCCCGTTGACAAGCGGCTCCTGACGGTTTAAAATATTCAATAAATTGAATATCAACTAAGGGGGAAATCCATGCCGATATTCGAGTATCTCTGCCTTGCGTGCGGCACCCTGTTCGAGAAACTGCAGAAGAGCGCCGGAGACGAGGCGCCCCCCTGCCCTGCCTGCGGCTCGGCCCAGGTCAAGCGGAAGCTGTCGTCCTTTGCCGCCCCCCCGTCTTCGACACCGTCCGCCGGCTGCTCCGGGGGTGGCTGAAGGATCTGACGGCACCGGTCCGGTGCCATGACACTCACGCCACCACGACTTCTTACCCTTCCCGTACCGAAAACCGTGCCAGGGGGTCTATCCGCTCGATATCGACGCTGGACGTGTTGCCCGAAGGGTAGATGTCCCGTGCAAGGTACGCCAGCTCCTCCGGCTCCAGCTCGCTGGGGACGGTGACCCACCACCCCTTGCACCCTCCCCTGCCGCCGTCGTTCCAGCGGTACCCCCGCTGCTTCAGCAGATCCTTCCTGTCGAAGGGGGCATTGACCGCGCAGATGCGGGACGTGACCGCCCGGGCGTTATTCAGCAGCTCACCGAACACCGGCCGGTCCGAAACGGGCAACCGGCAGAGGAGCAGGCCGAGGAGCCCCTCGGCATCGTCCAGGGCCCGGTGGGCGTTGATGCAGTAGCCGCCGCACTTGTAGAGGAGGTACTCCAGGGAGCGGGAGCTGATCCGCTCCGCCTGCCAGTCGATCTGGGAGACGCTGCACCCCCAGGGGATATGGGCAAACACCGGGAACCTGGCCTCGACGAACTTCCGGTCGAAGGCGGCGTTGTGGGCGATCACCAGGGAAGCCTGGCCGGCCAGCTGGAGCACCTTCTGGTCGTCCAGCCGTTTGCCGGCCAGCATCTCGTCGCTGATGCCGGTGATCTCCTTCACCTCCCCGGAGAGCGGCCTCCCCGGGTCCTCGAAGCCGTTGTAGCGGTCGATGATCCGGCTGATCTCGCCGCTCGAGGGGTCGTACTCGAAGGCGACGATCCCCAGCTCGATGATCCGGTCCCTGCCGTGGTCCAGGCCGGTGGTCTCCGTATCGAGACAGAGACCGATGCTCCCCCCCTTGATCGCCTTTCCGGTGAAACGGCTGTCCCGCTCCAGGTTCAGGCGTCGCAGCACCATGAACTCACCGGTTGAGTGGAGTGCCGATATGGCAATCTCCGCTTCAAGGGGGTTGAGCGGCTCCTGACGATAGTCCCGTTTGTCTCTCTTTTTCATCGTGTTCCCACCCGCAGCAGGAGCGGCGTCTCCAGGGTATCCCCCCCCGTCGTCAGGTAGAGGGTGCCGTCCGTAATGGTAATCGACCAGGAGATGGTCCGGTCGAGGGTTTCCGCCAGCCTGTTGATGAAGCCAGGGGCGAGGGTCACCACCGTCAGGTTGGCGACCCTCTCCAGCTTGGGCAGCAGCTGCTGCTCCCAGTGGGGGAGCGAACGGCCGCAGGCCAGCAGGGCCAGCCGTTCCGCGTGGCGCCCCGCCTTGAGGAGGCGCTCCGGCTCCGGCAGGCCGACCTCCACCCAGAGAAGCACCCGGTCATCCGCCCCCTTGAGCCAGAGATCCGGTTCATCCCCCTCGCAGATACCCCTGGTGAACGCCAGCGCCGGCTCGTAAAACAGGGCATAGGCCAAGAGCCTGGCAACCAGGCGCTCCCCGGTTTCGGAGGGGTGGCGGGCAAGGGTGGTCTTCAGGGTTTCGTAGACCCCCCGGTCGACGTCGGCAAGCTCTACGCTTGCCCGGTGTATGGTTGAGGGGAGTGCCATGGTGCGGGTATCCTCGAAGATGATGGCGGCAGGTTCAGACGACGACATGCCGTCTCCCCCCTGAGCTGCCGGCGCGGGCAAAAGGGGTGCAGACAGGTTGTAGCCCATGAGACGGGAGCTGTCAACACCGGCCAGCCCCTCCCCCCCTTCTCCCGACAAAAAAACGGCAGCGGTGCGCCACGTGCGCTCCCTGCTGCCGTGTCGGCTGCTCCGCGCCGGGGCCATGACAGACCCGCGGCCCGGACGCTCAATGATCCGGTTCGATGGCTACCGGCTCGCAGACATTTTCCTTGTTATGTGATGTGGCACCGCACCGGGCGCAGATGACCTCAGGATTTCTGCCGAGGTTCGCCAGCAGCGACTCGTCCGTCACGGCGCATACTTTTGCCGTTGACCCTTTCATGACCGCTACCTCCTTCCGCCCTGACACTCCGTGCTTCTTCTTTTATAGTAAACCGATTGTGCAAAAAACAACACGGATATCGTCGACTCACATTCCATCATCAGGGCAGCAGTTCTTTTTGCGGAACATCAGCCGGGCCGTGGGGAGGTCACCCGCATCGCTCTCCTCGTGGAAGAGGATCTCCCCGTCGTAGCCGGCGAACAGCCGCAGCAGCTCCCCGGGCCGGAGGTAGAAGTCGGGGTTGCCTGTGGGGGGGACGGCAGGAGTGGCCAGGATGGTGTCGAAGAGGAGAACCCCGCCGGGGGTGAGGAGTTCAACCTCCACCGGGATCAGGGGGCGCTGGAGGAAGTTGAAGTTGAGCACCAGGTCGAACCGCCCCGCGGGGCGGACATGGTCCAGGTCGGCGTGGACGAACTCCACCGTCACCCCCGCCTCGGCAGCCCGGCGGGCGGCCTTGGCCAGCCCCACCTCGGAGATGTCGAGGCCGGTCACCCGGAAACCGTGGGTGGCGAGGAAAACGCTGTTGCGCCCCTCACCGCAGGCGATGTCCAGCGCCCGCCGGCCCGGGACCAGCACCTTGATCCGCTCGATCTCCCGGGCTAGGAACGGCGACGGCCGGCGGCCGAGAAACGACTCCTGGGAGGCGAACCTGCTGTTCCACTTGATCCTGTCTGATTCCACCCCTGCTCCTTCCGCCGGCTCCCCGGAGGTCAATCGGTGCCCCGCTCCGTGCATCCCTCCCCTGCCAGGGAGGGGTCCCGGTTCACCCGGGCCAGCTTGCAGCGGAAGCGGTCGACGATGGCCGGGTCGAACTGGGTGCCGGCGCAGCGGACCATCTCCTGTACCGCCTCCCTGATGCTGAACCCCTTGCGGTAGGGGCGGTCGGCCACCATGGCGTCGAAGGAGTCGGCCACGGCGATGATCCGGGCGGCCAGGGGGATCTCCTCCCCGGCAAGACCGTGGGGGTAACCGCTCCCGTCGTAACACTCGTGGTGGTGGAGGATCCCCGGGAGGACGTGGCGGAGCTGGGCGATGGGCTCCAGGATGGCCACCCCCTTCTCCGGATGCAGCCTGAGGGGGGGGAACTCCTCCTCGTCCAGCTCCTGAGGTTTCTCCAGGAGCGCCTCCATGATGCCGATCTTGCCGATGTCGTGGAGCAGCCCCCCCAGGCGGACCCGCTCGACCTCCTCGTCCGGAAGCCCCATCTCCGTGGCGATGCCGGCGGCCACCCGCATCACCCGCTCCGAATGCCCCTTGGTCCAGGGGGACTTGGCGTCGATGGCATTGGCCAGGGAGGCGATGGTATTGAAGAAGAGCTGGCGCATGTCGTTGTAGAGCCGGGCATTTTCCATGGCCACCGCCAGCTGGGAGGCGATCTTCTCGATGGCGAAGGCCTCCTCGCTCCGGAAGCGTCCCGGGTTGCGGTCACCCAGCAGCAGGACCCAGTGTGTCTCCTCCTGACCCACGATGGGGACCGCCAGGAGCGACCTGATACCGGTGGCAACGAGGGCCTTCCCCAGGTCCGAGTCCCTCTGCCGCTGGCTCATGTCCTGGAGGTACTGGCTCTCCCCGGATTCGACCGCGCGCTGGACGATTCCCTTCCCCTTGAGGATACTCCCCGGGGCCAGCTGGGGAGGTAGGTCTATGCCGGAACTCTGCCCCGCAAGCACCACCAGGTCCCGTTGCCGCAGTTCGACCAGCCCCCGCAGGTCGCACTGCACCACCCCCTCCATCCGGTCGATGGCGGTGGTGACGATCCGGTCACGGCTCAGGGAAGAGGAGATGGCCTTGTTGATGTCGTCCAGCATGAGGATGATGTCGACCCGCTTGGCAACCTCCAGGGCCATCTCCAGGGAGTCGTCCAGCAGGCGGATGTGGCTGGCCACCAGGGCGGCCTGGGCCACCAGCTCCCTGACGATGGCGATCTCGGCCGGGGTGAACGGTTCGAGCTTGCGGGGGCGGGCGACGAAGACGACCCCGGTCACCAGCTGCCGCACCAGCATCGGCACCGCCAAGAGGGTGTAGGGGCGGAGGAGCCGCTGGAACAGGGGGGAAAAGAGCTCGGAAGATGCCGGATCGGCAACCAGAAGGTGCCGGCGCCGGGAGAGGAGGCGCCGCAACAGGGGCTGTTTCTCCGGCAGGAGCGGTATGGTCCGGAACCGCTGCTCCCACTCCGCCGGCAGGCCGCAGCTGCGCGCCGGGGAGAAGCTGCGCGTCTCCCGCTCAAGACGATAGACCACGACCCAGCGGCTCTGCACCGACCGCTTCAGCATGCGGGCCAGGTTGGCGAGGACCTCGTCCTCGTCCCCGAGGCGTCCCAGGCTGAAGACGCTGCGGGAGAAGGAACGGCTGGATATTTTTTCCTTGGTTGCTTTGGCCATGGTCACTAGCAATTAAACCATATTCTGGCCGGAAATCTTACCCCGCTGGAAATATTCCCTTTGCGCGGCACGGAGCCTCATCCCCGGTTCCCCGGGGAGCAGATACAGGAAAGCCTGCTTTCGCAGGCTCTCCCCCCCGCTTCTCCGGGGTGGTTTCCGGTCTCGCCGCGGATCAGGCTCCGACCGGGTTGCCGTGGGTCTCCACGTCGAAAATCGCCAGCAGCGCCGCCGGCGAATAGGCGCAGTAGTCGGTCCGCATCTCGTTTTTCACCTTGTGCATCCAGCGGATCCGGTCGTGCATCCCCTCGTGCAGCAGGGTGATCCGGTTACCCACGACTCTCTTGACCTCGCCCCACATGTCGTCCATGGTCATCAACTCTATCCCGCCGATCTCCTCTCCGTCCCTTGCATCACGCATGAACCGGTCGACCAGGTCGTAATCGAGGAAGTCGTTCTCCTTGCGCCACCACTTCACGAACACCTGCTCAGGACGGCGCTCCTCCTTGATCAGCTTCATCGCTTCGCGGCCTCTCATGACGCACCTCCTTTTTCCCGCCTACGGGAATTTTTTCGCTCTTTTCATGATTCAATTATACTCCTCAGGCGCGGCAAAAGTAGAGCTTTTTCATCCGGCCGGCGCGCCACGGAGTCCTTGACAAGAGAGCCCTGACCGGTATAGTGTACAAAAAAACACTATCACGGAGCAGCCCCATGCACGACCCCACCCCCCGCCAGCAGCAGGTCATGGAGATCATCGCCAGCCACCTCGAAACATGCGGCTACCCCCCCTCCCTGCGGGAGATCGCCGCCGCCCTGGGGGTGAAGAACGTCTTCGGCATCCAGCGGCACCTGGACGCTCTGGAGAAGAAGGGGCTCCTCACCCGTGCCGGGGGGAGCTCCCGGGGGATCAGGCTGAGCCGGCCGGAGCGGGGGGAAGAGGCCCGGGCGGTCCACCTCCCCATCGTCGGCACCGTCCGGGCCGGTCTCCCCCACCCTCCCCTGGAGGAGATCGAGGAGCTCTACTCCATCGACCGCGACGTGGCCCGCTCCGGCGGCACCTTCTTCCTCCGGGTGCGCGGCGACTCCATGATCAACGCCGCCATCCGGGAAGGGGACCTGGCCCTGATCCGTCCCCAGGCGGTGGCCAGCAACCGGGACATCGTCGTCGCCCTGGTGGACGGCGAGGCGACCCTCAAGCGCTTCTACCGGGAGGCCGGCACCATCCGGCTGCAGCCGGAAAACCCCAACTACCCGCCGATCATCGTCAGCGGCGCGGAAAGCGACGTCACCATCATCGGCAAGGTGGTGGGGATCTACCGCCCCCTCGAATGAGGCAGGAAACGACAGGTGGGGACTGCCGGAATGAGAGCCTTAGGGCTCTTTCGTCGCAATCCTTTGCGACATGGAGCGACAACAGCCGATATTGTCTGAGCCCGCAGGGCGAGTTTATCGGCTGTAGCGCAATGAGCTTAGGATTGCAGAAAGAGCACGTCAGCTCGAATGCAGGCGGTCCTCACCTGTCGTTCGGACGACATCATGCATAACCTGAAAAGCGACATACGCGTCGCCGTGGTCTTCGGCCCCGGCAGGAAGCTCAGGCCGGTCTGGTTCGACCTGGACCGGCACAAACACGTCATCCGGGAGATCACCACCAGCTGGCTGGAGCGCCGGGGGGAGACCCCCCTGCTCCACTTCCACGTCACCGACGACGGCGCCCTCTACGAACTGGTCTACAACATGAAAGACGCCGTCTGGAAACTGGGACGGGTGGAACCCCTCTGATGGAACGGATCATCCTCCACATCGACATGAACGCCTTCTTCGCCTCAGTGGAGCAGCAGGCCAACCCCGCCCTCCGGGGGAAGCCCGTCGCCGTCAGCGGCAGCAGCAGCCGCACCGTCATCCTCACCGCCTCCTACGAGGCCCGGGCCTACGGGGTGAAGACCGGCATGACCCTGTGGGAGGCGCGGCAGAAGTGCCCCGGCTTGATCCTCGTCCCCACCAGCAACCGCCTCTACGCCTGGGTCTCCTCCCGCATCATCGACATCCTCCGGGACTACACCCCCCTGGTGGAGGTCTTCTCCATCGACGAGGCGTTCCTGGACATCACCGGCTCCGTCAGGCTCTTCGGCGGGGTGGAACGGATCTGCGCCCTCATCAAGGCCCGCATCAGGGAGGACCACGGCATCACCTGCTCCATCGGCGTAGCCCCCAACAAGCTCCTGGCCAAGCTGGCCAGCGACATGCAGAAGCCCGACGGCCTGACCGTCATCCTTCCCGACCGGGTCGCCGGAGTCCTGGAGCGCCTGCCGGTGACGGAGCTCTGCGGCATCGGCCGGAAGATGGAGCGCCACCTCCTCATGCTCGGGATCAGGACCTGCGGGGAACTGGGGCGCTACGACGCGGGGCTTTTGGAGAAGAAGTTCGGCGTGGTGGGAAGGAGACTGCACCAGATGGGGCGGGGGATCGACGACAGCCCGGTGATCCCGGAGGAGGAGGCGGCGGAGGTGAAGAGCGTCGGCCACTCCACCACCCTCAAAAAGGACCTGACGGAACGGGACGACATCCTCAGGGTGCTCCTCCAGCTGGCCGAGATGGTCGGCCGGCGGGCGCGGCGCCACGGCGTGGCGGGGAAGACCGTCCACCTCACGGTCCGCTACGCCGACTTCACCACCTTCGAGAAGCAGGAGATCCAGCCCGCCCCCCTGAACAACAGCAAGGAGATCTACCGGGCGGCGGTCCAGATCCTGGACTCCCTAGAGCTGGCCCAGGCGGTGCGTCTCCTGGGGATACGCCTCTCCAGCCTCCGCCCCGCGGGGGAGCAGCTCCCCCTCTTCACCGAGGAACAGACCTCCCTCAAGGTGACCGAGGCCATGGACAAGGTCAACAACCGCCACGGCGACTTCACCGTCACCTACGGCAACCTGCTGGACCAGCAGGACAAGGGGAGCCACGTCATCTCCCCGGCCTGGAAGCCGGAGGGGATCAGGAATGTGGGGGTGGACTAAAGGGGGATTCGCGGAAGGGGCTGTTTCAAGGTGTCTCGGGGGAGAACCGGCATCAACCTGCGTCGTCGACAGTCCAGAGGGGTAACGACCATGGGTCAGATTTTTCTGGCCACGACCTGGACGGTTGCAATGCGCCCCTCTTCAAGATTTCGTCGCTGATTATTGGCCATGGTCGCGAAGTCGTCACCCATGAGCAGATGCAGGCCCAAGGGGGCCGGGCCTCTTTCCTGAATTCGCCTGGCAACCGCGGTAAACCACAGGCGCGCCTGGTCGGTGGAGTCCTGCCACGCCTCGATCCGGTAACCGTTACCCTCCAGGATCGAGCGAAGTTCCCCTGCAGTGCAGAGAAAGCTGGAGCCGGGCACCCGTGCCCAGGGCACCGGGAAATGGATCGGTGTCACGGGGCCGGCAAGGATGTCGTAGACCGCAAGGGTGCCCCCCCTTTTCAGGGTTCTGCCGAGTTCACGGAAAAACCCCGCTTTGTCGGCGATGTTCATGGATGTGTGCTGCGTCCAGACGACATCAAACGACTCTGCCGGAAAGGGCAGGTCCATGGCGTCGGCCTGCCGATACTGCACCGCATCGGTCATGGCGGTGAGCTTCGCCAGCATGGTTGCGACTCCGCAGTACTCCTCGGTCAGGTCAATGCCCGCGACATGGCAGCCAAACGTCCTGGCTATGCACCGGGAAGGACCGCCTAGGCCGCTCCCGACATCGAGCACCCTGCTCCCCGCGGTCAGACCGGCCAGACGACCGAGCTCCAGGGTCGCCTCACGCCCCCGGACATGAAACTCGTCGAGAGGCGCCAAGTCTTCAACCGTAAGGCGTGCCAGATCCTTCCCCGCCTGGCGCAGAGCGGCAAGGATCAGTTCGCCGAGTCCAGCCCGACTGTAGTGGGCCTCGATTCGCGCATTAACGCTGCCGGATGAAGTCAATGGGGCTCCCGTTTTAAAAGTTATCGTTTTCCCGGCCGCAGGGAAGGCTCCTCCATATCCCTCCTCGATCACTCAACCAACCACCAAGCGGACAGAGCTACTTCTCCTCCACGGGAGGCGCGGCAACCGGTTCCTCAGCCGGGATCGGGACCGTGGTCAACCCCTCGTCCTGCTTCGGCTGTGCCGGTGCTGCGGGTGCCGCAGGCAGAGGCGGCAAGGCCGGCTTCTCCTCCCTGGCTGCGGGTGCACCCTGCGTCGGCGGGGGGAGCTTGGTCCCCTTGCGCATATCCATGAGGGTCTGCTTCAAGTTGGCGTTCTCCACCCCCAGGGCGTCGATCGTCCCCTGCAGGGTGGCGAACTGCTCGCCCACCGTCTTCACCAGGTTCTCGGGCCTTACCGCCGCGGCCAGTTTGTCGTTGACCCCCGTCAGCTCGGCATTCTCGGCGGTGAGGCGGGTGACTTCCACGGAGAGCCCCTGGTTGGCCAGGAAGAGCTTCTCCTTCTCCCCCTTCACCTCGACGAACTCCACGGCCAGTTTCTTCAGCTTCTCGGCCTGCTCGGCGTTGAGGCGGGTCAGCTTCTCCACCTCCCCTTTCGCCTCGGCGAGGTCGGCGGCCAGCTTGTCCCCCTTCGCCCCGGTGTCGGCCAGTTCCCCCTTCTGCTTCTTCAGGGAAGCCTCCAGCTCGGCCTTCTCCCCTTCCAGGCCGGCCACCTTCTTCTCCAGCGCCCCCTGGTTCGCCCGGGCCTCTTCCAGGCTCCTGCTCAGTTGCTGGGACTCCTGCTCCTTCAGCTGGTAGGTGCCGGAGGAGACGCACCCGGCAAGAAAAAGGGCGCCAACAGCCACTGCAGGCGCCAATAGCTTATACCCCATGAACTCCCTCCCCTGCATGACGATTAAATTCCACCAACCACCCATACCACGGCGACGCCGTCCCTGTCCACGTGAGAGTGGCCGGCACCATGACAACCGCAGGCTACTGCAGTTTCTTCCAGCTGCTGTCCGGGGAGAAGGCCGTGATCCCCTCCACGACCTTGGCTGTCTGGGGTCCCAGGTCCTTTTCGTAGACCACCCCACCCTGGTTGACCATGAAGGTCATGATCCCCGAGGCGCCGTACTGGGCCGGGTAGGCGAGCAGGGCAAAGCCGAGGACCATCCTGCCGTTGACCAGGTAGTCGAAGGCGCCCCCCTCGGCCCCCCCTCCCTGGGCGGTCAGGATCTTGAAGAGATAGCCATGGTAGGGGGAGAGAAGTTCCTGTTCCGTCTTGCCGTACCCCTCGTTAGCGGCCTGGGCGACGAGGGGGCCGAAGGGGCTCTCCTCTTCACCGGGCGCACTCTCCCAGTAGAGGCCGTTCTTCGTCCCCGGCGAACTCCTGAAGCGGGAGGCAAAGGCAGAGATGCCGTCACCATCCCGGTCCTTGGCGGCATACTCACGCTGGGCATCCACGTAGGCCCTGGCGACCTGGATGGCGTTCAGCTCGTTCCGGCCGATGCGGCGATTGAGGATCTCCTCCTGGCAGGCCGACTGGTCGAACATCCAGCTCTTCCCCTTTTTCACCAGGGGGAAGGGGAAGGGATACCTGTTCGGGCCGATCAGCAGGGTTGCCCTGTTTTTCCCTGCCATGTCGATGACATGTCCGGCGTCGTAGAGGGAAAGGAACTTCTCCTGGTCCGCCTTGTCTGCTACGGCGTCCCCGGAGGAGACCAGGTTCTCCGCCCCGGGGCCGACGATGGCGAGTATCTGCTTCGCGTCGTGGGACTTCACGGCGGCGGCAAGGGCCGCCACCGCCTTTTCCGGAGAGGCGAATCTCTTCGGGCCGGCAGCGGCCGCCGCAGGGAGCGGCAGGGCCGCCATGGCTGCCAGGGAGAATGCCAGGAGAAGAGCGGACCATCGTTTCATACTGTCACGGAATACCATGATATCCCTCCGTCGAGATCGAGTCGGTTCCCTTTACCGTCAGCGGCGCTGAACGCCACCCCTGCCGCCACCGCCTCCACCGCTTGGTGTGAAGCTCCGTTGCCCACCGCCACCGCCGCTTGGGGTGAAGCCCCGTTGGCCGCCACCACTACCCGGTGAGAAACTGCGCTGGACGCCGCCGGAGGGCATCCCCTCGCCCGGGGAAAATCCGCGGCTGGCCCGGCCGCGCTCGCTGGCCGACCGGGCTCCGGCGCTATCCCCGAACCCGCCGCTGAAGGCGCTCTCCCGCTTCGGCGCAGCGGGCATCCTCACCCCGCCCGGCACGGCCTCCCTCGTCCCCCGGCGTTCCACGCCGGAGGGAGGAGCCGTTCCCCGCCTCGGCTCGCCCTGGGGAGCAAGCCGGGGTGCCGGTGCCCCTTGCTGAGGTTGAACGGTACCGAACCCCCGGGCATCGCGGCTCCTGGTGACCCTCGCCGGCGCCTGGCCGAACTGTACCGCGGTCCTGACGTCCCGGTAGGCAACACCCCTGCGGTGGACCGGGTCGTGGCGCCATCTCCCCTGGCCGTCGCGGTCGATCCCCCCGACGCGCTCGTAACGACGGAAGTACCGGTTACGGTCGATGTACCTGTTGTTGACATAGTAGTGACGATGCATGTCGATATGCACCGTGCGGTGGCGCCAGTCGCACCACCCCCAGGCATACCCCCAGGCGAAGCCGATGTAGTAGGGTGGAGCAAAGTAGAAGGAGACCAGGGGTGGCGGCAGGAGGAAGAAGTAGGGGAACGGCGGGAAGGCCGGATAGAACCAGGGGCCGTAGACCACCAGGGGGTCGTAGACCGGCACGTAGACCACCTCGCGGTCGGACGGCTCGATATACACCGTCTCTTCCTCCACCACCACCTTCTGCTCCTTGGAGCTCTTCAGGTTGCCGGCGTCCAGCGCCTTCTTGCGGAGCATCTGGACCGTCGCCATCACCTCGCTCTCCTGGGCGAGGAACGCATCCCCCAGCTTGGAGGTGATCTCCAGCTTCTGGCTCATCATGGAGAGGACGGAGGGGAAGTTCACCAGGGACTTGACGCTCGGGTCCCACTTCTGCTCCTCCAGGGCCTTGGCGAGTTCGTCCCCTTTCAGCTCCTTGTGCTGCTCCACCCAGCGGTCGGCAGCGACGATCTCCAGGGGGTAGGTGGCGGCCATCAGCACCTGGGAGAGGAGTTCATCGGGGTAGAGGGCAATGGGGGCCAGCATCTGGGCCAGTTCCTCCCGGGAAAACTTCTTCTCCTGCAGGTCAGCTCCGCCCGTATCCCCGCTCACCTCCTGGGAAAAGGCCGACAGGGGGAGGGCCATGGCCAGAAAGATGCAGACCACGATGCTGCGAAACCAGAGTGCGTACCTCATGATTCACGCTCCTTTTGTTGCGTCCCAACGGCATGATTTCCGGCGGATTACGGCAGGTTACCCTTTCAACTATAGCTCAGCGCCACCACATTTCAAGGAGGCCGCCGGGCTTTTGTGAAGGGTTTCAGGGGAAGACCGACCTGAACAGTGCCAGCAGAGGCGAGGGGAAAAGGCCGAGGAAGAGGATACAGGCCGAGACCGCGACAAGCACTCCCCCCACGGCAACGGACGTGTGCGGGAAGTCCGCCTCTTGCGGCTCGTGCATGAAGAGTACCGCCACGACCCGGAGATAGTAGTAGGCGGAGACGGCTGCGGTGAGGATGCCGACCACCGCCAGGGGTAGATCCCCGCTCCCGATGGCGGCGGTGAAGATGAGGAATTTGCCGGTGAAGCCGGCGGTGGGGGGGATGCCGGCCAGGGCGAAGAGGGCCAGGCAGAGCACGCCGGAGGCCAGGGGACGCGCCCTCCCTGCCCCCCGGAACTCGTCCAGCAGCTCCCCCCGCCCGGGGGGCTCCAGGGCGGCCAGGGCGCCGAAGGCAGCCAGCCCCATGGCCCCGTAGGCAAGGGCGTAGTAGGCTGCGGCCCGGTAGCCGCCGGCACCGCCGCTGGCCAGGGCCAGCATCACGTACCCCATCTGTCCGACTGAGGAGTAGGCGAGCATCCGCTTCACCCTGGTCTGCAGCAGGGCGGCCAGGTTCCCCACCACCATGGAGAGCAGCGCCAGCACACGGAGAGGCGTGGCGAGCGGTGAGAGGTCCGCCGCCAGGGGAAGCACCATGAGCAAAAGGAGGATCGTCGCCCCCTTGGAGCCACCGGAAAGGAGGGCGACAGTGGGGGTCGGCGCCCCCTGGTAGACGTCCGGTGTCCAGAGGTGGGCCGGCACAAGGGACAACTTGAAGGCGATGCCGGCAAGAAACATCCCCCACCCCGCCAGCAGCAGTGGGGATATCCCTGTCCCGAACACCGCGGCCAGATCCAGGGAACCGGCGGCGACGTAGAACAGGGCGATGCCGAAGGCGAGGAAGGCGGCCGACAGGGCGCCGGGGAGGAGGTACTTGAGACCCGCCTCGGCGGAGCCCTCCCGGGCCAGGTCCATGGCCACCAGGATGTAGAAGGCAAAGGTCATCGCCTCCAGGCCGAGAAAGAGGACCAGCAGGTTGCCGGCCGATGCCAGGGTGACCATGCCGAAGACGGCGAAGAGGACCGTGGCCGGGTACTCCTCCCCCCTGATCCCCCGGGCCTCGTTGTAGACGGCGGCGATGGGGAGCATCGCCCCCCCCAGGAGACAGAAACTGACGGTAAAGAGCCGGGCCAGGGGGGTGGCGACGAGGCCGAGTTGGGGGGAAACCGCATGAACGGGGTCCTGCAGGCTCCAGAGGGCCGCGCCGAGGAGCGCGGCAACGGCGATCCAGGTCGGGGTCCGGCCGGGGAAGAGCGCCCCGAGCCCCAGGGCCAGCAGGGCTCCGCCGGCCAGAAACAGAAGGGGGAGGAGGTTCCAGAGGTCGGCCACGGTCATGGTGTCACCCCCAGGAGAAGCGCCACCGGCAGGTGGAGCAGGTCGAGGAGCGGCGCGGGGTGGAGCCCCAGGTAGAGGTCCAGGAGGGCCAGCACCGCCAGCCCCCCCCCCTCCCGCAGGGTGATGTCGTCCAGGGGAAGGGGCGACCGCTCCTCCAGAAAGAGGAGCTCCTGCACCAGCCGCACCGAATAGACCAGGGGGATGATAACCCCGAGGAAGGCGAGGGTCGTGGCCAGGTGGGCGGACTTGAAGCTCCCCGCCAGGACGAGGAACTCGCCGACGAAGTTGTTCAGGCCGGGAAGGCCGGCCGAGGCCATGGCGAAAAAGAGGAGGCAGAAGGAGAAGCGGGGAACCTTGCCCCAGAGACCGCCGAAGGCGGCGATCTCCCGGGTGTGGGCCCGCTCGTCCAGCATCCCCACCAGGGCGAAGAGTGCCGAGGTGGTCACCCCGTGGTTGACCATCACCATCAGGGCCCCGGAAAGGGCCACCGGGGTGCCGGCGGCGATTCCCAGGGCGACGAACCCCATGTGGCCGATGCTGGAGTAGGCCACCAGCCGCTTCATGTCACGCTGGGCGAAGGCGATCCAGGAGGCGTAGAGGATGCCGGTCACCCCCAGGACGAGGAGGAGCGGTGTGAAGGTCCGGGCCGCCTCGGGGAAGAGGGGGTAGCCGAAGCGTATCAGGCCGTAGGCGCCGGTCTTGAGGAGAAGCCCGGCCAGAAGGACGCTGCCGGCGGTGGGGGCGTCGGTGTGGGCGTCGGGGAGCCAGGT